>Ga0114951_10000590_pt1 | contig 48864 bp, 55 predicted proteins | sample AM7aDNAmetaG_FD_88677 | JGI IMG/M metagenome (GOLD analysis project Ga0114951, IMG submission 88677) | Freshwater microbial communities from Finland to study Microbial Dark Matter (Phase II) - AM7a DNA metaG | ecosystem: Environmental > Aquatic > Freshwater > Lake | place: Finland: Lake Alinen...
AACAGTGTGCCCAAGCGTATCGTCGTTGGCGGCGACAGCAGGCTGCCCGCTCTGTCGCTGTGTGTGATGGAGCAAGCACTGCCGCAGAATATGGCCGTCAGCGCGCTTTTCAAGGGGCTTACCATTGTGAGTGGCAGCCCGTATTATTCCCGCGTTGTACATCTGCATACGGGCATGCCGTCGCTGACACGGGAACATGCCGCGCGCTTTATCGAAAATCTTGCCGACCTTGGCAGAAAGGAAATCGTTTTTGCCCATGACGACTGCTATGTCATGGCCGCGGTGCTTGCCCCTGGATATGGCATTGATGTGCCGTTCATGGCAGTGCATCTTGCCGACTGGCTATGCCGTGCGCTTGCTGAAAAAGGGACTGAGGTAAAGTTGCTCGGAAAAAGAATCGCTTTCCAGCGACCGTGCATCACGCGGCTTGCTCCCTGGACCGACCGCTGTGTCGATACGGTTTTCAGGCTGACCGGTGTTGAGCGGGCGGCACGGACCTATGACGGCATGAATGCTTTGTGCTGCGGCATCGGTCTCATGGAGAAATATCCCGAACGAAGCCGGGAGCTGGTTCAAAAAAATATCGCAGATGCGCTGAAGCACGGCGCCGAAGCGATGGTGTTTGGCTGTCCGAGCTGCTACGCTTTCATGAGTGGCCCGTGCATGGAGGCAGGACTTGCGCCGATTTTTATTTCCGACCTTGCCCGAATGGCCCTGGGCGAGATCCCGTTTGAGCCGCGACCGCATATCAGGAGAGATATTGCATGAAAAAATACTTCATCCTGCTTCTGGTTTCTATGCCGCTTTACATTTTTGCTTACCAACCTTTTTCAGCCGGGGCACAAGTACCTGCTGCTGGAGCGACGTGGCGGCCCCTGGTAATTTATTATTCCCTTACGGGCAACAACAGAATCGTTGCGGCGGAGCTTGGAAACGCTTTTGGCTGCGAGCGGTTGGAAATCACGTCGATGCGGGAGCGCACGGGGTTCTGGAAAGTCAACTGTGTTATCGATCAGCTGTTTGACCGCGATGACCTGCCGGGGCCGGTAAAATTTGATTCCGTGCAGTATAATCCGATTATCATCGCCTGCCCCATCTGGATACACAGGCTGGCCTCGCCCATGCGTACATTTCTGGACCACAAGCGACTGGCGGGCAAGGATGTCTATGCCGTGGTCACGCACCAGGGCAATTATGGAGAAAAAGATGAGCAGGTTGTCAAAAGTTTTCTGGCAGCGCAGGATATGCATCTTAAAGGATATGGCGCGGTGCTCACGCGGGGCGCAACGGAGTCGGAAATAATCAATGAAACAAAGAGCATCATTAAAAGAAATTTTTCTGAAATGGAAAAATCTATTTCAAACAACACAAGATAGAATGGAGAACAAAAAAGTGAGTGTGGATTGTACAAGTGACACGGGATGTAAGACCTGCGATACGGTAGCCACCTGTTCGCAGGATGAAAAAGAACGCCGCGCGCAGCGATTTATTGACACTGCCATGGGAGCTATCGGTAAAAAGTTCATGGTTTTAAGCGGCAAGGGCGGAGTCGGGAAAAGTTCGGTTGCGGTGAACCTGGCCGCAATTCTTGCTCTGCGGGGCAAAAAAGTGGGGATTCTTGATGCCGACATCCACGGGCCCAATATTCCCAAGATGCTGGGCATCGATGCTGAGCGGCCCGAGGCAGCGCCGGGATCGGCCGGCGACCTCCTGCCTATTGCTGCTGCGGATAATCTTAGCGTTATGTCCATAGGATTTTTTCTGCAAAACGAGGATCAGGCCGTCATTTGGCGCGGCCCCATGAAGCATGGCGTGATGAAACAGTTTCTGGGCGAGGTCCAGTGGGGAAAGCTTGACTATCTCATTATTGATTTGCCTCCGGGAACAGGGGATGAGGCCCTGAGCATCTGTCACCTGATGGGCAAGGTCGACGGCGCAGTAATCGTCACCACGCCGCAGGATGTAGCTCTGCTTGATTCAAAAAAGAGCATCTCGTTCTGCAAGGAGCTTCAAATCCCTGTCATCGGTGTCGTGGAGAACATGAGCGGCATGCTGTGCCCGCACTGCGGCAAAACGATAGATCTGTTTAAGACCGGCGGCGGCGAGAAGATCGCCAAAAAGATGAAGGTGCCTTTTTTGGGGCGCGTGCCGCTTGACCCGGCCATGGTGATGTGCGGCGATGAGGGAAAAGCCTTTGTCACAAAGCACCCTGAGTCCCCGGCGACGGCAGCTTTTGTAGTCATTGCCGATGCATGGGAAAAGCTGCTTGGGTAAGATGACTTTTGAAAATTATTACTACTAATAGAAAACTAATAGGTTAGGTTGAGAGAAGGACTATAAAAGCATGGCTGAAACAATTGTAGTCATACGTGGCGCCGGCGACCTGGCAACAGGAGTTGCCCACCGCCTGCACCGCAGCGGTTTTAAAGTGCTGCTATTGGAAGTTGCCCATCCGCTGGTTGTGCGGCGGACCGTGTCTTTTGCCCAGGCGGTTATTGATGGCGAAACCACGGTTGAAGCTGTGCGGGCACGGAAAGTGGCCGGCATCGATGAGATCAAAACAGCATGGCAGCAGGCCGTCATCCCGGTGCTGGTTGATCCGGGAGCAACTATTTTAAAAGAGCTCAAGGCAGATGTTGTTGTTGATGCCACGCTTGCCAAGCGCGACACGGGCATGCGGCAGGACATGGCGCCGCTCACCATTGCCCTCGGGCCCGGCTTTGAAGCGGGCAAACAGGTCCATATCGTCATTGAAACAAACCGGGGGCATGATATGGGGCGGTTGATTTTCAAGGGCGCTGCAGAGCCAGACACCGGCACGCCCGGCCTTGTCAAGGGATATGCAGCCGAGCGGGTGCTACGCTCGCCCTGCGCAGGCGCGGTTAAACATGTGGTGGATATCGGCGCCCGGGTCAAAAAGGACGACATTCTCTGCTCTGTTGAAGACAAGCCGGTGCTGGCTCAGTTTGATGGCGTGGTGCGCGGGCTTATCATGAACGGCCGTGAGGTGCCGCAGGGCTTGAAGATCGGCGATATCGACCCCCGCATTGACACCAACTGCCGTACTATTTCGGACAAGGCCCGCGCCCTGGGCGGTTCAGTGCTTGAGGCCATTCTTATGTGGAAAAGCGGCGCAATGGGCGTTTGCTAAAAATAAATATTCCAATTATCCCTGTTACTAAACAATACATTGATTGAGAAAGAAGGAGAACCAGAACATGAAAAAAATAGCTTTTGCCTGTGAAGAAAACAAGGGACTTGAATCAGAAATGAGCGGGCACTTCGGTCGCTGTCCGTATTTTATGATGGTGGATGTCGAGGGCACGGAGGTGAAGAAGGTTGACCCGGTTGCCAATCCGTTTTTCAATGGCCATGTGCCCGGCGTAGTTCCAGAGTTTATCAATAAGCAGAATGTCAATGTCATGATCGCCGGCGGCATGGGCCCCAAGGCCGTTGATATGTTTAACGGTTTCGGCATTGAGGTGGCAACCGGTGTAGGCGGAAAAGTAGCAAATGTTTTAAAAGCCTATCTTGAAGGAAAGGTAAGCGGCACTGTAGCTTGCTCGCATGACCATGGCGACAGCTGCGGCGGGCACAGCTGAGAGAGGCGATTATGAAAATTGCAATTTCAGCATGCGGCGACACCTTGTCGGCAAAAACCCATGCCCTTTTTGGCAGATGCGATTACTTCGTTATCGTTGATACGGAAACGGGGGAAAGCACGGCTCTGAAAAATAAATCGGCAGAGGCCTCAACCGGGGCAGGTCCGGCCTGCGCTCAGGAGCTTTTCAATGCAGGAGTCACTACTGTCGTGAGCGGTAAAATAGGGCCCAATGCCTATGAAGCGCTCAAGGCAGCAGGGGCTGGTATCTTTCTGGCGCCTCCGGGCATCACGGTGCAGGAGGCGCTGGACAGGTTTAAAGCCGGCAGCCTTTCCGAAATGCAGATACAGCGGTTTTAGAAAAGAATGGACACTGTAATGCAATACTATCTTTTGATAAGGAAGAGCCTATGATTATAGCCGTTGCCAGCGGCAAGGGCGGCACGGGCAAGACGACCGTGGCGGTGAGCCTGGCCCTTTCTCTTAACGGGGTGCAGTTTGCCGACTGCGATGTCGAGGAGCCCAATGCCGCTATTTTTTTACAGCCCACGATAACTGAACAAATACCCGTGACCCTGCCGGTGCCGGAAATCGATGAAACAAAATGCAGCGGCTGCGGCAAATGCACGGACCTGTGCGCCTACAATGCCCTGATCGTGCTGGGTACGCGGGTGCTGGTGTTTCCGCATATGTGCCATGGCTGCGGCGGCTGTACGATTATCTGCCCGGAGCGGGCAATAACGGAGAAGCCTCGTGCAATAGGCATGATTGAAAAAGGCCATGCCCTGTCGATAGCATTTATGCAGGGCACCCTTAATGTGGGCGATCCCATGGCGACACCCATTATCAAACAGTTGCGTAAGCATCTTGACCGCTCAAAAATTGTCATTCTCGACTCGCCGCCGGGAACCTCCTGTCCGGTGATCGAAACCGTGCGCGAGAGCGACTTCTGTATTTTAGTCACCGAGCCCACGCCGTTTGGCCTGCATGATCTGCAACTGGCGGTTGCAACGGTGAGGGAGCTGCATGTTCCGTTTGGTGTGATTATCAACTGCGCCGGTATCGGCGATGACGCAGTGGAAAACTACTGTCGGCGTGAGTCTATACCGCTGCTCATGAAAATCCCCTGGGAACGCCGCATTGCCGAAGGGTATTCCCGGGGCGAGCCCATCATGTCCGTCATGCCGGAGCTGAAACAGGCTTTTATAAATTTACATACAACGATTGCAGCTGCCAGCCGCAGCCAATCACAAACTGCTTTGAAGGAGCCTTGATCATGAGCGAAACGGAAAATAAAAAATCTCTGCTTGCCGACCACATTCATAAAAACACCATGTCCCGAGAAGAGCTTGAAAAGGAACTACATGCGTTTCTTGACGAGGCAAGCTCCTGGCCCGGCACGACCGACAAGCCCGGCTGCCCCCTGAAGCACGGCCTTGCCTGTGTGCTCTGCACGGTGCATGACGATGAGCCGCGCGCTACACCGATTGATTTTTTTATTGATGGATTCACCCTGTGGCATGCTGGTGAGCCTGGCCTAAAAATCCGAAATATTCGCTCCAACGCAAAAGTCGCCGTAGGCGTCTATCACCCCATGGATCACAGCGTCCTCAACCGCAGCCTGCAGATAAACGGCACGGCAACGCTTCTTCCCTATGCCGGGCATGAACAGGAGTTTTTAGAGCGCCTCAAAATTATGGGCGTATATGCTGCGGCCGCGAAGGTCATGGGTGAAATGCTTGCTGCCCAAGGCAAACCTGCTGGCAATCTTGACGAGGACATCATAAAAGCTATTAAACGATTTAATTTGATCAAAATAGAGCCTTATGAAATCACGTACCTGCGGATTCATCCGACCGAAGGCACGGTGAAAAATATCTGGAAAAAGATTCCAGCGGAGGCTTGATGAAACAAATTACTGTTATCAGTGGGAAGGGCGGCACGGGCAAAACCACCATAACGGCAGCTCTTTCCTATCTTGCGGAGAAGGCGGTGCTTGCCGATTGCGATGTTGACGCCGCCGATCTGCATATTCTGCTTGATCCGGCGGTTCAGCGGACAGAAGAGTTCTCCGGCGGGAAAACTGCGGTTATTCAGAAATCCTTGTGCACACAGTGCGGCGCCTGCAGGGAGCTATGCCGGTTTGACGCAATCCACGGCCTTGAAATCGATCCGGTCTCCTGCGAGGGCTGCGGTGTTTGCGCGGCTCTGTGTCCAGAGAAAGCCATTACCATGGCGAATAAACTTTCCGGCCACTGGTTTGTCTCCGATACCCGCAACGGGCCCATGGTGCATGCACGCTTGGGCATTGCCGAAGATAATTCCGGGAAGCTCGTCAGCGTTGTGCGGCAGGAGGCGCGGCGGGTTGCTGAAGAAAAGGGCCTTGATTATGTTATTATTGACGGGCCGCCGGGCATCGGCTGCCCGGTTATCGCTTCAATCACCGGCGTTGACCTGGTGCTGGTGGTGACCGAGCCCACGCTTTCGGGCCTGCATGATCTCAAGCGCGTGTTGGAAACAGCCGGGCATTTCAATATCCCCGCCGCCGTGTGCATCAATAAGTTCGACATTAATTCCGAGAACACTCGAGTCATAGAAGGATTTTGTGCGCAGCAGGAGGTGTGCGTTGTCGGGAAGATTCCCTATGATCGAAGAGTTGTCGCGGCGCTGATGCAAAAAAATACGGTGTTTGAATATCCCTGCGGCGAGGTGTCGGCAGAAATCACCCGGATGTGGGTTACCTTGACTGCTATTGTTCAGGAGTTCTGACAACCATATATGCAAGTGAAAAAAGGTCTACCGGATCAGCAATAAAATTTATAAAACAACGGAAATAATTCAGTCCGCCATTGGGTCAACGCGGTATTATATGACCGTGCTTGCGGCGGCAGTATATTATTGTATGCACAGGAAGCAAGAACCATACAGGCGTAACTCATGAAGTTCGAATTTTCTCCCATCGGCATTATACATTCACCCTATACAGAGCCTGCCGGGGTTCCTATTCAGTGCGTTTTCGCCAATGGCGTTACCGGCACGGTCGAGGTGTTCCCGGAATTTGCCGAGGGGCTTACCGATCTTGACGGCTTTTCGCATATAATCCTGCTGTACCGCTTTCACCGGGTGCAGGGGCATTCTCTCATGTGCCGGCCTTTTCTTGATGTACGCGACCACGGTATTTTTGCAACACGTGCGCCCCGCAGGCCCAATCCCATTGGCCTTTCGGTGGTGGGGCTTCTAAAAATTGACGGCTGCACCTTGACCATAGGCGGCGTTGATATTATCGACGGCACCCCACTGCTTGACATTAAGCCCTATGTGCCGGATTTTGATGTGCGACATAATGCGAAAACCGGCTGGTATGAGCAGGCGGGTAACAAACAGCAGACCATGGCAGATGACCGTTTTGTTAATAATAATGAAAAAAAATAAGAAAGGAACAACGCCATGCTTCTTGAAACACTGAAAACTGCAGCACTTGAAAAAGCAGGAAACATACACGTAACCGATGTCAGGATCGGGTTGGGATATACCGCCGTAATGCTCGATACGGGCAGCGTCGGCCTTGCCTATACCTTCCGCGACAAGGCCGAGTCTGGCTGCTCGGTGTTTCAGGGCAAACGGCCCCTTGCGGGTTCACCGGTGCGGGATGTACTTCAGTATATTGGCTCTGACGGGCTGCTGGAACGCACGCTTGGTCTGGCTGCGGCAAATGCCCTGTTTAATACCGATGATGCCGCAGGTAGCATGTCGGGATGGCAATGCTCTGAAGGCGATCTTTTGGATGTGCTTTCGCTCACAAAAAATGACCGGGTTGGGATGGTAGGTTTTTTTGGGCCCCTGGCGCCTGTAATTAAGCAGCGGGCAGGCGAGCTTATTATTTTTGAGGAAAACATGGCCCGTGCCGACGGCCTCTGCCCGGGAAGCAAGGCCGCAGAGCTTTTGCCGTCATGTTCGGTTGCAATTATAACAGCAACGTCCATTCTCAATAACAGCTTTGAGCATATCGCAGCAGCCGCAGACAAGTGTCGCATCAAGGCCGTGCTTGGGCCGTCGACCCCGCTGGCGCCCGGTGTTTTCAAAAACTACGGGGTAACACACCTTTCCGGTGTTGTCGGCATCGATGCGGCGGCAATACTGCGCGTGGTCAGCGAAGGCGGGGGCACACGGTTTTTCATGGAATGGTCGAAAAAGATAAATCTTGTTCTCAATGGTTAAAGGAGGTTTATGAATTATTTTGTGGTGTATATCTCCCCGGCAGGAACCACGCAGCATGCGGCTCGGGTCATCAGCAGCGAATTGAACGGCCTTGGAAAAACGTGCAGCACCCTTGATTTTGGTGACAGAGCCTGCATGAAGCTGCTCGATGCCGCATTGCCTGCCTTTGCTCATAATTCCTGTCTGTTTATAGGTTCGCCGGTCTATGCCAGCCATGCAGTTCCAGTAGTCATGGATTTCATCGCACGACTTCACCAGGGCAACGGCTGCTGCAGTGTGCCCTTTGTAACCTGGGGCACCGTGACCAGCGGCGTGGCGCTTGCGGATATGGGCGGAGCGCTTGCGGCAAAAGGCTATCCTGCGATCGCAGCGGCAAAAATAGTTGCCGAGCATTCTCTGCTGTGGCAATCCGCCAATCCTTTGGGCAAAGGCAGGCCCGATGCCGATGACGATCGCAGCATACGTGACATGGTAAAAAAAGTCGTTGCTGCATTGGATGCGGGTTCGGCAAAGCATGTATCCGCAGCAACGCTGAATTATCAGCCCGAGCCCTTGCGGAAAGTCATGGCAGGCCTGGTGCTGAGTGCAGTGAGAAAGGTTCTCCCACAGATAAGCCTCAAGCGCGATCTGTGCAATCTGTGCGGCGACTGCGTTGCAGCCTGCCCGGCTGAAGCCGTTGAGCTTGCCGACGGCCCGGTTTTTAAAGACTGCTGCATTGCCTGCTACAACTGCCTTCGGGCCTGCCCGGAACATGCGCTGCAGGCTGATTTCACTAAAATGGAAGCAGGACTTGCGCAAAGGGTGAAGGACTTTGGCGAAATCTGTGAAACGGTCGTGTATCTGCCCTGAAATATGTCACAGGGGTTCCGTTAAAAATTTATCAAGTACAAGAGAGGGTCACAAATGCCTATTTATGAATACCAGTGCGCAGCCTGCGGACAAACAACTGAAATTATAACCGTGGGAAGCGAATCCCAAGATACCGTGATATGCGCCACATGCGGCAGCGCGAAGCTTGAGAAAAAGATATCTGCAGCGGCGCTTCCCAAAATGCCCGCACGCCCTGCCGGCAAAACCTGCTGCGGCCGGGATAAAAAATGCGGAGGGGGGCCTTCCTGCTGCGGCATGTGAGCCCGTAATTTTCAGCTCAAGGGAATAAGGTATGGAGACAATAGAGATACCAGGGCGAAAAAAGATGCGCATAAAGCATCTGGTGCTCGACTATAACGGCACCCTGGCTTTAGACGGCAAATTGCTGCCGGGCGTGCAGGAGCTTATTACAGCGCTTGCATTGCGATTCGAGATACATGTGCTGACAGCAGACATGCATTCAAGCTGCACCCGCGAGCTTTCAGGCCTGCCGGTGAAGATAGCCGTCATTGCCGGAAACCCGGAGGATGCCGCAAAGCTTGCCTATGTGCGAACACTTGGCGCCGCATCATGCATTTGCATCGGCAACGGCATGAACGATCGGCTAATGCTGGCGGCCTGTGGGCTGGGCATTGTGGTTGTGGGCGATGAGTGCGCAGCCTTGCGGGCCTGCCTTGCCGCCGACATTGTCGCGCCGGGAATTATTCAGGCGCTGGGATTGCTGAAAAATGAAAAGCGACTTCTGGCGACCTTGAGGAACTGAATCATGAGCGGGGAAGTAGCAGCATGAAACACGGACATATTTCAGACATGGTTGCAAAGGCGCTGGACGGCGAGCTCCTGGCCGGGGAGGAGATCAGCGCTCTGCTGTCAGTGTCGATTAAAACGGAAGAAAGCTTTTATATTCAGTGGGCGGGTAGAACTATAAGCGACCAGGTTTCGCTTGGCAGGGCCGAAGTGCATGCCCAGGTCGGCCTTAACATATCACCCTGCTTTAATGACTGTCTGTTCTGTTCGTTTGCGCGTATAAATGGCATATTTTCTCAGCAAACGGAGACCGCGCTTGAGGACATTATTGCGCGCTGCGCCGATTTTGAAAAAAACGGCGCTAATGCCATCTATCTTATGTGCACGGCGGATTTTGATTTTGACCGGTTCATTGACTGCGCCGCTGCGGTTAGGGCAGCGCTCCAACCATGCACCGTTCTGATTGCAAATATCGCCGACTTCGGTCCAGCGCAGGCACGCAGGCTGAAGGACGCGGGCTGTGCCGGGGTGTATCATGCCCTGCGGCTGGGCGAAGGCAGCGACACGCGCATTCCCCCTGAGCGACGGCTACAAACATTTCATGCGGCGCGGGAGGCAGGACTCAAGCTTGGCACCTGCCTTGAGCCTGTTGGGCCCGAGCACACGATTGCCGAACTGGTTGAAAAGACCCTTATCGCCCGTGATGCCACTCCCGTTTACTGTGGCGCTGCCCGCCGTATTCCCATTGCCGGGACAAAGCTTGCCGGTTACGGCATTGTTTCCGAGGCCCGCATGGCCCATATTCTTGCCGTGGTGCGGCTGGCCATGGGTTTTGGAGTTCCCGGCAACTGCACGCATGAACCCAATGTAACAGGTGCTATTGCCGGTGCCAATCTGTTCTGGGCAGAGTCTGGGGCCAATCCCCGCGACGACCGCGAGCAGACGGAAAAAAGCCGTGGAACCAACATTAATGACTGTCGACAGCTGTTTATCGAAGCAGAATGGGATGTGGCAACAGGCCCATCCCCTTTTTTTAGTTGATACAGGAAAGGAAAGTGTATGGGACCCGTTAGTACCGAAAAAGCAAAGCCCGAGAAGCTGCAGCATGATTCCCCGCAGCCCACAGACGAAGATGCAGGCGTCATTTTTTATAATGAGACAGTTATCGAACACTTCACTAACCCGCGGAATGTGGGCGAGATAGAAGATGCCGACGGCTTTGCACTGGTGGGCGATCCTTCCTGTGGCGATCAGATGAAGCTCTGGATTAAGGTGGAGGCGGGTCATATTGTCGATATCAAGTTTAAATCTTTCGGCTGCCCCGGCGCTATCGCCACCAGCAGCATGACGACCCACCTTGCCATGGGCATGTACCTTGAAGACGCAAGGGCTCTCACCGACGATGATGTCGTGCGGGCATTGGGCGGCATTCCGGCAAACAAGCAGCACTGCTCGCTCCTGGGTATCAATGCTCTGTTGTTTGCGATCAAAGACTATGAACAGCGTTCAAAGAACCAGCCATGAAAGCGCGGGAGCTCATCTATTTTGATCATAATGCCACGACGCCTCTGTGCACTGAGGCGCGGCAGGCCATGCTGCCGTTTCTTGACACGGCCTTCGGCAACCCTTCTTCTTATCACCGTCTGGGCAGGCAGGCCCGCAGCGACGTGGAAGCAGGGCGCCGTACCATTGCAGATATTTTTGGCTGCAGACCGACGGAAGTTCTTTTCACCTCAGGCGGCACGGAGGCAAACAATTTGGCCCTGCGCGGTGCAGCTTCCGCTATGAAGGACAGGGGCTGCCATATCATCACAACGGCCATCGAGCATCACAGCGTACTGAAGACCTGTGAGGCTCTTGGCCGGAAGGGCTTCAACATAACTTTTCTGCCTGTTGACAGCAAGGGTGTGGTCGATCCGCAGCTGGTTGCAGACGCGATCCGACCCGATACGATTCTTCTAAGCGTGATGCACGCCAACAATGAAACAGGCGCAGTGCAGCCCGTTGAAGAAATAGGACGTATTGCGCGCCAAAGGGGCATAACATTCCACTCCGATGCTATTCAGGCTTTCGGTAAAATAGCGATGGGCACAGTGCTTGACTATGCCGATATGGTTTCGGTATCAGCCCACAAGGTATACGGACCCCGAGGCGTTGGGGCACTGCTGGTGCGTAGGGGCACGTCGCTTTCACCAATTATGACAGGCGGGCATCATGAGCATGGCCTGCGGCCCGGCACAGAAAATATGGCCGCTATTGCCGGTTTTGCCGCAGCGGCGGGGCAGGCGGTGGAAAAACTTGCCGCAGAGGCGGCTCGTCTTGCAGTTCTTCGCGATCGTTTTGAAGAAATGCTGTTGCAAACCATACCTAATATATCCATCAACAGCTGCGATGCGCCCCGAACACCTAATACATCCAGCATCTGTTTTTCAGGCATTGAGAGCGAGTCGGTGCTGCTGCACCTTGATCTGCTGGGAATTTGTGCCTCGGCAGGCTCAGCCTGCACCACGGGCGATCCAGAGCCTTCGCATGTGCTGCGGGCCATGGGCCTTTCAAGCCTGCAGGCCCAGGGCGCGGTACGCTTTTCCTTCGGCAGCACTACCACGCCGGAGCAAATTGATTCGGCAGCCGAAACCCTTGCCGGCATTGTCAAAAAACTTAGGGGGGTATCCAGCCTATGCCAAAACTGACCATATTGTGTGAAAATACTGCCGGCACCGCGCTGAGTGTGCTGGGCGAACACGGCTTTGCCGTCCTAATAGAAAGGGGATGCCAAAGCTTTCTGTTTGACACCGGCCAGGGCCATACTATCTTACATAATACTGCCTGCCTGAAAAAAGATCTCAGCAGGATAAACAAAATACTGCTCAGCCATGGCCACTATGACCATACTGGCGGGCTGATGAAGGTAGTGAAACTGGCTGCACCGGTCGATGTCTACTGCCATCCCGCAGTCTTTATGAAGCGCTATGCCGCTGTAAAAGCGGGTGATAAAACGACCCACCGCAGCGTGGGCATGCCATACCTTCGCGACGAACTTGAAGCCCTGGGGGCAAGGTTTGTTTTTAATACAGCCTTTACGAAAATTGCAAAGGGGCTTTATTTGACTGGTGAGGTGCCCCGCACGACCTTATTTGAAAAAAATGACCGACGCCTGGTGGTGCAAAAAGATGGGCAGTACGTGCAGGACACCATCCCTGATGATCAGTCGCTGGTCATTGAATCAGGGCGGGGGCTTGCTGTCATACTCGGCTGTGCTCACTCCGGTATCATTAATACCCTGAATCACATACAGTCGCAACTGCCGGGAAAAACTATTCATACTGTCATTGGCGGCACACATATGGGGTTTCTCAGCGAGACGCAGCTTGAAAAAACAATAGAGCATCTGAAGCAGTTTGACCTAAAGCGCATCGGTGTTTCCCACTGTACCGGCCTTGCGCCCTCGATGAGGCTTCTGCAGGCTTTTGGGGATAAATTCTTTTTTGCAAATGTAGGGAGCGTTTTGGATATTGCCTAAACGATTGAAAAATACAACTAAGTAGGAGGGTATATGAAAAAAATTTTATTCTTCACACTAATTGTTTTTGCTGCATCAACGCTTGCTGCTTTTGCGCAGGATGATATTAAGCAGACGCCCAACTGCAAGTATTGCGGCATGGACAGGCAGATGTTCAGTCATAGCAGGATGCTTATAAATTATGACGATGGGTCGTTTATTGGGACTTGCAGCCTGCACTGTTCAGCGCTGGATTTGGGGCTGACTCTGGACAAGACGCCGAAGGCTATCATGGTTGCCGATTACGGCACAAAAAAGCTGATTGATGCCGAGAAAGCCATGTGGGTCATTGGCGGCAGCGTTCAGGGAGTAATGACCAGAAATGCTAAATGGGCCTTTGAAAACAAAATGGGTGCCGAAAAGTTCATCAAACAGAACGGCGGCGCCCTTGCCACTTTTGATGAAGCCATCAAGCAGGCCTATGAGGAGATGTACCAGGATACGAAGATGATCCGGGATAAACGCAAAATGAAAAAAATGATGGAAAATAAAAAACCGGCATCCTGATATTCTGTATTGTTGGGATTTTTTATGGGGCTCCCGCTCGGTTACTTCCATTACAAATGCGCTCGATGCAGAAGTCACTTGTTTTTTAAACAGCAAAGGGTTCGGTTTGTTTTCTTGTTTGATTTAAACGGGCACCGGAGGGCTTGTGGATAGAATAATCCAGCGCCCTTATAATTCCCAACGCCTGCATAAAACTGGCAATAAATCTTATTTTTGGGGCACACTCGTAAAACAGAGAGCGTTTTGCCGGATGCCTCTATGGCCTTATGCATAGTTAAAGACAAATTAATTTGAGATAAGGAGTTATATGAAATGCGCACGATGTAAAACCGTTGACTGCTATACCATAGGCAAAGACTGCACTGACCGCAAAGACGAGATTTCCGGGCTGTATAAAGAAGATCCAGAGGCGCTTGCGATCATGGGAGCCGCAGCGGCGCTGGAGGCCGAGGGCTATATGCTGCTGCCGCGTGTGCAGGAGGTGATACTGTTCGGCCAAAAGATGGGCTACCGGCATCTAGGCATGGCCTTTTGCGCTGGGCTGCACCGTGAGGCGCGGCTGCTGGAGGAGCTGCTGGCACCGCACTTCGAGATCACCTCTGCCTGCTGCAAGGTCTGCGGCATTGCAAAAGAAGATTTTGACCTGCCGAAATTGCGCGATAATCCCGCTGAGGTCATGTGCAACCCCCTGGGCCAGGCCGATATTTTAAACCGCGCTGGAGCAGAGATGAACCTTCTGGTCGGCCTGTGCGTCGGCCACGACATGATATTTAATAAATATTCGAAAGCTCCCGTAACAACGGTTATCGTTAAGGATCGCGTACTTGCCCATAATCCGGCCGGGGCTCTGTATACTCACTACTGGATGCGAATCATCAAGGAAAACAAACTCATTGAGAAAGGAACATTAGGCGATGACAAATGAGGTGCAGGATTTTTTTAGAGACATTGCCAAGGCGCGGCAGAAATTGGCTAAACATATACCTGATACCTATAAATCCTTTACCGGACTCCACGACAATGTAATGGAACCCGGCGCTCTTGACAAAAAGCAGAAAGAGCTGATCGCGCTGGGGATTGCCGTTGCCAGCCACTGCAAGCCCTGCATCTATCAGCACACGCAGGCTGCCGTGCAGGAGGGCGCCACCGCCACAGAAGTGCTTGAGGCAGCAGGCGTGGCGGTTCTCATGGCCGGCGGTCCGGCCTTCGCGCATTTGCCCGAAATCCTAAAGGTCTTCGATGTTCTGGGGGTGAAATATTAAAAATTTTCCTGAGCCGGAAGCTGATACAATACCCGGCACAGAGCCTTTAGTGATCATTTCGGTTTATTAAGTTTTATTTTCATTGCTTTTTTTGATAAAAAGATATATTTTTGGCATTTGCCAATATGGAAATTTTCAATGTCACGACCCCAAAAATACCGTCATGTGCAATGTACCCCAGATGCTCTTTATTTTAAGCCCCGTGCCGTGCCCCTGTGTAATCTGGAAGAATTAGCTCTCACCTTTGATGAGCTGGAGGCCATGCGGCTTGCCGACCTGGAGGGGCTTTATCAGAAAAATGCCGCCGCCAGAATGCAGATATCCCGGCAGACCTTCGGCAATATCGTAAAAACAGCACGCAGGATAGTAGCCGATGCCTTAGTGAACGGTAAGGCAATCCGCATTGAAGGCGGCGTTTGTTCGGTGGCGAAAAAAGAAGGGTTTATCTGCGATGATTGTTCTCATACTTGGGTGGGTGATGCAATAAACGACATCTGCCCCAAGTGTAAAAGCGGGAGTCTGGCCCGAACCCGAGAACCCATAACCAAGCCTAAGATGCCATGACCGGCGGACTATAGGCAGGTATATTTTTTTGACTGCCGTAGGGCATTTTTTGAAATTATATAGTAAACTAATAAGATATGAAGACAGAAGGACTTAAAAGCATGACCGAAACAATTGTAGTTATACGTGGCGCAGGCGACCTTGCAACGGGTGTGGCCCACCGCCTGCACCGCAGCGGTTTTAAAGTGCTGCTGCTGGAAGTGGCCCAGCCGCTGGTTGTGCGGCGGACCGTGTCTTTTGCCCAGGCTGTAATCGATGGGGAGACAGCGGTTGAAGATGTGCGGGCACGGAAAGTGGCTGGCATCGATGAGATCAAAAAAGCATGGCAGCAGGCCGTCATCCCCGTGCTGGTTGATCCGGGAGCAAATATTTTAAAAGAGCTTAAAGCTGATGTCGTTGTTGATGCCACGCTTGCCAAGCGAGATACGGGTATGCGGCGGGATATGGCGCCGCTCACCATTGCCCTCGGCCCGGGATTTGAGGCGGGCAAACAGGCCCATGTCGTTATTGAAACAAACCGGGGGCACGATATGGGGCGGCTGATTTTCAAAGGTGCTGCAGAGCCAGACACCGGTACGCCCGGCCTGGTCAAGGGGTATGCAGCCGAGCGTGTGCTGCGCTCGCCCTGCGCAGGCGCGGTCAAACATGTTGTGGATATCGGCGCCCGGGTCAAAAAGGGCGACAGGATCTGCTCTGTTGAGGACAAACCGGTGCTGGCTCAATTTGACGGCGTAGTTCGCGGCCTTATCATGAATGGCCGGGAAGTGCCGCAGGGCCTGAAGATCGGCGATGTCGACCCCCGCATAGACACCAACTGCTATACAATTTCCGACAAGGCACGCGCCCTTGGCGGCTCGGTGCTTGAATCGATTCTTATGTGGAAAAGCGGCGCTCTGGGTGTCTGCTGAAGATAAACATTCCTATTATCAAATGAAAAGAGGCATGATGAAGACTTTAAATTCCGTAGATGAAATCAAGAAGGCACTAAAGCAGGAGAGTTATATCTGCGATGACCCGCTCGCCTTCACGATCTATCTGGCATTGCAGATGGAAAAGCCGCTGCTGCTTGAAGGTGAGCCCGGTGTGGGTAAAACCGAAATCGCCAAGGTGCTTGCTGCGGTGCTCGGGCGCAAGCTTATTCGCCTGCAATGCTATGAAGGGCTTGACGCCACCTCCACAATCTATGAATGGAATTACGCCAAGCAGCTTTTAAAAATCAAAGCTCTCGATACAACCGCCGGGGGTCATGTTGAAAATGTTTTTACCGAGGAATTTCTCATCCCCCGGCCACTGCTTCAGGCTGTGCGGGGAGAGGAAAAGGTGGTGCTCCTGATCGATGAGGTCGACCGGGCCGACGAGGAGTTCGAGGCATTTCTGCTTGAAATACTCTCCGATTTCCAAGTTACCATTCCTGAAATGGGAACAGTGAAAGCCAAACACAAGCCCATTGTTATTATTACCTCAAACCGCGTCCGCGAGCTACACGATGCGCTCAAGCGCCGCTGCCTGTATCATTTTATCGACTATCCGACCATCGAGCGAGAGCGGGAGATCATACTGGCGAAAATCCCCAATATTGAAGCTACCCTTGCCAAGAAAATATCGCGCATCATGGCAACACTTCGGGAGCAGGAGTTTTACAAGCGGCCCGGCGTTGCGGAAACGCTTGACTGGTCTCAGGCCCTCACCTTTCTAGAGAAAGACGAGATAGACGAGCTCACCATGGATATGACCTCGGGCTGCCTGTTTAAATTCAAGGAAGACGTGAAGAAATTCAAGGACCTGTCAACCACGGTTTTGATTCATGCAGAGACTAAAATCGAATGAAAGTACTTCTTGTCCCCGTTGAAGCGCAGAAAAAGCTTGAAGCGCAGAAAAAGAAGCAGGACAGCGTTACCATTGAGCAGCGCACGGCGTCGCTTATCCAGCGCATTATCAAGTTTGCAAAACTGCTGCGCATAAATAAAGTGCCCGTTCATACCTCAAATGAGCGGGACGCCATCTCGGCCCTTGCTCATATCGATATTAACAGCCGCTTTGAGTTTTATATGGCCCTGCGGACCAATATGCTCATGAGCCAAAAGTACCGGGCGGCTTTTGATGTTATGTTTCTGCAGTTCTGGCGCACCGGGGTGAGCATTCCCAAGAAATACGGTGGCAGCAATGACGAGCCCGATGACAATAACTCCACCGTTGATAAAGAGAACAAATCACCCGAGGATGAAGAGGACGGCAACCCCAAAAAAGATTCCAAAAAGCTGAGCAATCAGTACGAAGAGATCGCCGTGCCGACCTACTCTCTCGGCCAGTCTCTGCGGGAGAAGGATTTCGAGTTGATCACGGCCTATGAGGTTGCCCTGTTCGATGAGATTTTTCGAAATTTCAGGATTACCGTAAAAGAAAAGCTCGGGCGGCGGTTCAAGCCCAGCAATAAGGGAAAAATGATCGATCTGCGCCGCTCGATCCGCCAGTCAACACAGCGGGGCGGGGAAATTATGCAGATACTGACCAAACAGCGCAAGCCCCGGGAGTCCAAGCTGGTGCTGCTTGCCGACGTGAGCGGCTCCATGGACATCTACAGCCGCTTTCTTATCAAATTCACGTACAGCCTTCAGAAATATTTGCGCGATACCGAAACCTTTGTCTTCGGCACCCAGCTCATGCGCATCAGCGATATATTGAGCAACCGCAGGCTTGAATCGGCCATGTCGATTTTGTCGAAAAAAGTGCAGTTCTGGTCGGGCGGCACGGATATCGGCGGCTGCTTTGCCGAGTTTAACGAGCACTTTGGCGGCAAGCTCCGCAAGCGCAACCGCATACTGGTTATTTTGAGCGATGGCTGGGACAAGGGCGATGCCGAACTGCTAAAAAAACAGATGGTCCTTTTCAAGCGCGGCTTCCGAAAAATAATCTGGCTCAACCCGAATCTGAAATACGACCGCTATGAGCCGTTATGCCTTGGCATGTCTACAGCCATGCCGTATGTGGATCATTTTCTGCCCTGCCATAATTTGAAGACACTTGAGCAGTTTATAGAGCTTGTGAAAAATATCTGAAAGGAATTTCTTATGACGGATCCGTTTCAAGAAGATTCATGCGCCTGGGGAGGGGTTGAGGGCGCTCCCAAATTAGATGACCCGGGTGAAGACTGCCCGGCACTGGTGCGCGAGCATGCCATTTCCCCCCGCAATTTCGGCGAGATGAGCGACGGGCTTGCCGACGGGTATGCCCTGCTTGATGATCCTGCCTGCGGCGACAAAATAGAATTATGGATTATGATCGAGGATGGCCGTATTTTTGACATTCGCTTCAAGTCTAACGGCTGCGCACCAACCATCGCTGTGAACAGCATGCTCACCGAGCTTGCCCTGGGAAAAACCATTGCAGAGGCAAAACAGCTTGGCAATACCGATATTGAAGCGGCATTTCAGGGCGGCATTGAGCTTCAGACCGGTTGCCCGCTGGCGAGCATCAGGGCATTGCAGATGGCAATTGAAGATTTTGAGAAGAAAAAGAAAAGGTAGGGGCGACTTCAGTCGCGATTGTATCGCGGATAGTTCTGCGCCTGCATCAGAAAATATTTTAAAGGAGAATCATTATGGATATATTTGAAGAAATCGTTGCAGCCAGAAAAGGCAATCAGCCCGTAGTCCTGGCTACCGTCATACAATCCCTGGGCTCTGCCCCCCGTGAGGATGGCGCCCGGATGCTGGTGCGGCCCGACGGCTCCATTGCCGGCACGATCGGCGGCGGCGCGGTTGAGCAAAAGATCATTGAAGAAGCCCTTGCCCTCATGAAGGGCGGCTCGTCAAAACTCATCACCTATGAGCTTAAGGATATCGGCATGCAGTGCGGCGGCGGCATGAGCGTCTTTGTCGAGCCTCTGGTGCCGGCCCCGCAGCTTTTGATTTTCGGTGCCGGCCATATCGGCACCTGTCTCACCCAGATCGGTAAAATGCTGGAATTTAGCGTCACCGTGGTCGATAATCGGTCGGAGTTTGCCAATGCTGAGCGTTTGCCCTGGGCTGACACAATAATTGCCGAGGAGTATGCGGCTGCAATTGAAAAGGCCGCCTTCAATGCGCGGACCTATGTCGTCATTTTAACCCATAAGCATAGCCATGATTATGAAGTGCTTGAGATGTGCCTTAAGAAAAACTGGTGCTATCTCGGCATGATCGGCAGCCGCGCCAAGGTCGCCAAGGTTTTTGATCAGCTGCGGGCAAAGGGCGTAACCGATGAGCTTATACAAAAAATACATTCGCCGGTCGGGATTAAGATCGGCGCCAATACGCCCTCCGAGATCGCCATTTCCATACTTGCTGAAATCATTCAGGCCCGCAGCGCAGTAAGTCAGGCGCCGCGCGGCTGCCCCAGCGAAGCATGAAGCCGGCAGTAAGCCTGTCTGCAGCGCTAGAGCTTGATCGCAACGCGCCGCTCGTTATCAGTATTGTCGGCGGCGGTGGAAAAACAACGGCCATGTTCATGCTTGCCCGGGAAATCAAAGCGCTCGGCAAAAAAGTTCTAGTCACCACGACAACCAATATCGGCGTTCCTGAACCGGGGCAATGTGATATTTTTATGCTGGAAGGTTGCACCGATCCGGGGCAGCTTGCCGCCATACCTGCTGCAACCATCACCTGCCTTGGAGGCGGGCTTATCGAAGGAGAAATTTGCAAGGTCAAAAGCGTTGATCCGGCCTTTATCGACGAACTTTATGCGCAAAACCTTTTTGATTGCATTCTTGTTGAAGCAGACGGCGCCAAGCGCAAGCCCATAAAAGCTCCGGCCGACTATGAGCCCGTCATTCCGACATCAACCACCCTGGTCATTGGCGTTATAGGTTTAGATTCTCTCGGGAAAGAAGTTTCTGAGGAAAACATTCACCGCTGCGCGCTTTTTTGTGCTTGCACCGGCAACAAGCCCGGTGAGCTTATCGACAGGGCAAGTATCATACAACTTATTCTTGCGGAAAAAGGTCTTTTTAAAGGCGCGCCTGCAGCAAGCCGGAAGGTGGTGCTGCTCAATAAAGCCGATACTGCAGAATTGAGGCTACATGCCGAGCAGATCGCACAGGAAATCCTTAGTTTGGCTGCGCCAGTGCATGGCTGTATTGTCGCATCATTACTGCAGGGCAACTATAAGATATTGTAGTGGCAGGTTTCAAACCCAATATATGTGAATTTAGTTCAGTATATTGCTTCCTCGCCCCCGCGAGGGGGAGAGGACTGAGGTGAGGGGGAATTTTATATCACCCCTCATCCCGACCTTCTCCCGCAAGGGGAGAAGGAGTTCTTAACTCACAATTATTGGGTTTGAAATCTGCCTCTACTCAGATTGAATTGAACTTAAAGCTCTGTCATTTCGACCGCAGGGAGAAAGCCTAACAGGTATGATTACCGGCATCATTCTGGCATCAGGCCTTTCCCGACGCATGGGCAGCGATAAGCTGTTGCTGCCGGTGGCCGGAATGCCGCTCGTGGAGTGCGTCATGCAGGCAGCCGATGCCTCGCAGCTTGATGACATTATCCTTGCTTATCAGAATCTAGCCGTGTGCGAACTCGCCGGGAAATATCGCATCAGGACAGTCCACAATCCCGATGCTGCACAGGGGCAAAGCGCTTCAGTAAAAGCAGGGGTTCAAGCAGCAGCGGCGGATACCCAGGCTTATATGTTTTTGACGGGCGATCAACCCCGGATTGATGCCGCGGCAATTAATTTACTTATTAATGCCTGGCGCACCCATAAGGAAAATATTATTATTCCGGTCTTCGGCGGCAGGCGCGGCAGCCCGGTTGTTTTCCCCGCTCTGCTTCGGGACAAGCTGCTTGATCTTGAAGGCGACACAGGCGGTCGGGCCGTCATCGAGCAATTTCCCGGCATGGTCTTCACTATAGATATGCCGTCGACCGATACCGGTCTTGATATTGACACCCCTGAAGACTATGAAGCCATGGCGAAGTCCTGAACTGATGACAGCGGCTCAAATGAGCCGCTGTTTTTTTATGAATACCATCATAGCTGCAGTGAGGTCGGTTGACAGGAGCGTCTCTTGGTGTTAGTAGTCAACAACGAACCGCATGGCGGGTGGCTTGGATGCCCCTACAAGGGGAAGACAAGGGCATATAGTGCCAGGTTCGCTTCTGCCTTCACCGCCAAAGGCGGTGTTTTTAGGCAGACAACAAAAAAATTTTAGCGATCCCGTTCGAAAACAAAACGCAATGAAAAAAGAAAAACCAGATTTCATTTCAAAAAAAGAGGCTGCCATACTCGATGACCTTGATATCGGCATGGTGGCTGTTAATCACGACGGGCGGATTACCTTCTTGAATCGCGCTATGGAAACAATTCTTGGTCTGCCCGACGAGGATATTCATGGCAGAGCGTGTTGCGAGGTCTTCGGCGATTCGATCTGCGACGGTGCCTGCTTGCTGCGGCAGACGATGAAAACCGGCAAATCCGTCATGAACAAGACTCTGAATGCAACAACTGCCGCAGGGGTGCGAATGCTTGTGAGTATCACGACAGCCCTGATGCGCAGCAGAAATGGGGCGGTTACGGGCTGCTATGCCACCATTCGGGATTTAAGCATGGTCGGCGAAATGTACAGCATGCCCATGCAGTTTTTAGCTCTGGCCGAAAACATTCCCGACGCCGGGGCCATCGAAAAAATCCGCTGGGAAGCGGACCTCAAGTTCAATTTCCACGGCATCATAAGCCAAAGCAATGCAATGCGCCATATTTTTACCCTGCTGCCAAGGATCGCTGAAAGCGACAGCACGATACTGATCGAAGGTCCCAGCGGCTCGGGCAAAGAGTTGATCGCGCAGACTATTCACCGGTTGAGCCACCGGAAGCACAAGCCCATGATCACGGTCAACAGCGGCGCCCTGCCCGATACGCTGCTCGAGTCGGAGCTGTTCGGCTACAAAGCCGGCGCGTTTACCGATGCAAAAAAAGACAAGCTCGGCCGCATCGCTTTGGCCGAGGGCGGCACACTGTTTCTTGATGAAATCGGGGATATCTCCCCTGCTCTGCAGGTGAAGCTTCTCAGGTTTCTTCAGAACCGGGACTATGAGCCGCTCGGATCAACCGACCAGCTGCGGGCCGATGTACGTATCCTTGCCGCCACGCACCGCAATCTTAGCCAGCTGGTCAAGCAGGGAAAATTCCGGGAAGACCTGTATTACCGAATTAATGTTTATGCCGCAGCAGTGCCGCCCCTTGAGCAGCGCAAAGAAGATATTCCGTTGCTGGTTCGGCACTTTATCGACCACTACAACCGGCTTCAGAAACGTGACATAAAGGGAATTGCTTCAGATGCGCTTAACCTGCTGCTTAGCTATGATTTTCCCGGCAATATACGGGAGCTGCAAAATATTATCGAACGGGCCTTTATTCTCTGCGCCGGGCCCAATATCACTGCTGCTGATCTGCCCGAGGCCATCACGCGCGGAACTTCCGTGCAGGTTGTCCGCAATGACCGCACGCTTGCCGGCATGGAGGAAAAACGAATCCACGAAGCCCTGCGCCGCCACAGCGGCAATGCGGCAGCCGCCGCAGACGAGCTCGGCATTCATAAAACCACCCTCTGGCGCCGCATGAAGGCGCTGGGTATTTCTGCACAAAAAAATAACAGATAGAAAATTGCATTTTGCAATACCGTGAGGCTGTTTCTGTTGCGAAATGCAATTTAACCGCACGCTGCCCCCTGCCTGCTCAACCACAATAACAGTCCGGTTTTTCATCACTAAAACACAAGCCCGCACGTTTTTTTCTTTTGGCACATGGCTTGCTATATCAATTAGACAGGTTAGTGCTCATAAACCTCCTTTTTATACAGGCCTTTCATCTCCTTATCTTGGCAGGGGTAAGGAGATGAAAGGTTTTTTACAATTACGGAGCCGGCAGTTGAGCGCTTGCGCACTATTCAATTAACGAAAATTTGACGGTGGTTAAATTCTTTGTATCGGGACAACACAGAAAGGGCGGCGATGAAACAACAATACAAAAAATCAAAACTTCTGCTTCTGATCATTCTGGTTTGCAGCGCTTTTACCTGCGGGCGGGCGCAGGCGGAAATCTCCACAGACCATATTTTTCTGCTCTCACCCAACCATGAGGATGCCACCTATGACTATTACAGCTACACCCCGGCAGGGTCGGTGAAGGATGTAACGTATTTTCTTGTGCTGTTCGGAGGCCTGCAGACAACGATCGAAACCCTGTCAGTCAAACTCAGCTCCTCGCCCGTGTTCCATTCCTTTACAGGATCCGTGACCTACAGCCTTTTCGCCGTTGGCTACCCTAATATTTATTGCGCCAAAACAGTGACCGCCACGAATGCGACCGTCGCCTCCAACTATATCAAGGCTGATTTTTTGGTAAATTCCCAATACGGCATCGCCCTCATAGGGGCTGCCCTGCTTGGGAGGCATGATGTGTCCCCCGATGTGAAGATGTCGCTCAAAGTATCCGTCCAATAAGCCACGGACAGCTTGGGCAAAAACAGGATCATGCACTTCTACCGGAATTTCGGCGCGCTTATGAAGATTTGTTTAAAAATACCGGCATGGCTCACAGCCGCGGCAGTCGCCTGCAGTATCGGCGCCGCAGCAGCAGGCGAGACAGCACGTCCCATGGACAATTCTACCGGCCAGGTGTTTACGCTCGGTGAAGTGGTTGTCGAGGGTGAGCGGGACACGATCAGCAAAGTCACCACGGTGGATACCATAAAAAAGGAAACTATCGATCTGAACACGGCCACCAATGTGGCTGATGCTCTCAAATCGGTTCCCGGCGTCACGATGGCCATAGGATCAAGAAATGAAAAAATGTTGACGGTCAGGGGGTTCACGGCTCGCTATATACCGGTCTTTTATGACGGCATACCTGTTTCTATCCCCTATGACGGCTATGTCGATCTGGGCAAGCTTCCCACAGGACCTGTTTCCCAGATAACCCTCAGCAAGGGCATAAGCTCCGCGCTCTATGGCTCCAATACCATGGGAGGGGTGCTCAATATCATTTCGCGCAAGCCGGAAAAAAAATTCGAGGCTGATTTTGACACGCAATGGAGCGAGGGGAGCCGCTGGGACACGAATGTCAATATTGGCTCGCGTCTGGGAAAATTCTATTTTATGGGAACCTATGGCTATACCGATCAGGACGCCTTTGTATTGTCTGAGCACCACCACAATGACCTGAATCAAAGCGGCCATTACCGGGCAAACTCTTATATTGACAACGAGAATACCTACAATTTCAAATTCGGCTTTCTGCCGGCTGACGGACAGGAATACGCAGTAGGATTCAACCGCGTGAAAGGTGGCTGGGGCCTGCCGCCGGAAGAAGGCACCATCGCGCCCAAGTACTGGCGGTTCACCGATTGGGAAAAAAGCACCTACTATTTTATCGGCGATACAAAGCTTGCCGATACGCTGCAGCTCAAGACCCGGCTCTACCGCGATGAAGCTTACAATGAGCTCGATTCCTATGATGATGATACTTACACGATTCAGGACTCTCCTTCTTCATTTCACAGCACCTATGACGATCACACCGTCGGCGGCTCCGCCACGCTCAGCTCGACCTATTTTAACAACAATACCATCGGACTGTCTTTTCATCTCAAGGATGATGTCCACAAGGAGCAGGACGACTATGGGTACAAGTGGGAGCGCTTTGAAACAAAAACCTATTCCTACGGCCTTGAGGATGACATCAGGCTGACCGACAAACTGTCGCTTGTAGTCGGAGCAAGCTATGACAAGCAAGTGCCGTGGTATGCCAATGGCGGCCAGCTCAGACGCAATGAGGAGGCTTTCAATCCGCAGGCGGGCGTTAACTATGCCGCGGCTGAGAATACCATTCTTCATGCGTCCGTCGGAAAAAAATCGCGCTTCCCGTCGCTCAAGGAGCTGTACTCCAACCTGCTCGGGACCAATATAGCCAACCCGAATCTTAAATCTGAACGCGCGCTCAACTATGAGGCGGGCATCGAGCAAAGGCTGCCGGGAAATACGACGCTCAAGTTCAATCTTTTTTATAATGATATAAGCGACTATATCGTCAGTCGCGAGATCAGCTTCAAGGTCAATCAGTATATCAATATCGGCAAAACAAGTTTCAAGGGTTTTGAAATAAACCTGCAATCCGGCTGTCTGCGCGACAATGATTTTCAGATCCACTATACCTGGCTGCACGCCGAGGACCGCTCTCCGAACCGAACGAGCAATCATCTTGAATATCAGCCTAAACACAATCTGTATATCAGCGACCAGTATACGATCAACCGGTATCTGTCGGTTTTCTGCGCACTGACGCTCAACTCCGAGCGTTATTATCAGGATTCCGACGATTATATGAACTGGGACAAGGTGAGCGGTTTCTGCACCATGGATATGAAGCTGATTGCTAAATTGACAAAATATTTCACGCTGGAAGCCGGGGCGCGCAACCTTTTTGATGAGGACTATTCCTATTCTCATGGCTTTCCGCAGGCAGGCCGCACCTTCTTTACCATTGTGAGGGGAAAATTGTGGTAGGGGCGGCGGACAGGGCATGCGCAGAGAACAACCCACTGCGCTCCATGCCGCCTGCCAGCTATTTGTGTTCTTTCTCCCAAACTATATGGGGCTGCCCCGGCCACATGTGACGCGGCCCCATATAGATAAAATTCGGATATCTGCGCCGGTTCCGGGCGCTACTGCCCGGCTGTGCCTAACAGAGCCATAACCATTTAATCTATCGAGACAAAAAAAGGAGGATCACGCATGAAAACAGGACTGAAAAAGATGGCATGGGCCTTAACGCTCAATGTGTTGTGCCTTACACTGCTATGCATGAACACAGGCTGCAAGCTTGCGCTCTGGCAGGGCGATCAGCAGGTCATAGTAACATTCAACGACAATACGACAGCTACGGTTAAACTAAAAGGCATGCTCACCACCGCCTATGATAATGTAACCGCCATCAAAATTTCCGCTATCGTCAAAAAGGCCCGGCTCGCCAGCACTTCCAAGCTCGAAAATGCGTATTTCAACTTTATAAACAGCGACGGCATCAATCTGGAAGACGGTTTGACATCGGGCAAAAGCCTGCCCACCTGGGATGATATCCAAAATGGCTATATCTATGATAACGGCACCAATGGCGGGCTGTGCATCAAATGGGCCCCCGGCACCGCGCCCGGCGATGACAACGGCACTGCCTACAGCGTGAGCCTGATGGATAACGGCACGATCGCCATCCAGGAGAACAATGTCGCTCCCCCCACCGACCCCTGGCAGGGCGCCGAGCAGGTTCAGGTGACCTTCGGCACCAAAACGGCTACCGTCAAGCTGAGCGATATCAATATCAGCACCTATCAAGGCATTGATGGGGTACGGTTGTCCGATATCGTTAAGAAGGCAAATCTCGCAGCTGCCGCTAATGTTAAAAATTATTATTTTAATTTTATCGCAAGCGACGGCTTTGACATGTCGAAAAAGGCGATATCAAACCAAATGAGCCTGCCCACCTGGAGCGACATGCAAAAAGGCTATCTCTATGATTCAGGCTCAAGCAGCGGGCTGACCATAAAGTGGGAAACGGGAACGCCGCCCGGCGATTTCGGGAGATTTTACAATTGCAAGCTCATGGATGGCGGCATCATTCAAATACTGGAGGATAATGTGCTGTAAGAGCACGGCAGAACAGAGAAAATTCATAACAGCAGGTGTCATCGCTGCTGCGTTGAAGCCGGAGTGGCAAACTCCGGCTTCGGCATGTTTCAGGAAGACAACATGAGCATGAGTGCACGGGCGGAAAAAACCATGGCAATGCTGATGCGTGCAATAGAGTTTGACTGTGAGAGCAGCGACGGGTTGTCGGTCGAACTGAACGCACCGCTCAGACGGGCGGCTTTTCATGTCCGGCGGCAGCATGGCATGCCACGGGCGGTCGCGCTGTCGCTGTTTGTACATGCCAGTATCGGTGTGGCGCTTTTTTTTCAGCTTGTGCCGCAGCAGTTTATGCGCATGCAGGGAAGCGGAAATGAGCAAAAATTATTGGAGGTTTTTTTGATCGCCGAGCCGGCCGGGGCATCAGGCGGCGCACCACGACTGGTGCAGGCAATTGCAGCCGCACCGGCTGCTGCGCCCGAACCGGTCGTCAAAGCGGAGCACAAGCCTGAGCCAATAAAAAAAACGCTCGCAGAATACAGCATGCACCGGAAAACAAAAGCCTTACCTCCTGAGGTACCTGTGCAGGCAGAAGAAGCCCCGGTAGGTAAAGCCGATGCTACGGCAGAGAGCCCGCAGCCCGGACAAGCCACGGGGTCACAGGATTCAGGCAACCAGACGGGAGCGGGTTCCGGGAGCGGGGCTCCCTATGACACAAGCTTCGGCCAGGCGGATGCGCCCCGGTTTTTAAACTATGTGCAGCCCAAATATCCGCTTGCAGCACGGCAGCAGGGACGAGAAGGAACCGTTGTTCTGCGGCTCACTATTGATGAACGCGGCAATCTGGTTCAGGTTGAGGTTGTTGCAAGCCCCTCCGACGGCTTTGCCCAATCAGCTGTCGAGGCGGTCAAGCTCTCAACATTTGCTCCGGCCCTGCGGGGCGGCAAAGCGGTTTCATCACGGGCCGTGCTACCCATGCGGTTTGCGTTGCGGCATTAATGCCGCCCTCATCGGCGTGATACCGGGGGCCGGCAGGGGAAGACCTGCGTGTCTGCCCGGAACAAGGGCGCACACACAGGTGCGCCCCTACGAGATATCAATACCGGCGGACGGCTATTTTACGCAATAGGAACAAATTTAAACGGTGGAATGATGGACATACAAGAGTTTAAGGGGCGGCTGAAAAAGATAGCGGCACATAAACAGTATCGAATTTCAAGTAAAGACAGAGAGGCTGCAAAAATTGCACTTGATATTTTAAGGGAGCTGGAAAAATTGCAGCCCCTGATTACTGAGGATTTTGAAAAAACAGAAACCATGTCCTGCACAACCGGAATATAGCATGGAATTCCTGAGTGGCAATTATAGAGCGGATTTATCAATAAATTATTATTTTGTGAAGGGAGCAAGCGTCTAATGAGGTCATTTGAAAAAGATATGGAAGCAGCGGCCGCCTATCACGGCCACATCTGTTCGGGAATCGTCCTGGGAGTGCGCATGGCGCGGCTGGGCTCGCAGCTTTTGGGAATTGAGGATCCTCTCAACTACCGCGACCTTGTCGTATATATCGAGGTCGACCGGTGCGCAACCGATGCCATTTATGCGGTTACGGGCTGCACCATGGGCCGCAGACGGCTGAAGTGGCTCAATTACGGCAAGCTCGCTGCAACCTTTGTCGATCTTGCAACAGACAAAGCAGTGCGGCTTGCGGTCATTGCCGAACACTTTCCGCCCGAGGACAGCGATCTTATGAAATTCTGGGAGACAATTCCAGATGAAGAGATGTTCAAAATACAGCAGATTGTCAAAATAGTGCCGCCCGAAGACCGGCCGGGCAAGCCGCTGCGTCGGGTAACCTGTCAGGGCTGCGGCGAATGGGTGATGGACGGCAGGGATGTTACCGTCGAGGGCCGCACATTGTGCCGCGCCTGCGCTGGCGATGCTTACGCTGTACGGTAAGGAGAAAATTATGTGGGAGCTGTATGACGCGCTTATCGATCTGGTGCCTGAAGACGCGACAGTAGCCGAATGCCTTGTGGGGTACAACTGGACGCTCGTGCGCTCCCTTGCCACGGGCGTTGCGCTCACGCCGCCCAAAGAAGGTTGCAGTAAGCGCTCTATCGGCCCCATTGCGGGCATGCCCGTGCGGGCGCTTGCGAAAAAAATAAAATCCTGGAACAGCCTTGAGGCAACGCTCGGGCTTGCTGCCATAAATTCGGTGCTGAATACGCCTGGCCAGGTCGAGCGGCTGAGCGGCATACCGCTGTCGCAGCATCACCAGATGAGCGCTTTTGCCCGGTTTAAAAACGAAGTACGGGGCAGGCGTGTTGCGGTGATTGGCCACTTCCCCGATCTGGAGCAGATCACCAGCATGTGCGAGCTGTCAATTCTGGAGCGCAAGCCGCATGGCGGTGATTATCCCGATCCGGCCTGTGAATACATATTGGCACAGCAGGACTATGTTTTCATGACCGCGACGACCATCATAAATAAAACCCTGCCGCGGCTGCTGGAGCTGAGCAGTCGCGCGGTGAAGGTGCTGGTGGGGCCGAGCACGCCACTGACTGCCCGGCTGCATGATTTTGGCATCGATGTGCTGGCAGGCATGGCGGTTGATGATGAGGCAGCGTTCTGGCGCACGGTGCGCGAGGCAGGCTCACTTGAAATATTTGAAAATGGAGGCCATATGGTTGAAATTAGAAATAAGCAGATACGTACAGGTCATGATGCAGCAGCCTGAGCATAGCAGCCGAATGGCCCGGCCCGGATTAAGAGTCATTATCATCGGCCTCGGAGCTGCGGCGGCCTTCTTCCTGTCGCTGCCCCTGGGCAGATATCATATACCCCTGTCGGATGTCGCGGCAGCGCTTTCGGCTGCGATCTCTCCCGGTGTTGAGCTTATTCCCGATGCCGTGCAAACCGTGCTGTTCAATATACGGCTGCCGAGGATACTGACCGGCATGCTCGTGGGCGCGGTTCTGTCGGCCTCGGGAGCGGTATATCAGGGCATGTTCCGCAACCCCCTGGTATCGCCCGACATACTGGGCGCTTCAGCCGGCGCCGGCTTCGGCGCTGCATTTGCCATATGGTGCTCGTGGGGCATAGCCGGCATTCAGGTTTCAGCCTTTATTTGCGGCCTTACCGCAGTGCTTTCCGCCTGGGGCCTCTCCACGCGGATGCGCCATGAACCCATGCTGGCCCTGGTGCTTTCCGGAATTCTTATCGGCACCCTGTTCTCCGCAGGCACGGCAGCTGTGAAATATATCGCCGATCCTCTTGACAAGCTCCCCGCCATAACCTTCTGGCTCATGGGAAGCCTGGCAGCCAGCACCCGGCGCGATGCGCTTATTCTTGCGGCTGCGGCTGCGGCAGGCCTTGTGCCGCTTCTGGCCTTGCGCTGGCGCCTTAATGTGCTATCGCTGGGTGATGAAGAAGCGCAGGCCCTGGGCCTTGAAACCGGAAAGCTTCGCTTTGGCGTGATTATCTGCGCTACGCTTATGACAACGGTGTCGGTTTCGATCGGTGGCATGATCGGCTGGGTCGGGCTGATAGTGCCCCATCTGGCGCGCATGATCGTTGGGCCCAACTACGGCGTATTGCTGCCGGCCTCGGCCCTGTTGGGCGGGGCCTACCTGCTTGTTGTTGACGATCTTGCACGAATGGTCGCGGCGGTTGAAACGCCCCTGGGAATACTGACCGCCCTTATCGGCGTGCCGTTTTTTCTTTGTCTGCTGAAATACAATACGCGTGACTGGCAATGAAGCTCGAACTTCGGGATATCTGCTGCGGCTATGACACATCTGATGTGGTACAAGGCGTCACTCTGTCCATCGGGCCAGGGGATATTGCCTGCCTGCTCGGGCCTAACGGTTCCGGCAAGACGACGCTTTTCAAGGCCATGCTTGGCCTGATGCCGCTGCATAAGGGATCGGTTCTGCTGGACGGGCAGGACATACGGCGCTGGGACCGTCGCGATATCGCGCAAAAGCTCGGGTATATCCCCCAGCATCAAATGCGCCCCTTTCCTTTCACCGTGTTTGACATGGTGCTCATGGGCCGCACGTCCCATATCGGGGCATGCTCATCCCCTGGCCGCAGCGACCGCATGGCGGCCATGGAGGCCCTCGCCGCCCTTCATATGCAGCATTTGGAAAAACGGATATTCACCGAGCTTTCAGGCGGAGAGCGCCAGCTGGTGCTTATTGCCCGTGCCCTTGCCCAGCAGCCCGGCATTCTCATTATGGATGAGCCCACGGCCAGCCTTGATTTCGGCAACCAGCTTTTGGTGCTGGATCATATCCGCGAGCTTGCCCACGGCGGTCTGTCGGTCATCATGAGCACCCACCTGCCCAATCATGCGTTTTTATTCGGCACGCGGGTGCTGCTGCTCAAGAAGGGGCATATCCTGAGCGCCGGAACGCCCGAGGAAACCGTGAACAGGGAGAATATGCGCTCTTTGTACAATGTCGATGTCGAAATCGCACAGATGCAGCTGCAGGACAGCCGTGAGATCAGGGTATGCATACCACTTTCACACTGTTCCTGCAGCCAGCGAAGAAACAAACAAAGCCAAAAGGAGAAATAATGAGCAGAAAAAAAATTGTCCGCAGCGCAGTATCGCTTGTTCTCATGACCTGTTTTTATATGGGGGCAGCCGATCCGCTTTGTGCCGCAACCAGGCCCGGTGAGCGCACCGTGACCGATCAGGCAGGCCGCAGCGTGGTGGTGCCCGTGCAGGTCAAAAAAATTCACGGCACGTCTCCCGTGGCAACGATACTGATCTATACGCTCTGCCCCGATCTGCTCGCAGGCTGGAACAATGAGCTGCGTCCCGGTGAAAGAGAATTTATTCCGGAGCCGTACCGCAGCCTGCCGAATCTTGGCGGGTGGTTCGGCAAAACCACGGGCAGCATGGAAGAGCTGATGAAGGCGCGGCCCGATATCATCGTTTCCGCCGGCTTCCACGGTGATGCCGACAAGGAGCTTGCCGAGCGCATACAGGCGCAGGTCAATATACCTGTTGTCATGTCCGACGGATCGCTTGACGGGTTGGAAAAAGCCTACCGGTTTTTAGGCGACCTCACGGGCCGGCAAAAGCAGGCAGCCATCCTTGCCGATTACTGCCGGGACACGCTGTCCCGCATCGATACGGCCATGAAGGGCCTTCCGGATGACCGCCATACCCGCATCTATTATGCCGAGGGCGCTGCGGGGCTTGAAACCGAGCCGGCAGGCTCCGCCCATACCGACCTGCTGTCGAGGGTGGGCGGCCGCAATGTTGCGCAGGTGCCCTCGCGCGGCGGCATCGGCATGACGCCCGTGTCCATGGAGCAGGTGCTTGCCTGGAATCCTGACGCTCTGCTCGTGTGGAACCGCAGCCAGGGCGGGGCCTATGACACTATCATGACCGATCCGCTGTGGGCGCAACTGCAGGCGATTAAAAAACGTCGCGTCTATGAAATACCCGCCGCGCCCTTTAACTGGTTTGACCGGCCGCCGTCGGTGAACCGCCTTATCGGGCTGGTTTGGCTTTCCCGGCTCCTTCATCCCGAGAAATTTAACTGCGACATAAAGGCTGAGGTGCAACGTTTCTGCAAACTTTTTTATCATATAGAGCTGACAGACGCGCAGGTAAAAGCGCTTCTTGAGCGCGCTGGTGGCGCCTGAGATGAAAAAAATAATTCCACATCCAGCCACGCGGTCTCAGGGCGCGAGCACCGCGCTCCTACACTCTGAAGGAATTTCTCCAGGCAAGTGGTGCGACAGCAGCGTGCTTGAAAAGCTCTGGCAGGCCGAGCGGCAGCAGTCGCTGTACGCCCGGCAGCATCCTGAGCGCTCGGGGCCCGGTTGGTGGAGCAGCCGCTCCGAAAGCTATACCCGGCGCACTGGCGGCGAGCGCGGCAAGCGGCGGCAGGAGAAAGTCATAGAACTGCTTGAACAGGCCCGCTTCATTAATCAGCGGGCCGAGGTGCTTGATATCGGCTGCGGCCCGGGCAATGTCGCCCTGCCGGTGGCGCGGCGGGTGAAAAAAGTGGTGGCCCTTGACCCGTCAGCGGACATGCTTGAAATAGTGAACAAACGCGCCGCCGCCGAAGGAATAAAGAATATCGAAACAGTACAGATGCGCTGGGAAGACGCCGATCTTGACAAACTGGGCTGGCGTGGCCGCTTTAGGCTTGCCATTGCCTCCATGACGCCGGGCATACATGACGCTGTCACGCTGCGGAAAATGAACGAAGCTTCGAACTGCGTGTGCTATTACAGCGGATTCACCCAGCGAAGAGATGCTGCACAAGAAGACCTCTGGCGGCTTTTCTATAATGAACCCATGCCGCCCCTACCCTCTGATGTGTTTTGTGTTTTTCACCTGCTCCATGCATGGGGCTATTGCCCGTCAGTGGCATTAAGCAGGGAAAGCTCGCGGAGCCAGTATGCCATTGTCGACGCGGCACAGGAATTGGGCCTGCTGATGATTCCCTATATCGAGCAGACGGCAGAGTCTCAAGAAAAAATAGAACAGTATGTCCGCTCCGCAGTCCGCAACGGAAAATTTACTCATGAGCGCTCTTTTGTGGAAGCACGAATGCTCTGGCCGGTGAAACATTGAAAGAGTGCGCCGATGGAAACTGTTTTGATTCATTTACTATAGGTAAGAAGAACTGACCCGGCATAGTGTACGGGTTTTTCTGAAACAGCGGGTTAAGCCGGGGTTTCAGCCTATTTCTGCATCAGGCTGGCTATGATATCCGGCAGGCTGTCGCGGTTGCCCTCGGTCAGTTCGATCACCTTGCTTTTGCCATGAGCGCGGATGGCATCCAGCAGCGGTGATGCCTGCGGCTTGATTACGCCCAGCACCGGTAGCTTGCCGTCCAGTAGGCGAAGCACGGCTGTGCAGAAGCTTGGCGAGTTCTGTTCCATCACGCCCAACTCGTCCATGACGATAATGTCGGCATCAGGCGGGGTAGCTGCCAGTATCTCGCAGCCGCCGGTCTCAAAGGCCTCGGCATAGGCGGTGAACTTGTTGTTGCCCCAGCGAATGCCTACGAGATGATCTTTATCAAGCGCGGCCTCGCCGTTAGCCGGAACGATATAGACCGCGCCGAGAGCCTCCGGGATATCGGTCGATGACCTGACCGTGCGGAAACCGCCGATCCGCCGGGGCTGCAGCAGCTTGAGCGCCGCATTGACAGCCGTAGATTTGCCGCTGCGTATGGCGCCGGTAAGAAACACATTCGGTATCTGATGACGATCGCGCATGGTTCTATCCCTATGCATGCTCTGTTTCCACACCGAAATCAAATCATTCATTTTTCCTTCCGTACTCCTTTGAAGGGTGTGCCATCCGACTTTTGATCCATGAATTGCCCGGTTTCACTATCTCTCTTTATCCAGCGATCATTCTGCGGATTGAAAGTCTGACTACGGCCCGTTACGGCGCCATGTCTGTGATTGTCTCCAGGGGGTGTTTTTTTTGCCATAATAAAAACTCCTTTGAAGGGTTGATTTTGGTTGACAATATAGTATAATTTAGTAGGATTTGTCAACCAACAGGGGAGCTTAAAAATTTTCGGCATTTTTTCCCTTCCAAGCAATTTACTGGCTTAATTGATTTCAAAGTTATTATAGAAACAAAAGGTGAGACAATGAACCGCATTAAACAAATGCGTTTAGCAAAAGGGTTCTCTCTTGAAGCCCTCGCAAAGGCAATGGAGGGAGCGGTCACGAAACAGGCGCTTTCAAAGTACGAAAAGGGGCTGGCAAAACCAACTGCAACAGTGGCAGTTCGCCTTGCTGCAGCTCTTGGTGTTAAAACCTTGCAATTATGGGAAGAGCCTGCTGTGACCGTAGAGTTTGTCGCCTACCGGAGGCTTTCTCGTCTTGGGAAAAAAGAACAGGTCCGCATTGAAGCATTAACGACAAAAACACTGGAAGACCGGTGCCGTTTGCAGGGCAAGCTGGGGCTCGAGAGCTCTTTTGAGCAAATCATTTCGCACTACCCGATTTATAAGATTGAAGAGGCAGAGCATGCGGCTGCCGGTATGCGGAAACAGTGGAATTTGGGGGTAGATGCTATTCATGATTTAACCGGTATTTTGGAAGATCGTCTTATTCATGTTCTTGAGCTTGACGCGCAAAGAGAATTTGACGGTATTTCCGCTATAGCAAAAAATAAAAGCGGACGAATAATCGCCGGAGCTGTCACATCGCGCAAGGTAGTTGCCGGCGAACGGCAGCGTATGAACCTTGCCCATGAACTGGGTCACCTTGTTTTAAAGCCGACAAAGGGATGCGATGAAGAGAAAGCCGCCTTTAGATTCGCAGGAGCTTTTTTGCTGCCGGAAGAATCTCTTAAAAGAGAAATAGGGGAGCGAAGGAGTAATATTCAGCTTGCGGAATTACTTGCCTTAAAAAGAAGATTTAAAGTCAGCATACAGGCTGTTTTATACCGTATGCTCGATTTAGATGTCATTTCCGAATCGTTATATAAGCAGTGGGCAATCACAATAAGCCAGCAACGCTGGCGCAAACAGGAGCCGGAATCTATAACGCCTGAAAAGTCTGATTGGCTTAATCGTATGCTTTCACGTGCGCTGGCTGAAGGCATTATTACTACAGAAGAAGCAGAAAATATGTCTGGCAGCATTCAACTTGAAGATTTGCCTGCACCTACAAAACGCGCGGAGTTTTTACGCTTGCCACTTGAAGAACGCCGCAAACTCCTTAAGGCCCAGGCTGAGCATTTACATAAATATTATGAAAGCTTACGTGACGAATTGGATCTAGAAACCAGCGAGGGGTTAGAAGATGACTAATAGTCCTAAGAGGGGGGAAGTTTGGTTTGTCGATTTTAATCCGACCAAGGGCAAAGAAATACATAAAATAAGGCCCGCTGTGGTAATCAGCTCAGATTATATAGGCAAACTGCCATTGAAGCTGGTTATTCCTATCACTGAATGGCAGGAAGCTTTTAAAGAGAATATTTGGCATGTACAATTAATACCGTCTGCAGAAAACGGCCTAAAAAAAGCTTCTGCTGTCGATGCGTTGCAGACCCGCAGTGTTGATGTCCTCCGTTTTAAAAACAAAATTGGTTCAATCAAAGACGTACAGCTATTGGATATTTTGCAGGCGTTGGCGGCTGTAGTTGAATTGGCGTAAATCCAGTCTTATAGTTATATGGTTTTGATTGTAGAAAAATACTAAAGATCAAAAAACCCCGCATCGCCTCCTTTCTTGCGCCTGTTTCTATTCCGTGGTATCCTATTAATCTTGTATAATTTTTTTTGGAGATTCAGGCATGGAAGAACAGAAATATGCAATTCGCCGCGAACAGTATCCCGACGGCACGGTGCGGGCCGAGCTCAGCTATACCTATGACGGCAAGCAGAACGGCGTTACAAAAACTTTTTACCCCAATGGAACCATTGCCGCTGAGATGACCTATAAGGACAACCTGCTTGATGGCCCCACGCGCCACTTTCATGAAAACGGCAACCTGAAAGCGGAATTTTTCTATGTAGCCAATGTCCGCGAAGGCAGCTTTACAGCCTATTATGATGACGGCATCAAACAAACCGAGGCGGTGTACAAACAGGGCAAGCTTGAAGGGCCGTATAAAGTCTATTATGAAGAGGGCGTTATCCGGGAAGAGGCAAATTTTATCAACAATGTGCGCGAAGGTGTCGGCACTACCTATCACCCGAACGGCAAGATTGAAATTAAAGCTGATTTTAAAGAGGGCCGCATGCTCTCCTATGAGCAGTTTGATGAAAACGGCAGCCAGAAACAAACGATCAATTGCGGTGACGCAATCAGGATAAGCTGAGCACGGAAAGAAGTCCTATGGATACAGCCGTCATCAGAGCCATCAACCGCCTCTGGCTACCGGTCTATCCCGGCCTTGCGCGGCAGGCGGCAGAGCAGTGCCTGCAGCAGCCGAGCAGAATGCTCGAGGTTGGCTGTTTTTCCGGCGGCACAGGCCTTGAGCTTTTAAAGATGTTTCCGCACAGCTCGCTTGACATCGCCCTTGAGATACCAGGTCTTGCAGAAACCTTTTATGATGACTGGCCGGCCGTGCTTTCGGGCCGTGATGCCGGCCGCATCACTATCGTCTCAACACCCCTTTTTCCCCTTGCCAGTGCCGATAATGCCTATGATCTTGTGATCTGCCGGGGCGTTTTTTTCTTTCTTGACGAGAAGGGCAGTCTGCTTGCCGAGATGTATCGCGCTTTAGCCCCGGGCGGCATTGTGTTTGCCGGCGGCGGGTTCGGCAGCCACACGCCGCAAGCGGTGATCAACCCCATTGCCGATGAGTCTCGCCGCCTTAATTATGAACTGGGCAAGCGGGTGGTATCGCCGCAGCAGTTCAGGGCGATGCTTGACCGTAACAGCATCAGGGCTGATATAATCCAGGACGGCGGGCTCTGGGCGATTATGAAGAAATAAGACCTGCTTCAAACCGTGGAGTTATGGCTGCTGGTTTTTCATTTTTTCAGTTCGATACTCCATTGGGCACTGCCGGTATTGTCTGGCGTATGTCCGCCGGCACTGCACGGATTATCCGGATATTCTTGCCTGCTGAAAAGTGCGCTATAAAATGCAGCATACAGAAGCAGTTCCCTGCAGCTGCTCCCGGTACGCATCCTGCCATTGATACTATCTCACAAAAAATAGAGGCCTTTGCTTCCGGCAGCCAGGTTGTTTTTTCCTTTGCTATGCTTGATTGGGAGGTGTGCCCGCCGTTTCAGCAGCGCGTGCTGCGTACAGAGGCCCGGATCCCCCGCGGCAGGGTCAGCACCTATGGCAGAATTGCAGCCCATATTTCCGCTCCGCGTGCAGCGCGAGCCGTGGGGCATGCCCTGGCACTAAATCCTTTCCCTCTGATTATCCCGTGCCACCGCGCTGTGCGCAGCGACGGCGGACTTGGCGGCTTTCAGGGAGGGCTTGCCATGAAGCGCAGGCTGCTGGAGCTGGAAGGTGTTGCTTTTTCGCCGTCAGGAAAAGCTATCTTAAGCAAGCCAACAGTTTCTATCGGGTTTAACCCAAACGATATAAATAAAAACTTTCCGATCCGGCACCCCCTTTATTAGGGGCCGCATAAAATTATGTATCATCAGCCGGTTCCATGGCCGCTATCCGCCATCTTCGACCATCTTTTTCAAAAGCCGCATAATAGTCTTTTGCTACCGTGCAGCAGGCATCACTTTCGGATAAAACACTACCGGTCAGGCAAAGGATTTCACCGAGTTCATTATGCTTGATATACATCCGGCATCTGAAAAGCGTGGTCTTTTTCGGCTCGTTTCGCAGGATGGGTTTGATAATGCAGAGGACTTCATCCACATTCACTTCACCCAGCTTTACATACAGCTTGTTTTCATTTTTTGAGGCAATGAACCGTTCCAGCTTGTGTGATAACTCCAGGGTATAATGAGTGTTTCCATTTTCACCGGTCTCGCGCATGGTAAGCAATCCCGCTTTATGGAGCAACTTTGCCGCCTGCATGGAGGACTCATAAGCAACCTGCGTATCGCCCCCGGCGGTAATTTGCTTGGGTGCATCGGCATATAACAGAACCTGCACCAGCGACGGGCAGATTATATGGCTGCTGGTCTCAATAATTTCTTTGGCTTCGTCTTTGGAAAGTTCACCCGAGCATGACGCTGAAATAAAAGCACACGTAACTGCTGCGGTTACGAGAGCACCCCAGAGCGCAATCAAACTGAATCTTTGGTGTTTTTTTTGACTGCAAACAAATTTTTGCCTGTCGTGTCCTTCTCTGATATTGACCATATTTCACGCCTCCTGTGACTGACATCTATGCTGCGTATCGTTTTATGCAACTGTTCGGCAGGGCCTGTATCTGTGCCGTCAAATTTTTCAGGCAAGGCAATTTAGATTCATGTAGTAAAAGATCCGATTCGGATTTATCAGCCTTTTGTTTTTCAATTGTATCCTGATGGCAATGACAACTGTTGACATTGCCGCTGCTTTATAATCAAATGTAGTTCTAAAAGGAGGCAGACCAATGGAGCACAAAAAACCAACCTACACAACAGCGCTTCGCATGGCGCAGTTGGTTGCGCTGCTTGCCCGCTCTTGGCGGCCTGTGCCGCTTGAGGAGATAACAGGCATACTGGGCATTTCGGCGCGAACTGCGCAGCGCTACCGCAAGGCATTAAACGATGGGCTTTCGGCTTCATCTGAAAAACAGTTTTTGGAGGTAATGCGTACCGATGGCATTGAAAAATGGAGCCTTGCCGGGCAAAGCGAACAGACCGCCCCGACTGCGTTTCGGGTCATCTCGCTGGCTGTTGCCAAAGCAATACTCAAAAGCCTTGAAGGAACGGTGATAACGGAAAATGTCGCGGCAGTGCAGCAAACTCTTTTACAAGGGCTGCAGCCGTCAAAGCGACGGGAGTTGGAAGATGCCGATAAAAAGTTTCGCTACTCGGGTTTCGGCAGAAAAAACTATGCCGGGCAGGATATAGCGCTCACAAAAATACTTCGCGGCCTTTTGCATCAGCGTATGCTGAAAGTCAGGTATTATGCGCAGTGGAAAGAAAAGGAGAAGGAGCACATCCTTGCGCCCTATACGCTGCTGCTCCATGATGACGCGCTCTATCTCATTGGAGCCATCAAGGGGAAAAAGCAGGTGACAACCTTTGCCGTTGAACGGCTGCGCGATGTCGCGCTCACCGGAGAGACATTTCGCGTGCCTGCTGATTACTGCCCAGATGCAGTCATAGACGGATCATTTGGTATTTACCAGAAGCCGGGCAGCCAGGAACGTTTTACGGTGAAAATTGAATTCAGCGAAACCTTGCATGACTATATTACAACCAGGCTGTGGCACCCCACACAGCGCTTTTCAGCCGTCAAAAAAGGCTCTTTCACCATGCAGGCAAGCCTTACCAACACCCGCGAGTTTATTCCGTGGGTGCTGCAGTACGGCAGCGATGCAAAAGTGCTTGAACCCGCATGGCTGCGGGAGGAAGTATGCAAGGAGCTTAATAAAGCACTCGGCAGATATGCTGCAGAAAGCGCTTAAAACGATTGAAAAAACGTTTCCAAAGCAAGAGGCAGCGTGTAGTATGGAATACAATATAAGCATTTTTAATGTTTTGTGAATTTGGGGGAACTTCTTCATGGGCAGCTACGTTCACAATAATCTCATCAGCGGCGAGCAGGTTGTTTATGAAGCCCGCCTGCACTGGATTATTTTCTTCTCTTTGCGCTCCGTTTTTACCCTGTTAATCTTTCCCCTTATCGACCGCTGGACAAGCGAGTTTGCCATCACCAACAAGCGGGTCATTATGAAAGTCGGCCTCATCTGGCGTAAGGCCCTTGAAATGAACCTCTCAAAAATCGAGTCCGTCAATGTCGATCAAACCATCATGGGCAGAATCCTTGGCTACGGCGCCATCACCATCATCGGCACCGGCGGCACACGGGAATCGTTTCACCGCATTTCAAAGCCCATGGAGTTCCGGCGGGTGTTTCAGGAGACGCAGAGTTAGGGTTTTCATAGTACAACAACAATACGGTTCTTTATAAAAGGGCTAAACGGTTACAAGGATAGATGCGCGACGCGAAAGAACGGAGGAAAACATTGTGCCTGTAACATGCAACCAGGAATCAAAACCGTGACAAATGATCTTACATTCAATAATCTGATTGCACAAATCCGCCAGATCGATGAGCGCCTTACAGCGCAGGCGGGAAAAGCTGTTAATATAAGCCTCACTTTAAGAAACTGGTTTATCGGTCTCTATATAGCCATGTTTGAACTTAATGGCGCTGACCGCGCTGCCTATGGAGAGGCGCTTCTGGCAGAGTTGTCAAAGGCATTACGAAAGCACGCGGTCAGCAACTCGGGCCGCAGACAGCTCTACAACTATCTTCAATTTTATCGCACATATCCTCAAATTGTGCGGACCGTGTCGGCACAATTTAAACCCATGCTCCCCCAAGAGCTAAAACGCACAGCAAAAGTGCGGACAGCGTCCGCACAATTAACGATCCCGCCGGAAAAACTTCTGGGCTGTCTTTCCTACAGCCATTTCGAATTGCTTGTCTCCGTTGAGGACGCTATGAAACGCACCTTCTACGAATTAGAATGCATGCGCGGCAACTGGTCGGTGCGCGAGCTGAAACGCCAGATTGCCAGTCTCTATTGTGAGCGTACCGGACTCTCACGCAACAAGCAAAAATTGACTGAACTAATCAGAAGCACCGCAGAACAGGCCGAACCCAGACTTGCCATCCGCGACCCCTATGTTTTTGAATTCCTGGGAATTAAATCGCGCGAAGTAATGGAAGAATCCGATCTTGAAGATTGTCTGCTGGACAAACTGCAGGAATTTCTGCTCGAACTGGGTCACGGGTTTTGCTTTGAGGCCCGTCAGAAACGCATCCTGATCGGAGGACACCACGGATTTATTGATCTCGTTTTCTATCACCGCATTCTTAAATGTCATGTGCTTGTGGAGCTGAAAGTGGATGAGTTTTCGCATGAGCACCTCGGCCAGCTCAATACCTATGTGAACTGGTATAAAAAGAACCAGATGACGCCGGGCGATAATCCGCCCGTGGGGATTCTCCTCTGCACACAGAAAGATCACGCCATTGTGGAGTATGCCCTTGCCGGCATGGGTAATACGCTTTTCGTCTCTAAATACCAGCTTGAGTTGCCGAAAAAAGAAGAAATACAGAGGTTTTTGGAGGAGCAGATAAACGATGGTTGCTTTGTTGCAAAAGAACATCGTGCAGGGTATGCTGCAAAGCGAAAAAAACAGTAAGGGGCGCTTTGTAGCTCCGATGTAAGAAGCATTATGCTGAAATAAAAACGGGAGAAAACGGGCGGGGAGAGTTAAATCGGTGGCTATTGTCCCTTATCGACCGCGGGACAAGCGAGTTTGCCATAACCAACAAACGGGTCATTATGAAAGTCGGCCTTATCCGGCGCAAGGCCCTTGAGATGAACCTCTCAAAGATAGAATCAGTAAATGTCGATCAAACCATCATGGGCAGAATTCTTGGCTACGGCACTATCACCATCATCGGCACCGGCGGCACCCGGGAATCGTTTGCCAGTATATCAAAGCCCATGGAGTTCCGGCGGGTGTTTCAGGAAAAACAGAGTTGATATAACAAAAGAGAGGCAGCTTTTATGCAGGAACGACTAGATAATTTTCCAAAAGAAAAAGAAAACTATATTGATCAACTTTATACTCAGCTTGCTCGTACAAATACCCCACAAAAAGTGGGTTTAAATGTAAATGATGCTGACCACAAAGACTATTTAAAAATTTCGAAGGTGCCACCGAGCCCTCCCTGTTTCAGGATCAAAACCGTTCGTTTCCGACAACGTAAAGATATTCAAATAGCATCAGAACAGTTCATTAAATCTTGCTATCGAAAACAAAAGCCATTTATTTTTTATCTACACAGCACCGCTGCCGGTGTCACGTTGCAACTCGGTTATTTTACAACATCTGATGAAAAAAAGGTTACAAAAGAAGACATTGATTTTCTCTCAGGAATTTTTTTGTCATTAAATCCGGGCTGTGAAATTGAACCAATTGAGGAATCATTAAGTTTTAAATTGGATTCTTTGCATGCTAAGCGGGTTATTGTCGGCATACCGGATAGAGATGCTTCTCTGAATGTAAAACAAAATGAGCCAGACAAGACTGATGGCAGCGCTGTAATTGACTTTGGTATTGAACGGCTTGTTGATTCTGCAGACGGAAAAGAATTTGCTCTTTGCGTTACAGCATTTCCTTTAGAGGCGGCGGAGATAAAGGATTTTCGTTCTAAAATAAGTGACGCATTAGACCAAATACATCCGCTAACAAAAAACCAGCGACAGCAAACCGATGCCGTAACACAAGGCTTAGCAACTTCAGACACCGTAAGTATTACCCAAACTATTACCGAGGGCATTAGCATTACATTTAGTGATACTAAATATTATCGAAAAAACCTTCTCCAAACCATCTCGGAAAATGTAAAAGCAATTATTGCTGGTGGGACACCACCAGGTGGCAGCATAACAGTAGGAGAAGGAATTAATAAAAACATAGCAAGTGGCAAACAAGACGGAAAATCAATTACAAAAAATGATGGTACTACCATTACAAAAGGACAAACTAATGAACAAATATCCAAGGATGCCCTATATTGCGAAGAAATTTTAAACACCTTTCACAAGCGTGCTGAACAGGGCTTAGGAATCGGCATGTGGAATGTTGTGCCTATGATTTTGGCTCGAGATGATGCTACCGCAAGCTCTGTAAGCGATATTTTTATGGGGATTATGAGTGGTCACGGAAGTCATGCTGATTCGCTTCGCGCTATTGAAGTTCCACCTGAAGGCACTCCTTTTGCTGTTTTAAAAATAGGGGACCCTCAGTATTTAATTTTGGGCAAAGCCTATAAAGGTATCTCCTCCTATCTAACTTCAAAAGAGCTCGCCTGTTACACCTGTATGCCATTTCATGATATGCCTTTGCTTGATGTTCAGGAGTTAGTCGAATATGCCCGGTTTATACCCGCTCAGTTGAATAATGATGAGGATGGCGACAACGGCGTGAGACTGGGCTGTCTTATTGACCGGCATCAGGAATGCAAAAGCAAGAGTGTTTCAATTCCGTTAAGTCGCTTAAACCGACATTGTTTTGTTACGGGCGCTACCGGTTCGGGAAAAAGCACCACGATTAGAACCTTACTTACACGGCTTTGGAAAGATAAAGGAATCCCATTCCTTGTTATTGATCCTGTCAAAACAGATTATAGCGCTCTTAAAATAGATGGTTTAAAGGTGTTTACGCTTGGGCGAGGAAACTGCACTTTCAAGCTTAATCCGTTTGAATTTGAGAAAGAAGTTGGTCTGTCCCCACACATTGATTATCTCAAGGCAGCGTTTAATGCCTCTCTTGGTATGTATTCCAGTATGCCATATATAGTTGAAGAAATTCTTTACAAAGTTTATGAAAATTCCGGATGGTCTATTACAAGCGATCTCAATGATCAGTTTGAGAGGGCCAAAAAACAACTCGCCGATCAAGATATCAGTGATAAGCAAGGCTATTACTTGCCGCGTCTATCCGACCTTCTCCCCCTTGTGGAGAAAGCCATAAATGATTTTTTTCCAAAAATGACGGATTATGGTGGGAGCCTTATGGGCGCGATTCGATCACGCTTAAGTAGCATGACTAAAGGGGCAAAGGGCGTTGTTCTTAACTCCAGGCGATCATACCCCATGGATGAGTTACTAAAAACGCCATGCATCATCGAATTATGGCCTTTTTCCGACAACGAAGAAAAAAGTTTCGTCATGGCATTACTGCTTATTAAGCTATTTGAGTTCCGCCAGGCAGAATACCTCAAAAAAGATAATAATAAGATTCAAACACCGGCACTCAAACATCTTCTCGTAATAGAAGAAGCGCATCGCCTTCTCGCAAAACCGCAAGGCCATTCGGAAACCATAGGGAGCGGCCGCAATAAAGGGGTTGAGGTATTCGCTGATATTCTTGCCGAGATTCGTGCTTATGGCGAAGGCATTATCGTTGCCGATCAGATACCATCAAAGCTTATCGACGATGTCATAAAAAACACCGATATCAAGATTGCTCATCGTATTGTTGCTCGTGATGACAAAGAAATACTAGCTTCCACCATGTTGCTTGATAAAAAACAGGCGGAAGATCTTTCTCGTCAGAGGGTAGGTATGGCCACTATGTTTTTTGAGGGTATGGATAAGCCAGTTAAATTAAGGGTTGCTGAAAAGGAGGGCTTATAGAATGGCTGAAAAAATACCGCCCAAAAAAGAAACGCGGGCAAAATCGCAAAACAATATTGAAGAACTGGATAGCGCAAAATATCCTAGCAACAATGAGCGCTTGCAGTGGTGTCATAAAATTAGGCAACTGATGGTTCTTCTTTTACTTGAAGATGAGGCGGAGTTGAACATAATCAAAAATAATTTTTTCTCCAATGATCCTAATCTTGGCGATAATGAGTATACGCGGGTTTATTTGTGTGAAGGCTCGGATTTGCTGCACGAGCAATTAATCGAGTCATGTGTCGGGCAAGATTTATTTAGAAATATTTTTCTCGCGTGTGTCGTTTTTATAGAGAAATGGCTCATAGGGCAAGAAGCGCCATTTAAAAGAGATGATTTGCGTCAATGGTCGATAGAGTATGGTATAGCGCTTGCAATAAACCAGAAACAACCATCGATAACTGATTTTAGTGATGAACTTCTTCGCTGTTATATACAAACATGCGAAGAGCGATTTCATGCAGAAATTACCACTGCACTTAGCGACATGATTTCTGCAGAGAATCCTAGTACTGTTTTTCAAAATTCCATCCAGCCTTATATCGCAAATGCCGTGCTTGGTGCCGATATCAGCCCAAGGCTAAAGTCGGAATTAACGGCCAGACTTATTAAGTTATTAAAAACCAGTGATAAAAATATTGCACAGCAAGCTGGTTTTAATTTCAGGTTTTATACCGAGCTTGCACAGGGATTTTCGAAAGTTCAACGTCTAACGGAGGCTTGTTATGAATTTTAAAGCCGATGATAAAAGCTCTAATCAAATAAACATATCCGTTGCTCCGATTGCTGCAGTTGTATCACCTGCAAAAGCAGCAGGAAAGTTGTCAGCCGAAATCAGTAAAGTGAAGGGATGGGAAAATGCCGCCGCAGCACCTAAAGATAAAGTCATTATACAGGAAAATTTGATTGATGAAAAAGTCGATGAAAACAAGGCTGAACGATTCCTACTGCGGGAGACGGTTGATCCAAAATACTTTCATTATGGCAACCTTACTGACTGCATGAAAATGCTCAGCGCAGGCCAGTTGCCCTCTTTACACGAATTCAAACAAGCATTGATAGATGTGCTTGATGAAGCTAGTTTTCATCTTTTTGCAGGCGTACTGTTGCCCATGAAAATGGAGGGCCATACAGGTTCGCAGTTTATCGATCAAAAAATATCTTATGCAACACAAGATGACACAAAAACCAGCGAAAAAACTATTGGAAAACCCGAAGTAACACACACTAAAGAATGCGATAAGGATATCGTCAAGACGGTTGAAACGAAAGAACACAATAGCTCTGGAATAAAATATAATGTTACGCAAGTACATGAGACTACGTATCGATCAAACCCGCAGGATATTGGAAAAAGCTTTGATGAACTTCAAGAATCATTAAATAAAAAAAGCCCTCTTGAAAAACACGACTTTGCACTTATTGAGCAATCGGACATTAATATTAAAGCAACTGTTGTCAGCGCTACAACTGAGCAAACAAAGATGGTTGCCGGTTTTAATGTGGGATTTGCTGCTGGCAAAAAACAATTAGTTGCCGACACTACCACGACATCTACTGGCACGGAGCAAAAAAATCTTTATCTTATTGACGGTAATGATTTAGCAGCAAAAGCAGACAATAATAAGCTTACGCCGGAATCATTGCATGGTGGCAGAGTGATCAGCCGAGAAACTAATGTCGTAAATGGTGAAATACAAAGGTCTGTAGATAATACACTAAAATATGAATCAGGCTTAATTGAAAACCTACCCTTTATAGGGGGCACTGCAAGAATAGCATCTAAAATGTATTACGGCGAGGAAGTTACAATGAGCGATGCATTCTGGGCAGGGGTTGATGCTGCAAGCTTTATGTTGCCCATTGGTATTTTTTCTAAATGGGGTGGAAAGATGACCGCCTCTTTCGTAAAACAAAATTCAGTAATTCTTGGCGAAAATCTTGCAAAAAAGGGTGTTGTTAGACAAGCAGAAACCGCAGCGCACCACATTGTTGCTGCAACCGAGAAGGCTGCCGCGCCGGCTAGACGAATTTTAACAAAGTTTGGTATAGATATAAATGCAGCCGAAAATGGTATTTTCTTGCCAAATAGTTACAAAAGTACTGCGGAAGGAACGATCCATATTGGTTCCCATGGGCGAGAATATTATGATTATGTCAACCGTGTATTGCGCCCAGCAAAAACGCAAGAACAAGTTTTTCAAACGCTTGCTGACCTTAGATCAGACTTACTTAACGGAAAATTACCCCTTAATACTAGAGGAGCCCAAGTATGAAAATATATATGTTGAGATCCGATACTGCAAATTTTGCATCAATTGTACCTGACAATGATGATGACTGGGATAAACTTGGCGTTTTAGACGAAGGCGTTTCAGTTAAAAACTGGCTACCGATAAAAATGCAGTGGATCAATGAAAATGAAGGGAGTAATGATCTTCCCCATGGAGATTTCCCTTCATTGGCAACAAATATCCCTGTGTTTAGCGCCCGTGCATGCGAAATTCTGAATAAGCATTTTTCTCTTAATGATTATGGGCAGTTTCTGGAAGTTAATATTGAAGGAGAAACTTATTACTTATTCAATGTTACATGCCTTAGAAATAACATTATAGACGAAAAAAAATCTATTATTTTACGTTATTCAAACAGCGAAGAAATTAGTGATATTAAATCCTATTCCTTTATTCAAACGCGGCTACACAAGGAAATCATTTTTAAAATTGCAGAAGCTCCTGTTTTGGATGTTTTTGTTTCTGATGATTTTAGAATGGCAGTAGAGTCAAACATACTGACGGGTTTTATTTTTAAAGAATGCGGATTAAGTACAAGCATATAAGTTGCTAAATATTTTATGCTTTTAATTCTCAATATTTATTATTTACGGAATTATGATTGGCTATGAATTCTGAAAACATCATAAATACACATAGCTGTAAAAATTGCGGTGCAGGGGCTCTTGATATTGCCGCAAAAACCTGTCCTCACTGCGGCAAAACGTTAAAAAATTTTCCAGATACTGCAAACAACGAAGCACCAGAGCAAATTGAAAAACATCCTAGTCCAGGGGAATTAATAATTGATGAAACAGAAACTCAGCCTATTCCCGAGACTGTTGTTTCCAATGAAGATCCGGCGCTAAAGCCCTCTGCGAAAAACATTACCTCTCACCCCAGCTTGCCAATGGTTCCTCCTCAGTTGCAGGAAAAATATCTCCCTGTTGCGAAACCCTACGAACCCGTTGACGAGGGACCATTAAAATTAGATTTGAAACAATTAAACAGACAGGTAAAAAGTCAAAAAGATAAGTTGGATGCAATTAGAAATAAATTTAAGAATTAGATTTTAAAAAGGAGTAGTTATGCCCAATAATTTGCCCGTCAAGCAAGATCCTGTTGAATTAATTAGCCAAATACGCCAAATGCTTTCTACCGATACCTTAGAAAGACTGCGCTATGATAGCAATAAATTTGGGTTTTTTAAAAAGTATATACGCCTTCCAGGGAATCAGGAGATTGTTTTTGAAGAATTAATAAAAGGACATGAAGCTATCGCTAAAACCACAGAGATTATTTTAACCATAGTATTATATTGGCAGAATTTTTCTACAGACACAGAGAACACAAAAAATACTATAAGAGAAATGGCGCAAGTTTTGCGCGGTAATGTAGATAATTCCGGCGTCTTAGTTGATTTTATCGAAAATATTGCAGAAGGTAAAAATAAGGACTGGATGAGAATTTGCGACAATTTAAAAGCAAACGAAAAAAAAATTCAAGAACTACAAAATGAATTTACTGAGATCATAAAAAGCATAAATGAAAAAAATACTCTTGATAAACAGCAAAACGAAAAACTTAAATTATTGTCTAATCAACTACAAAGGACAAAAGAAGAATTTAACAATCATAAAAAGGCCGAAGAAAAGCTGGGTGGCCAGCTTCTGGAATTGGAGAAACAATTACAGGAAAAACTGCAGGAAAAGGATTCGAGAGACACTAACCAAGATAACTTTATTGGCG
>Ga0114951_10000593_pt1 | contig 48737 bp, 49 predicted proteins | sample AM7aDNAmetaG_FD_88677 | JGI IMG/M metagenome (GOLD analysis project Ga0114951, IMG submission 88677) | Freshwater microbial communities from Finland to study Microbial Dark Matter (Phase II) - AM7a DNA metaG | ecosystem: Environmental > Aquatic > Freshwater > Lake | place: Finland: Lake Alinen...
CCCCCACCGAGTCGGTGCCCACTTGCCCGGGTGTTCTACCTCCTGACGCCCGGGAGCCGCTGGCCCCACATGGGCCGCGATGACTGCCCCCCAGTCGTCGCGGCCCATCCCCTTTCTTGAGCGCGAGCGGCAGCTCCCCGCCGGTCTGGTCGGCGACTTCATCGCGACGCCGCGGACGGACGGAGCTCGGCATGCTCCTTGACCACTTCGTAGCCCTTCCACTGCGGCGGGTCGCATGACGCGACGGCATGCGGGGCGCGTTGTATGATTCGACCGTCGAAGCTGGGGCAGTGTCGTCGCCCTTGCGTCGATCGCCACCGACGCGCCCCAGTGATTTCGCCGGCGGCGAAGTGGCTCGTCAGCGATTGAAACGGTGAAGATGAAGCCTGAACCGGTCCGGGTCGAGGGGGTCATCTGATGGCCACTCTGCACTCGGTGGCACACGCTGAGCTGCACTTCCGCGTGCGGCCGCTCTTGCTGCGCTTCCTCGTGAACGGCCTGTCCCTGCTCGTCACTGTGGCGATCGTGCCGCACGTCTTCTTCGGCGGAGACTATCCCATCCTGTCGTGGGTCCTGATCAGCGCTGTCTTCGGGTTCCTCAACGCCTTCCTCAAGCCGCTGCTCCAGATTGTCATGCTCCCCCTGATCTTCGTTTCGTACGGCCTTGTCGTCGTGCTGATCAACACGCTGATGCTGTGGACTCTCGACTGGCTCTTCCCGGAGCGCTTCTTCGTGCAGGGCATCCTCTGGGCGCTCGTCGGCGGCCTCGTCTGCGGCCTGGTGGAGGGCCTCCTGCAGAACCTGCTGGGGCTCGCGCCGCCGATCGTGGAGGGAGGCCCCGAAGCCCTCAAGAGGGACATCGCACGGAGCAAGCGAGGGCTCCTCGAGGCCGAGCTGATCGCCGCCACGGCGGAAGACACTCCCGAGCTTGCCAGAGAAGACGCCGACGCGGAGCCGCCGCGGCCGGACGGAGGCCAACCATGAGGCGCTCGGCCCTCGACAGGGTCCGCGAAGACCTCCGCCTGCAGCAGGTCTACAACACGCTCATGCGGTACGGGTACGACGCGGCGCTCAATCGCTCGGAGCTGGTCGGGGGCTTCCGCCACGCGATGCAGACCTGGGCCTGGCGCCTGCCGAAGGGCTGGGAGGAGCCGAGCACCGCGGTGAAGCTTCGTCTGATGCTCGAGGAGCTGGGGCCCACCTACGTGAAGATCGGGCAGATCGTGTCGAGCCAGGCGTCGGTGCTTCCTGTCGACTGGGCGACTGAGCTGACCAGGCTTCAGGACGACGTGCCTCCGTTCCCCAGCGACCAGGTGCGCCGGCGCATCATCGAGGAGCTGGGAGCGCCGCCCGAGGAGCTCTACGCGGCGTTCGAGCCGCGGCCGTTTGCCGCGGCGTCCACCGCCCAGGTGCATCGGGCCACGCTCCACGACGGCACCAAGGTCGCGGTCAAGGTGCAGCGCCCGAACATCGCGAAGACCATGCGCGCCGACCTCGGCATCATGCAGAACGCGGCGCGCGTCGTCTCGAGCAGGTCCGAGTCGGTGCGCGCCATGGACCTGGTGGGCATGCTCGAGCAGTTCTCGTCCGGCGTTCTCGAAGAGCTCGACTACCGCGGCGAGGCTTACAACGCGCTCCGCCTCGCGGAGAACATGGAGCGCGTTCCCGGGGTGCACGTCCCGGCCGTCTTCGCGGAGCTCTCGACCGCGACGGTGATCACCCAGGAGTTCATCAACGGCGTCAAGATCAGCGACGTGGAGTCGATCGAGCTGGCGGGCCTGGACCGCGAAGAGCTCGCGCGTAACGCCCTGCGCGCCCTCATCAAGCAGCTCCCCGTCGACGGCTTCTTCCACGCCGACCCGCATCCGGGCAACCTGCTCGTCGACCTCACTACCGGCGTGATCACCTTCATCGATCTGGGAATGATGGGCGAGCTCGACCTGCAGCAACGCCTGCGCCTCGCCCAGCTGATGATCGTCACGCAGCAACGGAGCGTGGACGGCATGGCCGGCGCGCTGCGCGCGATGAGCACGCCTTTCAGAGGCGACGTTGACGAGAAGGCCTTCCGCCGGGACTTCGCGCGCCGCATGGGCCGCTACATGGGCCATGGGCGCGTCGTCTCGTTCGGCCAGGTGGCCGGCGAAGGCTTCGAGCTGCTGCGTCTCCACGGTCTGCGGCTCGACGCCGACCTGACACTCGCCGTCAAAGCGCTCGTCCAGACCGAGAGTGTGGCTCGCGCCCTCTCCACGGGCAGTGGCCTGCTCTCGGAGGGCGTGCCGATGCTGCGAGACATGGCGCTCGAGGCGATCACCGGCGAGAAGATCATTGCCGAGGCCAAGAAGCAGGCGATGAGCGTGGTCGGCGAGGTGGTCGAGCGCATCCCCACGCTCACCGAAGCCACGGCGAAGTGGCTCGACCAGTATCAGAAGGGCCGCTTTGAAGTGAGGCTCGACACGTCGGCGCTCTCCAAAGAAGTGAACCGGTTGACGCGGCTGGGGCGGGAGATCGTCATCGCCCTCATGCTGGTCGGGATGCTGGTCGGGTCCGCCGTCGCGACGTACGGTATCGCCGCGGTGCGCCTCCACGGTGGCATCTGGGACATCCTCGCCGGCATCGCGCCCTTCGGCTTCGTTCTCGCGCTGATCCTCAGCTTCCTCATCGTCATCCGGCTGACCTGGCGCTGGCTGCGCGGCAAGACTCCCGACGAGGACTGATCGACGAAGTGCTATTGAGCGGCCGCGGGCCCGAAGGGCCCCGACGCCGGCCGGACGAGGGGACTGGAGGGCATATGGGCTCTGCGATCGGCGAGATGCTTCCCTTGGCGATCGGTATCGCCATCAGCCCGGTGCCGATCATCGCCATCATCCTGATGCTGATCTCGCCGAAGGCGCGCAGCAACGGCCTCGCCTTTCTCGGTGGCTGGTTGCTCGGCCTGGCGCTTGTCGGCACCGTCGTTCTCATCGTGGCCAACAACGCGGAGGTCGCCACGTCGAGCGGACCCTCGCGGACGGTCGGCGCGATCAGGCTCGTGCTCGGCCTGCTGCTGTTGGTCCTCGCATGGCGCCGCTTCAAGACGCGCCCGGGAGCGGGCGAGGAGGCGTCCATGCCGAAGTGGATGAGGGCGCTGGACACCTTCACGCCCACGAGATCTCTGGCCATCGGGGCACTGCTCTCCGGCGTGAACCCGAAGAACCTGATCCTCTGTGCGACGGCTGCGGCCGGGATCGCTCAGTCGGGCCTCAGCGGCTTCCAGCAGGCGGTCGTCCTCCTCGTGCTCGTCGTCGTCGGCAGCCTGGGCCTCATCGCTCCGGTAGGCGTGTACTTCGCCATGGGCGACAAGGCGACGAAGGCGCTGGACGGCTGGAAAGCGTGGCTGGCGGCCAACAACGCGACTGTGATGATCGTGCTCTTCGTGGTCTTCGGCGTGACGCTGGTCGGCAAGGGCATCGGCGGGCTGTCGTGAGACCGCCGCGACGGTGAGCTTGCCCGCCGCCACATGACCATCCCCTTCCGTCCGTCTCCGCGTTCAGCTTCCGGATCGACGAGCGGCAAGAAGGCGGACATGGTGCGCCGCGCGCCACGGCCGCCACGGCTGTCTCCCCTGGCGGCCCGCAGGCGGCGAGCGCGGGGCCGGCACGCGCCCGTGCGCCGCAGCCGTGGGAGCCGCCGCGGCGAGGTAGTCCTGCGAGGGAAGACAAGGAATGCCGGCCGATCCTTATCCTCCCCATCAGCGAGCGAGCCTGCGGACGGCCCCCTGCGACGCGAAAGTCAGGGAATCCTTGTCTTCCCTTTTCGCACAACCCCGCGCCGCAGCCGCCGGGGTCGGCGGTGCCGGCTGCGCGTCCGCCGGGCGCCCCGTTCGTGGCTCACCGGCGCCGGAGCGACGGGGATGGTCACGCGCCGCCAGTGCTGGTCCTCCTGCTTTCAGGACGCTCTCCCATCACAGCGACGCGCCCATGCGCCGCACGTGCGAGCTGCTGAGGGCCGGCCGCGCGCCGGCGGAGATCATCGCGGGGCCACGTCGGCGCTGGTGCCTGCCTGCCACTCCGCCGCCAGCCGGCCCCGAGGGATAGGATACGCCGGCGCACCGGACGTCAGCCGCGGCACAGGAGGCCAGTTGGGCTACGCGCCCAGAGAGATCGGAGTCTCGGCCCAGCGACCTCGCGCCGAGGCGCGCCTCGTGGCGCCGAAGGGACACTCGTGGCGGCTGAGGTGACGGCCCGCCGCCGGCGCCTCCCCGTCGCACTGTTCGAAGGCATTCTTCCCGTCGATAAGGGGGGCGTATCCCAAGAGGTGATCGCCGGCATCACCCTGGCGGCGCTGGCCATCCCCGAGGTGATGGGCTACACGAAGATCGCCGGCATGCCGGTCATCACCGGCCTCTACACCATCCTCATCCCCCTCGCCCTCTTCGCCATCCTCGGGTCGTCGCGCCACCTCGTGGTCGGCGCCGACTCGGCGACGGCGGCCATCATGTTTGCCGCCCTCACGCCGCTGGCCACCGCGGGCTCGCCGCAGTACGTCGCCCTCGCGGGCATGCTCGCCCTCTTCTCCGGCGCGTTCCTGCTGCTCGCGCGCGTCCTGCGCCTGGGCTTTCTCGCCGACTTCCTCTCGCGCACCGTGCTCATCGGCTTCCTCACCGGCGTCGGCATCCAGGTGGCCTGCGGCCAGCTCGCGGGCATGTTCGGCTACGCGAGGGTGGGTCGCGGCCCCGCGCTCCAGATCTACAACTGGGCCAAGGACCTCGGGAAGACGAGCCTGACCACGCTGGCCGTCTCGGCGGCGGTGCTGCTCGTCATCATTCTCGGCGACCGGCTGTTCAAGCGGGTGCCGTGGGCGCTCGTCGCGGTCGTGGGGGCGATGGTGGCGAGCGCGGCCCTGGACCTGTCCGCTCACGGCGTGAGCACCCTGGGCACGATCTCCGGCGGACTGCCCCACTTCGCCTGGCCCGGCATCGCCGCCGTCGACTACGCCAAGATCGCCGGCACAGCGGTCTCGATCTTTGTCGTCATCCTGGCACAGAGCGCCGCCACGTCCCGCGCGTACGCTGCGAAGTTCAACGAGGACTTCGACGAGAACACGGATCTCGTCGGCCTCAGCCTGGCCAACATCGCTGGCGGCCTCACAGGGACATTCGTCGTGAACGGGAGCCCGACCAAGACGGCGATGGTCGATTCGGCGGGCGGGCGCAGCCAGCTGGCACAGCTCACGACGGCCGCTATCGTCCTCATCGTGTTGCTGTTCTTCACCAAGCCGCTCGGCTACGTGCCCGAAGCGGTGCTGGCCGCCGTCGTGTTCCTCATCGGCGTGAAGCTCGTGGACGCTACGGGCATGCGCAAGGTACTTCATAGCCGCCGGCTGGAGCTCGTCGTGGCCGCCATCACCGCCGCCGCCGTCGTCTTCGTCGGCGTGGAGCAGGGCGTCATCGTCGCCATCGTGCTGTCGGTCGTGATTCACCTGCGGCATAGCTACTTGCCGTCAAACAAGTTGCTCGTGCAGGGCCCAACGGGGCGCTGGCTGGGCAAGCCTCTGACCAGTGGAGCGCAGGCGGCGCCGGGGCTCGCCATGTATCGCTTCGGAGCGAGCCTCTACTACGCCAACGCCGGCCGCCTCGTCGAGGATACCCGCGCAATCAGAAAGAACGCGCAACCGCCGCTGGAGTGGCTCTGCCTCGTCGCCGAGGCCGTGATCGACGTGGACTATACCGGCTCCGCCATGCTGCGTGCGGGCGTCGAGCGCTTGCACAGGCACGGCATCACCCTGGTGGTCTGCGAGGTGCCGGACGAGGTCAAGGCCGAGCTCGACAAGGACGGCCTCACCGAGCTCATCGGCGCCGGCAACTTCTACGGCGATATCAACAACGTGCTCGAGGCCTATCTGCACCGCAGTCTGCCCTGCGCGGACGACCTGACGCAGTGACCCTCGACTGCGCGCCGGCACGAGACGGCCGCAGCGGCGATCGCGGTCGCTGCGGGAACGCGACGGGGCGGCCCTGGGGCCGCCCCGTCGCGTCGTGCGGATCTTGAGGCCGGTCTTACGCTTCGTGCTTCCTCGCGCCGAAGGCGTGCTTGAGGTCTTTCTCCTGCTCAGCCGTGAGGTTGGAGCGCACCAGCGTGGCGTTGGTGCCCTTGACGGCCTCGAGGAACTTGTCCTCGGTCATCTGGCCGATGAGCAGGAACCAGCCGGCCTTGCCCGGCGGCACCGCGTCGCCCATCTGCTCGAGGACCTGCTTGTCGAGGCCGGTCTTGCCGAGCTTGCCGAAGAGCGCCCCCAACCCGGCGCCGATGGCGAGGCCCAGGAAGGGCACGAAGAAGAGCAGGCCGAAGAGCATGCCCCAGAAGGCGCCGCCCAGGGCGCCGACTCCGACGAGGTGGCTGTCGTGCTTGACGTGCGGCTTGCCGTCCGGGTCACGTACGACCTCGGCGGCGTCCTGAAGCTGCACGATCAGGTCTTTCTGCAGCTCCGCGAGCTTGAGGCCGAAGCGGTCGGCCTCCAGCTCGTTCTCGAAGCCGAGCACCATCAGTTCACTCATCTGCACTCCCTCTTTTGGTGGTGATACGGACTCTGTTCGGGTCCCTGGAGCAGGAACCCCGGGTGTCCCTCACTGCGTCATGCCCGCCAGACAGACCGGCGAATCCCTGAAACCGCCGTTGTCCGCGCCGGCGGGCAAACTGCTCTTGAGGACGGCCACAGTATACGTCAGCAGGTCGCTCTCCGGCGGCCGCGGGCCGTCGGCCGAGACCGGCTCTCGCCGTCAGCGTGCTGCAGCGGCCGGCCGGCCGCCCTCGCCACGCGCGGGCAACATTATGGGATGTGGCCGCAGTGCGGGTAGGATGCGGCAACGCTTGGGCGCCCGCGGCGGCTTCGTTCTGCGCGCTCTCACCCGTGTCGAAAGGAGATCATCATGGCCATCGTCCCGTCGATCATCGTCCACCTGCACCACGGCTGCCGGCCCCACACCCGGTTGCTCGTGGCGAGGCCGTCCTGCGGCGTCAAGACCGTGCCGCTGGAGAAGGGGAGCGCGCCGGCGTCGGGCCTCGCCATCTACCTGAGAGGAGCCTGACCATGGGTTGTTGTCTGCTGGCCGCCGTAGGGAGCTTCTTCCCCCGGATCGCCCTGCTGCTGATGTGGATCTTCACGAGCTACGTCGACCGCGCTTTCTCGAGTTTCATCTGGCCGCTGCTGGGCCTCATCTTCCTGCCCTTCACGACCATCATGTTCTGCCTGGTGTACAGTCCGGTGGCGCACGGCGTGGTAGGCGCCGGCTGGATCTGGGTCGTGCTCGGCCTGGTCCTCGACATCATGTCGTACGGCAGCGGGGGCTACGGGCAGCGCCAGCGCTCGAGCGCCTCCACGGTCTGAACCTTCGTTCACGCAGAGAGGGAGTGCAGATGACACGCGCACACGAGTCCGGCGAGGGCCGCGGCTGGATTGAGTTCGTCGGCCTGTTCTTCATCGTCGCCGGCGCCTTCAACGCCATCGCCGGCATCGCGGCACTGAGCAGGCCGGAGGTCTTCCACGAGGACGCGGCGCTCGTCCAGCACATGTCCTTCTGGGCCTGGGTGTGGTTCGCCCTCGCCGTCGGGCAGGTCGTCATCGGCGCTTTCGTGCTGCGCCGTTCGCGCACTGCGCGTGCCTGGGGCATCGGCTTCGCGCTTGCCGGGTTCATCGTCTGGTTCGTGGCCTTCGGCGCGTTCCCGCTCTGGAGCCTCACGCTGTTCGTGATCTACGGCCTCATCCTGTACGGCCTCACGGCGTATCGGGAGTACTTTCGCTGAGCTCCTGAGACACGAAAGGGCGGGACGTGGAAGCTCACCGCCGACCTGTGCGATGTGCGCCTCGAGTCGCTCAAGGTGAGCAGGGGCGCCGGCGGCGTCGAGGCGTGGCTGCCGGCGCCGAGCGGCGTCGCCAGCCAGGTCGTTATCGACACCGTGTGACGCCTTGACAACTCCGCTCCATCGCAATCGCGACTTCCTGCTTCTCTGGGGCGGGCAGGTCGTCTCTTCCCTCGGGTCCGCCGCTACTTCCGTTGCGTTTCCCCTACTCGTCCTTGCGCTGACCGGTTCCCCGGCGAAGGCCGGCCTCGTCGGGTTCGCCGGCACCTTGCCCTTCCTCCTCTTCCAGCTGCCCGCCGGCGGCCTGGTCGATCGCTGGGACCGCAAGCGCGCCATGATCGTCAGCGACGCGCTGCGCGGCGCCGCCTTGGGAAGCATCGCCATCGCCTACGCCGCCGACGTGCTCACGGTCGCGCAGATCGCTGTCGTCGCCTTCGCCGAAGGCACGCTGTTCGTGCTGTTCACGCTCGCCGAGCGCACGGCCTTGCCGCACGTGGTGGCGCCGGAGCAGTTGCCTGCCGCCCTCGCTCAGAATGAAGCCCGCACGAGGGGTGCGACGCTCGCCGGCAATCCGCTCGGCGGCATCCTCTTCGGCCTCGGACACGCCGTCCCGTTCGCTGCCGATGCCGCCTCGTACCTCGTCTCCGTGATCTCCCTGCTCTTCGTGCGCGGCGACTTTCAGGAGAAGCGGCCGCGCTCGACGACTCCGTTCCACAAGGAGATCGCGGAGGGGCTGAACTGGCTGTGGCGCCAGCCCTTCCTCCGTGCCGCGGCTCTGCTTGTGGCCGGCAGCAACTTCATCTTTCAGGCGATGGTGCTGGGACTGATCGTCCTCGCCCAAGCGCGCGGCGCCTCGGCGGCGCTGATTGGCCTGATGCTTGGCCTGATGGGAGCGGGCGGTCTCTTGGGCGCCTTCGTGGCCTCCTGGGCGAACCGGCACATTCCCGCCAAGGCCGTCGTCATCGGCGCCAACTGGGTGTGGGCGGCGCTCCTCCCCTTCATCGCCTTGGCTCCCTGGCCGCTGGCCATGGGCATCCTGGCCGGCGGGATGGCGTTCGTGGGGCCGGCCTGGAACGTGGTCATCAGTCACTATGCGCTCACGCTGACCCCGGACCGCCTCCGTGGCCGCGTGGGCGGTGTGCAGGGCCTGGTCGCGTGGGGTCCGATCCCGCTCGGCTCGCTGGTGGGCGGCCTCCTGCTCCAGTGGCTTGGAGGCGTCACCACGACGCTGGCTCTGGCCGCCGCCATGCTCGCGATCGCCGTGACGGCGTCCGCGAGCCCGGCGGTGCGGTATGCGCCAGCCCTCACGCATCCGGCGGGCGAGCGCGACGCCCCGCAGGCGGGCCCCACGCCCTGACCGCTTCGCCGGCGCCCGTCACGTGCGCTACGCCCCCGTAGTGGCCCTTGACCACTCGGCATGCCCGTGGGAACGCGCCGGCATGCACATCGCCGGCGGGCGCCTGCTCGTCGATCATCCTGCCGCTCATCATCTATCTCGTGCGGCCGTCGTGGGCCAGGGACGCGCTCGGCCGATCCAGGAATTGGCTGATGCTGCACAACCGCGTGATCCTGATCACCGACTTCGGGATCATAGGCCTGGTATTCACCGTCCAGGGCGTCATCCGGCCTCGTGGGCTGACCGGCGCTTTGCGCGAGACCGGCTGGCCGAGGCGGCCCTGCCGGTCGCCCCGGCCGCTCTCGTCCCGCTTCGCCAGATCGTAGATCGAGCGCTGGTACACGCGGAACGCGCGCGTCGCCAGCCACGTGCAGACCACCGTGAACGCCGCCCGGTAGCCCATGCGGCTGAAGACGATGTCCCAGTCCGCGCTCGCGGCCAGCCCCGCGCGCCCGGCCGAGGGCGAATCGCACCTTGGCCGGCTCGCGCACCACGTTGTACCCAGCCACGCGGGCCTCGCCGGCATCCGGACGCGACAGCGTCGTCAGGATCTTCACGGTCGTCGACTTGCCGGCGCCGTTCGGCCTGAGCAGACCGAACACAGTGCCCGTTTCAGCGACGAGGCTCAGGGTGTCGAGGGCGCGCACATCGCCGCGATAGGTCTTCACGAGCCCCGTGCTTCGATCGCAAGGTCCATCGCGTGTCCTTTCTGCGGACGTGCTGAAGAGCTTCCAGGGCCCCGCCCCAGGGCCGCTCGTCGCCGCGCTGCGGCGGCACTTCCCTGGCGCGGGCACAGTTCAGCGACAAGATTATTAGATTGTCAGACTATTTGTTTGTGGTATAGTCATAAGAATGTAGGGACACTGAGCCGGACCCGCCCCTGCGGAGGGACGATGACCAAAGACGACGGCAAGCGCGAAGCGCTCATTACGGATGTCGGCCTGGAGCTCGAGGAGCTCCGCCAGGCCGTCGACCGGCTCGACGAGGTCGCCGCCGCCCAGTTCAGCCTCAACCGCACCGACCTGCGCTGCCTCGGCGTGCTCTACCGCCGCGGCCGGGTGACGGCCGGCGAGCTGGCCGATGAGAGCGGCCTCACGCCGGGCGCTATCACCACGGTCTTGGACCGGCTCGAGCGCGGCGGCTATGCCAACCGCGTCGCCGACCCCGGCGACCGGCGCCGCGTGCTCGTGATCTCGACCGCGGCGACGCGCGAGATCGGGGCGCGTGTGTACGGCGAGGTCGAGATCGCGGGACGCACCGAGCTCGACGGCCGCGACGCGGACGAGCTCGTTGTCATCCGCGACTACCTGCGCCGCACGCGCCAGGTGTATGAGAGCCAGGCGGGAGTGCTGGTCGGCCAGGCGCCGACGGCGCAGAGCGCGGGCGGCGACGGTTCCCCGGAAGCGTCCGCCCCTCTGGGTGAGGTGACCGCGGGTCGCCTCGAGCTCACCAAGGGCGCTGCCAAAGTGGACGTCTGCGGTGACGCGTCGCTGGAGGACCTCTATCGCGCCCGGTTCGAGGGGCCCGCGCCGGACGTGAGCGTGCACGGCGGCACCGTCGTAATCCAGCAGCGCCGCCGCTTCCGCCTGTTCGACTGGCGCGGCCAGACTGCAGAGGTCCGGCTCAATACTTCGGTGCCCTGGGCCTTATCCCTCAAGGGCGGCATATGGGAGCTCGCCGCGGATCTGCGGGGACTGCGTCTTGAGTCGCTCGCGGTGAGCGGCGGCGCCAGCGAAGTGGAGCTGTGGCTGCCGGCGCCCGTCGGCATCGTCGGCGTCGTCGTCTCGGGCGGCGCGAGCAGCGTCAAGATCCACCGCCCGGCCGGCGCGGCGATGCGCGCCGCGGTCAGCGGCGGCGCCAGCCAGCTGAACTTCGACGGCCGGCGGATGGGCGGCGTCGGCGGGCGCAACGTACTCGAATCGCCCGGGTTCGAAGCTGCCGTGGACCGCTACGAGATGCGCTTTTCCGGCGGCGCCAGCGAGGTGACGATCGACACAATCTGAGCAGCCGCCCGGCCGGTCAGGTTCCACCGCACGAGCCGCCTGCGATACTCTCCGCCCATGGTCAAGCCACGCACACCGCTCCCGTGGGAGCACGAAGGCATGCGCATCGAGGGCGGGCGCCTGCTGGTCGCGGGACGCGACGCCGAGGCGCTTGCCCGCGAGCACGGCACGCCGCTGTACGTCTACGACCTGCGGCGCATCGGCGCGCAGGCCGTCGCGCTCCGCGACGCGCTCGCGCGCGCCGGCCTGACCCCCCGCGTCCGCCTCGCCATGAAGGCCTTGCGCGACGAGCCCGCGCTACGCCTCCTGCGCAGCCTCGGCCCTCCCGGCGACCCGGCCGCGGTCGGGCTCGACGCGTGCTCGCCGGGCGAGGTACTGCACGCGCTCGAGTGCGGCTTCTTGCCCGAGGAGATCAGCTACACGGGCACCAACGTCTCGGAGCGCGACCTCGACGTCATCGCTCCGCTCCCGCTTCACATCAACGTCGACCTGCTCACCCAGATCGACCGCGTCGGGCGCCGCTGCCCGGGACGCGCGCTCGGGCTGCGCATCAACCCGCGCGCGGGCGTCATGCGCGGCCATGCCCAGAGCCTCTACGCCGGCGCGCGGCCCACCAAGTTCGGCATCTACGAGGAGGACCTCGAGGAGGCCGTGGCACGCGCCGCGGGTCACGGCCTCTCCATCGACACGGCGCATTTCCATCTGGCGAACGGGATGCTGGACGATGAGCTTCCCGCCTTCGACGAGGCGCTCGCCGTTGCCCAACGCATGGTGCGCCGGCTCATCGCTGCGGGCTGCCCGTTGAAAGAGGTCAACGTCGGCGGCGGCCTGGGAACGCCGCTGCACGACGGCGAGCGGCGGCTCGATCTCAATGCCTACGCCGGCATCCTGGCGCGGCACTTCGGCGACCTCGGCGTCGCCGTCGGCGTCGAGCCCGGCGAGCTCCTCACGAACGAGGCCGGCGTGCTGCTCGCCGAAGTCGTCACCGTCGAACGGCGCATGGGGACGACCTTCGTCGGTCTGGACTGCGGCTGGAACGTGATGAACGACCACCGTTTGTACGGACGCGACCTCGAGTACGTCGTGTGCGGGCGCGCCGACGCGCCTCCGACGCAGCGCGTCACCTTCGCCGGCCACATCAACGAGGGCGACGACCTGTTCGGCGAGGACGTCCCGTTCCCGCAGGTCGCCGAGGGCGATGTCGTCGCCATGGTGAGCGCCGGCGGTTACAGTCAGAGCATGTGGACCGATCACTGCGGCCGCCCGCGGGCCGGCGCGCTCTTCCTCGCGGACCGCGCCTCCAGCGTCGGGACGCCGGGACGCTGACGGCTCCTGGTTGTCCAATCGCATGAGGAACTGGATCGCCAGGGCGAGGTCCACGGCGGCGACCACCGCGAGGAGGCTTCCGTGAGCGTGCACCTGCCGTGGGAGACCGTGATCGGAGCCCTTGCCGAGAAGGGCTGGAGCGCGCGCGTCGTCGCTGCCGCGCGCCTCTCTGACCTGCACTCCAGGGTCGCCGCCGTCCTCGCTTCGGGCGACCTGCCCGAAGCCGCCGCCGCGCGCATCGCCGACGATCTCTCGTGGGCGCTGCCCCAGGGGCTGGCCGCAGCGCGGTCGGTGATCGTCGGCGCTGTGGCGCGGCCGTTGACGCAAGCCAGACTGACTGTCGGCGGCACCGAGCACGCCGTCCCGGTGCCGCCGCACTACGCCGGCTACTTCATCGTACCGGGCGGCCTGGCGGAGGCTGCAAGCGCGGCGCTCGCGCCCTTCGGGCACCGCGCTGTACGCTTCGAGCCACCGCTCAAGACCCTCGCCGCGTGTGCCGGCCTGGCTCGTTACGGCCGCAACAACATCGCCTACGTGCCCGGCCTCGGCAGCTACCTCATGCTCGCCGCCTGCGCCAGCGACGCCGCGCCGCCCGACGACGCTGCGTGGGCAAAGCCGCTGCCGCTGTCGCGCTGCGAGCGTTGCAGCGTCTGCCAGCGCGCCTGCCCCACCGGCGCCATCCGCGCCGGGCGGTTTCTGCTCGAGACCCATCGCTGCCTCACCTTCGTGAACGAAGATCGCGCGCCGTTCCCCGCGTGGGTGGACCCTTCCTGGCACACGTGCGCCGTCGGCTGTCTGCGCTGCCAGTCGGTGTGCCCGGAAAACGCGAGGGTGGAGCTGCTCGTCGACCCACCGCAGGTCTTCGACGAGCAGGAGTCCGCGGCGATCCTCGCCGCGAGCGGCGAGTCCGGGCTTACCCCCGCGACGCTCGCCAAGCTTGAGCTCTGCGGTCTCGACTATTCTCCCGACATCATCGCCAGGAACCTGCGCGCGCTGCTCACCGGCTGAGCCGGCGGCGACGCCAACGGTGAGCCGACCCTGCCGGCGGGGAATCGTCCCTGTGAAGAGGAAGGAGTCGGGATGTCCCACACGATCCTGCTCGGCTACGACGGCTCGCCGTGCTCGACGGCGGCGCTCGACGAGGCGGTCGCGCTTGCTCACGACCTCGGCCACGGCGAGATAGTGATCGTCTACTGTCACGAACCTCCGCCCGGCCTGAGCTGCGAGCTGGATCCCGCCTGCGCGGCGGCCAAAGAGCTTCGCGACTACGAACGCGGCGTCGAGAAGGACGTCGAACCCATGCTCCACGCCGCCGCCGAGCGCGCCCGCGTCGCCGGCGTGCAGACCGAGGTGCTGCTGGTGTGGAACGACCCGGCGCGCGCCCTCATCCAGATCGCCGACGAACGCGGCTCACGGGTGATCGTCGTGGGCTCGCACGGCGAAGGTCCGCTTGCCGGAGCGCTGCACCACTGCACGCCCTACGAGCTCCTGCACCGCAGCTCCGTCCCGGTGCTCGTGGTGCCGTTCCGCGACTGATCGGCTCAGGCCCCTTGAGCGCGAGGTCGTGACGCCCTCAATCACGACGGTGGCGCGGCGCCTGAGCTCACCCCGAGAGGGCGCTTGCGGACACGCCCTCATGCCGGCGCCCTGGGATATCATCGGGACGGTCACATGAGCGGCGTCCCAGACAGAGCGAGCGCGCGCGCGATCCGCCCGGCACGGAGCCGGCTGGACGTTTCGGTGCGCGTGCCGGGCTCAAAGAGCATCACCAACCGGGCCTTGCTCCTGGCGGCGCTCGCCGGCGGGTCCTCGACGCTGCGCGGTGCCCTCGCCGCCGGCGACACGCTGGCCTTCGCCGCCGGGCTCCGCTCTTTGGGCTTCGCGGTCGCTCAGGATGCGGCCGGCGTCTGGCGCGTGCGCGGCGGCGGCGGCCGCATCCCCAGCGCCGAGGCCGACGTCTGGTGCGCCGAGGCGGGCACCGCGGCGCGGTTCCTGCTCGCCGCCTGCGCCGCCGGCCGGGGTCGCTACCGGCTGGACGCGGCGCCTCAGCTTCAGCGCCGGCCGCTGGCCGACCTTCTTGAGGCGCTGCGCGCGCAGGGAGCGAGGACCGAGCCACCGGACGCCGACTGCCTGCCGCTGACGTTGGAGGCTCGCGGCCTGAAGGGCGGCAGCCTGCGGCTGCCCGGCGCTACCTCGAGCCAGTTTGTCTCGGCGCTGCTGATGGCCGCGCCGCTCGGGCGCGCGCCGCTGGAGCTGGCCGTCGAGGGCCTCGTCAGTCGCCCCTATGTCGACATGACCCTCGCCATGATGGCGCGGTTCGGCGTGGATGCCGAGCGCCGCGGGCACGAGCACTTTCGCGTGGTCCCGGCCGTCTACGGGGGCAGGGACTACGTCGTCGAGCCGGATGTCTCCACGGCCTCGTACTTCTTCGCCGCCGCCGCCGTCAGCGGCGGCCGGGTGAAAGTGCTCGGGCTGCGCCGCGAAGGCTGCTTGCAGGGCGACATCCGGTTTCTCGACGTGCTGGAGGCGATGGGCTGCTCCGTGCGTGACGAGCCGGACGGCGTCGTGGTGGCCGGCCCCGGCACGCCGGCCGGCCTGAGCGCCGACATGAGCGACATCTCGGACACGTTCATGACCCTGGCGGCCGTCGCCCCCTTCGCGAGCTCGCCGGTGACGATCACCGGCATCGCCAACGTGCGCCTCAAGGAATCCGACCGCATCGCCGCCATGGAGACCAACCTGCGGCGCCTCGGCGTCAAGACCGCCTCGGGGCCCGATTTCCTGCGCGTGTACCCGGGCACGCCAACCGGCGGACGTATAGACCCGCACGGCGACCACCGCATCGCGATGTCGTTTGCCGTGCTCGGGCTGCGGGTCCGCGGCGTGATTGTCGAGGACCCGGGCTGCGTGAGCAAGACCTGTCCGCACTTCTTCGAGCTTTGGAAGGGTCTCGAAGAGGGAACAGCCTGAACGGGGCAAAGAGAGGGCATAGCCACGACGACCCCACACACGCGTCACCCAGCCGGGAGGGCGAGCATGGACAACGAGACCACGGGCAGGCCGCCCGACGACATCTCCGCACAGTCGCCTGGAGGCGGCGAGACCGCGGCAGGCGAGGCCGACGCGGCGGAGACGGCCGTCACCCCACCCGACGCCGGCGAGACGCTCGTCGCGCCGCCGCCTGACGCCGGTGCCACCCGCGTCATGGGCGGCGAAGCCATCGACGAGACGCGGGTGATGCCGGCCGCCGGCAACGCCGCGTCACCGCCGCTTCCGCCACGACCGCAACCGACGCTGATGATGTCGCGGCCGCCGAAGCAGAGCTCCAACACGTGGTGGATCGTCCTCGTCGTCGTGCTGTTGGTGCTGGCCGCGGCGGCCGCGGCGTGGTATTTCGTGCTTCGCGACAAGGGCGAGAAGCCGGCTCCCCAGCCGAGCCCTACCTCCGCGTTCGACTGGGTCGGGGCCTGGGGCCGCAGCGACGGCACGGGCGGAGGCGTCGTCGTCGAGCCGTCAGGCCAGGGCTACCAGGTCACCGTCTACGGCAGCACGCTCCAGGTCCTCGGTACGGCAGCGGCCACCACGAAAGGCAAGGACCTTACCTTCGCCCTGCAGAGCACCGAGACGATCGGCGGCCTCTCGGGGCCGTTCGAGATCACTCTCGAGGCCGGCCCCGGCATGGACCTCGCCGACATGAAGGTCACGGGGGGCAACCAGACCACCGTCGTCATCCCGCTCGAGCGCGTGGCGGCACTGGTGCCCGCCTCGCCTTCCGCCTCGCCCTCCGCCTCTCCGACGGTCACGCCGACGCCGACGCTTTCGCCGTCGCCGAGCCCGAGCGCCTCGCCCACGGGGGGCGCCGACCAGCAGGTCATCGACGCCATCGACAAGCTGGAGGTCGGTGTCATCACGTGGTCCACGAACAACAACAACCTCTACCCGACACCAACCGACGTGAGCGAGACCGGCGGCATCGCCACGTACGTGGACCCGTGGCCGTCCAACCCCTACACCGGCCAGCCCATGAAACCAGGCACGCAGCCCGGCGACTACACCTACGAGCAGCTCAACGGCGGCGCCGGGTACAAGCTCACCGGCTATATCAGCAACGGTCTCACGTACACCCTTCCCTGATCACAGGCGACCAACGGAGAGGAAGTCCATGCGTGCGATCCGCGTGCGCGAGTTCGGCGGTCCCGACGTCCTGCGCCTCGAAGAACTGCCGGAGCCGGAGCCGGTGGACGACGAAGTACTGGTTCGCGTACAGGCCGCCGGGGTGAACCCCGTCGACACCTACGTACGGGCCGGCGCCTATGGAAAGTTGCCGGCCCTGCCCTACACACCCGGCTCCGATGCCGCCGGAGTGCTGCAGGACGGTGCTCGCGTCTACGTGGCCGGCTCGCTCAGCGGCACCTATGCCGAGTACGCCCTGTGCCGGCGCGACCAGGTCCGCCCGCTGCCGGAGTACCTCTCCTACGCCCAGGGCGCAGCCCTCGGCGTGCCCTACGTGACCGCCCACAGGGCCCTCTTCCAGCGTGCAGAGGCGCGAGCCGGAGAGACGGTGCTGGTGCACGGAGCCAGCGGCGGCGTGGGCCTCGCGACGGTCCAGTTCGCGCTCGCCGCCGGCCTGGCGGTGGTCGGCACCGCCGGCAGCGACGCCGGACGGGAGCTGATTGCCGCTCAGGGTGCGGCGCGCGTCTTCGACCACCGCGACCCGCTGCACCTGCAGGCCGCCTTCGCGACCACCGGCGGCCGCGGCTTCGACCTCATCGTCGAGCTTCTGGCCAACCTGAACCTCGGCGACGATCTCACCGCCCTCGCGCCTCGCGGCCGGGTCGTCGTGGTCGGCAGCCGTGGCCCGGTGGAGCTCGATCCGCGCGACCTGATGAACGCCGAGGGCGTGGTGCTGGGGATGCTGCTGGCGAACGCCACGACGGAGGACCTTGCCGCGGCTCATGCGGCCATCGGGGCTGGGCTGCGGGACGGCTGGCTGCGGCCCGTGGTGAGCCGCGAGCTCCCGCTCGCGGAGGCCGCACGGGCCCACCGTCATGTCATGGAGCGTCCGGCGCTCGGCAAGATCGTGCTGGTGCCCTGACCCGAAGACGGGTCCCTCGGACTACCTGTTCGCCACCCGCTCGATGCGCGCCAGCCAGGCCTTGCGGCCTTCACCATCGAGGTTGGCGGCCATCTCCGCCGCCTCGATGGAGAGCACGCGAAACGGCGGGTGGTCGAAGACCGCGCGCAGCTCGGCCTGGGTGACGCGGCGCGGGCCGCCCTCCCGCAGCTCACGTTCGCTGAAGCACAGCACGTAGTAGTGGCCGCCGAGCGAGAGCGCCGCAGCCAGCGACCGCACGAAGCGCCTGCGCTCGCGATCGCCAAACGTGTGGAACAGACCCGAATCGATGACCGTCGCGAAGCGACGCCCGAGCCCCTCGAGCGCGAGGGCGTCGTGGACAAGAAGCTCGGCCTTGAGGCCGCGCGCGAGCGCTTTGCGGCGCGCGGCCTCCACGGCGGCCTCCACGGCGTCGACGCCCACGACCTCGAATCCGCGGGCGGCGAGAAACAGGGCGTTTTCTCCTGTGCCGCAGCCGGCGTCGAGCACCGGCCCGACGATCTCGCCGGCGTCGGCGAGCCCCTCGAAGGCGGGCTGGGGCCTCCCGATGTCCCACGGCGGCCGGCCTTTGTAGGCCTCGATGAAGTGGGTCACGCTCATCGCTGTCACCTGCTCTCGCCCGGTATTTACCACCGGGCAAACCAAGCCTGAGGCGACCGGGCTTTGGTAGGATTGCGCCGTCCCTGAAGGAGCCTGCCATGACCGACTACCGTTCCCGCAGCATGTGGCTCGACGGCGTGCCCGGCGAGCTTGCCCCGCGGCCTTCTCTGGCCGGTCCCATCGACCTCGATGTTGCCGTCGTCGGCGCCGGGTACACGGGGCTGTGGACCGCTTACTACCTGAAGAGGGCGGATCCCAAGCTCCGCGTGGCTGTGCTCGACAAGGAGATCGCCGGCTTCGGAGCCTCGGGACGCAACGGCGGCTGGTGTCACACGACCTTTCCCGGCTCGCGCGAGCGCGCCGCCGAGACGCATGGCCGGCAGGCCGTGATCGATCAGCAGCGGGCGCTCTACGCCACTGTCCCGGAGATCGCGCGCGTGGTCGCCGAGGAGCACATCGACGCGCGCTTCCACATCGGCGGCCAGCTCGACCTCGCTACCACTCCCGTGCAGCTCCTGCGCGCCCGCGAGGCCCTCGAGTACGAGCGCTCATGGGGCTTTGGCGAGGACGACTATGCGCTGCTCGGCGCCGCCGAGATGCGCGCCCGCCTCAGGGTGGCCGGGTGCCTCGGCGGCGGCTACACGTCGCACGGCGCCGCCGTCGACCCGGCTCGCCTGGCGCGCGGCCTCGCCGAGGCCGTGGAGCGGCTGGGGGTGCCCATCTACGAGCGCACCCCCGTCACCTCACTGGCGCCGCACCGGGCGCAGACACCCTTCGGCGCGGTATCGGCCGAGGTCGTCGTGCGTGCCACCGAGGCGTTCACGCCGTTGCTCCCCGGCTACGAGCGGCACGTGGTGCCGATCTACTCGCTGATGATCGGCACCGAGCCGCTCCCCGACTCCTTCTGGGATGAGGTCGGCTGGTCGGGCCACGAGGTCTTCGGCGACTTCCGCCACCTCATCTTCTACGCGATGCACACCGACGACGGGCGCATCGCCATCGGCGGCCGCGGCGCCCCGTACCACTTCAACTCGCGTCTCAGCGAGGCCTTCGAGCGTGTGCCTGCGGTGCAGGACCATCTGCGCGACCTCCTTGGCGCCCTCTTCCCGCAGATCGGCGACGTGCGCGTGACGCACCGCTGGGGCGGGGCGATCGCCGCGTCTCGCGACTGGAACTGCTCGGTGGGCCTGGAGAAGGAGACCGGCATGGCCTGGGCCGGCGCCTACGTGGGCGACGGAGTGGCCACCACGAACCTCGCCGGCCGCACGCTTCGCGATCTCATTCTCGGCGAGCAGAGCGATCTCACGAGGCTGCCGTGGGTGAACCATCGCTCCAAGGCATGGGAACCCGAGCCCTTCCGCTGGCTGGGAGTGAACGCCTCGCTCAAAGCGATGGCCGGCGCCGACGACTACGAAGCGCGCAGCGGCCGTCCGTCCCGGCGCGCCTCCATGGTCAAGAAGATCATCGGCGCCTGAGCCTGCGGCCGGCGCCGCAGCGCCGGCCTCCGCCCGGCTACTCGAGGAGGTCGGCCGGGACGCTCGAGTCCTCGGATACCGGCGTGTACGCCGGCGCCGGCACGGGTGCGCCGCTGGGACTCGGGCTCGGCGACGGACTCGGGCTCGGCGACGGGCTCGGCGCCGGCGTGGGCACGCGGAAGCACGACGGCGCCATCCGGACGCAGTAGCGGATCAGGAGCCGCGCGTTCTCCGCGGTCAGGTGAGCGCCGTCGTAGAAGCCGTCCGGACTGCCGCCGAACGTGCTGATCTGCAGGCAATTCAGCACTTTGAAGCTCAAGTGCTTCTGGAGCCTCGCGAGATACGAGCGCAGCCAGACTTCCTTGACGCCCCAGCCGACCGACATGAAGGCCCTGAGCGCCTGGGGGTGGTACGGCATGATCACGATCAGCGGCTTGATGTGGTTGGCGTTCAGCAGGCGGATCGTGCGCGCGAAGTACGCCATCGCACGGGTGCCCTGCGGGATCTTGCCGTTGCCGGCCCTGGCCAGCATTTTGGTGTCCAGGTAGCGGATGAGTGACTGCTCGAGGGTGATGCCCTCCTTGCGCTTGCGGTCGTAGTTATTCCACCAGAGCATCCCGTCGAAGCCGAAGCGGCGTCCCGAGAGCACGTTGTGCTTCGGCTGCCGCATCACAGCGGCCAACTGCGCCTTGATGAGCGCCTTCGGGAACGCCTGCGAGAGTCGCTTGTCGACGATCAGGCCGGGGGCCATGGGCACGTCGGTCAGCGTCGTGGGCTGGATGCACCAGATCACGGCCGGAGGCTTGTCGGGGTGGGTGTCGATGAGCCAATCGGTGACTGCCCACGAATCCTCGGGGCGGCCGTTGTGGAAGGCGAAGTTGAATGCCGTGAGGCCCGTGCAACGCTTGATCGTCGCCGGGTCCATGCGCAGGCCGCGCGACCCCCCGAAAACGACGACGCGCGGCACCTGGGGCATCTCCTCGGCGAGGTCGCACTTGAAACTGCGATCCCAGCCTCGGCTGAAGTAGTCGTGCCGCATCCAGGTGGGAGTGGCGGCCTCTTCGCTGGCCACGACCGGCAGGGCGCTGCCAAAGAGGCAGGCGGCGCCGACGGCCACGAGAACGAGCTTGGCACGCCATCCGACCTGAGAGAGTCCCTCCACGCGCGCCCCTTTCTACGAGGTAGGGTACCAAGCGGCGCGGAGGCACTCAAGGGGCGGCGGGCGCGGGGCTGCCTCTGCCTCAGGGGGCGGCGAAGACGCTTCCGTCGGCGAGCACCACGCCCAGCGTGTAGCTCGTGCCGGCCCCCGGCGTGTAGGCGATGTCTCCCGACTGCGTGCCCTGCGCCATCGGGGCCTGGGTCCAGGGGTTCTTGGGCCAGGGGTCCACGAAGCTGCCGAGCACGTCCTGCGTCGCCGTCGCCGGGAGTGTGCCGTTGGTCGCGACGTAGGCGGCGACGCCCGTCTTCACCATCATGATCTCGCCCTTCGCGGCCAGGTTCTTGGCCACGTCGATGTTGGCGGTGGGCGTCTGGATGTCCTTCGTGCCACAGGCGGCCATCGCGCCGGCGACCCCGAGCGCCAGAAGCGCCAGCAGCGCGATGCTCACGACGCGTCTCATGCACATTCCTCCGTCTTTGCCGGCAGCCGCTACGAGCGGCCCTCGCGGCCGGCGCGTCCTCCGCCGGCCAGCTTCTCTATCGGCGCGAGGGGCGCCTTCCTTCAGCGATTGGCGCGACGAGGACGTTTGGGCGCGGCTCGCGGCGAGGTATCAGGAGGCAGCCGACGGATGCCGATGAAGACAGTGATGCGTAAGCACAGATTCTCACGGTGGGACTGGAACGGCGACGCCGTGCTGGCGATCGTCGGCGGCGCCGTGGGGATTGTGGCGGTCCTGCTGCCGTGGGCCAACGACTATTCGGCGGAGGACGTCAACTTCAGTCTTCAGAGGGCCCCCGGCGTCGTAGGGGTGCTGAACACCAGGTGGGGGCCGCCCGTGCTCGTGGCGGCGATCGCCGTCGTGGTTGTCGGCGTCGTGTCGCTCGTCCTCGGGCCCCGCCTGCTGACGATGGCCGCCGGCGCCGTCGTCGCGGTCGCCGGCATTGTGTTCGTGCTGCAGGCGATCGATGCCGCCGACTCGATGGTCAAGCTGTATCGACCCGGCCTCGGCCTGTACGTCACGCTCCTGACGGGCATCCTCCTGGTGCCCATCGGCGTGGCCTCGACCATGGTGGGGCAGATCCTGCGCCGCAAGGGCCCGGCTACAGTCCCGCCAGGTCCCTGAACTTGTCGACCGAGTTGATGCGGATGCCGAGCAGCTCGGCGATGCGGAACTTGGCCATCATCGCGTTGGGCTCGCCGGGGTGGAGGTTGGAGTGGTCGAGGATCCGGCCCAGGCCCTTCTCCCCCCGGATCTGCTCCATCGCATAGCTGTCACTGAGGTCGCGAACCGTGCAGCCGAGCTTGCCGGCCACGTAGTCTTTGGCTTCCTTCAAGCGCATCCCACGGGACATCTGCATGCGCGCGACCAGGTCTCCGGCCGTGCGCATCCCGCCCATGCCTGCGGCGAGCGCGTGGGTGACGTCCATTCCCCGGGAGTCACCCGAGCCCACCTACAAGCCGTCGCAGCGCAGGATGTCGACCAAGGCCTTCGCCGCCCGCGATGCGGCGTCCTCGGGCGGATAGCCGTTGACCGGCACGCCGCACACGCCTTCACCGACGTTGGGGTGCACGGGGATGCGCGCCACCTCCATGCACGGCTTGATGACCGTGAGGGAGTAGGCGATGTTCCAGGCGCAGCTCTTGCTGGTGCGGATGTTGACCGCCGGCCCGAACAGGGTGACGCCGGCGTCCTGGCACACCTCGAGCTGCTCGCGTGGCCACAGGCCGGCGAGCCGGCGGCCCTCCCACTCAAGCTCGCCGTGCACGCCGATCACGAGCTCGCCGGCCATGCCCAGCTCGATGCCGGCCTCCGGGTACTTCTCGCGCACGCGCTTCACGGCGCGCAGGGTGCTGAGGAAGTCGCCGTCGCCGGCGCCTCCGGTGGTGTCGAAGTCGACACCGTCGGCGCCGGCCTCGATCATGCCGCCCGTGACGTACACCATGTCCTGCGTCGCGTGCTCCATCGCCTCGTCGATGGCTGCCCGCGCTCCGGCGATGTCCCCTTTGGGGAGCAGCTCGAACCAGTTGCTGGCCGGGCCGTCGGGCTTGCTGTAGAAAGCGAGGTTGGGCTGCGCGCCGTATTGAATGGGTGCCGTGAGCATCAGCTGCGCGTTCTGCATCACCTGCTGCTGAAACGGCAGGATCGTCTTGATCGCCTTGTAGCTGTACTCGATATGCCAAAGCTCGAGGATGTCCTGGCCCAGGCGCTGCTCGCTTTCCAGGAGGTCCTGGATGTCCGTGCCCGTCATCTTGCTGCCGCCGCCATCGCAGCTCAGCACGACCTGGTCGCCGATATCGACGGCGGTGAAGGCCGCCGGAGACGCGTAGATGTCGAGCAGGTGCGCCTGCTCGTCGGCCGTGAGCGGCGGCACCCGGGCCCTGCGCGCCGCTTCTTCGCTGGCCACCTGGATGTCCGCGCGCAGCTCGCTGCGCGTCATCTCGACCATGAAACCGTCGCCCATGCGGGTCGGGATCCTGGCTTCCACCGGCATCACCTCGTTCGCGTCGCTGGCGCGCCGGCCGCGAGCCCGCGGCGCCAATGGAGGCATCGTATCAGGCGCCGCGGCTCCGCCCCGGCACGCGGCGGCTGGGTGCCCGTGCCGCGAAGTGCGCTTGACCGGTCTCGGCGCCCCGGCCAGACTTGGGCGACACTCTGCCGTCCCCCCTGGAGGCACCCATGAGAACGCGCCGCTTCAGCATCCTCCTCGTCGTGCTCGTCGCCGTCCTGGCTGCCACCGCTACGCTGCCGGCCGCCGCAAGCGCGGCCGTGAGCTTCGTCGACAAACAGGTGCAGATGAATATCCTGCTCCTGCAGGGCTACATCAACACCCAGGCCCAGAGCAACGGCTTCGTGTTCCCGGCGCGCAGCGACGTGGTGAAGGGCGGCGCTCTGGTCGCGCCGGTCTGGCCGGGCAACCCCTGGACCGGCGGAACAATGGCGCCCGGCACCTCGAGGGGCACCTACACGTACAAAGTGAAAGCCGACCTGAGCGGCTACACTCTGGTCGGCCACCTCTCCAAGGGCTCGTACAAGGTCAGCGGCGGAGTCCCCGGCTGGCTCAGGGACGAGCGCGACGCATCTACCAAGGCGGGGCTGGCCCTGCTGCAACAGTACGTGGAGATGTGGGCACGCACGCACGCCGGGGTCGCCCCGGCCGCGGCCGACGTAGCGAGCGGCGGGCCCGTGGGCGTGCAGCCCGGCGTGCCGGTCTGGCCACAGAACCCCTGGACGCACGCCGCCGTGACGCAGAGCGAGGCGACGGGCGACTTCGGCTATTCGGTCACTGCCAGCGGCGGCTACGCGTTGCGCACGCACCTCGCGACCGGTAAGGACTGGCTGCTCGACTGACGTCAGGCGCCGGCCAGTTCGCGATCGGCGTCGCCCACGATCTTGCGGACCCGCTGCCGCACGTCGTCGGGCAGCGGCTCGGGCACGTGGGTCTCGAGAATCTCGCGGGCCCGGACCTGGGCGCGCTGATACATGTCGGTGCCGCCACGTTCCTCCCAGTCCTCGCGCACGCGGCGGTCGATGAGCTTCGGCTGCGACTGCTCGCGCATGTGCGCCATGGTCGCATCCAGGCTTAGGAAGTCGCCGAACGCGCCGACTCTCGCGATGTCGTCGACCGCGAGGCGTTCGTCGCTCACGCGGATGCCGCCGACGACCTGCTTGACCATGCGCGCGATCTCGTCGTCGATCACAAGCTGCGCGTAGTCGAAGGTGACGCCCGACTCGATCATTCCCAGGCCGTAGATCAGGTTGGTCCCTGCCAACGCTGCCATCAAGGCCGTGAGGGTTTTCTCGTGACCGGTCTGCACGTCACTGAGCTTGCTGTCGCCCTACGCACCGGCGATGTAGCTCGGCAGGCGGTACTGCCTGGCGAGCTGGGCCACGCCGGCGCTGATCAGGGCGCACTCCGGCGAGCCGACGGAGGCCGCCGCCAGCCGCAGGTCCATGGCGGTCGTCGACGAGCCGTAGAGCACCTTGGCGCCGCGCTCCGTGAGCTGCGCCAGCACGATGCCGGCGAGCACCTCGGCGTTGTGGGTGACCAGCGTCCCGGCGAGCGTGACGGGGCCGGAAGCGCCCGCCATGGCCATGCTGAGCACGCAGCTCGGCACCCCGGCGCGCGCCGCCTCGATGACGATCTCGCAGCAATCGCTCACCAGCTTCAGCGGGCTCACGGGGCAAGTGCCCATGATCATCATCGGCCGCTCGCGCACGGCGTCGGCGCTGCCCTGCACGGCCTCGAGCATGGCCAGGCTGATGCGCACGGCGCGGCCGTCGAGCGGCCCGCCGGAGATCGGCTTGGTCTGCCCGGCGATGGCCGCCTCGTGGTTGTGGATCGAAGCCGTCGCCGGCGGCATGTCGCCGGCGCCGACGGCGATCTCGAAGACGTCCACCTCGGGCAGCGCGTCGACGAGCTTGGCGATGTCGCTGAGGTCCTGCTTGGTGGACGATCGCAGCTCACCGCTGTACGGGTCGACGACCATGACGCCCTCGCCGAAGTTGCTGAAGCCGACGCGGCCGGCGCCGATGACAATGTCGTTGGCCGGGTCGCGGCCGCACAGCGTGATGCTGGCGGGCGCGCTGCGGATGGCGTCCTCCACGAGGTGCGGCGGGATCCTCACGGTGTGCGACTCGCGGTCGACTACGCACCCCCCGTCACTGAAGATGTCGAGCGCCTCGTCGATCTCCACCCACACCCCGGTGCGCTCCAGCACTTCGAGGGTCGCGAGATGGACGTCCTGGATCTCGTCGTCGGTGAACACGTCGAGGCCGATGCCGCCGCTGCGCCTGCGGCCGGCGAACAGATTGCGTTTCACGCCCTGCCTCCTCCGGTGGTGGGGGTCGATGGTGCCCGCCAAGGTAATCACAGGCGAACGTCCGCCTGCCAGCCCTCGGGCGGCGGCTTGCGCCGCCGCCCTCGGGCCGTCACGCTTGCCGCGTGAGTCAACGCACCCTCATGCTCATTGGCCTCAGCCTGCTGATCGCGGCGCTGACGCTCTTCATCTCGCGCCGTTTCGGCTTTGCGCTCCTCTTTCTGCCGCTGTTCTTCGCCTGGGGCGGCCGGCGGAGCGGAGGGTCATAGGCGGCGCGGGGACGCGCCGCCGAGCCTGAAGATGCAGCAGGAACGCACGAGCCGCGAGCTGCGCGCGGCGCGGGTGAGCCGCCGCCCGCCGCGCTTCGCGGCTACGGCGATGGCCCTCGGCATCGTCTTCGCCCTCGCCTACGTATTCCTCCTGCGCACGCCGCCGCCCATCCCCACGCCAGACGTCGCGAGCATCCAGGGCACGTACGTCCTCGTGCGCGACCGTGCGACTCCTGCGCCGGGAGCGACGCCGCATCCTGCATCCACGCTCTCCGGCTCGTTCGTCGCGCTGGCTTCCGGCGACGCGGGGGGGACGCTGCGGCCCGGTCCGGCGACGCAGGCCGGCGACTTCGCGCAGCTGCGCTCGTCCTATGAGGCGAGCTCGCGCGCAGAGCTGAGCACCTGGATCCGCGCCTCCGGGACGCAGGCGCGAAGGACATTGGATGCCTGGCCGCCGGTGTGGAGAGTCGGCACTCTCAGCCCGCTCGACTATCAGGGCCTCGCCGCCGTTGTACGCTCGGCGGTCGAAGACAAGGACCGCACCGTGGGCATCAAGCCGCTGAAGGATGGCGACCGCACAGTGTGGCGCGCCGCGATGCGACTGGACGGATCGACCGTCGAGCTGGTCGTCGACCAGAAGACGGGCCTCGTCGTCTGGTACTCGCAGACCAGCGGTTCGCGAACCGACACCTTCAGCGCCACCCCCGCCTGGGGAGTTTCGCCGTCGCGCGACCAGCTCGGCGGCGCCGGCGCCTCGCTGGGATCTGCCGGATCTCGAGATGTGATCGCGACGCGACGCGACACGACCTACGCATACGCGCCGTCCCTGAACGCGGCCGGCCGCGCGGCCGGCTATGCACCGCTTGCGTCGGATCTCGCGCCGGACGGCTTCACTCTCAGGGCCGTCGCGACCGCGGACACCAAGGGGGCACCGGGCGCCTGGCTGGTCAACGGGCAAAGCACGCCGGTGGACCTGCCCGCCGGGCAGCGCCAAGTGGCACAGCTCTACACGCGCGGACTGAGCTGGTTCGCGGTGCAGCAACTGGGGCCGCAGGCGGCGGGCAGCTCGGCCGCGTTTCTGCGCGACACGCTCCCATCGATCGCCGCCGGCAAGCTGTCGTATGAGGCGACGACGCTGCAGTACGGTGCGCTCACCGGCGCGACCGCGTACACGTGGTATGAGAACAGCGGGCCGACGCTGCTCACGGGCGACGCGCGACACATCGTCTACGTCACCGGCGCCCTCACGCGTCAGGAGCTGATCGCGTTCGCGGAGGGGCTGAAGCCCCGGGGCGCGGGCGTGCCGGCTTCGCCGTCGCCGAGCCCCTGAGCGCCGCAGGGGCGGGACGCCCTGCGAGCGCCCCGCCCCTGCGGCATCACTCTGCGGTCCGCGGCGCGGTTCTCAGTCTTCCATCGGCGCGAACTCGTCTTTGTCGACGCCGCACTCCGGGCAGACCCAGTCGTCAGGCAGATCCTCGAACGCGGTGCCCGGCTCGACGCCGTTGTCCGGGTCGCCGATCTCGGGGTCGTAGACGTAGTCGCAGACGCTGCACACGTACTTCATGGTCGGCCTCCTCGCTTGCGGAACCGCGGGCACAGTGAAGGGCGTCGCTTGCACGGCGACGCCGTCGCGGGCGATTCTGCCCGCTGGGGTGCCGTCGTCAAACCCGCAGCGCGGTCCGGCCTTGCGCGAAGAGCCGCCGCCGCGAGACACTCTGTGACAGCGTGCAAGAGGGGGCGAGACGAAGCGAGGCGAAATGACCACGCGTGACGACCACCCGCGCGACTGGTGGCAGCGGCCGGGCCTCGTGGCCCGGGGCGGCCGCCTGCTCGTCGCCGGCCGCGACGCCGAGACGCTCGGCCGTGAGCACGGCACGCCGCTCTTCATCTACGACATCACGCACATTGAGGAGAACGTGCGCGCCCTGCAAGGGGCGATGGCGCGCACCGGTCTGCCGTGGAAGGTCCGCTGGGCGCTCAAGAGCCAGCGCGAGCCCGAGGTTCTGGCGCGCGTCCGCGCACTCGGCGCGCCCGGCACTCCGCACTTCGTCGGCCTTGACGTCTGCTCGCCGGGCGAGGTCGAGCACGGCCTCGTTCACGGCTTCCCAGCCGCCGTGATCAGCTACACGGGCACCAACGTGAGCGACCGCGACCTCGACGTGATCCTCGAGCACGGCGTGCACGTGAACCTCGACCTCATCAGCCAGATCCACCGCTACGGACGGAGGAATCGCGGGGGCACGATAGGCATGCGCATCAACCCCCGCGTCAGCGCCGCCCGCCCCGAGAGCGGCATCAGCTACTACAGCGGCGACGCGCCGACCAAGTTCGGCATCTACCCCGAGCGCCTCGACGAGGCCATCGCCGTGGCCCGCTCCTACGATCTGACGATCGACACGATCCACTTTCACGTCAGCCATCACCTTCTGGACGACGACCTGCCGGCGTTTGAGCGCGCCGCCGCGGCCGCGGCAGCCATGGCGCGGCGCGCTATCGACGCCGGCTGCCCGCTGCGCGAGGTCAACGCCGGCGGCGGCCTCGCCGCTGTCATGCGGCAGGGCCAGCGGCCGCTCGACCTGGACGCCTACGCCGGCATCCTCGCCGAGCACCTCGGTCCCCTCGGCGTGACCATCGCCTGCGAGCCCGGCGAGATGTTCTGCAAGAACGCCGCGGTGCTGCTCGCCGAGGTGGTCACGGTGGAAGACAGAAGCAGGGCCGGCGACGGCAGCGCCGTCTTCGCCGGCCTCACCTGCGGATGGAACGTGATGCACCTGGCCTTCATCTACAGGGAGCTCGTCGAGACGGTGCTGTGCCGCGCCGCCGACGCTCCGCGCACGTCCACTTTCACGCTGACCAGCCACATCAACGAAGGCCCTGACATCTTCGCCGAGGACTACCCTCTGCCGCCCCTCGAAGAGGGCGACATCGTGGCCCTCCTGGGCGTCGGCGCCTACTGCCAGGCCAACTGGCACCCGCACTGCCTACGCCCGTTCCCGGGTGTAGTGTGGTGCGACGAGCGACTGCCAGTGGAGGAGGGACCGTGATGGAGGAGACAGGTCGCAAGGACGTCAGCGGCGAAGAGCTGAATCGCGGCACGCTGGGCGCCCAGCAATCCATCCGCATGAACCTCTCCGCGGCGCAGCTTCACGACCACGAGAATGAGCCCAGCTGGAAGGCGCCCCGCGAGAAAGGCGCCCGCTGGAGCACCCAGCGCATCGTCACGCTCGTCGTGCTGCTCGCCATCCTGGCGCTGGTGATCTACCTCAAGGTCACCGGCGTCGTCTGAGGCGCGCGGCCACGGTCGCAGCGCGCGCCGGGGTTTCTAGACCGGGGCATCGCTCGGGTATCCGCGCCGCTCCCAGAACCCCTGCACCGGCTTGTCGGTGACCTCGATGCGCGTCACCCACTTCACGCTCTTGTAGCCGAGCTGCCTGGGTACGACGAGGCGTAGCGGCCCGCCGTGCGTCGCCGGCAGCGGCGCGCCGTCCATGGTGTCGGCGAGGACGGTCTGCGGGTCCACCGCCACGTCGATCGGCAGACTGTCGACGTACTCTCCGGTGTAGGCGTGGAAGACCAGGTAGGCGCCGTCGGGGCGTGCCTGCGCCTGCTGCAGGAGCGTGGCGGGCGTCACGCCGCCCCACTGCACGTCGCCGACGCTCCAGCCTTCGACGCAATGGAAGTCCACGGTCTCGTCGAAGCGCGGCAGCGCTTGCCAAGCCACCGCGCCGAGAACGAGCGGCTTGTCCACGAGGCCGTCCACCTTGAGCGTCCAGTCGCTCCACGTCTTGTCGGGGACGTGCTCCACGGAGTTGACGGGGAACGAGCTGAACATGTTCTCCACGGACTGGGCGGCGCCTCCGGTGACGTCGCCGCCCGAGGCGCCCAGGCGGCGGAAAAGCGCGAGGACGCCAACGAAACCGGCCACGAGCGCGCCGCCGATGAGAAGAAACCGGCGGCGGCTGTGCCGCGTTTCGTGCAGCGGCGCGTGCGGGCCGGCTCCGGGCGCGTCTGCACCGCCGGTCTGCTCGCCGAGCTCCTCGTCCGTCTGTCGTGGCTCTTCGTCCATCTTGTGACCACCCGCGCTCGCTCTCTGTGCCCGGAGTGTTCCCGCGCGCAAACGGGGGCGGCGGCCTTGCGGCCACCGCCCCCGCCCACCGCCTGAAGCTACCGCCAGTGCGGGTGGGTCACGTAGAAGAACTTGCCGTAGGAGTCGGTGCTCCAGTACACGAGCAAGCCCTTCTGCTGCGGGATGTACACGACGTCACCGGGCAGGAACGGGCGCGACTCGCCGTTCTCGCTCAGCTTGATCTCTCCCTCGAGCATGTAGCACACCGCGGCGGCGTCGTCGTAGTCGAAATCGACGGGGGCGCCGGGAAACACCTCGCAGACCCCGGCGCAGAACGGCGCGCCCTGCGTGCGGTCGATCACGTCGACCAGATGCAGTTTGCTGTCGGGGCCGACGTCGAGGGGCTCGATCGCGATCTCCGCGGCAGGGACGAGATGCAACTCCATTCATTGCCTCCAGTGCTGGGAGTGACGACCGGCCTCAGCCTTCCGGCTTTCTGTCGGGCGTGTCTTCGACGACGTAGGGGTTCTCGGGATCGACGCCGCCGGGCACGCCCATGACGCCACCGACGCGCTCGATCTTGAGCTCGCCGTCTTCTTCACGCACAGTCTCGATATCGTGGATGCCGCCGGCGAGGTCTCTGCCAGCAGCCTTGAAGGCGTAGAAGACCACGATGCCGATGACGAGGATCACGAGCAGTGAGAAGGACACCAGCCAGTTGTCGTACCAGGGAAGACTGGGACTGCGCGGCCACGAGAGGTTGACGATCATGAACACGCCGTAGACCAACGCGATGATGCTCACCGGCCAGCCCCACATGCCCAGGTTGAAATGGGCCTTCTCCTTGGGCCAGCCCTTTGAGCGCGCGTACATCGAGGCCCACACGACCATCTGGTAGACGATGTAGACGCCGACCGTGGCCCACGCGATCACGCGCGCGACCTGGTCCTGATAGAGCAGCACAGCGACGCAGAAGATCGCCACGAAGACGGCGGAGCGGACAGGCGTCTTGGTGGACGTGTTGACCTTGCCGAAGAATTCCTTGTCGGGCAGCATCCTGTCGCGGCTCATGGCGAAGAGCAGCCGCGCCGTGGCGGCCTGGATGGACAGGCTGCAGACGAAGATGGCGATCAGCACGATGACCAGGAAGAGGTCGGCGAGCCAACCGGCGAAGTGGAAGCGCAGGAGCCAGGGCAGGACGTTGTAGCCTTGAGTGATGGCTTCCTTCATGTCCGGAATGGCAAGCAGGGTGCCAACGAGCCACACGGTGCTCACGATGGCCGTGACGACCACGCCGGCGATGATGGCGCGCGGCACTTCCTTGGACGGGTTGACGGTCTCTTCGGCGAGGCTCCCGGCCGTGTCGAAGCCGTACAGTACCCAGGCCGCTGTGAGCATGGCCGCGAGGAACGGACCGGCGTAGCCGCCGGCGTTGGTGCCGGCCGTGTCGAACAGCACGCCGAGCGTCTGGTGCGGGTGACTCGTGAAGATCACGACGCCCAGCAGGATCACGCCGAGGCCCGTCATGCCGATGAGCTCGGTGATCGTCCCGATGTTGTTGACGAACGCCATGATCTTGACACCCCAGATGTTGAGCACCATCGGCACCACCGTGAAGAACAGGGCGATGAGGAAGAGCGTCCAGCGCGTGGCCTCCCAGCCGAACAGGCCGCAGGTGATGGGCGCGGCGCCGAACGCCACACCGGCCACCGTGACCAGCAGAGCGAAGAGGAACATCCAGGCCGTGAACCAGCCCCAGGTGCTGTTCGAGAGGTGCTTGGCCCACTGCATCACGCCGCCGGCAAGCGGGAAGTGCGACGCCGCCTCGGCGAACACGAGGGCCACCATGAGCTGGCCGAACACGACGATGGGCCAGCTCCAGAAGACGCCGGCCGGGCCGCCGGTGTCGAGGCCGTAGTAGAAGAGTGCGAAGAAACCGTTCGTCGCCGACACGAAGCCGAAGGCGATGGCGAACGTGGAGAGGAAGCCGAGCGAGCGGTCGAGCTCCTGCTTGTAGCCGAACTTGGCGAGGAGCTCCTGATCCTTCTTGTGTTGCTCGTCCTGCTCACTGTGGAACATGCCGTGGTGTTGTGACTCAGCCAAATCCATCCCCCTGATGACCCCGGCGCGGGTGCGCCGGTCGATCGACTGGAGACCACGCTGCTTGACCTGTCGGACCCCCTTGCTCGAGCCATGCCGGCATTGACGTGCCCGCACTCTACCGCGATACTCTCGGCGAGCAAGGCCAATCTTCTAACAGCATAGTGATAGGTAATGCCTAGTATTCGCATCCCATACACGTTCAGGAAAGGTCGCAAAGGCGAGACCGTCGAGGTCACGCTGCCGTCGCCCGGTTATGCCGGCACGGCACCGCAGCCGCCGCTGACCGCATTTGACCCGCGCCTGCAGGCCTTTCTGCGCGTCAACTTCGACGTGCTGTACGACTGGAACATCCAGACCGGCGCCATCTACTTCAGCGAGCAGCTGGACGAGATGCTCGGGCTGCCGCCGGGTGCTTTCCCTCGCAGCCTTGAAGGGTGGCTGGCCCGCATCCATGCTGACGATCTCGATGCGGCCACGGCGGCGCTGTGGGGGAGCGTGACCCACGCACGCACGTATCACACCGAATACCGGCTGCGCCACGACGACGGCACGTGGATCACGGTCAGCGATCAGGGCGTCGTCCAGCTCGACGCGGCCGGACAGCCGTCCAACATGATCGGCGCGATGAGAGACGTCACCGCGGAGCGTGACGCGCTGCGCGCCGTCCGCGAGGCGGAGGAGCTGCGCAGCGTGCTGTTCCGCATCCCCAGCCCCGCGGTGCGGGTCGACGCGCGCGGCAATTACTTGGACGTCGACACCGATGCCCTGACCTTCTTCGAGAAGACTATGCACGAGATGCTGGCCGGCAACGTCGCGGACGATTTCCCCCCTGCGGTGATGGCCGTCATCGTCGATGAGCTCGAGAACGGCCAAGGCGCCGCGGAGCTCGAGGTCGACTGCCACGTCAAGGGAAAGGTCAAGACGCTGATCCTCACGGTCATCCCCTGCAGTCTGGGGGACGAGCGCGGCTACTTCCTGCTCGGCACCGACATCAGCGAGCGCAAGGCCATGCAGGTCGAGCTCGGCCGTTCGGAGCGTGCCCTGCGCCGTCAGGCGACGATCCTCGACGAGCGCAACGCGGCGCTGCGCGTCCTTCTCGAACAGCGCGAGCAAGACCGCGCCGAGCTGGAGCAGCGCATCGTGCGCAATGTGGAGCAGCTCATCGAGCCCACGCTCGACCGCCTCAGTCACATGCTCACGCATCGCCCCGAACGCATGGAGGTCGAGGCCCTGCGCGTGAACCTGCGCGAGATTGTCGGGCCGTTCGGTGAGCGGCTGGTGCGCGCCGAAGGCACGCGCCAGCCGCTCACCCGGCGTGAGGCCGCGGTGGCCAACTTCGTGCGCCTCGGCAAGACCACCGATGAGATCGCCGAGACTCTCCACATCTCGCGCTCGGCGGTGTCGTTCCACCGCGCCAACGTGCGCCGCAAGATGGGGTTGCCGAAAGGCGGGCCGAGGCTGAGCACGCATCTGGCCAATCTCGGACGTTCCTGACCGGCGGGCGCGCAGGGCCCAGCCGCCGCCCGCCTCAGCCGCTCACTGGTTCTCGAGCAGCTCGTCCTCGTAGACGTCGCGGACGACGCGCGCCGGCACGCCCATGACGACCTTGCCGGCCGGTACATCCTTGGTGACAACGGCGCCGGCCGCGATGAAGGCCTCGGCGCCGATTTCGATGCCGGGGCACAGAACGACGCCGCCACCGATGCGGGCGCCGCGGCGGATGGTCGCGCCTCTGATGAGCTTGTGGCGCTTCTCGGTGCGGCCCATGAAGTTGTCGTTGGTGGTCTGCACGCACGGCGCGATGAAGCAGCGGTCCTCGATCGTCATGTACGCGGTGATGTACACGTTGGTCTGGATCTTGGTGCCGTCGCCGATGGTGGTGTCGTTCTCAACGACGCTGCCGCGGCCCACGACGACCTTCGCGCCGAGCCTGCAGCGCTCGCGCACCCCGGCGTAGTCGCCGAGGATGCAGCCGGCGCCGAGCGCTGTGCCGCGATAGACCACGGCGCCGGTACTGATGACGCAGCCGGCGCCGAGTACCAGCCCGGGTAGCTCGCCGCGCTTGGCGGTGCTCGTCGGCGAGAGCGACGGGACCTTGCCGAGGACGACGTTGTCCTGGATGAAGCAGCCGTCGCCGATCACCGTGTCGTCGTATACCACGACGTTGGCGCCGAACACGACGTCCCCGCCGATCTGCACGTTCTCGCCGAGCAGGAGGTTGTGCCCGGCCTCGGCTGGTCTGAGCGTCATCGCCGCTTGCCTCAGCTGAGGTCGGACGTCTTGACCGGCTGCCCACCGTTGCGCAGGCTGCGCTCCATGGCGTCGAGCACGCGCACCACGTTGAGCGCGTCGCGGCCGTCGCTGAGCACCGGCTCGTCGTTGGCGATGCAGTCCACGAAGTGCTGGGCCTCGACGCGCAGCGGCTCTTCGTTGCCGATCCGGGGGATGTGGATGTCGCCGAAGTGCAGCGTGACGAACTCGCCGTACGAGTCGAACTTGGTGCGCGTCGTGGTAGCGCCCTTGTCGTAGACCGTGACCTTGCGGTCGGCCTCCATGTCGTCGAAGACGACCATCTTCTCGCTGCCCACCACGGTGATCTTGCGGCTCTTGTGCGGATCGAGCCAGCTCACGTGCAGGTGCCCGACGACGCCGCTGGGGTACTTGATGTAGCCGAACACCACGTCCTCGACGCCGTCCTGCAGGTAGCACTCGCCGCGGGCGCTGACCTCTTCTGGCTCCTCGCCGATGAGGAAGTTGAGCACCGAGATGTCGTGGGGGGCGAAGCTCCAGAGAGCGTTCTCGTCGGTGCGCACCTTGCCCAGGTTGAGCCGGTTCGCGTAGACGTAGTAGACCTTGCCGAGGCTGCCGTCGTCGACGAGCTCCTTGAGCTTGCGCACCGCGGGATGGTACTCGAGCAAATGGCCCACCATGAGCTTGACGCCCTTGGCTTCGGCCGTGGCCAGCAGGTCCTCGGCGTCGGCCGCCTTGAGCGCGATGGGCTTCTCGATAAACGTGTGTTTGCCGGCCTCGAGCGCCTTCTTACCGAGCGGGTAGTGCGTGGGCACGGACGTGGCCACGACGATCGCGTCGAGCGTGTCGTCACCGAGCAGGCGGGCGAAGTCGTCGGTGACGACGGCGTTCGGGTACAGGCTGCGTGCTTTGGCGAGGTTCTCCTCGTCCAGGTCGCAGCAGTAGGCGAGCTCGGCGCCGGGCAGTCGGTCGAAGTTGCGCGCGAGGTTGGGGCCCCAGTAGCCGAGCCCGACCACGCCGACGCGGACCTTGTCAGCAGTCACGGGTGTTTCTCCCTCTCAGAGTTTCCAGACGTTGCCGGCGCTGGGGATGCCGGCCGTGGCGTTGCGGAAGTCGACCACCAGGTCGGCCTCCTGCACGATGATGCGGTAGTCGAGCGCCGAATGCGCCGTGACGATGACCACGGCGTCGTAGCCGGCGATGCGCCGATACTCCTCGAGATCGACCGACTTGAGGTCGAGCTCGGGCAGCTCGGCGCAGTACGGATCGTGGTAGTCCACGTCGGCGCCGTGGGCGCGCAGCAGGCGGATGACCTTGAGCGCCGGTGACTCGCGGAGGTCGTCGATGTCGGCCTTGTAGGCGACCCCGAGCACCAGGAGCCGGGCGCCGTTCAGGCTCTTCTGACGCGTGTTGAGTGCGCGGTGGAGCTTCTCGACGCAGAAGTACGGCATGTTCTCGTTAACCTTGCCGGCGAGCTCGATGAACTCCGTCCAGAAGTCGAACTCGCGGGCCTTCCAGCTGAGGTAGAAGGGGTCGATGGGGATGCAGTGACCGCCGAGGCCGGGGCCGGGCTGAAACTTCATGAAGCCGAACGGCTTGGTGGCGGCCGCGTCGATGACTTCCCACACGTCGATGTTCATCCGGTCGCAGAGCATGGCCAGCTCGTTCATGAGGGCGATGTTCACGCTGCGGAAGATGTTCTCGAGCAGCTTGGTCATCTCCGCGACCTCAGGCGTGTTCACCGGCACGACGTGGTCGATCACGGCGCCGTAGACCTCAAGCGCTCGCGCGGTGCAGGCAGGGGTGAGACCGCCGACGACCTTGGGCGTGGTCTTGGTGGTGTAGTCGGTGCGACCTGGGTCGACGCGCTCGGGAGAGAACGCGAGATGGAAGTCGACGCCGGCGACCATGCCTGAACCGGCTGCGAGGAGGGGCGCGAGCACCTCGCGCGTCGTGCCTGGATACGTCGTGCTCTCGAGGGTGACGAGCTGGCCGCGCCGCAGGTGCCCGGCCAGCTTCTCGGTGGCGTCCTTGACCAGCGTGAGGTCGGGCTCGCGATTCGCGTTCAGCGGCGTTGGCAGACAGATGATGACGGCGTCGCAGTCCTCGGTGGCGGCGTAGTCGGTGGTGGCGCGGATGAGGCCCTTCTCGACGATCTTTCCGAGGGCCTCGCTGGTGACGTCCTGGATGTAGCTGTGGCCGGCGTTGATCTGGTGGCAGCGCTCGGCGACGGCCTCGACGCCGATGACTTCGATGCCGGCCTCGGCGAACACCGTGGCCAGCGGCAGACCGACGTAGCCGAGGCCGATGACTGCGATCTTCACGAAGGACTCCTGTGGTCGGCTGGATCGAGCGGCGCGTGCCCGCCCCGTCGGATACGGCATTCTATCGTATCGGGGGCGCCGATGCGCCACCGCGATTGTCCTGCATATCAGGTAACTACGGCGTCGCCATGCGGTCCCTCCCCGGTGGTCCTTGCCGGCAGAGCCCAGTTTGCGGCCCTCGCCGGAGAGCCTCGTAGAGACCGTTGACCCCACAATGAGGCTCTCAGAAGAACCCGGTGGATCGCTCCTGCGGGCTCCTTTGTTGCTCCAGCGGGCTGCTCGCAGGGGCTGCCGGTCGCGCCGTCGCGCTGCCTCACCCGGTGGCGTGGCTGCCGATGACGGGAGGCGACGGGTACAATCTAAGGATGAGCATCGCGAAGCGACCAGACGTCGAGAGCATCCCGGCCGACCTCGACCGCTTTCTCGGCACGTTCTTCAACCGCCGCGGGTGGCGCTCGGAGATCAAGTTCGACCCGGCCGAGGACCGCCTCTACCTCGAGGTGCGGCTGGAGAGCCACAAGCTCTCGGCCGACGACCGCTTTCTCTCTCTGGTCGAGTACTTCGCCCGCGCCCAGGACGCCGTGCTGCGGCAGCAGGCCGGACTGCCGCTTCAGGCCCGCCTGTACGCAAGCGATGGCAGCGAGCTGACCACGGCGCTCCACGCCCGTGGTTCCAGCTATCTCGACGACGATGCCCGCGGCTCGGGCATGCGCCGCCGCCTCGCATGGCTCGGTTTTCGGCGACGCCTCTTCTTGCGCGTCGCCCCCGGCGCTCTTCTGTGGGCGGCGGCCCTCGTCTTCGTCGTCTTCGTCGTGGGCGTGCGCCTCGACGTCGCCATGGGCATCGCGCTGCTCGCCCTCGGCGTCCAGGCGATCGCGCTGTTCCTCCTGGCCTCGCGGGGTCGCTAGGGTGCCGGCGGCGAGCGACCACGGTCGCCGCGCTTCCGGCGGGCAGGACCGCGACGCGCGCCTCGAGCTGCTCGGCGACGTTGCGGCCCTTATGGAAGCCCGCAGCGAAACCGACGTGCTGCGCGCCGCCGTGGAGGCGGCCTGCCGCGCCAGCGGCTCTCGCCGCGGGGTGGCCGGTCTCTTCGACGGCGTGGCGGCGACCAGCGAGGCCCGCTACGAGGTCGGCTCAGGCTGGACGCGCGCGCCCGGCCGCTGGGCTGCCGGCGAGGGCGCGCCCGGCGTCGTCTGTCGCACGGCGAGGCCGGTGCTGGACGCCGGAGACTCGGGCGCGAGGGAGAACGCCCCCGGCATCAGCGGCGTCCCCGGGATGGAGCGCTTTGCGTGCGTGCCGCTGCCCGGCGCTGAAGGTGCTCCGCGGGGCTTCCTCGCCGTGGGCGACCGGGACGATGACTTCACGGGGCGCGACGTGCGGCTGCTCGCTGCGCTCGGCGAGATGGTGTCGCTACGCCTGCGCCGCACCATCCGCGACGGACGCCTCGCCGCGGACTGCGAAGCGCGCGCCGACATCGCCGAGCGTCTGCAGCGGCGCCTGTTGCCTCAGGAGCCGCCGGACCTGGAGGGTCTCGACATCGCCTTCTTGTACCGCTCGGCCAGCGCCGGCGTGCTCAGCGGCGGCGACTTCGTCGACTATTACAGTCGCTCCCCGGGCGTTCTCGCGTTCGCCATCGGCGATGTGGCCGGCAAGGGCGTCGAGGCGATGGCCGTGACGTTCGTCACCAAGTACATGCTGCGGGCCGCGGTGCACGGCGGCCAGCTCTCGTGGCCGACGAGCCCCGGCGAGGCGCTCCAGGAGCTGCGCACGGGCCTGCTCGAGCAGCCCGATTTCGGCCCCGGCTCCGAGCGCTTCGTCACGGTGTTGTTCGGGCTGCTCCGCACGCGCCGGGGTCTGCTACAGCTCGCCAGCGCCGGGCACCCCACGCCCTTCATCGTGCGCAAAACCGGCGTCGAGCGGCCACTGCTGCTCACCGAGCCCGCCATCGGCGTGGAGCTGGGCGCGGCACTTGCACCCTACCCCACGGAGACCATCGAGCTCACGCGCGGCGACGTCGTTGTCCTCTTCACCGACGGCATCGCGGAGTTGCGCGACGCGAGCGGGCGGTTCTTTGAGGACCGGATGGGCGGCCTGCTGGCGGCGTGCCACGATGTGCCGGCGGCCGACATCGTGGCGCGCCTTATGGCCGCCGGGGAGGCCTTCTCCGCCCGGCCGCCCGGCGACGACCTCGCGCTGCTCTGCATCCGGCTCGAGGGCGATCCTGGAGTACACTAGCGACGAAGGCGGCCGGCCCCCGCGGCGGCGACGAGCGAAGACAGGCAAGGAGGCAGCGCGATGAACAGCGCACGTCTGCGCCGGCAGGACGGCTTCATTCGCGAGGTCCTGTGGCTCGTCCTGGGTCTGGCGATCTTCGCCGTCGTCGTGCTCGACGGGCTCGCCCTCTTCAACGTCCACCAGTCGGTAAAGGCAGACGCCGCGACGGCGGCCACGCAGGCACAGACGGAGTACGCCTTGACGCTCGACCTCGCCGCCGCCAAGCTCGCGGCGAAGCAGTACCTCATCCAGGCGAACGAGAAGCTCGTGGCCTTCTCCTCGAGCACCAGCCCCGACGGCGCTACCGTGTTCACGGTGGAAGCCAAGGCCCACGCCGACACCTACGTGTTCAAGCTCCTGCGCTACGTCGGCCTGAAGAAGTGGGTCAACGAGATGACCAACCCCACCGGCACGGGCACGGCGGATTGACCGGCGCAGTCTGGCCTGCGTGAGGGGCGCCGCCAAGCACTCCGCACGCTGATCGGCAACGTGCCCGACTCGCGCGCGCGGCGCGCGCGCCTCAGTGGTCGGTGCGCACCGACCCGCGCGCGGCCTGCCGCCGCAGACCGAGCTGCACGATCTCATCGACCAGCGCGCGACCGTCCACGCCCGTGGCGGCCCACAGACGCGGGAACCCACTCATGGCCGTCATGCCGGGAATCGTGTTGATCTCGTTGACGAGCACGCGGCCGTCGTCCTCGAGGAAGAAGTCGCAGCGCGCGAAGCCGCTGCAGTCGAGCGCCGCGAAGGCGGCGACTGCCAGCTCGCCGACCTCGGCCTGTTTGCCGGCGCCGATATCGGCTGGGATCACGAAGGACATCATTCCCTCCGTGTACTTGGCCTCGTAGTCGTAGTACTCGTTGGCGGGAATGACCTCCCCGGCCACCGAGGCGCGCGCGTCCTCGTTGCCGAGCACCGCGCACTCGATCTCGCGACCGGGCGACGACGCCTCGACGATGACCTTGCGGTCGTAGGAGGCGGCCAGCTCGAGAGCGGCTCCGAGCTCGGCGTGGTCGTGCGCCTTGGTCATGCCCACGCTCGAGCCTAGGTTGACCGGTTTGACGAAGACCGGATACGGCAGGCGCTGCTCGACGGCCGCCACCGCGGCAGCGCCGCGGGCGGCCGCGTCTCGCAGCACGAGGTACTCCACCTGCGGCAGGCCGCGAGCCGCGAAGACGTCCTTCATCAGCTCCTTGTCCATCCCCACGGCGCTGCCCACGACGCCGGACCCGGCGTAGGCCAGGCCGGCCATCTCGAGCAGACCCTGGATGGTGCCATCTTCGGCGAACGTGCCGTGCATGATCGGGAAGGCGAAGTCGAGGGGCTGGAATGAGCCGTCCGCGAGCTGAAGCCCGGGGCCGGCGGGATCGACCACCAGGTGCGCCGCCTGGGCGGGCGTGGCGTCCAGCCCGTCGCGAAGCGCCGCCTCGAGATCGGTCGGCTGGAGCCAGCGTCCGTCCCGGGCGATGCCGACAGGGATGACGTCGCACTTTTCGCGGTCGAGCATCGCCGCGACGAAGCGCGCGGAAGCAAGGGAGATCTCGTGTTCGGCGGAACGCCCGCCGAAGATCAGCGCCAGCTGCAGCATGGCGGCTAGCCTAACTACGGCCCATTAAGGGTGCAAGTCCGTCGGCCGGCGCCGGATGGGCCGCGGCGCTGCGGCGGCTTACGCGGCGATTACCGTGGCGGCCACCAGACGGTCGAGAAAGGCGTTCAGGACCTTCAGCTGGTCTAGAGTGTCCGCGAAGGCCGGCATCTCGTCGAGCACGAGCGCGTCGACGAGGGTGTCGCTGATCGCGCCGCGCAAGACGTGGATGCTGAGCACCGCGTCGAGCACCGTGAAGCCCATTGACCACCTGTGCCGCGCCTCGGCCGTCGTGTGCTCCTCGACAGTCCTCATTAGGCGCGGCTGCTCGTATTGTTCTGCCTCCGTGAAGGCGATGAGATCGTCGACCAGGGTGCGCAGCATGCGCTCGCCGAGCTGGCTGGCCACGAGCTCGCGGTAGTCGGAGCCCACCACGTCCACGAGCGCATCCGCCCAGCGCCGCCACAGCTCCTCGCGATGGTCGCGGAGGATGAGGGGGAGCGTCTTCACGAGGCAGCGCGGCGGGCGATGAGCGCCGCCGTCGCGCCGGCGCCGATGCCGTTGTCGATGTTGACGACCACGAGGCCGGGGCTGCAGCTCTGCAGCATGCCGAGCAACGCGGCTTCCCCTCGACCGCCGAGACCGTAGCCGGTGGAGGTCGGCAGGCCGATCACGGGCACCTCGACGAGGCCGGCGACCACCGACGGCAGGGCGCCCTCCATCCCGGCGGCGACCACGATGGCCGCCACGCCGGCGGCACGCATCTCGTCGAGGGGCGTGGCAAGACGGTGCAGCCCGGCCACGCCCACGTCGAAGGCGCTCACGACGGCGACGCCCATGGCGCGGCACATGGCGACCGCCTCGCCGGCGACGCCGAGATCGCTCGTACCGGCGGCGAGGACGCCGACGGCGCCGCGCTCTGCCACGGGCGGCACGCCCGGGCGCCGGACCACGACCACGCGGCTGCGCTCGTCGTGATCTACCGCCCCCGGCACGCCGTCGGCGAGCGCCGCGGCTTGCTCGGCGCTGACGCGGCTGCAGAGCACCAGAGGGCTGTGATCGAGAAAGCGCGCCACGATGCCGAGAAGCTGCTCGGTGCTCTTGCCCTCAGCGTACACGACCTCGGGCACGCCCTTGCGGGCCGCCCGCGAGACATCGAGCCGCGCGTAGTCGCCGACGGCGGAATAGCCGAACCGCCGCAGGCGGTCGACCGCGTCGGCCGCGGCCAGGCGGCCGGCGGCGACCTCGGCGAGCAGCTCTTCGAGGGAGCGGTCCATGAGGCGGGATTAGGCGCGCCGCGGGCTTTTCCTGCCGCACGCGCCATGCCCGCCCGACGGATGTTCCGGTGCGTAACTGCAGCTTAACGAGGAGAATGCCGATAGCCGAGGTATAATCGGAGCGATATCGTCTTGGAAGAGGAGCAGTGCCGGAGCCCGCGTACAGAGTATACAGGCACGAACGCAGCCGTCGCCGCCGCTGGCCGTACTACGTCGTAGCGGCGGTTTGCGTGCTGGTGGCTTTGGCCGGCTGGCAGGTGCTCGCCGTGCCTCGCGTCTCGGCGGTCACGCCGGGCCCGGATTCGTACGTCAAGAATCCCTCACTCACCGTCGTGCTCAACGTCAAGGGCCTTTCAAAGCTGAGCAGCGTTCGCGTCACGTTCGACGGCACTGACGTCACAGGTAAGGCCGCGCGCAGCGGCGACAAGCTCACCTTCATCACCGGCAAGCTCTCCGACGGCTCCCACTCGGTCTCGTTCAACGCGACCAGCGCCAATCTGTTCCGTCACGAGGTTCGCAAAGACTGGCGTTTCACCGTCGACACCAGCATCCCCAGGCTCGTGCTCTCCGGCTCGGCCGACGAAGGCCGCATCAACACCTCGCCGGCGGCTTTCGGCGGCAGCACCGAGCCGTACGCCACGGTCACGGTCTCGGGCGGCGGCGTCAAGGCCAGCGGCCAGGCCGACGCAAGCGGCAAGTACGCGGTCAGCGCCAACCTGCCCGACGGGCCCTCGGACGTCACCATCACCACCGCCGACAGGGCCGGCAACGCGACCTCCAAGAGGCTGCGCGTCTACGTCGATGCCATCCCCCCCACGCTCAAGACGACACAGCTGGGCAAGATCGTCAGGCACTCGGGTCTAAAGATCCGCATCAAGGCCCGCGACCAACTCGGCGAACCCAAGCTCAAGCTCGTGCTCGACGGCGAGGCGCGCGACTACCAGGGCTTGCCTTCGCACGCCGTGTTCACAGTCAAGAACCTCGCCCAAGGCAAGCACACGATGGTCATCACGGCCGTCGACAAGGGCGGCAACGTCGTCACCGACAAGCAGACGTTCGTCATCGACAGCACCGAGCACTTCGGAAACGCCATGATGTGGCCGGGCGCCCGTGGCAAGGACGTCAAAGCGTTGCAGACGAAGCTCGCCGACGCCGGCGTTTTCGACGGCCCCAAGAACGGAGACTACGACAACCACGTGGTCACCGCGGTGAAGAAGTTCCAGGCCAACAACGGCATGACCGTCGACGGCCTTGTCGGCACCATGGTATTGAACGCTCTCAGCGGCCAGATCGTCGTCGACATCGGCGACCTGCGCCTCTACCTCTACCGCGACGGCAAGCTCGTGAAGAGCTACCAGGTGGCGACCGGGCAGCCTGCCTACCCCACGCCGACCGGCACCTACTCGATCGTCACAATGACCAAGGATCCCACATGGCTGCCGCCCAACTCCGACTGGGCGAAGAACGCAACGCCTATCCCACCCGGCACAGAGAACCCTCTCGGGACCCGCTGGATGGGTACGAGCGCATCGGGGGTCGGCATCCACGGCGTCCCGCCGAGCGAAGACGGCTCGATCGGCACCTATGCTTCGCATGGCTGCATCCGCATGCACAACTGGGACGCGGTCGATCTGTTCGATCGAGTGGTCATCGGGATGCCGGTGATCATCCGCCTGTAGGCGCGCTCCCCTCCTTGCACGCTGAGCCGCACGCCTGCGGCGCGCCGCCGCGCGTACCCGAAGCACGATCGCGACGCTGAGGAAGAACATGGCAGAGGTCACCCCGTTCAGAGGCATCCGCTACCACGAGGGCGTCGCGCTCGACGACGTGGTGGCGCCGCCGTACGACGTGATCCCGGCGGCGCAAGCCGCCGAGCTGCGGGAGCGCAGCCCGTACAACGCCGTCCACCTCGACCTCCCCGTCGCGCATGGCGAGGCGGCGGAGGACGCGGACTACGCGCGCGCCGCCGCCGCCTTCATGCGGTGGCGCGCCGAAGGCGTACTGGTGCGCGAGGCCGAACCCAGCCTGTACCTCGTGGATCAGACCTACCGCGGTCCCGACGGTCGCGAACGCACGCGCAAGGGCTTCATCGCGCGGCTCCGTCTGGCCGATTTCGCGGAGCGCGTCGTCCTGCCGCACGAGCGCACGCATGCCGGCGCGAAGGTCGACCGGCTGCGTCTCTACCGCGCCGCCCGCGCCGACCTCAGCCAGATCTTCCTGCTCTGCCCCGACGACGATGGCGGCCTCGAGGACGCGCTCGCGGCGGCGGCGGGGGCCGCCTGCGTCGCGGCCGCCCGCGAGGCCCGCGACGGGGACGGCAATCTGCATCGGATCGTCCCTTTCGCCGGCCCCGGCGCGGAGCGCATCGTCGATCTCTTGCGCGAGCGGCCCCTCTACATCGCCGACGGTCACCATCGCTACGAGACGGCGGTCGCCTATCGCGACGAGCGCCGCGCCAGCGGCGACCACAGCGCCGACACGCTGATGGTCTACTTGTGCAGCATGAGCGATCCCGGTCTCTCCGTGTTCCCCACCCACCGCCTCGTGCGCGGCATCGTCGTGCCGCCCCTCGCCGACCTGCTCGAGCGCCTGCAACCGTTCTTCGAGGTCGTGGGCGCACCTGCCAAGGGTCCTGAAGCCTGCCGCGGGGTGCTCGACGCGTTGGGCGAACAGGCCGACCCCGGCAGGGTCTTCGGCCTGTGTCTGCCGCGTGAGGACGTCTGCGTCGCCGTGAGGTCGCGCGAACCGCAGGCGAAGCAACGGCTCGTCGCCTCCGGCTTCTCGCCGGACGCCGCCGACCTGTCGGTGACGGTCCTGCATGAGCTTGTCCTCCACGAAGCGCTCGGCATGGACCGCGGGGAGGTCGAGAAGCACATCGACTACGCGAAGAGCGTACCCGACGCGCTGGCGGCGCTGGCGGGCGGCCGCTACGGGCTCGGCGCGTTTCTCAACGCCACGCTGATCAGCCAGGTGCGGGCGCTCGCCGACCGCGGCGAGACCATGCCCCAGAAGTCGACGTACTTCTACCCCAAGCTGCTCACGGGCCTGGTCTTCGACGCGCTCGGCGCCTGACGGGTCGGGTGCGGGCTCCTCCGCGGCCGCGGGGGAGCGCCCGCCACTCCCCCCGGCTGCCGCCTCGGCGCCGTTAGGACGCTGCGTCGGCGCGGCGCTGCAGATCCGCCAGAGCCGCGGCCTGGCCGTCGCTGTAGGGCAGCGAAACCTGGCCCGCCAGAAGCTGCTCGACGCGCTCACGGGCGGCGGCGACCGTGGTCGGCGACCCCGCCGCCTGCCAGGCGTCCCAGCTGCCCTGCACGCCGAGGTCGCTCAGGCGCCACTCGCCGCGGCGGGCGTTCTGCCGCGTCGAGCGCTCGCCGAGGAAGGAGCCGCAGGGCCCGACCTTGTCGAGGATCTCGTCGAGCCACAGATCTTCGCGCACCGGTATGCCTGCGCGCGCCTGCCGGGCGAGGCGGATCATCTCGACGTCCATGACGATCTGCTCGAGGCAGAGGATCGTCGCACCCCCCAGAAGGCCGGGACCGACCAGCACGTCGGGGCCTGAGAGGGTGATGAGGAGCGCCCCGTTGGCCTTCTCCCACGCGGTCTGCAGGTCGGGCTCGTAGGTCTGGGTGCAGAGGCCTGAGGACTCGGCCGGCAGGCCGTAGTAGCGGGCCATCTCGGTGCCGGCGGCGCAGAGCACGGCGTGCTCGACGGCGCCGGCGGCATACGACCCCGACCGCGGATCCATCGTCGCGATCACCGGCGAGTAGATGACCGGCGTGCCCGGCGCCGCGGCCTGCACCAGGCAGAGCGTGCCGATAGTCTCGCAGTTGGCGGCCAGAAGGGTGCCGAGCCGGCTGCCGGGCGCTGTGGCGCCCTGCAGGGGCATCGGCATGATCGCCACCGGCAGCCCGTAGTCGCGCAGCTCGAGCCAGGTCTGGGTGAAGTCGTGCTCGATGGTGAGCGGAGACGCGGGCGTGATGAGGAAGGAGAACGGCATCTGCTCGCGCACGGCCTCGCGGCTGCCGAACACGATGTCGAGCACCTCTTTGAGCCACGGCGCCAGCGCGGGCGTGCCGAACGAATCCTGCACGTGCTTGCCGAAGGTGGCGAACACGTCCGCGTAGTAGCGCACGAAGCCGCCCGGCTGCTCGTAGTCGAGGGCGTAGTCGACGGGACACCAGTAGAAGCCGACGTCGTCGAGCGCATCGTGAAGCCGGGTGGCGGCCAGCCAGTCGGCGTGCGTCGTGGGCCGGCGCTCGCCGGTGGCGGCGTCGAAGACGGCTGTGGCGCCGCCGTCGGCGAGGAGCGTGGACTCGCCGGCGTTGAGAGGGAAGCTCCAGCCCGGTCGGCGGCCGTGCACGGTGAACTCCTTGCGCGCCTGAGCCAGTGAGCGCTCAATGAGCTCGGGCGGGAAGCGGACCATGCGCGTGGCCTCGTCGACTCGGGCGCCGGCGGCAGCCAGGATCCGGCGCCCTTCGGAGGTGTCGCAGCGCATGCCGACGCTGCCGAGCACCTTCAGCGTGCGCTCGTGGACCTGCGCCTTCTCGGCCTCCGAAAGGATCTGGATCCGGGTCTGCATCAGGCGGCGTCCTCGGCGGCTTCGGCCTCGGCCAGGGTGAGCGCCTCGTTGCCGGCTTCGCGCGACGGGTTGCGCGGCCCGCCGTAGATGGCCCGGAACACGGAGTACAGCACCGGGCCGGAAAGCAGCGCGACGAATCCGGCGATGCCGTACCAGCCCACGTCGATGCCGAGCAACCTGAAGCCTGTGAATCCGAAGATCGTCGTGCTGCGGTCGATGGCGTTGACGTAGATCGTGAAGATGACGATGAGGATCGGCGGGATGACCATCGCCACCATGCCGGCGGTGCCGAACGGCACGCGGAAGGGCCGTTTGAGATTCGGCTCTTTGATGCGCAGGCGCACCGCCGAGATGAAGATGAGCACGTAGGCGGAGATGAAGAGGATCACGTCGATCACCACGAGGTTCTGGAACGGCCCGACGATGAGGACCGCGTTGAGCGCGGCCATGAGCAGGATGGCGGCGATCGGCGTGCCGAAGCGCTTGCTCACGATGGAGATCGACTTGGGAAACAGCCCGTCCGCCGAGATCGCGAACAGCGGGCGGGCGCCGGAGGCGAGGTAGTCGAGGTAGAGGGCGAGGTTGCCGAGCAGCGCCGAGGCGAGGAGCGCGACGCCGAGCGCAGAGCCACCCAGCGACTTGCCGATCTCGACGAACGAGACGTAGCCGTCGCCGGCCTGCGTCGCGAAGCTGTCCCAGTGGCCGTACCCGGCGAGGCTCGCGAGCGTGGGTAGCACATACATGATGATGATGAACGGCACCGCCAGCATGAGGGCCCGCGGGATGATCTTCTGCGGGTTGCGGATCTCGCCCGAAAGGGTCGACATCGACTCGTAGCCCGAATACATCCACACGCCGATCGCGAGGCCGAGCGCGAACACGCCGCCGCTGCCGAAAAGGGGCGCGCCCGGCACCGTGACCGGGGTCAGCGGGTTGAAGTTCCACTTGGCCAGGCCGACGACGATGAGCGCGAAGAACGGCGCCAGGATGAGGATCGAGAACAGCGTCGAACTGAGCGCGATGAGCTTCACGCCGATGATGTTCATGGTCGCGAAGACGGCGATGATGGCCCAGCAGATCACGTAGAACCAGAGCTGGCTGAAGCCCAGCCAGTTCTGCAGGTAGCCGACGCCGAGCACGATGTAGACGGACGAGTCGACGAAGATCGAGAGCGACCACCACCAGGCGGTCTGAAAACCCCAGAAGTCGCCGAGCGCGCGCCGCGTCCAGACGTAGAAGCCGCCCTCGCCGGGCAGTGCCGACCCGAGCTCGCTGGCGATGAGCGCCATCGGCATGCTCCAGAAGATCGGCAGCAGGATGAGGAGGAGGAGCGTCAGGCCCGGCCCGGACGATGACACCATGTCCTCGATGCCGAACGAGCCGCCCGAAACGAGGATGTAGATCATGAAGAAGACGGTGATGATGCGGACCTGCGCCCTCTTCAGGCTCCTCACTCCGGGCTCGGATGGAACGGGTTCGCTCATGCCACTTCCCAGTGCTCTCCTGGTGTTGGACGAAGGGGCTCGTCCCGGGACGAGAGGGGGCTCCCCGGCGGCCCCAACGGCGTGCAGTCAAGTATGGACGAGTGGAAGGAGCTCGGCTACGGCTGATTTCTTGGCAAACTTCGCGTTGGGGGCTGGGCAAACCTCTGCGCTGAGCCCCACACGGTGCTCCCGACCGGCAGCACGCGCGCGCCCGGCTCGGCGCGGAAGAGCCGGGCGCGCAACGCCCGGCGGTCGGCGGCGCCGAGCTTGCGAAGAAGTGCGCGGCAGTGGGTGCGCGCCGTCGTCGGCGTAACGCCGAGACGCTTCGCCAGCGCCGTCGTGCTCAGGCCGTCCAGGATGAGCACGAGCACGTCGGCCTCACGCGTCGTGAGCTGCGCCTGCTCCACAGCGCTTTCGGCCGGCAGGTAGGCGAAGCACGCCCTGCCGGCGACGGCGCGCAGCTCGAGGACCAGATCGCAACAGGCGTGCAGGCGGTGCGCGGCGAGCAGCTCCCGGGCGCCTGCCGCATAGCCGACGATCAGCGGCGCCGAGGCCGGCGGCAACGGGCCGGCGGCGGGGCTGCAACGAGGGCACGCCTCGGCCGCATCGAGTCCGACGAAAATGGCGGCGGGTGCGGCCCGCCAGATGCGCGCGCCCGGCCCTTCGTCCAGCGGCGCGAAGCCGAGCTCCCGCGCCGCCGCCAGCACGTGCAGACGCAGCAACGGATCCGCTTCGACGAAGGCCGCGAGGCCGCCCGCGCCGACCGGCACGGGGACAGGCTGCGCCTGCCGCCCCGTTGGC
>Ga0114951_10000595_pt1 | contig 48709 bp, 65 predicted proteins | sample AM7aDNAmetaG_FD_88677 | JGI IMG/M metagenome (GOLD analysis project Ga0114951, IMG submission 88677) | Freshwater microbial communities from Finland to study Microbial Dark Matter (Phase II) - AM7a DNA metaG | ecosystem: Environmental > Aquatic > Freshwater > Lake | place: Finland: Lake Alinen...
CCGGCGGCAGCAAGGCGGAGAAGCGGTCAAGCATGGACTCTACCCGCGGACTGCGACCGGTAACGGGCCAGGGATGGTTCATCTCAGCTCGCTTCATGGCGCCCACGCCTCCCCGCCGCAGCCCATGCCGCGGCCGTCGGACTGCCGGCAGTTGCAGGCGGCGGCGTTGCTGCAGTTGCCGCAGCACCGCAGTTGCGCGTTCGCCTGCCGCAGCACCTCCCATGGCGCAGACTCGACGAACGCGGCAGTGTCGGCCATCGCCCACTTCAAGCCGAACGTGCCGTTCTTCAGCCGCTCGTTCTCGGACTCCAACTCCTTGATAGCAGCGTCGGCCATAGGTCGCCAGCCGGGAAGCTTGACCGGGAACCGCTTGTACTCGTCTACGGCGCTCATCTCCGCGCCTCCCAATCAGCGCAGTAGAAGCCCTCGGTCGTCAACACGTCGAGGGTCGAGCAGTACGACAGTCCTTCCTCTTGCGACTTGCACGTCTCGCACCGCCGAGCCTTCAGCGCCGCCAGCTCGGCCTCCAGCTCATCAATCCTGGCTAACATGGCACGAACAGAATGCGTCCCGATCATAGCACCATCAACATCTATGGTCTTGCCGTGTTCGATCATGGCCGCGCCTTCCAGCGGGAGCAGGACTCCGTTGGGTACACCTGACTCTTGTGTTCGTGGCAGTAAAATGTCGAGATCACTGTGTGATTGTCTTGACCGTACTTGCACGTCTCGCACCGCCGAGCCTTCAGCGCCGCCAGTTCGGCCCGGCAATCAATCTCACGCTGCAACGTCTCCTCGTAATGCGTCTTCCAGCAAGGCTTCCACGCCTCCGCTTTCTGCTTCTTCAGCGCCGCCAGCTCGGCCTGCAAGTCCGCAATGACCTCACTACGAGCCTTGATATTGGCGTCCCTCTCGGCCTCGGCCCGTTCGGCACGCTTCATCCAATACTCGGCGACTTGGCGCATCTGGCCATAGGCATCCTGCGTATCTGCCTTCTCGGCTTCGGCCTGCTTCAGCTTCTCCTGAAGCGCCTTGACACTGTACGGACGCGCCACACCGTCGTGGATGATGAAAGACTGTAGTTGCTTGTTCTCAATCATGAGGTCCGTGTATTGGCCACGCATTGCCTCGATGGTGGCCTCATACCCCGCCACGTTTTTCACCATCGCCTTGTAGCGGTCATCCGCGATCGCCAGCTCGGTCTCCAGTCCCGCAGCCTTCTCTTCACTCGTCCATAGGCGCCGCATGAGGTTCTTGCGGTCGGCTTCCAGCTCGGCGATGCGGGCCTCCTGGCGCTCCTTGTACGCAACCAACTCCCTGTACAGCGCCGATCCGCTGAGGCACTCGACCTCGGCCTCAAGCTCGGCGATGGCGGCGTCGGCCGCGTCAAGGGCTTGCCTCGGGCTGATATGGAGCTTGCCGGTCATTGTGTTCCTCGCGTCGTCGAGCAGCTTGCGGTATTCGTCTGCGGCGCTCATGAACGCTCTACCCTGATTCTCAACACGCCATGAATCCAGCCCTTGCCACCTTCGAAGTCGATACCTGTCTTGACCTCGATATCTGCGACGGTGAGTGTCCCCCCTTCGGGTACTTTCCTCGGCGGCATCTCGACGAGCGTACGACCGTTCTCGTCAAGTAGTTCGATGGTGAGTATCACGTCCTCAGTCTCGTACCACTTGCGTTTCTTGCTCATACTACGCTCCTCTCCAGTAGTAGAGGACAGCCAGCTAGTAGCTGACTGCCCTCTACGTTAGATCTCACTGTAGAAGACTTACTTCTTCGGACGACCACGCTTCAGAGGAGCCTTGGCAGGAGCCGACTTGGTAGCCTTCGTGGCGGGACGCTTCCGCTTGACAACGACGACTTCCTCGTCCTCATCTTCGTCCTCGTCCTCATCTTCGTCCTCGTCATCGATGTCCTCGTCCTCGATCTCTTCGTCTTCGTCCTCGAGATCTTCATCTTCCTCTTCGACCTCTTCGACGACCGGCTTGGCCTTCTTCTTGGCGACAGCCTTCTTCTTCGTCTTGGGCCTGAACTCGCCGACACCCGCAGCCTCACGGGCAGCGCGCAGGCGCTCACGGCCGGCTTCCGCCTGCTCCGGCGTCATCTCGCGCGGCTTCCTGATCTGCAGGTAGTTCCTCGGGAGCTCGAAGAGCTCGCCACCGAGCGCATCCGTATCAGAAGCCTCGAAGCCGAGCTTCTTGAGCTTGTTCTTCCACTTGCGGTTGCAAGTGTAGATCTGCATGGTGTCCTCAGCCTCGAGGAAGTTGACGATGGTCTCACGCTCTGGATTGACGGTCACTGCGACCCTCCTCTAGTAGACGAAACGTTACCGAGTAGAAGCTGCTTCTCCTTTCGACGTGTTCCTATTGCAGGAGTATGCTAGTCCCCTAGGATAACAAGGTCAACCGAAAATTACGTCGAACTCTCAAAGAGATTCTCGACGGCAACCATCGAACCCCAATGAGTTCCGGCGTCCACGTCTACGGGCCAGGTAACGCCATCGAATCCTGCGTCTATAGGTACCTGACTCATGGTGTCCTTGATTATCTGCGCCGCTTCTTGCAATTTATCTTCTGGTACACATACGTTGATTGAGTCATGTATGTGTGGATATACCAGCGTTTGTATACCTACAGCTCGTAGGTTCTTGACTACAGCAATGTGCGTCATAGTCGTTAGGTAGTTCACTGAACTCATGATAGGGAAGTTGACACCAAGAGTACCTACACGCCACCTATGCGACTCGGATACTAGTAGTGGGAAGCGTCGTTTGTTACCGAATGGCCCGATGTACTCCTGACCGTTAGCCAATAATTCACTGAAGCGACTATCCATCCAAGCCTTTGCGACTGGTAGACGCTTCCAGTACTCACGCAAGTACAACCTAGCTTCCTTCACTGTAAGTCCCAGTTGTGGCGCCATGGACTCAGCTCCACGTCCGTAGAACGCGCCAAAGTTGATCGACTTGGCAGCGAGTCTCGACCGCCTGAACTCATTGATGTCTCGCTTCTCCAACTCCTTCAACTGCTCGTCGTTCAGGTGACGAATAGCTTTTACTACCTCTGCGTGCGGGTCTCCCTTCAACCACCTAACGAGCTCTTGGTCGCCTGACATGTGAGCGATGAGGCGGAGGTCGGCCTGCTTGTAGTCTGCGTGTAGGATAGTCATACCTGGCGGAGCGCAGTAGATGTTGTAGATGTCTGTCTCATTAGGGATGTTGTGGATAGTAGGTCTCGAGGAACGGAAACGACCATGAAGATGGCCTACCAAACGGTAGTCAGGATGGATACGACCGTCAGTCCACATGAACTTGTGAATAGCTCCACAGTAAGTCTTCAGCCTCTTCTGTGCCTGCTTATATTGAATCAATGCAGCAGGATAGGGATGTTGTCTCTTCAACCAGAACAGCGTGAACGCGCCTGTCGACCTGGAAGACAATCCGGAGCCCTTCTCAATACGGCCCGAGAACAGAGCTGGCCTCGACGTCTTCCAGTATAGGTCAGCATCTACGTCTTCGCCTTCGACGTCCATCATGGCTTTAGACAACACGTCCATCGGTATCTCTGCTCCATCTGCAGGCAGATCGCCGAACGTAGTCAAACCGAGTTGATCATACAGGTAAGCGGAGAGCTGCTTTGGACTACGCGGGTTGACGTCCGGAGCCAGCTTCTCGAGTATTACTTCTGCTTCCGCGATTTGCTTCTTATACTTAGTCTCTAGTGCCTCGAGATTGTTCATATCTATGCACATACCTTCGAGGAATAGCTCCGTATACAACTTAGTAGCATCCATGACGAGCCGCATAACGCGTTCCATGTTCTGCTTCTTGATCTCTTTACGGAACAGCATTGCAAGGCGTCTAGTGTAATCAGCGTCTGCCGCGTTATACATCATCATGTCATCTTGAGGTATAGCGGAGAACTTGGCTCCGAACTGTTCCTCGCTGGCGATGTAGGCTCCGAGACCATTACGAGTTCTGAACTGCGCCTTCCACGGTGGAGCGCTGAGGTAGCGCATCGCCATCGGCTCTAACCCGTGACCGGACTCACGCTCATCCAGTAGCCAATGAGCGACTTCAGTGTCGAACCATAGATTAGGGAAGACGCTACGAGACCATAACCAGGCTATATCAAAGCCTGCTGTCTGAAAGATACACTTCTTAGTCTTTAGTAGTTTGGCAAGGCGCTTGATGTTGCGTTTACCTTGCAGCGTCAGAGGATTAGGCTCGAATAAAGCCCAATCGAAGGAGGCGCACTTACCCTTCGCGTAGCTGATACCAATGATAAGTATCTCGTCCTCGTAGACGTATCGCGAAGCTGTCTCCAGGTCTACGGCGATTAGTTTAGCTTCTTCTAGCTTCGGCCATACAGCTTCGAGCTCTTCCTGTGTGTGAATAGGCTCATAGTCCTCGTACGGCGGCGGTATGACGGCAGGACGACCTTCCACCCCGATAGCAACCGCTTTCTCGAGGTCGGTGAGGAGGTCGCGAAATAAGTCCGGGTTACGCAATATCGCAGCCGGGTGGTACGTCGGCAGTACACCAGTTGTAACACTAGGACCAAGTCTAAGCTTTCGATAGCTCCCCCTTACGAAGCTGATTCCCTTCTCGTATTGTCCTACAGCTTTAGCTGCAACGTTGCCCATAGGAACGATCAACTTAGGCTTCAGCGCCTCGAGCTCATCCATGAGGCCGTCGTAACACATATGGACCTTGTCTGCTGGAGGAGCGCCTCGACATGGACACATGCATACATTCGTGAAGTACAGCGTCTTGATGTCTACGTCCAGGTCTTTCATGATCTGATGTAGCAACTGACCTGATTTACCTCGTGGGGAGAAAGGTCGCCCTTCTCGTACTTCGTTCTCACCAGGCGATTCACCTACGAAGACTATGGGCGGACTAATACGGTTGCCATATCCCTGTACCTTCTCTCCACTATGGCATTCGGTACACTTTCTACTCATACCTATTGATCGCCTCCTTACCTTCGGACCGGTTCCTGTATACATTCTGCAAGCGCGTGAGCCGCGATATATACAGATAAAACGATAATTTAGGTTACCTGAGATTAGCCTTCTGAGAGGTACCAGACAAGGTACCGCGTGCACACAGGAGCTTCCACCGTCGCAGGTTCTCACGAAGGAGCCCTAGCCGATAAGAGTGAGAGAAGTCGATAGAGCCGGGTAGACGCTCTGCGCCTTCAGTGATCACTATACCATTCATAGTGAACAGTGCAGCGAGTGAGCTATCTACGCCCTGGACGTAAGGAAGCGTTAGACTCGGAGCGACGTCCCACTCAGGACGATCATGACAGCCTAGTAGATGAATAGTAACTTCTTCTCTATAAGTAGCCTCGCAGAGCTGTCGAAGACCCTGAACGGCACTGAGTCTACGCTGAGACCAGAAGTTAGTGTAACGACGGGAAACGCCCAGGCACGTGATCTCAGGCATCTCAAGCATACGACGAGCACAGTCCAACCACTCATTATCGTCTTTACCTTGTGGAGCGCCCATGATGGAGCCCTTGTAATGCATACGCTTGGCACGCTTGACGAAGTCCCTAGACGACTCGATCGTGCGGTCTGCTTCGTATAGCCAATCGGGACACAGTACTTGCGAGGCACCCATGAGCTTGGCATCTACGAGGTACACTTCGGGATCTACGGGTTCACCTAACTCAACGGTGGAGTTATCGAGGATAACGAACTTACCTTCGGCGATACGTGCCTTGAAGAACGACATGTATACATCATCGTCACACAAATGGTCTAGAGCCATGAAGTACTGATCGTCGATCGTCTCGTTGAGATGGGCTGTAGGTACGATCGACGCTATACGCTGTAGCTGCGAAGCGGGGGTCATGGACGGTTACCTTCCTTGAAGTTGAAGAGAGTAAGTTGCTCACCTTGCTTAGGCGAAGTATGCTCGATCGAGAAGTTAGCGAATTCACCACAAGCGAAGCAGTTGGAATCTGTATCCTCGGGACAAGCTTTGCAGGTATCTGGCATTACGATGACTTCTTCTCCGACAGCGATCTTCAGTAGCGCGTACTGCCACGAAGCGTAGTTGATCATGTCGATACAGGTATCTAGAAGCCGACCAAGATCGTCTTGACGCAGAGGAGTAATACCGCGGAGCGGAGTCAGTAGCCCCGTCATACGCATACTACGCTTATGAATCTCGGAGGCTAGCGAGACAGCACCGAAGATCATCTCTTCTGTAGGCTCATGGTCTACGTTGTAGGAACCGGCACGATCTTCGTACACCTGCTTGGCGTACTCTAAAGCGCATTGACGTAGACGATGAAACTCGGCTACATCTTCGGGCGTAGATAGCTTACTTCGACGAATGACGTCTTGGATAGTGAAGTCTACCATGGTCACGCGACCTCCTTAGTGAGTGATGGCGTAGTGTGCATAACGTCGCCAGTAGTCTGCTTCGATACGAGGCCAGCGGAACTCGAGTGATTCCAGTATAGCGTTAGTCAAAGGAGCATCTATACATGTAGCCAATGGCGGGTCGATACGGATGACAGGATTGACGTGAACAGCTAGCTTGGCGGTGGCTGGCAGAACGGTAGGTGGCTCCTCTGCATATTTGTAGAACGTGCTCCATAGATACTTATTGCCGAGTAGGTGATAAGCACCTGGGTAAGCGTTATCGAGAAGCAAGACGAAGGCTCGTACTAGGTGATCGACGGGCGCTATCCAGACCGGAAAATCGTCATTGGCTGCGAAGCCTGGCTTACCGCAACTGAATAGAATGGAGAGCCAGTGGTCGCGACGCCATTGTCGGTCTATCCTAGCGATTGGAGGTACAACGTCCGAACACCGGTAGATATAGAGCTTACGAGGATTCATGATAGCGCGAACTGACTGCTCTGTCAGTACTTTGGAGAGAGCGTAATCTATCATCTTCGGACTGGCGATGGGACCTTCGATAGACTCTCGTAATACGGAGGTGCGGTATTCGGCTACGGCTTCGGAGCTGAACTGGTGGTAACAGGCACCTGTAGCCTCGGCATGAGTAGCTAAGCGGATGGCGAGTCGTATATTGTCGTTCCAATACTTATCGACTCGATTATCGAACTTGGTGTAGCCACCAACGTTGATGACATGTCGCGCTGCAGGTAGGGTAATGAAGTTGCGCGGAACTATGAAGACACGACCGCGTACTTCTAGATAGACCTTTAGCAGTCGACCGATCTGACCAGACGAGCCTACTAGAAGATAGTCATACAAATAGTTCATGCCGCACCACCTTCCCAGACGCGTTGGAACGAGGTAGCTCTTCTAGACAGTTGATGTTATGAGGTATCTTATGAGGCTCGAGACGACCTCGAAGCCATGTTCGTAGATCGTTAGGAACTATGGAGATAGGTGTAACATAGGCAACGGGTATCTCACCTCTAATTGGATGGGCTTCACCTATTACGACCACATCCTCTATACCTGGGAACTCACGAATGACCGCTTCGACTTCCTCGGGTACCACGCTTTTACCGGCTACCCGAATAACGGACTTCAGCCGACCTGTGAGGTACATCCTACCCATGTAGTCTAGGTAGCCTGTATCACCTGTGCGCACGCCTACCTTAGTGAACGTCTCGGGAAACTCGTCTTCGAAGTAGGAAGTAGGTGCGTACGGACGATGAACGACGAGCTCGCTTTCCTCTGTACAGGCTACGAGAGTACGAGGTATAGGACGACCGACCGATTTGCGCGAGTCCTCTTCACAGCCTATGGAGACGATACCGACCTCACTCAGTCCATACTCTTGGAGTAGCGGAGTACCGTAGACGTTACCCCACTGTTCGGAGAGAGCTACAGGTACTGTCTCACCACCTGCGTAACATCTATCAGGCTTGTACGCGGCTGGACGATTCAGCAACATACGAAACATGAAGGGTACACCTGTCACGACGTCGAACGTCTCGCGACTGAGGAGAGCTCTAGCGGTGATAGCGCGTTCGTAGACGTTCGTATGACAGATGGCTCGCACTTTAGCGTTCACGAAGCCTGCTGCCATTAGTATACCGAAGCCATAGCTGTGAGTGATAGGCGACGTGATCAGTACGTTGCTCAACTTATCGATCATCAGTGCGGTGGCTACGTCCTCGGCTTCAGCCATTACACTCTCGTAGGAGCGTATAATGAGCTTTGAGGTGCCTACAGTGCCGCTAGTGAGGAACGCGACACCTGGTCCGCGATCTACGTAGCGAAGCTTGGATAGTAGCTGCGTCGTCTGGAAGTTAGATAGACCGGGCGGAAGCGGTAGTAGGGTAAGCCCAGCTGCTCGCGAGAGTAGCACTTCTTGGTAGAAGGCTGGAGGGTATACGGAGTCTGTAAGCGTAAAGACTCCGCTCATGTCTCGTCCTTCATAAGCACCTGCACCTCCACAGAAGACTCATCGCCGTACGTACATATTAGCATAAGCTTACTCCTTTCCATCCGGAATTGCAAATCGACTACGATTAGCGCGTCACCGCGACTCAGTAGTATCTGCGGCCCCGTGAGATGAAACATGATGGAGCAGTGGCCTATGACTGAGTTCAGAATAGCAGACCCGAACTGTAGTGGACGTATACGACGATCAGCTTTGAGCCATAGCTCAGGATAGCGCTCACCGTACGTAGTGAGTCCTACGATACCCCCATTATAATCGAGCGGTATACCGTCCTTGAAGCCTACTACGGCTAGCGCTAGACCGACAGCTTCCTCCGCCATCTTACGCACTAGCGTACTGTGCTTATCGACCAGACTGGAGTCAACTTCGTGCGCGTGTACTATAGTGGAAGCACATAGTTTCATGCTGACTCCACCACCAACGCTGAATAAACTCCCCAGGAGCCATGAGAAAGCACCAAGATATGCGCGAGGTCTGCCTTCGTAACTTCGGTAGTGACCTTGAAGCTGACTTCTAGATCTGGGTCTAGCTTGTCTTTAGCGATCGTTGGGAATAACGTTTGGGTAAGTAGAGCTTGCACTGCTAGTACTACGCCGATAGCTCCTGAAGCACCTTGCGGATGACCGAGTACATGCTTATAGGAGCACACGAGAGGCATCTCGCCGCCGAAGACGTTTACGATAGCCTCAGACTCTGCTGAGTCATTAGACTGAGTACCCGTACCATGCGTAATAATAGCGTCGATACGGTTTGAGTCGTCAGGCTCAGCTTCGCGTATCGCATCTTCCATAACGCGTTCTACGGTACCTGCACTCATGGCAGCCATGTTGGTCGCGTCGGAAGCTAGACCGACTCCTGTAAGGTAAGCGATAGGAACACCTACGTCTTCAGGAGCTAGAACGAGGAAAGCTGCTCCATCTGCTAATACGAGACCGTGACGGTCTGCTGCGAAAGGCAGGCAGCGATTACCGTAGACACGCCATGCACTAAAGCCTGCCATAGAACTGTACGTAACTTCATCTGCTCCACCAGCTAAAGCGATTATGGACTGACCTGTACGAATCAAGTCCATAGCTGTAGCAATAGCGTAGCTGGACGAGGCACACGCATTACCGAACTGGTATTTGTTCTCGATGTCGTAATAGGCTGCCATACGATCGGCTAGAAGCAAGCCTAAGTAGGGAGTCACGGTAGACGATTCGCGGAGCGCGACAGTGTCTGAACTGGAGCCTACGCATAGAGTATCGTGACCTACCTCTTGACCGAACTGACATTCTAGATCGAAGTAAGCTGCGTCTGCCGCATGCGTAGCATTGAAGAACAGGTCCTCATTATTACCGATTGTGTGCACTGTTCTAGCAACACCGTCCGGGCATAGACGAGAACAGGTAGTGTCCTTTACGTCAAGGAGTGACTGCCAGGTCTCATCTACGTTACGCCCTCCTGGCGTAATCATGCCCATGCCAAGTATACCTACGCGAGCAGACATGTTACGGCTGATCCGGTACGTAGACTTTACCATCAGAAGTGATCGCGATACCCATCGCTGCATGTACGGGAATATCTGTAGCTTCGAGTACCTTCAGCCGACCGCCGTAACCGATCTTCTCGACTATGACGCGGATATCGATGACGTCTGCACCTGCTTCGCGGATGGCGTTGATCAATGAAATGATAGTACCACCGCTAGCTAGTGTGTCATCGATGAGTAAGACACGATCTCCTGCACTGATGCCATGAATCTCGAGAGTCCCATCCATGTACTCCATAGACAGAGGGACTGAGAGAGCTCCTGGAATGTGGTACGTCACGTTATGACGAGCCATAGCCAATGGCAAGCCGATAGTGAAGCTAAACAGACCTGCCAGGATGGCACCCTTGTCTTCCTCAGACAAGACGAGAGTAGCCGCTTCCGGAATCGGAGCAACGTTGATTAACGCGTCCAAAGCTGCTGCAAGTACGATGGGGCGAACTGCAGGAATCTGGTCTGTCAGCTCATTGATCGTAGTGTATTTGCCTTTGCCAGTCATAACGCTACCAGCGCGACGATATACCTCCGTTAGGAGCTCCAGCGAACTGGGAAGGATAGGACGCGTCATCGCTTCGCCTCCGCTTCCTGCTCCAGCAGACGTGTCCAGCCGATCACGACCTCACGGAAAGCTTCACGGCTCATGGACACGACGTCGTTATTACTGCTGATGAAGTCTAGATCATGAGCAGTAACGACGACTGTCATAGTACCATCACCGTAGATCGTATGCTCGTTGAACTCTTGCGCGATCTGATCGTTAGCGTCGTTTTCCATAACTCCTCCTCTTTGCGGCTTTGGTAGGCGGAATCGCCATGAACTTCTTGAGCTCCTCGACAGGAATCCGCCAACGATTACTGACTCGGAAGCCGCCTATACGGCCTTCCTTTAGCATCTTGTAGACAGTATAACGACGAGTACGGAGTAGCGTAGCTACTTCCTGTACTGTGTACGGTTGGTCCTCGTTACGAGAAGAGATCTCGTCCTGAATCACGAACTCACCTCCTTACTAGTGTCGCGACCTGTTAGCGCTCGCATCATCAGATAAATGGACTCAACAGTTTGGTTAGCGGAATCGCCGTTCATCGAAATATGCTTCTGATAAACAGCTTTCACAGTCGCCTTCAATTCAGCTGGAGAAGCTGGTGGAATGTTAGCCTCATTCCATCCTGTCAAGAGCAAGTAAGTTTCCAGCTTAGTGAGTCCAAGTTGCGCATACCTTCCTGCCAGTCTAGCAGCAGTAATAGAGCGCTCACCTTCAGTAACGCCTCCGAGGAGATCATCATACCAGCCGTGATCATTCATACGAGAGCCGCCAGCCGGCAACATGTCCATAGTGATAGGAACCGGCTCCGTAGTCCAGCGCCACATGTAGTGCCGTCCTGACATATGCTCGGACGACGGAGCTACGACAAAGCCTCCATCAGCTTTTAGGTCTATACCGTCGACCATGCCGATTCTACTAGGCATAGGCACTTTCAGACTATAGTAATAGTGTCGTCCGCCACCACCCGTAATCGCTTCCAACGTCCGAGGGAGCTTCAGTGCTGTGTAGGCTGATAGCGCCTTATCTACATCCACTACAGCTAGACCCGATACGCGTCCAGTCACGATTCCAACGTTAGACTGAAAGAACTCGTTAGAGAACCAAGACTTGACTTCCTTGCGCGTAGGGAGACGCTCTGAGAACTGACGCCAAGCTACCCTCGGATGCTTACCCGGCCACTTACACGTATCACGACCACACGAACAGCCTCCATGAACAGGGACGTGACATGGGATAACTGACCATCCTCGGTCTAGATACTCTAAAGCTTCGGACGTCGAGCTCATGACTAGCTCCGGCGCTTCTTGATCGTGCGGCGCTTCTTCACTGGAGGCTCGTCTTCCTCGTCTTCGTCTTCGTCCTCTTCGTCTTCGTCTTCGTCTTCGTCGTCTTCCTCATCCTCTTCCTCGTCGTCCTCTTCCTCGTCTTCTTCTTCGTCCTCATCGACATCACCGACGGAGTCAGTGAGAGGAGCATCCTTCGGGAGCAGCATCGATACGGTGCTGTCCATCTCGCCTTCATGACCTTCTCTGGTGGACTCGCGCTCAGAGACCACGAGGACGACGACCTTGCCGATCAACTGATCTGTCGACTTGTTCCTGACTTTGCCGGAGAGACCGAAAGCAGTCAGGTGATTCTTGAGGTTACCGAGCGCCTGTACCTGCAAGGACGTCCAGGTACGCGCGGTACGACCCTTCGACTTGCCTGTCAAGATCATCCAGTCCCAGACCAACATGGGCTGACCTGACGACTTTGACTTAGACATAACACACTTCGTGAGCTTCGCGCGATACCGACCCTTTGGAATCGGCGTATAGTCCTGAATCTCGTCTAGGTTGTAGTTGAGCTTTGGCATCTTAGGTTACCTTTCTGTTGCGCTTTAGGATACGACCCCATAACTTAGGACGTATCCACTGCTTGACAGGCTTGCATGGAGTAGTAACTTGTACCATAGCAGGATAGTCTGAAAGCTTAGTACCGCACTCGTAGTACACGATACGACTCGGCATACCTAGGCGGATAATACCAGTGTACGTAGCACCGCACCAAGGACAACGAGGCGGTATCTTCATGAAGCAGCTTTAGTCCAGTACCGCATCAACTTAGCGATACTAGGGTCTTTGACTCGACGAGGAAGACGACGACCTCTGTTCTTGCCTAGGTAAGTAAATCCGTCATCCTCGACGTGCTTCACTGTATATAGGTAGCGCACCTCCTTGTTCGTCTCTTCATCCAACGTTAGGACCATGCGTCCCAGGATATCTACGTAACCGCCTACTTCCAGTCCTAAGATACCCGGCAAGGCAGGAACGCCGATATCCCTGCGCTCATCCACGCGCTCGCCCGCAGACATGAATACGTGAACCTTCGTCCTCGTAGCCTTAGACTTCGCTAAGCCCTTGAAAGCGTGCAACAGGTTCTTCATCTGTTGTCCGCTCGAGAGCCAATCATGTTGCGTAGGAGGCTTAGCACGACTTAGGTCAGCCAAACCTTCACTACCCAGATCAAGTACTGTAGGCATCGATACGTCACGCTGTTGAGCAGTAACGGAATCAAAGCATACAGACTTGTACTCAGTATTCTCCTCACGCAAGAAGTCGTACACTTCCTGCAATTCCCCGAAGTCGGAGACGTCCACTACGTGAACATCTGAACCAGCCAACGTTAGATCGCCTCCATCAACGTTGACGAAGAGCGTAGGACTGGTCTCCTCGCATTCTTGAGCGGAGCCAAGCAAATAAGTCTTGCCCGTATCAGTCAAGCCGTAGAACAGTCCGAAGAACTTAGCCGTAGCCATCCTCGGTGGCTTATGTATTCTCACTCTATCACCTCCCTATCTTCCTTCTTGACGTAGAGATTATCGAGCAGGAACTGATAGTCCTCTCCTTTCATATACAGCGTACACGGGTCTCTGAATTCACAGAACCCGCAAGACATAGAGTTAGGCTCCGGATACACCTTGAACTTGCCTGACGTAAGCAAGTCATGGGCATCGCGAAGCCTGCGAAGGAAGAGCTTGACCTGTTGAGCGTTGATGTCCAACGTATGTCGCTCGAACATATCGAGCTTAGACTTGGAACCAGGCTGCTGTTTACGAAGACCGTTGTAGATAACGCCCGCGATCGGCTCGTCAATCAGATCTTGAGCAGCCCATACGTAGGATACGAACTGATGGTCTTTCTCCAAGTACTGGAGATAGAAGCGAGTGAAGGTCTTATGGTCTACGACGTAGATCTTCTTACGGCGACGGGAGTCGCGAACGAGAAGGTCTATGACTGCGTGATAGTCCCAGTCTGTACCTGGAATCGGCTTGAAGACTTCCTTCTCAACTTGAAGCACTTCAAGACGCTCATGCTGGTGGTGAATAATGTACTGTTCTAGCATATACGTACCGAGCCTCTTCGATTCAAGCAGCGTCTCTACGTCGTTCTCTAGAGCTCGACTTACCAGGTCGCCACCACTGTCCTTCATCTGAAGCACGGCCGATATCTGCTTATCCATCCAAACGTTGAAGACGTGAATAGGATCTGCCTGCGTCTTGTACATCGCAGCCAAACCTTCATGTATACCTGTACCCAAGTCGAGATGTTCAGAACGGGCCATTGGCTTATAGCGCTTTCCATAACCGAACCACCACTTGAGCCTGCACGTATGCAGCGTAGTCAACTGGCTGGATGACATCTTAGCGTCGATCGTAAAGCTCACGAATGCCTCCTCGGGAGTCTACGCAAGCCTGTCTTCGCTTGCATAGATTCCGAAACGCCCTCGTCTGGCTCAGTAGACGTGGACAATATGTCTCCAATGAGCTCTAAATTAGGCTCATCGGCCCATTGAGCGTGAAGGATAGTAACGAGCTTCACCAGGTCGATACTGCGTATACAGACCAGGCTCCACTTCATGTTAGGCTCAGAGACAGTCATAACAGGTAGCTTACGCTCTTTGACTGCCTTAGCGACTGTATCTCGCATCAACGAGATAACCGCCTGTCGCTTCCTATGCTTTACCTCTACGTAAAGCTGTGGATGTATAACATCGCCGGAAGTGTGATAACTATTAGAGCCCGACAGTGGATTCCTGAGTCCACCGAAGAGCGCGGCTGCTACACGTTCAGCACGCTTCCACGGCTTGTCTGCCACGTAGTCCTCCTTCCTTCAAGCTAACTCGGTATACGCCATTGGTAGCAATGCTAGTCCTCCTGGTAAGGAAGGTCAATCGGTATTTCTAAAGAGTTTTAGAGTAGGAGTAGACTTAGGAGAGTGCGGGGAGCGGCTGCTCACGGGCCGAGGATTACCCGGAGCGCCGCTCCCCACTTAGGACCCTATCGACTTAGTGGGGAGCAGCCACTGATGTACGTCGAGGGTCCTGTCTTCTACCAGTACGAGCAATAGGCGAAGGCTCTACAGCCTGCCCATGGAGACCAGGAGCAACCTGCAGCCACGTACTTATGCCAATAAGCGTAAGTAAGTTGCTGGAAAGCTGTCCATACTCCAGCAGGCTTAGGAAGTAGTTGCAAGAAGCCGAAGGCGCCAGACCCTGCGAGGTTCCAGCGATGTTCAGCTCCACCGCTCTCGTAATGCATAATCTGAATAACGGTATTGACTAATCTGGCTGGCCATACCCAGCGTACTAATGGACGCCAACGCTCCCATCCGGAGCCGCCAGGATAGTTCATCCTATGCCAGAGCTTAGCGAACTTAGTACGATAAGTCACCAACTGTGACTGCCATCCACATTTAGCGTCCTGCCAGAAGACGAAGGAAGCTTGACGAGGTGGCCGTTTACCCAGGTGTAGTCGTGGACTATACCCGAAACAACGTGCGGCGCGTCGGTATCTACGACCGGCGACCAAGGCGAGACTGCGGACGTGGAGCGCTTGGGTAACGACGATAAGAGCGGCTGGAGTTGCGGTAGTTTCGCTGGAGAAGGCTGAGAACGAGGGCGAAGCAGACGCAGCGACAGGACGAGAAGACACCAGGAAGACACTCCCAAACAGAACCACAGTAAGGACGAACGATGAGGTAGCATATTTCATGCCTCCCCTTTCGTAGCCTACAGAACTGCAGACCTCAAACGATAGATAGGTCTGCGACACGCGTTAGCTTCTGACCATCCGAGATAGTAAACACAGCAGCTAATTGATACGAGCCTTCGACAGGTGCAGTGAGTCGAAAGTCTGTACGCGAATCCGTCTCAGTATGCGAACCGACGGCTCCAACCATGATGACGCCTGCCACATTGACTACTTCGAAATCGACAGACGAGATCGTCTCTCCGGCAGCCAAGTCGGCAGCAATATCGAGATACAGGTCGACGATATCGCCTGCCTTTACTGCACCGAACTGACCCATGTGCACAGGCGCCGGGTAGTAACTCATTGTTCCTCCCCCCGTCTGAGTCCTTCGGACACCAGACCTCGTTCACTAGGCACGTCTGTAAGACCACGATCATTCGTAGACACGAGACCTCGTATATTACTAGTAGAGACATAACCTACAGACATACCGCTAGACGTTAGGCCGATAACACCTAGGATATAGTCAGCAAAGTAACCTGACAAATGGCTAGTAAGTACGCTCGCAGCAGTCATAGTAACACTGACTGAAGCAGTTACGTAAGCACTAGATGAAACGATAGCAGATAGAGTACTAGCGGCAGTTACCGTAACTGCTGTAGGCGCTATACGCGAAAGAGCTGCACTAGACGAAACGTAAGCAGTAAGAGTACTCTCAGCGGTAATCGTAGTAAAAACGGAGTAACTCAGCGAAGCCGAAGCACTTACGAAGCCCGTTAGAGTAGAGCCACCTATCAAAGCTGTCGGAGTAGCCGGCGTACTAGTAAGACTAGCATTACTGCTCACGAAAGCTGTAAGTGTACTATCACCAGTTACGGGGATACCAGGCGCAGTATTAGTTAGGCTAGCAGACGAAGACGTAAAGCCAGTCAGCGTACTCGCGGCACTCAGACTAGTAGGAGCCGCAGGACTCCATGAACACGAAGCCGTACCTGACAAGAAGGACGTGAGCGTAGAGGAAGCAGACAGCGAAGTAGGAGTAGCAGGACTCCACGATAGCGAAGCGATAGCAGACGTAAAGGCTGTCAGAATAGATGCCGACGTTAGCGTAGTCTGAGTGGCAGGAGTCCAAGATAGAGAAGCAGCTGCAGCTACAAATGCTGTAATAGTAGACGCAGCGGCTAGCGTAGTAGCTGTAGCGGCTATCCAAGAGAGCGAAGCAGTCCCCGTAGCGAAAGCAGTTAGAGTGGAAGTAGCCGTTACCGACGTAGAAGGGATACTAACTAGACTCGCACTACCTGAGGTGAACGCTGTAAGAGTAGAAGCAGCGGTAAGCGCTGTAGCAGTCGCTGCCGTCCAGGATAGCGACGCGGAACCTGCTGTGAAACCTGTAAGCGTAGAGGCTGCTGTAAGGCTACGAGCAGGTGCCGCAGTCCATGAAAGAGAAGCGGACCCTGCGGTGAACGCTGTTAGCGCGGAAGCTGCCGAAAGCGAAGTAGCAGTGGCAGCTGTCCATGAGATACTAGCACTACCGGCCGTAAACGCTGTAAGAGTAGAAGCAGCTGTAATGGCTCGGGCCGGAGCGACTGTCCAGGACAAAGAAGCACTAGCAGCGGTAAATGCTGTCAATGTAGACGCGGCTGCTAGAGTAGTCGGAGTCGCAGAAACCCATGAGAGGCTTGCGCTTCCTGATGTAAATGCGGTAAGCGTAGAACTAGCTGCTAGCGACGAAGTCTGTGCCTGCCAGCTCACACTGGCAGCGCTTGATGTAAAGGCAGTGAGGGTGGAGCTGGCAGTGAGCGCGGTCGCCGTAGCAGCCGTCCAAGAAAGGCTAGCACTTGACGATGTAAATGCCGTCAGGGTAGACGCGGCAGCGAGTGACGTGGTATCGAAGGTGAAGTTGTCCCCGGCCACGTCCGCAGACGAGCCGCCGGGGCCGGTGACTTGCACCTGTACGTTGTCGGCGGAGGCGTGCGCAGGCGAGACACAGGTGATGGATGCGTCGTTGACCACGGCCACGCTCGTCGCCGCCGTGCCCCCGAAGGTGACTCCGGTAGCCCCGTAGAAGCCGGTCCCGGTGATAGTCACCGACGTACCGCCGGAGGCCGGGCCGTGAGTCACGTCCAGACTTGTCACCGTGGGGAGGATCTGGCGCGTACAGAGCGCCATGAAGGCGTGCTTCGTGGCGACGGCGTTCGCCATAGAGCCGTCCTTCGCTCCAACGGCTCCAGCGGCTAGGTCAAGCAAGTAGGCGATGTCGCCAGCGATAGCCGCCGCCGCTGTCTCCGTGATGCCGTTCGTGAAGCCGCTGGGCATAACGGACGCCTGCACGGTGGAGCGGTAGTTGAAGCCCATCCACACCAGATCGTCGTGCAGGAGGGCGGTGAGGCCGCTGACGCCCCGGATGATGGTGTCCGACGTGGTATAGGCGGTCGCCATGAACGTCGGAGCGACGGCCTTGCGCCCGCTGAGGACGATGACCTCGGCCGTCATGTTCGCGGCGTAGGTCGCCGACCACGTGTAGGAGACGACGGTGCCGTCGCCGTCAGTCGTGGCGAGCTTCCAAGCGTAGGCGGATTTGTAGTAGGTGCCCGTGGTCACGGAAACGACGGTATTCCACGACGCGCCGCCAGAGCCGCCCGTGTTGGCGATGGTGGCCAGCGTGGGGGCGGCGGAGGTTGAGCGGTAGGAGGCACAATGGGCGATGATGATGTCGCCCTTGATGATGCCGGTCGGCTTCGTGACGGCGACGGTCGCCGCCGCCGAGACGTTCCCGCTTACGGAACGATATGCCATATCAGCCTCTGCTCTACCTTAGTCCAATCTATTCCCTGAGCATCGTAATCGTAGCAGCGGAGCAGGAGACGACAGCTCCAAGAGAGATAGCTAGCGAGGTAGCGATATTGAAGTCGCCACCACTAGTCAAGGCACAGAGGCCCTGGAAGCCACATACTGAACCTCCGGTCTTGAAGTAACGAGCGAAGGCAGCCGTACCGCCAGCATTAGCCGAAGTATCGTTGGAGATCGTACCAGCAGTGATCACGCCTGCACCTGAGCAAGCTCCGAAAGCGTCTGCAGCCAGCGCCAACTCTGCGAGCAAAACTGCACCGTTGACGTTAGCAGCATCGTCCGCGTTCGTAGGAACCGCGCCCGTGTTATCGTAGATACGCAGCACGCCACTGGTATCGAAGGTCGCCCCAAAGGCGTCCATCATAGCCTGGACTTCCGCCCAGGTGACTTTGGGATCGAGTGCCATTACTCACTCACCTGCTCCCTAACGGTTTCGTGGATTGCATAGACGTTGAAGGTAGCTCCACACGCTTTGCACTGCGTGCGCTGCTGACCATGCCAGTGCGTGGCATCCGGCCAGCGCTTCTCTGCGTAATCGAGAGGCAAATCGATGAAGCCTTCCGTACTGCCGCAACTGCCACAGTGTTTGACGGGCTCGATATCTGGGATCTGCGGTGTCGGATCTGCCATGTCCTTCTCCTAACTTCGTGGATTATATGCTCTGCTCTCTGCTCTGCTCTCTATAGAGAGCTTATAGGAAACCTTCCTAAAGGTCAACCCACCTCAGGCAGCTTGAACTTTGCCGAAGGCTGAATAGCGACCGGAGCCACAGCGACCATCAGGTAGCTGACCATACCGAAGCAGCCAGCGCTCACGATGATCTCCCACGTGGAGAGCGAGAACTCGAAGATGTTGAGGCCGTTGCTGATGAAGATCGGACCAGCACTAGCAATGAACACTCCGATAACGATAATGAGGAATGCGCGTAGCTTGTTCACGATAGCTCCTTACGTATGAGGTTTGTAATACCTGTAAAGGAAGTAGAGAAGCCCGGAGATAATAGCTCCCACGGCTACGAGAAGCACGTTCTTGATAGAGATGTCCGTAACGGAACCGAAATTCTGCTGTACGTAAAGTAGAGCAGCAGCTATCATTCCACCGAAAGAAGCTAGTCCCGCCTTGAAACCGCTAGAAGCGGCAGGTGCGAGCCTCGGCGGTGACACAGCTGCACATACCGCATCCTCTGTTGTAGTTAGTACCGAAGTAAGCTGTTCAGGCGGAGGGTCAGTCCAGACGGTCGGTACGTTGAGCGATTCCATGGGCGACGACTCTTGACTCGACAGTACGTTGATATCAAGACGCGTAACCTCGCCTTCGATAACGACTTCGAGAGCGTTCGGCCCTAGATCAGTATAACGAGCAATCACTTGAGCGCCTTCATCTTTACGATATCGATGCAGGCCGTGACTTCCTGACTCGTGCGCCTGACCTGCGTTACACTACCGCCATGAGCTCCGACGTTGCCATCGAGCCCATAAGCAATCCAGTCCTTCGGATTGGTGTCATCACAGAAGCCAATGTGCTGATTCTGCCACCATATCCAGAGATCGCCTAATTTACTCTCGGACACAGGCTTGAGTAGGCCCTTAGCTTGCGCCCAGTCATGGTACGAGGGCACGTAGGCCGGGTTCGGGGGGAAGTGCGTGAAGCCGTTCTTCTTCAGGTCCCAAGTGACGAAGGCTGCACACCAAGGATAGCCACCACCGAGTCCCACAGCGTTGAGGTACTTGACGATCTCGCCCATGTTGGAGCCGTCTGGCCACTCATGCATGCCGAGCTGAGTATGAGCCAAAGCCATGACTTCACTACGAATACCTGGCGGAAGTATCATAAGCATCGTAGCAAGATCGAACTGACCTGTCACAGTCAAGCGCGTCTCACGTTGTAACGACTTGACGAACTCGCGAGCAGGTGTACCGATTACGTCTGTCTCAGGGTCGAAGCCAGGAGGCCTAACGATCTGATGACCTGGATTCTTCTCATTCCAGCTACGTACGAACTTTACGAGCGCGTACTTCTTACGCTGAGCTGCAGGGTCGAAAAGCAGTACCATCACACGCCTCCGACCGGCAAAAGCTGTTCGGTAGCAGCACAAGCTTCGCCGCTTTCTCTAAACGCAGCTTTCAAGTCTGTGATCAATATACGCGCGTAACCGCTATCGCTGTGGAGCCATCCTGTACCCCAAGACTGCTTGATAAGCGCGTATTTGGAATCGACTCCTACCACATCATAGGCATGCCCTCCTAGCACCTTGCCGATAACGCGTATTACATGACCGACGGAAGAAGGCTTAGACATACCTTCAGTCCAGATAGTACCGAAAACGACAGGACCGAAGCGAGCTACGAAGTCAAGAGCTTCATCTACGTCTTGAGCGAAGAAGTACGTCTTGATGCGTTTACGCGCGATCAGTACTTTAGCTCCCGTACGTACCGTAGAGCCATTCTGCATATCAGGTTCACCGTCGAGAACCTTACATGCCTTGTAAATATCGTGACCCGTGAGGTCACACCAAGGGTCTTCGATTGGAGCACTAATGCCCCATCCAGCCCAGGCGAAACCGACACAATGCGGCGTCTCGCCTTGATCAAGTACCTTGGAAGACTTCCAACGCTTGACAGGTCGTGGCGCGCTTACCTTCTCCAGCTCGCGTACAGCATCCGACATACGATAGTCGCGTGCGTCCGGCGGAGAAGGCAAACGTCCAAGACCGTGCATAACGTATTTAGTCATTCATCGCCCCGCTTCCTCAGGTACACACAGATACGATCTATAATTGCGCCCTCTTGAGCTCTCTACTCTTTCTCGCGTCGTGTGTCACCTCGCCTCCCCTACCGGATATGAATGAAAACAAGATACACCAGCATCGTAAACACGGCCGTCATAAGGCCCGTGAGGATGAGGGTCTGGATGCGGCTGGAGTTGGCGCGCTCCCGCATCCCGCTCATCTCGCGGTCGATGTTCTTGGCGTTCGTCTCGGCCTTCTCCGCGAGTATCTGGTGCTGCACCGCGTACTCAGTGCGCGGCACCATCGAAGTCATGATCTCAGTGATAGTCGCGCGCCACTCGTTCTGCTGCATAGCGCGATGCGTAGCCAGCGCTTCGGCTTTGTCGATAGCCTTGTCGGCGACGAGCTTGGCCTCATAAACACGCTTATCGTTGGTTTCGAAGCGACGTTCCAGTCCTGCCCAGCGCGCTATCATAGCCTTCTCTTCCGTAGTCCAACGCATTTCACAAGTCTTCTGAAGTTCGTCGATACGCGCTTCTAACGAGTGATGTCGTAGATCGCACATACGCTCTTCGCCAGTGCGTTCCTGCTCAGCATGATCACGCGAGTAAAGAGCTTCATTCATTCCGCCTCCTCGGGAGGTGTAGCGGACCACCAAGGAGCTAGATTAGGCGAGATCTCAAAGTGTGCAATAAGTCCATTACGGAAAGCTTCGTCTCGTTTTATTTCCGGGCCATCAGATACGCCCATAGCGAACATGTAAGCGTAGCCGCCCAGCTCCCGGTATTCCAGGGTGCCGCCAGTAATCAGGTCTGCTTCTAGTTGTAGTATCAGAGCTTCAAGCGCGTCCATAGTAGCGCCGACGAACTTGAGACCGAACGTAGCCTGAACGAGATCCTGGTGTATATCTACCTGACGAAGTCTGCCTGTATAAGAACGAACAGGGTCGAACAGCATCTTCCTAGCTGGCAACACGTGCCCGTATTGCAGGAAGGTAGTAGTACCGTTGTTGTAATCGTTCGCGGTAGTAACAGCGGTAATCTTGAACACAGTACGTGTTACCTTTCCAGCCAACTCTTCACCTCCCTGTCTTGTACGGTAGTGGCGGACGCTGAAGCGCATTAGCAGGAGCAGCTGAATTAGCGCGACCTACGATATCGGGGAACCGTCCCTGATAGCCTGTACCGCCAAGCGACAGCGTTACGGTATCTGTATCTACATTCAACTTCACGGCCGTAATGATAGCTCCACTTACGTCTCCTACATTCAGAGCGCAACCTACCTTCATAGTAGCTGCACCCTTGATGCCGATGAGCGTAACTGTGCCTTCCCATTGAGGGCCATCACCAGAGATGCCACGCTGTACGATATATGACTGGGCAGCGTCAGCAGCTGCCGCTGCCTTATGTAGTCGGTAACTACCGTCAATGAGGCCGCTGTATTCACTGGACTCTGAATTGAGCCCCAGTAGGGCGACTTGGTCACCATTGACGTCGAAAGTCATACTCTTAGGCACCCATGCGGCTAGGACTCGCCTATTCTCTGTAGGATTAGAGCTATCAGAATAGATAACAGTAGCAGTATCGATCGTACCCTCATTCTTGATACCAGCAGATACTGTAACGCCTGGCTGAGTACCGTCCAACGCGTACGTACCTCTAACAGGCGTACAGAAGAACGTTGGATCCCACCCCCAATATAGAGTCTCGGCACTCATGCCTACGAGAGTCTCTATAGCCGCAAGATCTGTCATGAAAGGGTCTATCTTGACATCGACGCCATCCTTGACAGTAAGAACACTAATATCGCCTCCACCGGAAGCTGCTACGATAGCAGCTGTAAGGTCGCCCGGGCCAGATAGTAGACCGTTAGCGAGTACCTTGACTTCGCGTAGCTCCACGAACTGCTTACCCTCGCTATACATCTCATTAGCAGCATACCAGTTCTTCCACTTAGGCGGAGTAGGACGTACTTGATGGGGCGCTAACAGAGTCTGCCATCCGTAATTAGAAGAGTAAGGATGCTGCATAACCTTGAAGGTACTGTAGAAGACGATCATCTTACCGCTGAAACTAAGAGTAAGTACGTCATCGTCCGCTTCAAGCAGAACGACAGGATAGCCGTTCTCGTCCCATACGTAATCACCATTAGCGTAAGCTTCAGGCTGAGTAACTGGGTCAATAGGCAAGCCTGTTACTGGGTCTACCTTAGAATAGACTGCAGGAGTAGTGAACTGCTTACCCAACGCAGTACGTTCGAATAGCTTGACGCAATGAGGGTCCGTCAACATTGCGACAGGGTCCTGCACAGGAAGTTGCCAAGGCTCATCGCAGACATATAAGCCTGCCCAAAGCGAGCCAGGCGTTGGCATCTTATAGAAGTCTGTCCATACGTTGATCTGCTCATAGTCGGCCCAAGCCCAATCAAGAGGCCAGTCCTCTAGTACCTTACGGGTACCTGCGTCTAGGTTCGCTATCGTCAATGCGTCTATGATAGGAGTACGGAAGTCGTACCTAGCCTTAGCGGTAAGACCCGTAGCCTTCTCTTTCGATAGGCCATCACCTATCTGATAGTAATGAGCGGACCATAGTATCTCAGGAGCCGGACAATCGCCTTGCCAAGCAGTTTGACCTTCTAAGTGCGAAAGCGCAGGTATATCCGAAGGATGGTTACCGTAGTAGTCATAATGCACGGCTGCTTCCGACGGTGTAAAGTAATGAGACGGACGAGCACCTATCTCCAGGTCTGCGCTCTGGAATCTCAAGCCATTAGCCGTATCTGCACTTATCTGAAAGCCTTTACTGCCTGCAGGTGAGTTCCAGTTCTGACAATCAAGCTGCTTCCAACTACCTACATTAGAATCGCTACCTGTCCACGAGAAGTCTTCTCGGCGTCCATGTTCCTTCGCTGGACCTTCCGCGACTACTTGGAATCGTGCGAATTCGCCTGTATACGTAATACCCGGAGTATTGACGACCTTGCCACGCCATATCTCGCCTGTATCGCACGTTACGAGTACTTCATCATCAAAATTCGGTACAGGGGTAGGAGGCCTCAATAACATAGTACAAGTACCGTAACCACCGCTTACGTTAGAATCACACTCCAGGTTCTCTGCGTACGGAGTATAGTTCACGCCGCCAATACTCACAGCTATCTTACCGATAAGCGTATGTAGGCCCTTCTCCAGTAAAGTAGTTCGAGGCAATGGAGGCCAAGTGATTATCGGCACCGGAGGCACGTCAGGCGGCGGAAGTACGCCATCGAGATTACAATTGCCTACACCGTAAATACGCGCAGCTTCGATAGTAGACTTACCGTGTCCTAGCTGTTCCCCAGTATAAGGAACGATCGCACCGAGACCTGCTACATTAGTACGTCCGGAGCGCATAGCGCCATAATCTACGTAAACAGGCTCAGAGCCCCAGCCATGTACGATAGCGGAAGGAGCAATAAGCTTTCCTTCTACAGAAGACCAATTACCTCCACCGGCACCAGCGGGATCAAACTTAGCGGCTGCAACATCAAGACGACCGTAAGCCCCATATATATTATGAACAAGTACAGCACCGCTAACTTGAGAAGCGGCAGTAGTAAGAGAACCATAAATAGTCGGAGTCAAGAAGCGGATAACTACAATACCAGAGGCACCTGAGCCAGGGGTACCACCCCAAGTACCGTCACCACCATCTCCAGGATTTACACCATCAGCACCATCACCAGCCAAGAACGGAGCACCCTGACCACCATGGGCATAAGTAACAGACGAACCTGTGATATCGTTGGCTACACCTACACCGCCCTCAGCATGAGTAGTGGTATCGCTTTCATGAGTACCACTGCCATGCTGGCCCACTCCACCAGCACCACCGCCACCGCCGCCACGGGCGGGATAATGCGCAGAATAATCGGAACCACCACCACCGTCATATCCCTGTCCTGGCTCCCCTAAACCGCCAGCGCCGCCAAAAGCACTACCTTCAGTGCCGCCACCAGAACCACCATATTGGCCTACACCAGTATCATAAGAATGACTGCCGGCTCCACCGCCAATAGCAACAAGATCTGCAAAAGAACTATTCAAGCCATTCTCTTGAGCAGCACCGCCCCGCCCTATAAGGATATCTGTATTGGCATAAATATCTACACTAGAATATGCAAGATAACCGCCAGCTCCACCGCCAGCCCCACCGCCAGAAACGGCCGTACCGCCTCCACCACCACCAGCAACAATTAGAACCTCAGCAGTTAGATGACCATCAGGAGCAGGAGGTACTACAAATCTACCGTTACCAGGAGTAGCGAACTCCCATACTGTATACTCACCATCAATCGTGATCTCAGGGAAACTGTCGACAATGGTACCAGAACCAGACACAATGGCAACTGGTGCTGTAGAGACAGCACTATGGGTGAGAATGGTACCAGAACCAGACACAATGGCAACTGGTGCTGTAGAGACAGCCCCTATACGAAGGGTGAGGTAGCGGATGACGACGATGCCGGAGCCGCCGGCTCCACCACCGTACCCATCTCCCCCGCCGCCTCCGCCACCGCCGGTATTCGCAGTACCTGGAACTCCAGCGTAGCCAGCGATAGCGCCCGCGCCGCCACCATGCGAAGCCGTACCGACTTTGGCAACGTCGGTGCCCTGGAACGTCCCGCCGCCTCCGCCACCGCCGTAGCCGACAGTGGCTCCGCTGATGTCGCTCTCGACTCCTATGCCGCCGGCGCCACCGTAAGTAGCTGCGGCCTTGTGCTCTGCTGCTCCTCCGGCGCCGCCGCCGCCGCCGCCGGGGTACGGAGCCGAGTAGTCTGGGCAGCCTCCGTCGTACCCTTGCAGGGGAGAGCCGGTCGCCAGTCCGTGGTCACCGCCGCCTCCGGTGCCGCCTTGGCCGCCGCCCGAGGCGCCGTTTCCACCGCTGGCCCCGTAGTTGCCTCCGTAGCCACCACCGCGGGCAACGAGAGAGCCGAACTCACTGAGGCCACCGATTGTCCCTGGGACGTAAGAACCGCCCGCTGGCCCTCCATCACCGACCGTGACGGGCATCGTGCCGCTGACCCACTCTGTGCCGGTGAGCACTCCCCCGCCGCCTCCGCCACCACAGGACCCGCCACCACCACCGCCGACGATCAGGACCTCGCCCTCGCTGACACCATAGGGCGTGACGAACTCGCCCGCCTGCAGGAAGCGGACGACGGTGTAGTCACCGTCCGTCGTCGGGGTTTCGCCGAAGTAGGTCACGACCCTACTCCTGTTTTACGCTTGATCGATCGGTACGGCGACAGTAAGATCAGTGATGTTGACTTCAGCGTTCGTAGCGATAACTGCAGTGGTGAGAACGAGATCGTCACCAGAAGTAGCAGAGCATGTACCTTGCAAGATCGCAGTACCTGCCGCATTACAGATACGAAAATACGTAACAGCTGCAACATTACCTGTAGCTTCCGCGTCCGTAGCAGTAGCCGTCAACGTAGCCTCAGCAGCATGATTCGTACCGTTGTAAGAAGCGGCGCTAAATGCTGTAGCGTTCAGAGTACACGTCGCGACCTCAGTACCTGCAGCATCGTTAGCGTGTGTAGGCTCAGTACCTGTATAAAGAATGATATGGCCGGGCGGAGAACCTGCGTCGATCAGATCTACCAACGCGTTACACATAGCGACGGCAGCGACCTGAGAGATACGACAATGATGAGCAGCCATTATTCTTCTCCTTCTTCTGTAGTCTCTTCCGTCTCCGGAGGATTGATCACGACGCCTCGACCCTTCATCTTCACTTTGATACCTATAAGCACTTCGTCTTCCTCTCCAGCTTTCATTCTATAGCTCCTTTACATACCGGGCGTATTACCTTCCCAACCCCAATGATGGAAATGATCGTAAGGCCAAGCCCAAATGACTGCCTCGTCGAGATCTCCCATCTGATCGTCATGCGTCTCGTCGGCTTCAAGGTCTTTGACAGTGACGCCTGTAGGATACACAGGAATATCTTCATCAGCATCCGCGAAAACGTTATGCACAGTAACTACCTTCAGAGAACCGTCTTCATTACGCTCCTGCAAAGGTGCAGTAACTTTATCGATATACAGCAATGGAACGCGTATTACTACGACGCCCGAGCCTCCTAGAGGCCATGGAGCCTGACCATTAGGCATGCCGAAACCGAGCCAACCTCCTCCGCCGCCACCGCCACCAGTATGAAGGTCACCTGGACTTCCGCATCCTCCGCCACCACCGTAACCTGGCTGACCATCCGGATTACTCCATAAATTTGGACGCTCTTTACCTGCGCCACCACCACCATACCATTGTACGAGAGACCAGTCTATATACTTCCAATATGGTCCCTTACCTGCAATATCGCAAGGACGCCCGAGACCGCCATTACGTCCCCAACCACCGTTAGCGGGCCATTGAGACCCGCCTCCGCCGCCACAAGTGTGATTCAACCACGCATCCCACGAGGAACCCACGCCGCCAGAATGACCTTGTTCCATATCCGGACCCTTACCTGTAGCTCGAATAGAGACGATACATGAACCGGGACCTAGGTTCGTAACTACTGGAGCTATACGATAATTATAGCCGTCGACTATCGGAATGACGAAAGCGCGTTCGTAAGTAGAAGGCTGCGATAACGCCGTATAGTCTACTAATTCATCTGCCATGCCCGTGTCTGTAAAAGCGTAAGACGCTCCGTAAAACTTTATGTCAAAAGCGTTTGAGCACGAAATAACGAAGTCTGCTTCTGGAGGATGATCTACGTCGACTATATCTGGAATCATGTAGCACCTAATAGGATTAGTCTCGCCTTGAGCAACTACCTCTGCGTCACTTAGTACGAATTCGTCAGTATTATGAACAGCTGCTCCAGGGATTCCAACGTAATGATTGCCGCCATAATCGCCAGGTTGCGCCCAGTAATCTTGTACATCTGGGATAGCGCCTCCACCAGAGCCTCCATTAGCTGCACGGTAATTAGCGATACCCTGTACACGGCCTCCATAGCCTCCACCATAAGCAACTAAGCCTCCGAACGAAGAGTTCTTACCCATAGCTGCGTAACGCAGTTCGGGTGTATCCATAGGATTATCCCACTCTACTGTACTACCGCCTTGTCCTACTACAACAGGACCGTCGTTTACACCTGGACGTATAGTGAGATTATGAACGTCTACGAAGCCCCCAGCGCCTCCACCGCCACCCATAATACCGCCACCACCAGCTCCTCCACCCGCCACCAGCAAGACGTCGACACCTCGTACAGCACTATCGACAGTAAAATCCATGTCTTGCGTAAACGTATAAGCACGCCAGCCACCACTACCGGCCACGCCTACAACTATATCTGACGGCTCGGAGACGTTGAGGTTCTTATCGATAGCGCGAGCGCGATAACAACGAGCTTGTCCGGTCGGCACCTTCTCTTCCCAAGAGACAGTCGGACTACCTTCCCATATCATAGCTCGAGCAGGTCCTACATAGCCTACGTCATCCCTCTCGATTATGTAGCCCAGCAAGTCCGTGACTTCCAGTTTAGTACTAGGGTTCCACTGCCACAATATACCAGCAGGCGTACCATCAGCGGACAAACCTGTAGGAGGCGTAGGGGAACACAAGTCCAGGACTGGACGAGAAGTAGTACTGACCTCGAAACACGATATCATCTCAGTTTCCGACTCATTAGCTTCATTCGTTCCGAATACTTCATAGCGATAATGCCTAGCGGGCAATACGTCAATGTCCAAGTAAGCTTCCGCGTACGTACGATCAAGCTCCTGACCGTCACGATAAACAATATAGTGCCGGAACATAGGCTCATCCGAGTTACGCCAAGACGGACCTCGCATATCGTCCCAAGCTATCAGTACTCTATCATCACGAGACCAAATCATCAGAAGGCTGACCCCGCTTTACGTACTTTACGCTTAGTCAAGATAGGCTCTAGTAGATCGACTAGTTCATTAGCTTCACGAGCGGACGGAGTACTCGTAAATGTAGACCACTGTACGATATAAGTATCGCCTCCAGCTCCTGACAAGGCAGGAGCTCCACTACTGTTATTAGTAGCAGTAGTAGGTAGAGGAACTGTGGGTGTAGTATAACCGCCGCTGTAAAGGCTCTGTGAGATAGCAGACATAGACGAGAAGATATCGCTCAACGTACTTATCGCTTCCTGAGCTTCCTTCATACGAGTCATGCCTGGCAAATGGTCTAACGCTCCAGCGATAGCGTCTATCATCTGAGCCAGCGCATTACCTATATTCGTCCACATATCCCCGAAGCTCAAACTCATACGACTGAATTCTTGTAGATTGCTCGTCAAGTCAGGTAGACTGGCAGCTAGGTTAGCGATATCCTGTACCAGTTGGACCATCGTAGAGATGAAGCCTGATCTAGTACTCAGCTTCTCCAACGCTTTGTCGTCCCACCTGTCGAACTGAGACAGGATATTATCGATAGCTGTAGCTAACGCGGCTCCAAAGGCTGTCCAATTCTGCTCAGTAACAGAGAGTACAGATGCAGGAGCATTAGCGAAGAAGCTGAGAATATCTCCCAACGCCCCAGCCAACGTAGCGATTTTGCCCATGCGGTCTGCTTGCGTACCCAGTAGCTTATCAGCAACGGTAACGAAGACCTCCATGACTTCCGTAATCGCACTTCTGATAGCGGAAGCAAGAGCATGCCATTTCTGCGGTACGACAGTTACAGCCTCCGTAGGTGCGCTAACGAAGAAATCGATTATACTACCTAGCGCGCCTGCTATACTACCGACGTCTCCAGCACGCGTAGTAGTATCACCCAGCTGCTTAGTAGTAGCTTCCTTGAAAGCAGTAAGTACTTCGGTTACCGCAGCCTCGATAACTCGAGCTAACGCTTGCCACTTCTGCGGAATAACTGAGACAGCATGATCTGGCATACTGGATAGTGCACTGATGAAGGAGCCGAGTCCTCCAGCCATGGACCCTACACTACCCATACGAGTAGCGGTAGAGGCTAGTTGCTTAGCTGTAGGACTCTCGAATACCTTGAGTACCAACGCGAGAGCAGCCGACAATACCTGAGCTAAACTAGTCCAAGCTTGAGGTATTACCTTAGTAGCCTTCTTCGGCATGCTTGACAAAGCGTCGATGAAGGAGCCCAAGCCGCCAGCCATGGACCCTACAGAGCCAGCGCGCGTAGCTTGCTTAGCCAAGTCCTTGTTCTTGGAATCGTTGAAGACTGCTAATACTTCTGCAATAGATACTCTGAGTACATTAGCTAGCGAAGTCCAAGCCTGCTTAGTAGGACTAACAGCTTTCTTAGGCATCTTACTGAGAGCACCGATAAAGCTACCAAGTCCTCCAGCCATCGACCCGATGGACCCCATACGCGTACCCTCAGTATCGAGCATCTTATCGTCGAGGGAAGAGAAGACAGCTAAAATCTCGTAAACACCTACGAGTAATGCCTGACCTAAAGCAGTCCAGTTCTGCCTAGTAGGACTAATGACCTTCTTGGGAGCGTCCGATAGAGACTTGAGTACAGTACCCAACGAGGAAGCGATAGAAGCGAGGTTAGAGACACGAGTCGCGTAAGCAGCTACTAAAGCGTCACTCATTCCAGCACTCATACCCTGATTGAACTCTAGCATAGCCTTCTGGAAAGCAGCGCCTATGCCAACCCAATCACGATTGAGTACCTGCTTGATATTCTTCGGGATGGAAGCAAGCTTGAGCGCTAGATCTGCGCCTGCGGCAGCAGTCTCCTGCGCTGTCTTCTTGATATCCTCAACGAGCGTAGCGCCCTTGAGCATATTGCCTGCTTGGTCCATCCAGCCGCTCAGTACTGCCTGTCCCTTCGTCATCGCTATCGGACCGGACATGCCTGGAATCTGTACGTTGATTATGTCTCCGATAACCTTAGCCCACGCGATCGCAGCGGCTGAGGCTTCTTCGAAAGCAGGCTTAGTCTTATTCACTTGATCGAGTAACGCTTGTATATCCTTAGCTAGTTGAGTACCGGGGAACTGATCACGCAACTTGCGTAGCTGATTCATGTAATCTTCGAGAGCCTTCTCACCTTCAGCGCCTGGTTGTACGTCGTTTATACCTGCCATTATATCTTGAAACGACTTGATAGCAGACTTGAGTTCAGGCTCCGCTTTCTCCAAGTCGCGTACCATCTGATCTGGCAGATTACGTACTTCTACTCCCGCGCCTCCAGCGCTCATGAGAGCCATGCCTGCCAGGCCGAAGCCTGTGAAAGGCACGATAGGCATCGTATGTATAGTAGCACCTGCAGCAGCAGCACTACCTCTAGTAGCTAACGCTGCCGCGTTAGCTTTGAGCGCTAAAGTCTCTGCTTCAAGTGCTGTAGTCTCCAAAGCGAGAGACGTCGTAGTACTTACTATACCTCGTCCCATAAGCGCAGCGGCTTGTCCCCATGTAGTCTGAACGAAGATAGCGCCCTTGACGGCTACAGCGAAAGCGATCAAAGCGGTAGCGACAGGCCATAGTACTCCTGCGAAGGGTCGTAAGATATTGAATACGACCGCTAGAGCCTTAGCCAAGTTAGTCAACTGCGGTATTACGGCTTTACCTATCGCGTACTCAAGACCCTTGAAGGCACCGACAAGGTTCTGCCATGCGATCAATGACTGTTTAGCAGCATCCAACTGATCTTGATTGAGTATTTGACCGTTACGTTCGAGGGCAGCGTTGACCTTATCAATCTGCGTAGCAGAAGCCGAATACCACAACGCCATGGAAGCTGCACCACGTCCTAGTATCAGAGTCGCAGCTCCTGATCTAGTAGCCGGGTCTACCGTCTCCGACAACCGGTCCCTGATAAGAGCAATTTGTTCTTCCGGCTTGAGGTCTTTCAAGTCCTGCCAGGTAAGACCTAGATGCTCATAGGCATCTGCCGCTACCTTCTCACCGTATTGCAAGCCGTATAGCGACTTCTCCAACGTCTTCATGGCCATGCTCGTAACGTTGCCTTTGACGAACATCATCTGGAACTGGCCGACCAGTCGAGAAGCTCCTTCAGCAGTCATACTAGTTTGAGCTTGAAACTTAGCAGACTGCAGAGCGAAGTTACCGTAAGACTTAGCGCTTAGTCCAATGGCTGCCGCGATAACGCCACCCGTAATACCAGCAGCCGTAGCAGCTTTAGACCAAGTCATCTGAGTCTCAGCAGCCATACCTGTCAACGCTGCTTTATCGCGATCAAGCTTAGCTATAAAAGCAGCATCATTGATGTCCAGGTACGCTACGAGTTCGCCTACAGTCAGTGCCATCACGTACCTTCTTCCGGAGGAAACAGAGCGAAGCGTAAACGTGAATCAATACCGAGCAGTCCGAGTATCCGAACTCGTAGCCAGCGCCCCGAGCGCTGGTCAACCAGGCCCGGGGCGCTCATATCGATGTGATAGTGCTCTTGCATGTCGGCCTCGATCAGGTCCCAGCGTCCGAGGATGTCTCGCCAGGGTCGGCCTTCGCTACTCGTTTCGTCTTCAGGTCTGTCAATCCAGCGTGAGAGCCCCGTGATCGGGCTGACGGTGTTGCCGTCGTCTTGCGTCGACTCGCCCGATTCGGGGCCGGTGCTTCCCCCTGGTTATTCCAGACCGCCTCAGCTATCATACGATTGCCGGAGAGATGAAACGCGATGAGTGTGGCCAACACTGCTTTGAGATGGGCACCCATGAGTCCGTCTGCAAGCATTTCCGTTAGCGTATCGCCACAGAGTTCTTCCATTAGTTCGTTCTGGTCCATATCGGAGAGAACCTCGGCATCTACGTCGTAGTCCTCTCCTTCCATACCCGATTTGATGGCCGCATTTATCTGCGGTGCCAAGGCCTGCACCTTCAGCCACGTACGCGCGCTAATATCGCCCGGGAAGGAATACTCCTTGCCACGAATAGGCAGCACCAACGGCTTGACGGCCGGAAAGTCGTCTAGGTCTCTGAAGGCCATCGTCTAACCTCAGACAGCCGTGACGACGATGTCAATGTTGCTGGCTCCCGCCGAGTTCGTAACCTTGATGTACGAGGCACCCGCCGTCTCTGCCGGCGTGATACCCCAAATGCTGTTGTTGTTCTCGACGACCCACGAGGTGAAGTTGTGCGCTACGAGGCAGACACCTGTAGTAGCGACAACATCGTTGACACCTGCCTTGAAGAAGTTAGTACCGATAACGTGCACCAGCGTACCGCCAGCGGCCGCTACCGTACTCGGCGTGATAGAGTAGATCACCGGAGCAGCGAAGGCGCCATCCGGATGCGTGATCGAAGTACGAGCGCCCTGACCTGTGAGGACGACAGACACCGTGGAATTCGCGTCCATGGCTCCACCATCATCTGACCAGGAGACAGCTGCGTAACCCTGATAGGCTTCCACACGAGGCCCACTGGGCTCCATCTCGTACCAGCGCACTTCTACGCGATTCGCTGCACCCATGTGCGGGGAAGCAGCACGAAGGACTTCCTGGCCGGGATCGTACGTAGTAGCACTAGACGCCTGCACCTTCCTGGCCAACTTGAGGGTCAGACCCCAGGCAACGGCTGTGACCGTGGAGCTCTTGTAGCCCTCACTATCGTAATCATCGTCCGGCTGCACAGTTGGAGTGAAGTCCGGCTTGAGGTCCTCAACGCCAAACACTCCAATCCAGGTTGGAGCAGCGTGAGTACCGGTGTTCACATCCAGGTACCATTTACGGTTGAGCGTAGACGCGCCCAACGGCACCTTAGTAGTCGCAGGCATAACTCACTCTCCTTAGGTTCTGTTCGTGGAAGGACGGTGTACGGACATGTAGTAGTTAGACACATTCGACCAACGGCTATTACTGTCTTGACCAAGAGGAGCAGCTGACTGACGTAAAGACTGTACGATAATTACGCCAGTAGTCAAGACGAGATGTAGCTTACCATGAAGCAGATTGAAGATAAGGTCAGATAAGTCATCCACGAGACGAGGGTCTGAACCTGACCAGCGACAACGCATCTGTACACCGATAACTGAGTCAGAGAGACTAGGAGCGTCCTGCACACCGTACGTAGTTAGCGTAACGATACGATCTGGAGACTGCGGTACATTACCCAGTACGATACCCGTTTGTTGAGCAGTGTAAATGCCGCTCGAATTCCAGGTGCCTATACTGTTAGACTGCAAGTAAACAGCCAGACCAGTCAACAGGTCAGTGTTGAAGCCGCTCATGTTAGCGTCGTCTTCATTTCGCGTTGTACGAGTAAGAGTCCTACGCCACGAGAGTCATTAGCCGGTTGTTCAAGATACTTAGCTTGACGCCCTGGAGCATGTACCCAAGTGAGTTCTTCATGCTGCCTACAAGCGTAAGGCGTATCGAAACTAACTGCAGCGCGTAACGTACCCGGGTCCGGAGGCGAAGCTATGCCGGACTCCAGTAGTGGACCAAAGTCCAACGGTACGATATCTACTGCCCGCTTGAGCACTTCCTCCGCCCATAGGTAGAGGCCCCTAGCGGCACCCTCACGTTCTTTGAGCGCAACTTCCAGGCCAAGCCACCGCGTTGTCACGATCATAGTCATGAGCAGGCTACTTTCACGTAAACGACTCGCGCCTTGAACTGCTTCGGACTGACAGCGAGTACAGTACTAATGCGACCTGCAACGGTAATACGAGACTGAGGCGTGAAGTCTGCTTCATGGCTGTAAGGAGCATGAAGTGTGAACTCTGATACGACCTCTTCGCCTGCCACGTCACGTACTAGTCGACGCGTAGTATCAACATTGCAGGTCACATTGACAGGTGCAGCGTAGATCGGACCATAAGCACTGTCACCCGTATAGGTTTCGACGACGACGATAGCGCCCATCGTATCGAGTGCCGCTAACCGTGTTTGAGCTATCTGAGCAGCCGTAAGGCTCATGTATCAGTCTCCGAAGACAGCGTTATGTTATCGATGTCATTCGAGTAAGCGTCTACACGAATAGTCGGTACAGTACCCGCAGAAGAGCCAGCACCGTAGCCATACTTATCGCGCCACTCAATAGCAGATTCACGGTACTGCTTAGAGATGTCTGATTGATTAGACGACATCCCTTCCGCAGTGAAAGTGACATGCCTGGCCCATAGCGAGGCTAACGTCTCGAAGCCTGCTGCAACAGCTCGCTGCCACGAACCCTCAATGGAGATCAATCCTTCGATCTCCGCATCAGAGAAGTTGGCGTCGGCTGGTTTAGGACCGGCAGCCGACAGCGTATCGCCCAGCGAGAACCGGACCCGGTCTCTGTCGAGAAGCAGCGAATCTGTGTAAGTGAAAGCCATGACTATTACGCGCCAACCAGCGTGTACCACTGAGTCGTACTGGTAGCGATGTAGGTCACTGTAATGGCCTGAGCCTGCTGATACGCGGCGTCTCCACCGAGCGCGTTGATCTGCCCTCCCGTTGCCGGGAAGACGTGCAGGTGCTTGTTAGCGACAGTATTGATGACGGTGACTCTCATACCTGCGATAGCTGTCGGAAGCTTGACAGCCTTGGTATCATCAGCAGCCGTGATAGCTACGATCGCCTTGGTAATCGCTCCCGCATCCGCATTCGTTACACCGGTACCTGCGGCAGCCAGAGCCTGCACGTCCTGGAGCAGATGACGAATGCCGACAACATCCTTGTTGGCATCGAGAACGACACCCTTACTCGCAAGAGCAGTACCTGCGGTAACACCTGCGAGCACGTCGACTTCCGGCTGCGTAGCAGTAACACCGTCGATGCCGAGATGTACAGTGACTTCCGTACCGGCGATAGCCAGATGTTCAGCATCAATGCCCTTGTAGTGCGTATAACCTGACGTAGTGTCAGTCATAGTATACCTTCCAGTTCGGACCAGGGGCAGCGGACACGAGGCCCGCTACCCCCAGCATATGTATGCCAGTCCGAGTCATGACACTCGCTCAGGCGTTGCCGCGATAAATCCAACGCCAATCGCGCCAACCGTAGCTGTACCTCATCTCAGAGATGTAGGTAGCCCAGAGGGTCTTATCCTCCACCTTCGGGACGATGCTGACAGGCGAACGATCGAACCAGATCAACGACTGCTTCATCTTGATGGAGTCGATCAGGAACCACTGAGAAGCGGACGTCAGGTAAGGCCACACCTTGTACTGGAGCCCATACCGAGGGTTGATGTCCGCATCAGCACTACTGGTCTTGGTAGGCGTCTGGCAGAGGATTTTCGCGCTATCCTCCAGAGACGGACCGACGAGCAGGAGATCAGGAATGACACCTGCGAGCTCATTGACATCGTCCGTAAACGCCATCATGGCCAGACGAGCAGCGGCGAGAGCAGTCGCACTCAGTGCCGAAGTGGCCTCATTGGCCTGCGTAGTAGCAGCCTTGGTAGGACTCGCTGGGTGAGCAGCGTCCGTCAGCGGCACACCGTCACCACCTGCATAAGCAGCTGCCGAACAGTTGTTGAACACCGAAGCCGCATCGTGTTCACGCTTGAGAGCAGCCGAGTCACCCAGCTGCTGCGTAGCATCGATGATCTGCGGATACTTGTTGTCTTCGATCAAGGTACGACGAATTGGCAACTCGACCACGTACTCTTCATGAGTGAACGTGGTCTTGTAACCCTTGTCAAACCCGACAGAAGCGACTCGACCGGTGTTCTTGAAGTCCGCCCACGCATCCGGCGAAACAGCGCCGAAGCTGTGGTAGAACTCACTGTCCGAATTGGACGTCTGCATGCTGAAGAGCTCCGGGAACATGATCGGCCGCTTAGCATAGCCGACCTGGAACCACTCGCGAATACCGAGAAGGAGTGCTTCTGCCCAATCTTGTTTGATCTGTGGCATGACTCACCCCTCTCAGGTAACAGTGACGTTCATCGGATGGGCACCGTGCTTGATCATGACCAGCGTCTCTTCCGCAGCAGACGATTCAGCGATCACAAGCAGGTCGTGGTTGGAATCAGCGGCGACCGTCATAGCTGCGGTAGCGCCAGCGATATCCAGTGGAGCGTTGATGTGACGAGCGGAGGCATCGTAGACACCGTAGATCGCATCTTCATCGATGATGACTGCGACCTTCGTGGTCGAGTCCGTGCAAGACTTAGTCTCATTGCACATACCGATGATGAGCTTACTATCGGTGGCAGCGATCAGGACTTCTCCCGTCACTCCATCCAGCATGAGCAGATCGCCCTTGGTATGGACGACTGTATCCTTGCTGTAGAGATTCACGATGGTGGGCTGGCCACCACTAAGGCGTCCACGATAGCGGAAGCCTAGCGAAGTATCAGCCATAGAGAGTCACTTCCTTTCGTTTTATAGAGCCTGCTGCTCCGCGATCAGAGCAGCTTTCTGTGCTTGGGCACGTTCGATCGGTATGCCCATCAAGCGTGCAGCTTCGATCTCGCCAGCGGTGAGTTGTGTGGAGCCACTACTGCGCTCTCCACCACCAGCTCCACTATTCAGTTCAGGCGCGCGGGGCTTACCGCCGAGAGTCACACGTCCAGCGTCTACCAGAGCCTTGACAGCGTCTGCGACACCTTCTACGACACCAGACTCATTGACGTCTACGCCTGCTTTATCAGCCAGGACATAGACGTCTTCCGGATGCTGTGCGCCTAGCTTAGCAGCTTCGGCGACGAATGCGGAACGAATCAACATGTCGCGTGCCTTCTCGTTAGCGACTTCTATAGCCTTCTTAGCGGCATCAAGCTCTGCCTTGAGTCTATCCGTCTCAGATAGCTCAGCTTGCTGTCGAGTGACATCCGCGTCTTCCAAGTCCTTCAGCTTCCTACGCCGGGTCTCCGCCTCCTTGTTAGCTGCCTTGACTGCGGCTTCCAGGCGAGCAATTTGAGCGTCTCTGTCGTCTGTTCCAGCGCTGGCTGCGGCGTCCGCCGCTGTCTTCGCTTCGTCGGCTGCTTTAGCCGCTGCCGCATCTATCGCTGCTTGTTCTTCAGCCGTCACGGCTGCACCCCTTCGTCGTGGGCGTCACGCCCTGGTTACTAGGCTTTCGCTATGCCGCGCACGGTGGCTTGACCGTGAACTCCACCGACTTTGTCTTGCAGTTCTACTTTGTAGTAGCGCCAAACTGCTGTAGCAGTATAACTGGCGATACCTGCGGCCAAGATATCTGCCGAAGCCTGCACGATCACTGCGTCTGCGAAGGCAGCATCATTACCGCCCGTAACTCGCCAGCAGATCGTTTGTGCACCTGTATTGACGCAGGTATAGGCGATAGTACTGTAGGACAGCGTATCGATAGTAGAACCAGGTACGTCTGCCCATGGTGTAACGCTGTTCTTGCCGACAGGAGTAACTTCTTCTGCGACACCGATAATCGGTACCGCAAACTCCTTGGTCTTGGGTCCTATGGGAAGGTACGACATCCTAACCTACTTTCCGCAATCCGGTCCACGGACTATTTCGACGGTATTCTCAAGGTTACGCAACTCAACCACTTCACGAATGAGGCGAAGGATACGGGGTCGCAAACCTATACGAATAACCGGTATCGTCATAATACTAACCGATCTGTTCACGCGTATAATCACGCGTAGCTCCGGAGGTAGCAACGTGCTCTCGAGCCTGAGCTTGATAGTACTCAACACGAGACGTAGCAGCGCGAGCGGCCGTACTATCCATAGCTACCGCTAACTCATTCTTAGCTTGACGAATACTACGCTCAATAGCTCTCTCGTCTTGCTTATCTTGGTACAACTGAGCCTGCGCAGCGACTTCTTCTTCACTTTTCTCAGGATAGAGTTGAGTAATGCCTTCCTGATAAGCACTATACACGTGCATACAGTTAGGATGACCCAAGCCGTCTGCTTCTGCATCATCTATTGAAGGATACTCATTAGACTCACCTGAGATCGACAGTATCTCTCCTTCCCAAGGAGCGCAATCAGGACACGGCGACCCATCTTCGTTGACTATTACGAGGTCGAGACCGTTTTCCTGTAGAGTATCAAGATGACCTGCAATGGCTGCATTACGAGTACCAGCACTCAAAGCCATGGATGCGTAAGAGTAGAGGCTCCATCCACGTCCTATCGTATCGACGAAGCCGGTTACTCCCGACGAAGCGAAATCGTCTAGCGTACTCTGTACTGCTTGACGACGCGTTTGTGTACCGAGTAACTGTTGAGACACTCCCTGATTGACGGGATTCTCTGATAGCGCTACGGGTAGACCTGATGAGTCGATAAAGCCTGTAGACCCGGCAGTTACTGCCTTCTTGTAAGCATCCATAGCTGACCAGAGGATACGTGTCTCCGTAGAGTTGAGGTAGGCAAGCGTCTCATTCGTAATCTTCTCTACAGCACGTAGACCCCCGAGGCGATTAGTGACGGCTGTACCTCGTCCGATATCCTCAACGGCTGCCAGACCGCCTCGCTTATACGCTTCTGTCAAAGCTGAAGGAAGACCCGTAGCTACTTCTTGACGCAGGTCTGTAATGAGCTGTAGAATCTCGGCACGGTAAGACTGAAGCTGTGCGAGTTTCTTCGTAGCCCAATAAGGCTGCTCGATACCCTTCTTCAGGTTAGAAGCGATACGTTCCATCATGAGCCGTTCACCTTCAGCGTACAGTGCGGCTATGGCACGAGCTAGGTCTTCAGCTGTGGCGCGAGATACGGGCATCTATTACGCCATTCCCTTGGTATTAGGCTTGGTCTCTGGAGACAGCAGAGGCTTGACTGTAATACGCGGGAAGTTGTCGACAGGCTTACCGTCCGGACCTATGACGGCTTGATGAGTAGGAGGTGGAGTAGCGTCTTGTGCGCCTGAGTGTACAGGCTGTACATTGATGCCTTGCTCATCGCGTATGATCTTGACTTCCCTTTTGATCTGCGTAGTAGTCCAATCGGGGTGAAGGATAGTCACCTTCTGCTCGATCGAGGCAGCACCTGCAGTATTCAACAGATTGACTGTATTAGCTCTAGTCAGGAAGTCGACCTTCTCATCGTCTTCCCAATCTACGGTAACCTCTACTTCTTCGTCGAGACCGCCCTTACCGTAGACGTTGTACAGTTTACGAGCCATGGTCATAGCGTCTTCCCAGGCGTTACCAAAGACTGTCTGACGATCGCGTGCTTTAGCGATGAGACCCGCGCGCTGTTCCTTCAGCGTACCTTCTGCAGCGACCTGACCTGTGAGCTGGAAGTTCGAAGTTGGGGTACGCGTAAGACGTGCAATATCGAAGACGATCGTCTCCTTGAGCGCGATAAGTCCTGTGAGATCTGCGGCAGCGATAGAGCCAATCTTACCTGCCGGGTCTGTAATGTAAGCCCAGGAGCCTGGAGCTAGGATGGAAGTATCAGGCTTACCGCCCGTCATCGTGTAGATGGGGAAGCCAGCAGTATCTGCTGCGGCTAGTAGGTCGATCATGGATTTGTTGAGAGCGTTCGCCATCGGCACAACGTCCTCTAACTCGGACTCACCATAGCTGTAGCCTTGATCTTTGTTGCGGAAGTGTATAACGGGGATACCCAACGGCTTGCCGCCCATGTCCCCCGTGTCGGTCCACGGGATAGGCCAAGGCTGACCGTCCTCCTCGTGCTGTTGCCACGAAGTACCTGTACCCATATCGGTGTACTTCTCGATACGGTCTGGGTAGTAGAGATTCGTACGACGCGTCTTGACGTAAGCGCCGGAAGTGACGTACCAACGCTTGATCGCGACGACAGGCATCATGCGGTGTTCATCACTGTAAACGATGTGAATGCCGGATACGCCATCGTAGGCATTCTCTTGCATGAAGCGCGGTCGCTCTCCTTCATTATCCCAATCAACGAGCAGATACGTGTCCCCATCGCGAATACTAGCCAGATGCACGACTTTCTGTTGAGCATCCATGCGACTACGTTCCCACCAGTCGACTAGGAGGTCGGGCTGATCGTCACACTCGAACTTAGCGACGACCAGCTTCTCAGCTAATCCATCTACGACGATCGGACAGAAGTTCAATGAGAACTCCTGGTCAGGAGTCAACTCGAGGAACTTACGCATACGCTTCGTGAGCTGAGTAGTATGTTCGCCTTCGTAGTAGTTACGGAACATGGCGTACTTCTGGGAGCGCTCTTGTTCCTGCTCCTCGAGCCAATTCAGGTAGCTTTGTTGCACGATAGCTGTACCACCGGGCTGAGCTTGTCGAAAAGCATCTAGGAGTACGGCCATCAGTTCGTCCTCTCACGTGGAAGCAGCAGAAACCAGACACCTGGGTCTAATGCGATATCTTCGTCTACGCTACAAGACCAGAACTGCGCTAAATCGGCTACATCGACGGAAGCGTCTACGAGTATCAGGCTAAGCATACTTCACGCTCCCAGCTTCATAGCGATTCTGCATGGCGAGTTTCGCGAAAGCACCAGCGGCAGCGTCTACCTGGTCATCGTAGGGCCCATCCGGGAAAGCGCATAGTTCAGATAGGAACGTAGAGTTCCAAGCGCCGGCTACTAGCTTTACATTACCGACTTCACACTGAGCAGCGAACGGATTAGCGCGAGTTACCTTGGAGCCTGTAACGGTCTCTGCATGAACGTCGTAACCTGCGAGATCGCTAACGGAAGACATCGCGGATTCTTTACCACCGGAGCCTGGCTCCTGCTCCATCCAGACAGAGTAACGGGGGTAGAGCCCTGCGTCTAGCTGCGTCACCTGTTCGACGACAGTCTTACGCTGCGCAGGACTCCACTGTCCCCGTTGTACATCGATGACGTAGAAGAGGCCTGCACCTCGCCCAATCAAGACGCCAGCGGTGTAATCTCCGCCGTCTTCTGTAGAAGCTTTATCCCAGTAACGCACCCAATGAGTGAGGAACGTAGGACGCTCTGAGAGTACGGAGCCGAACCATTCACGCTTGAAGACGTTACCGGAAGGCAGTACGTCCCAGTTACCTTCGAGCAGTTGCGCGCGAGTAACGGCGTCTAGTTGATTCAGGCTGCCTAAGTACTCATCGTAGTCTAGGTGAGGATTGTCTATCAAACGGGCAGGAACGAAGAGCCGATTATCATCGTCGTGGTCGTTGACGAACCGCTGCTTCACCCATTCATGCCCGATACCACCAGGGTTACTGGCAGCGCGCATACGAATCGGGACACTACTACCTGCGAGACGGCGAAGCCTACTGAACAGGTAGCGGTATTGCACTTCGGAGAACTGTGTGAGCTCATCAAAGCCTACGAACTGAACTTCAGCTCCTTGATAACGATAACGATCGGTATCCGTCTGGAGATAACCGAAGGAAACGGTAGCACCACTGGGGAATGTCCAACGATGGTCCGCTTCTGACCACTTGGCGCCGGAGCCGCGCAGCCATTCATTAGCACGATCCATAATAGCGCCCGGTAGAGCTAGGTCTTGGTAAGTACGCCGGAAGAGGATAGCGGCATAACCGGGAACGTTGACGTATTGGAGTGCTGCCATTAGAAGAGCGTCGGTCTTACCTCCGCCGGCTGCTCCACCGTAGAGGGCTTCTGTGCAGTCGAGGTCTAGGAAGGCGCGTTGACGTTCTGAAGGCTCGTGAGGACTCCAGTCGCTGGTAGTATCTGCGGCTTCTGTACGGAGAATAACTTCGTCGAGGTCTTCAGCGTCTAGCTCTTGACGAATATCGATGACCGACATGTTCTCTGAGAGAGCAGAGAGAGCGTCGGTACTGATAAACGGGTTAGAACTGCTAGCCATGTGGACTGTTAGCCAACGTTTATTGCCGTTAGCTTCCTCTTCTGCAGCAGACTTGTAAAGCTTGGAGACAAAGTGAGAATCAGTAGCTTTAGTGGGCTTACCGTGTAGTGATGGAGGAGTATAAAGCAGGATAGCGTCGCCATCGGTATCGAGAAGTATAGAAGAGCCGGCTAGGTTCCAAGCGTCTTCATTGCCGAGTTGCCACTCATCGAGGATAAGTAGATCAGCGGGATCTCCACTGATGGAGGCTGCATCGGAGCAGGTCTTGGCCTTGAGACGTTGTGGCGACCCTACTAGTACGATAGTGCGGTCTACTTCGTTCTTGCGGAAGACGCCTTCGGTAAGAGTGTCGCGCAAGGCGTGGGTGACGATACGCCAGAACGCGGTAACTTGCTCGGTGACGGGGGAGGCGTAGAGTACGCGTTCACCGTTGAGGAAGCGATTGATAGCGAGGACAGCGGCGCCAGTGGTCTTACCGGAGCGCTTGCCTGCGCAGACTACGACGCGCTTGGTATTGGAGAAGGCAAAGGCAGCTTGCGCTGGATGCGGTCGAGGAAGATGCACGTTGACGCTAGGCATCGAGTTCCTCAAACTCGCCATCAATAATTTCTTCTGTGCCCGCGTAGACTACTTGTATCTTGATGGGCCCGCCCTCTTTGCCCGTAACTTCTTTGCGTTCGCGGTTCCAGCGATCAGGATGACGGCGACGGAGTAGCTCCATGCTGGCTTTCCAGTCATCGGGAGCGGCATCCACAACGTACCGGAGGAGATCGGACTCGGCCTTCGCCTCAGCTTTTAGTAGATTCTCATAAAACTCGTGGAACGGTCCCGACTCCTCTAACCGTCCACGCTTTATCCAGTTGATCAGGGTTTGGTTATTGATGCCCGCCAAGGATGCAGCTACCTTACGGTAGTTGTTTCGCTCTAATGCCTCGATGACGATTGTGGTGCGTTCAGGAGTGAACTTACTGAGGTGGTGGTTCTCGCCTCGCGCGGTAAGCTCTTCGTCGCGCTGATTACGTACCTTCAGCTGGTCCTCACGGACGTGATACCGCTTCTGCTGGTACGGTTCGATTTCGACGTGCTGCGGCTCAGCGCCGATCTTCTCGGACGCGTTCGATTTTTCTGGAACAACACCGTCACCGCCCACCAACTTCCTAACGGGGTAATTCTGGTCCGGCTTGCAAGTGGGGTAATTCCGGTCCGGTATCAACTTCCTAATTGAACCTTTACTGCGGATTTTGGAAATGTCCAATTACTGCACCTTCGGTTTATTTTGAGGACCCCAGGATGGCCTTGGTACCACGAAGTACACAACCCCCAGTACCACCTACCTAATACCAAACCCCTGGTCCTATCTGCCTGGTATTATGAAACAGGTACTAACTTACTGGGAGGGTACCGTACCTACATACTGGTATGAGGAGCTTCATACCACCTAACCTTTAGGTCAATACCTTAGTCTAAAACGTTTCACCAAAAGGGGTTCAATTACTAAGATGGTACCGATTGGACTACCTTGGACCACCAAACCCCAGGTCCTCACAGGGGTACCACCTTCATCGAAGCTGGACTAAAAAGGTCCTATACGTAGGTCAACCCGGAACCTTATTCCAATCCCAGTCCAGGACTGGGATCTTATACCAGAATATCCAGGTACTGGCTTCCTAATTCCAACATTGGTACTCCACAGGCTTCAAGATTCGAATGTTAGGATGGTGGTACCCCCTCCAGGGGAGTATGCTCCCAGGGTAGGTAGATCGTAGATTTTGTAGATTAGGACTAAGAGAGGAGTTGTAGGTAGATTGTAGATTTTGTAGATTAGGACTATGAGATGAGAGGAGTGTAATGACCGTCGACAAGACCAACGCCATCACCACGGACAGGATGGAGACCGTAGCCAACCTGACCATCAAGGTGGCAACGTTGGAGACCAAGATTGACCGAATCCTGGCCATCTTGGAATCCAAGGCAGTGGCGTCCCAGACCGCCGCCAAAGTCCGGAAAGTCCACAACTACACCGATGAAGAGAAGAAGGCCATCGGATTCCGTCTCCAGAGTGCCAGAGCCAAGAACCTGGGTCTGACCTATGAGGAGTTCAAGACCTTGCACCTCCGTCCAGGGTCGAATCCGACCAAGGATGAGATGAGGGCCTTCCTGGAGGCCAGGAAGACCGCCGCCAAGAAGTAGGTACCAACAAGGACACCGAAGGGCCCGAAAGGGCCCTTTGGTGCGTCTAAGGAGCTCAAAGGCCATCGCCAACGGTGGCCATTGGGCTGAGTACGACGTGTAGAAGTCGTAGCCAATAATACGACGAAGGAGGTGTTGTAATGGAATCCACCGACACAGTCAAAGCCGCCTACGTAGTATCGTGGACGAAGGCTGATAAGCTGTCTAAGGAGTTCTAACCGTAGCCAATCGTAAAGGAGTGTAAGATGGATAAGATGTCACCTGCGGAGGCTATTATGTCGGCCAAGCAGTCCATCGAAGACAGACTTGAAACGCTGCTTGAGTGGCTGGAGCAGCACTCCACCGACCTGCACCCCGACGACGTCACATGGGCCGACGTCAGCGACTTGGCGGTCGTGGAGGAGGCGTTGGGACGTTTAGTGGACGGCTTTCCTGAGTTCAAGTCGTAGCCAATCCTGACTAAGAGCTCACCGGCGCCGACATCGGCGCCTTTGGGCTGACATCAACCGTTGAAGGAGGGGTGATGACGGAACGTGAGAAGCAGGCAGAGAGAGACCTGTGGCTGAGACAGAGCACAGTACGTGTATACATCTTCGCAGAAGATGAGGAGAAGGAGGAGTCGTGACGAAGTCCGAAGCAAAGAAGTTGAAGGCGTTGCAGTATCAGCTCGCCTTCGCTTCTTGGCAGAAACCAAGTAGACGGTCTGCGCTGGCAGTGGCAATGCGTGCCGCAGCAACGTGCTACGACCGTCGCACATTGGAGGTGACGCACTAATGGGCAAAGCCGTAGCCAATCCTTGGTGTCCCTGCACACCTGACACGATAGAGTGTCTGTCTAAGACTTGGTCTACCCGAGTACTCGAGACGTTAGGCAACCTATGTCAGTCGTGCCCCTGGTGGACAGAGGTACGAGTACGAGAAGGACAGTCATGACTGATTTTCGGATACCGACGAAGCGTGAACAGACGACTGGAGACATGTTCTGGCGTCTCGTAGAACTACTCAAAGCTCATCAGGAGCCTCCAGTGAGCGACGAGGTATTGGAAGAAGGCTTCGAGCTCGAATACGACCTCGCCAAGTACATGATCGCGCACGGCGGCTACAAGCGTCTCGCACTGTCACTCAACTACCTGGCGATGAGTGTAGTCACTAAGCTGGACGAAGCTGGTGACGTACTACTCAACTACGGTATCGACCTAGATGACTACGAAGATGACTACGACTACGAGCCCTCCGAAGACGCAGACAGCGAACTGACAGGCAATCCGGACGAGGAGGTCTGACAATACCGTAGCCAATCAGTAGCGAATTCCGGTTGACCTTCCTAATTCCCGGGAGTAAGCTCACAGTAAGGTAATATCAAGCACGAAGCAAGGAGAACAGTATCATGATGTTCAACACCTCCAACATTGACTGGACCAAGAAGTCTCGCAAGCAGCGTACGTGGACGATCGAGCAGCGCGCCGAGATCGCCAAGCGTCTCCGCAAGGGACGCCTCGACAAGCAGGCACGGCTGGCTTCCGCGAAGTAAGCCTAGTCGTATACAAGCCCATAGGCCGGGACATCCCGGCCATTGGGCTGTCCGTGTTCAGTAAGACGACTCCAAGGAGGAGTTATGAAGTCCGCAGCCGTGTCAATGAGGACCGACCGTACGAACGAGTTGGACCGTGACAAAGAGAGCCGCGTCGCGGTACTCTTGAGGCGAGTAGATAACCTCGACCGCCACATGGCTCGTATCGTCAACAGGCTACAGGCCATCGAGAAGAACCTTGGCATGTCAGTGCTGAACGACGATAGCACAACAGTCATGCGTAAGGCTCACAAGACTGTCGCTACCAAGTCTGTCATGGAAGCGATAGCAGACGGCGAAGTCGAGTACGAGGAAGAGGAAGTCGAAGCACCGTCGATCAAGCTGAGGAAGAAGCACGACTACTCCGTCGAGGAACGGCATGCGATAGGCGTGCGACTCCAGACGGCTCGTGCCGGGAAGCTCGGACTCACCTACGACGAGTTCAAGGCCATGCGCCTACGTCCAGGCGGAGTGCCGACAGACGATCAGATGAAGGCAGTCCTGTCAGCGCGTAAGGCGAACAAGAAGTCGCGATGATGCACCTTCTCGAAGAGTTCGTAAGGGGACTCATCGGTCATTCAGTTGCTGAACTAAGCGGCGAGGTCGCTGCAGTAGTAGTAACTGTAGTAGCCTCCATCATGGCTGCACGCGATGAGCTAACCTTCGAGCATGAGCGTGAGGCCTACGAGACGTTCGAGGCAGAGCGCGCAGTCGAAGACGGTCATGAGTGGCCGTACGGCTGAGAGGAGAGGTGCTATGAGCACATACCAGAGCATCGTCTTACTAATACCTCTCCTAGCATTGTTCGGTCTCTTCGTGTACATAGCTATAGTCATGCCGTTCATGGAGATGTGCCGACTGGACAAGGAGAGCGACCGACGTCGTAAAGACGAGGAAGGAGAGCAGTGAAGAAGCTACATCGTACACAGCGTCCTAAGGACGACGCACACAAGACCAGCGAGCGCAGACATGAGTCGCGTCGTAACGCTTCCGGTGTCTGTCAGACCTGCGAAGGTCGAGGCAACATCCTCATACTGTTGCCCCAGCCGTTGTACGCGCGAGGTACGACTACTCGTATCAACTGTCCTGAGTGTGGAGGCGATCATGGCTCGTAAGACGTCTCTGAGTGACGTCGCTATCTGGGTGGCGTGGTTCCTCATCACAGCGTCTATCCTGCTCGCAGGTTGCATGATACTTACTCTCGTGTGGCCATCATGACTACAGACGAGCAGCTCTATCGAGTGCTATCCGCATTAGCGAAGTCAGCACAGACTCGTAACTTCGGCATTCCACATGAGCCTAAGCTACGTAGCTATGTGCGACATGGTTATACGCTCGCACTTGAAGAGGTAGGAATCGAGCTAAAGAAGGCTACGGAGTAGTAGTCCTCGCTCGACAGGGGGCGTCTGGCAGTTATGCCAGGCGTCCCCTTTTCGCGTCTCCGGAGGCGTTGGAGAAGGATACCCCTTACCGGTTACCATCCTTGCAGTATCCTGCAGAATTCTGCAGAATCCTGCATTCCTATCCATTTCGCGGATGGGGATGCGGACCACGGTGTGGTATCCAGGAAACCGGTTTGATTCCCAGGCTAGTCTAAAGCCCGATACCTACGAACTTCGTGGTACCACCGAGTACATACGACTCAACGTAAACCGTAGCCAATAATCGCTAAGCAACTAAAGCGTAGCCAATAGTGTAGCCTAGAACTACTAGTACGGCGATACTGTTATAAGATTAGTAGCGATTAGTACGTAGAGCAATATAAAAAGAACTATGACGATGATGCCTATTATTAGACAGCCTCTACCCAACTGATTACCAGTCTTCACGTCTCCTCCTCTCGTGCGGCCCAGCGGTCTTCAAGAAACTCCTCCACCGTCTGCAGGGGGTCATTCTTGACATAGGTCACGTCATGTTCGATGCAGAACTTGAGCTTCCACTTCAGTGCCGCCAGTTCGACCATCGCCCACAGCGCCAGGATCGTCTCGTCCTGCCTGTCGACGATGGCCTGCAGCCTGACGGTCTCGGCCTTCTGAATGTGGACCTCTTCAGCGAGCTGCCACATGTCGCGGTTGGCGGCGGCGAGGTCGGCGCGCAGGGCGGCGATGGTGGCCTTGCGGGTCATGGCCTCTCCCTCGATGTCTCCAGCCACCATCCGCACGCAAGGCACATCGCACCGCCCGCCTCTAGGCAGCCGATGGTTCCGGCGATGTAGTGGCAGTCGTC
>Ga0114951_10000596_pt1 | contig 48655 bp, 67 predicted proteins | sample AM7aDNAmetaG_FD_88677 | JGI IMG/M metagenome (GOLD analysis project Ga0114951, IMG submission 88677) | Freshwater microbial communities from Finland to study Microbial Dark Matter (Phase II) - AM7a DNA metaG | ecosystem: Environmental > Aquatic > Freshwater > Lake | place: Finland: Lake Alinen...
CCGATCTGGCAAATCAAGTCGGTCAGGGCGGCTTGAGTGCCTTCAACACTGCCGGTGGACTGCAGACTCAAGCCACCGACTACGGTCGGCAAGCCAGTGGTCTCGCGCCACAGGATATTGCAATGGGTAATGCTGGTGCTGGTGCGGGGTTTTCCTATGGGCAAAACGCGACCAATCCGAATGCCGTGCAGGCGTACATGAATCCCTACCTGCAATCGACCCTGCAACCGGCGATGCAGTTGCTGAACCAGCAATACAACCAGCAGGGCGCATACGAGCAGGGCGCTGCGACCAACGCAGGAGCATTTGGCGGGTCACGCGAAGCGCTGATGCAAGGTTTAAACAACCAGAACCGCGACCTCGCTTCGAATCAGCTTGTCAGCAACGCCTACAACCAAGCCTACAACACCGCCAATCAAAACATGCAACAGGCATCCAGCCTTGGCATGCAGGGGGCGCAGACCGGCATTGCTGGTTTAAACGCAGCAAATGCCTCATATGGGACTGGGATTTCTGGCGTGAATGCAGCCACGGGTGCAGGTCAATACGGATTGCAGGGTCTTGGTCAGGCTGGGCAGGCGGCAGCAACCCTCGGGGCGCTTGGGCAGACCCAGTACACCCAGCAGCAGGGTATCAATCAGGCGATGCTGGGCGCTGGCGCTCAACAGCAGAATCTACAGCAGCAGGGTTTAAACACCGATTACGGTCAGTACCAGCAACAGCTTCAGTACCCCTATCAGCAGCTTTCGTTCATGCAGGGGATGTACAGCGGCTTGCCAATGAGCAATACTGCGACCAGCATGTACCAGAACCCCAGTGCCGTCTCTCAGGTGGCGGGTCTCGGTACGGCAGGCATTGCCGGTCTGGGCTTGTACAACACCATGAACAAAGCGCCCGGAACGTAAGGAGCCACCATGTCGATCACAAATTTAAACAGCCTGATGGCGTCGGCAGAAAACCTGTCCGACGACCAGATCAAGCAGTCTGTCTCCAACGGCGTCCTCCCTGCGTACATCGGAACCTCGGTCTTGGAAGCGCGGTACAAGATGCAGAACGAGTCCAAGCAGGCGCAGCAGCGCCCGACCGTCATGCAACAGGTTTTCAACAAGGCACCGCAGCAACCGCAGATGGCACAACAGGCGATGCAGCCGCAGCAGCAGATGCCGCCGCAGCAACCCGCTGGCATCGACCAGATGCAATCGAACATGCCGCAGATGGCGCGTGGCGGGATCGTGGCGTTCGCCGATGGCGGCGAGATCGATGATGATTTCGATCCGGATGAGTACAACGAATCCGTTGATGACGCCGAATACTCGGAGCAGATGCAGCGCGTCTTGGAAAACCATGCCATCGCCGCAGGTCTCGGAAGTCGTGTAAATGACACGCCGAGGGTCGAGGGCGGGATCAGCCTGCCGTCAGGGGCGCATGGCGTCCAACCGCAGGGCAAAGATTTCTACCGCGCACTGCATGGCGAATTGCTCGCCAAAGCCAAGGAGATGGGCGCAGCCAACCCCGAAGCGATTGCGGCGCTTGGCGCTGCACAGTCGGCGCTGGAAACTGGATATGGTAAGCACCTTGCCGGTGGCAACAACTATTTCGGCATCAAGGGTAAGGGTTCCTCCCAGTCGACGCAGGAATATGACCCCGCGACCGGCAAAATGGTCACGATCAAGGACAGCTTCCGCCAGTACGGGAACATGGGCGACTCCGCAGCGGACTACGTCAAATTCCTGCATGAAAACCCCCGCTACGCAGGCATCCTCGCCGCCAAGACGCCCGAGGAAGCCATCCAGCTTCAGGGCAAGTCTGGTTATGCAACCGACCCGCAGTACGGGCAGAAGCTTGCTTCCATCCACCAATCGAATCAGATGGCAAGTGGCGGCATCGCCATGCTGGCTGGCGGCGGGAGGGTTCTTGGATACGCTGGAACTCCAGATATTGGAAGTCTTGTGCAAGGGGAACTTGCAAGTCAGGATGTCACCCAACAAGGTCTTGGGTCGTCTGCGTTTATGCGCGGAGAAACGGGTGGTCGAGCATCACTTGCTTACCGCCGTCCACGCGCTGGTCATAACGGCCCCCCCGTCCCGACGGCTCCGTATGACGACCCTGCGTCAGCCGATTTCATTACCCCTTCGGGAGACCTTCCCGCGCCGGGGGCAAAGCCACAGCCCGACGCCGCTCCGCTTGGAGAAGGCGTTGACCCGACAGACATCAGCGCAGCCCTTGCCGGTATGCCAAACAAAACGACCGCTCCCACTAAACCGGTCGATAGCGCGTTACCAACCGACATCGGTGGTACGAAAGCGCCTGCGACCAAGTCCGAATACGACAATTTCATCGAACGCATGATGGGCGAACATGAAGACATCAAGAAGCAACGCGAGATCGACAACTACATGGCGCTGATGATGGCGGGTCTCGGCGCTGCCGGTGGCACCTCCCCCAACGCCCTGTCGAACATCTCGCAGGGTGCGATGTCCGGTCTTGCTTACAAGCAAGGCGCGGAGAAGAATCGTGCCGCCGAACAGAATGCGCTTAATAAGAGCATCCTCTCTGCCAACCGCTACAAGGGCATGGAAGAACTCGCTCGCGACACGCGCAACCTGACCGACCAACAGCGCCGTGATTCGATGGGCGAGCGTGGTCGAGAGGCTGACCAGACGCTGGCGTTCAACCAGCACAAGCTTCTGAGCGAAGAGATCGCCAAGCGCCAGACGCAGATCGAAAACCTCGTCACCAAGCAGTACAACCCCAGCATGGATATGAGCCAGATGACGCCGGACATACAGCAAAGGATACAAGCTGAAACGGCGCGTAGGATTGCTAGCGATGACTGGCTGAGAGATCGCTATAACCTGCTTGCTGGCATAACCAAGAGGGCATATGGCATTGAAATGACCCCGCCCGACTATGGTGCCGCCGCTACTGCTCCGCATTACGATCCGAAAACCAAAACATGGCGATAACCAATCATGCAGACTGTGAACATCTCGGGGTTTGGGCCGATGAACTTTCCGGACGAAATGTCCAAGGAAGAAATTCAAGCTGCCATTGACAACGACATCTATCCAAAGCTGCAACAAGCAAAAGAAAAGCCCGACACCGGATTCACGGGCGCTATGAAGTCGTCCTTCGCAAAGATGAAGGGCGAAGCAGCGCTGACCGCCGGTAAAGTTGGGCTGATCAATCCAGACACAGCGGAAAACTTCCATCAGGAACAGGAAGCTGAAGCCAAGCGTGTGTTTAAACCAACCGAGGAAGGTTGGCTGCAAGCGCCGTGGCAGAACTTCAAGGAAACCCTTGGCGGCTCATTGCCGTACATGGCAGCACCGCTGGTTGCCGGTGGTATTGGAACTGCTGCCGCTGGCGCTGCCCCTGCTGTTCTGGGCGGAACCCTCTTGGGCGCTGGTCTGGGAACCCTTGGTGCCTTCGGCGCTGGTGCCGCGCAATTCACTGGGTCGAACCTTGCCCGTCAAATGGATGAGGGCAAGTCATACCAAGACGCCGATGTCGCCAATGCCGCTCTTGCGGCGCTGCCACAGTCCGCCTTGGATACCCTGTCGCTGCACATGATCCCCGGCATCAGCCGGATCTTTGGTCAGGCAGGCAAGAAGATCACACAAGCTGAAGCCAAACGCATCGCCGAGCAGGGACTTCTCGCCACCACCGGTAGCTGGGCATTGAAGACCGGCAAGACGATGGGCATTGAGGGCGGCACCGAAGCCGCCCAACAGGTGTTTGAACGCCTGCAGGCACACCTGAGCCTGACCGATGAAAAGGCAAAGCAGGAATATTTCGACAACTTCATCGGCGGTGCCGTCCTTGGTGGCGTACTGGGTGGCTTCGGTCACATGGTCTCGCGCCCCGAGGTGATGCCAAACAAGCCCGAGGTCGAGGGCGGGCAGCTTCAGGAAGGGTTTCTCAATCCTCCGGAAGGAGGAATCCCTCCTGCCCCTCCCGCTGGCACTCCTCCTGCCGGTCAGTTTCTCAACTCCGAAGAAGCCCGATTCGCAGAACAGCAGCGTCGTTTAAACAAGCTTGGAGAGGGTGCGCCCGTCGCACCGGAAGCCGCGCTGCCGAGCAACGTCAACCCTGTCACTCCGTCACAGGTTCCACCTCGGATTCCCACCGCGCCGCTACAAGCCGATCAAATGGCTCGCCGCATAGATGAGCATGCCAAGCTTCTACAACAGGCTCAAAACGAGCCGGTTGCAGCCCAAAGGCAAGCCTTGGAGGCAAAAGCTGCCCAGTTGATTGGCGAGCAGCAATCTGGGGTGCCTGCCGCCCAGCTTCTCTCCATGCAGCCACTGAGCCTGACCGAAGCCCGACAGGTCGTCGGGATGGCACAGAATGGTTTCCAGCACCCGATGCTTGGGAGCCAAGAGGTAAACCCGAGCGAACTGCACATCGTTCCGCATCCGTCGACCCCCAATGCGTTTGCCATTGAGCAGCGCGGCGTACCGGAGGCGTACCGCACCCGCGAGCAGGCACCGCAGCCCATGACGGCAGCGCAGGCTACCCAGCGCATTGAGGAAGCCAAACCCGCAGAGCGCGATGTCGCACGGCAGCAGGATGAGCAGGGGCGTCAAGCCATGATCACCCGCGCCATGCAGAACATTGAGGCGCGAAATGGCGTTGCCAGCCCACAGGAAGCGGAGACTCTTCGCGCCGCCGGTCTCGGTCAGCCCTACAACAGGATCGACCCCAACCTTGCCCCCAAGGGAACAGTTGACCAACAGTTGACCGATGCCACCGGCATCCAACTTCAGAACCGTCCTCGTGAGTCGGGATCTGTCGGCGCTGCCCAGACTTCCGCCCAGCAAGCTGCCGACCAGCAGCAACAGCAACAAATGAACGCCGCACAGGAATCCCGTGGCTGGGAAGAACGTGCTGCCGCCCGTCAGGCGGAGCAGGCTTCGCCCATCCCCGAGTCGACCGCCCCCGCTGCGCCAGATCCCCGCGCCGTCATCGATGCCTACAATACCCCGCCTGCTTTGCGCAGTGCGGCACAGGTCGCCCTGCTCAACATCGCGAAGAACCGGATCAACCCATCCGATCTCAGCGCCCTTCAGATGGTGGGCGAGGAAGGCGCAAGCCTGCCCCACACGATGGAGCGAATCCAGCGCCAGCTTGGCTCACCCGAAGCGCCTGCCGCCAAGGTCGAGTCGACCCCAGAGCAGCAGACCGTCATGTCCGCGCTGGAGACCACGGGTTCCATGCGTACCGCAGAGCAGACCTCCCTTGTCAATAAGGCGCGTGAACTGCTGGGCGAGGACGAGGTCAAGAAGCTGGAGAAGACCGCCCGTCAGCGCAAGGCTCGCCGCACCAAGTACAGCCTTGCCGAGGAATCCACGGTTCCGGAAGAAAACCGAGCCAAGACCGAAGAGGCAGGCAAGAAACTGGTCGCTGCGCTTAAACGGTTTGGTCTGGAGCGCGTTGGACTGCGGATCGTCAAGTCCATACTGGACGGTGCTGCCGAAGCCTCCTTCGCGAATCGCATCATCAACATCGCCATGAACGTGAATGACCCGATGGGGGTCATGCGCCATGAAGCCATCCACGCTCTCAAGGAGATGGGTGCCTTCACCGATGCCGAATGGAAGATGCTGACCGATCAGGCGCGGAACAAGTGGATCAAGGAATACATCAGCCCGAAGCGCATGGAGGAATACCAGCAGGTTTATGCCGAAGAGAACGGCAACCTCGACGGTTTTGACGAGTACATCGCCGAGGAAGCCATCGCGGATGCGTTCCGCGACCACGGCAACATTGCTGGCGCTCCGCGCACCCTGATGAACCGCATCGCCAGCCTGCTCAAGGCGATCAGGAATGCCTTCAATGGTCAGGGGTTCAAGACCGCCGAGGACATCTTCCGAGGTATTGAGCGTGGAGAGTTCAAGCCAGACAGCTGGAAAGCCACGCCAGAAGACCGTGTTCAGGCTCGCGAGTACGAGCGTGTAAACGGAATAGCGCCATACCTGTCAGAGGGCCAGCTTGCAGTTCCTGCGACCGGCGTCCGGTATGCAATCAAGGGTTCCTACACCGACAAGCAGATCCAAAAGAAGAACGCGAAACTCAAGACCGAGGGCGAGTACGGCAACCATCCTGTGTTTGGCATTCCGATGAACGCCAACGGAACGGTGACGCTTTACGTCCCAACCAACGGTGAAATGGCTCGCCGCATCGCCAACGAGAAGAAGCTGTTTGGAGACACACCTGAGTCCAACCGCATCTACCTGACCAACGAATCCGATGGTCAGGCGGTGATGAAGAACCCCGGCGTCATTGCCCATCGCATGGATGGCGCAAACGTGCTGGTGCAGGTCGATCCGTCATGGCTGGAATTGGAAGCCGAGCATGCCGATGGTCGTAAGGACTTCTCCATCGTGATTGCCGAGGGTAACGCCTTCGCCAAGAAGATGGCGCAGACCAAGATGTTCACCCTGTTTGCAGATCGCAACAAGGGTATCTCCAAGACTGCAACATTCAATTCCATTGGCAATGGCATCACCAAGGGCGTTGATGCCTACCGTGCCATGTCGACCAAGGAACAGGCTGCACGTTTAAAGCAGGCAAAGGATTTGCTTCGCGCCGAACATAACGTCGGCATCCTGCTGACAGAGAATGGCAAGCTGCAGAAGAGCCGTCTCGGCGAGTTCAACCTCAAACAGGACGGCAACAGCATTGCGTCGATGGGTCTTGGGCTGGCGTCTGCCCAGAAGATCAACGACAAGCTGTCAACGTGCATCAACTCTGCTAGATGCGAAGGGCTGTGCCTTGGTGAAACTTCTGGTCAGAACCTTCTGTACGGCGGCGAGGGATCGTTCAGGGCTGGCCCACGCCTGTCGCAATACCTCAAGACCGAGGCGATGGTCATGCACCCCGAGGAATTCGGGATCGCGCTGTACGCCGAGATTGAGTCACTGCGTAAATGGGCTGCGAAAGAGACCGGCACAGAGTCGGTCAAGGTTGAGGAATCGGACAAGAAGGTCAAGGTTCCAAAGCAGGTCTATGAGCCTGCCATTCGTTTAAACGTGACCAGCGATTTCCCACCGCCAGTATTTGAGTCGATCATCCATGCGTTCTCATCTCCGGAGAAGCGTGTGAATTTCTACGACTACACCAAATTGAACACCAAGTCGATTGGCGACAATCACCATTTGACCTATTCCTCAACTGGTGCTTTGCAGCGAGTCGGTAACAAAGTCGTCGGGCTGGCGCGTTCGAAGTCTGGTGAGGTCACCACGCCGAACTGGGACGACATGCAAAAAAAGCTGGATCGCGGATTCAATGTGGCGATGGCGTTCTCCGACAAGAAGCACATGCCCAAGTTCGTCGTGGACGAAAAGAGCGGCAAGAAGTACCAAGTTTGGAACGGCGACCTCTACGATGCGCGGTATCTCGACCCGAAGCGCGAGGATGGCGTTGGCATGATCGTTGGTCTGACCAACAAGGATCGCACCGGCAATCCCGCTGAGTCGCCTGTGCGACACAACGGCTTCTTCGTTGCCTACAACCCGAAGACCGATGGAGACACGGTCACCATTGAGGATCAGGAGAAGCTTGCCAAGGAAGCAGAGAAGACCCTGCCGCCCGTTGAGCATAAGGTTGGCATGCCGGGAAAGGCGAAGTACTCGCTCGCGCAGCAAAAAAAAATCATGGGCGAAGCCTCATGGTCTAAGGATCGCATCAACAAACTGATCAATGAATACGCCTACACCAATGATGAGGCTGACACGAAGGCATATGCAACCTTCATGTCCCCGCAGCAATTGCTCAACATCAGCACCAACAAAAAATACCAGAAAGATGTTTTAGAGAAGGAAAACAAACCCCTCGACACTGATAAGCTGACCTCTTACGGTTACCCGATGTGGATTGACGTTAATCCAGATTCATTCGGCGGAGGAAGAATTACAGCCACCGGTCATGAAGGCCGTCATCGCATGATGGCGCTACGCGATGTAGGGGTCGACAAAGTTCCAGTGGTGATCAAATATGGTCGTCGCCAGAGAGATGCGAAGCCAATCAAGCAGATGTTGATTGATAGACAAAACACGGGTCATGAAGGTTCTTATGTCGAGAACATGATCCCCATCTCGTACAAGTACGCGAAGGAACTAAACGAAGTGTTCGGCAACCCCGACGCGCAGGTTCGCTTCTCGCTCGCCCATCACAACACGCCTGCGTTCAAAAACTACTTCGATGGCAGCAAGATCGTCAACGAGGACGGTTCGCCATTCGTCCTGTATCACGGCACTGGAAGTGACATCCACCATTTCATTCCTTCGGAAGACGGGATGATGGGGAGGGGCATTTACATGAGTGGCGATTCAGACTACGCCAGTCATTATGCAAACCACAAAGAGAATGGCAACGTGGTTCCGGTGTACGCATCGATCAAGAACCCGTACTACATTGAGCGAGATCCGAAAGCCAAGAACAAATACATGGCAAGTCCATTTGTTTCTGGGTTTGTCGACAAGGACAATATCTTTGGCGGCAGACGCGTAATGGATCTGAGCGGCAACCAGATCCGTAACGCCTTCAAGAAAGCTGGCTACGATGGGATCGTGCTGCGCGATGCAACGCATCCGTTCATTGAGGTAGTTGCGTTCGATGCGCCGCAGATCAAGTCCGCCATCAGCAACACCGGCAAGTATGGCAAGGACAAGAAGATCCGCTACTCGCTGACCCAGTCGACCCCGCAAGTCAGCGCCGGTAAAGCGATGGTCAATGCCGTCTCGGACATGTACGACTCCATCCGCGATGGCAATGCCCGTACCTCATGGCGCAATGGCTGGGTTGATTCCAACTCCAGCTTGGCGAAAGCCCTGTCGCCGAACCCACTGTTCAACCACGCCGATGGAACCCTTCGTGCCGACATGATCAACCATGCCAAGGCACAGACGATCAACTTCGTTCGCAACGCATTGCTGACCGGTCAGCCCATCGTCAACAATGATGGCACCCTCGGGGTTCATATCACCGACAAGAACCTGTCGACCGCAGTCAAGAAGGCAGATAGTTTAAACGCAGAGGCACAGCGCCTTGGCTACACCGATGGTCGCCACATGGTGGCAGAGGTTGCTCGAGCATTGCGCGGCGAGGACATCCTTCAGGAGGACGTAGCCCGTCGTGCGAAGGCGCAGCAGGATCTGGCGGATGCTCGCAACATGTTCACCCAAGTGCGTGGCATGCCGATGAACCAGACCCGTGCCAACATCTTCAACCAGATCAAGGAAATGCGCCGCAAGGCACAGCAGGAACTGAAGCTTAACCGCGAGAAGATGGTCAAGCCTGCCGACATCGCGCAGGCGCATTCGACCTTGCAGGCTGTGCCGCAGATTCAGGAGGTTCTGGACATATGGAAGGATGTGAATGATTCCCTGATCGATCTATGGCATACCGTTGGTCTGCTTGATGTTACCCGTGCCGATGAACTGAAGTCGCACAAAAACTACGTCCCGCTGTTTAAATCAGCCGATGACCTTGAGGAGACCGATTACTTCCAAGGGTCGGGAACTGGTTTGAAGTCAACCGCGAACCTCCAGAAGCTGAAGGGTGGGACGCACAAGACCAACATCTGGGAAAACGTGGACAAGCATTTCGCTCGCATGATCGCGAATGCCTACGAGAACCAGTCGCGCCGCATTGCCATCCAGCAACTGGGTGCCTTGAACCTTGCCACGATCACCAATGACCCGAACGACAAGCGGATCAACCTGAAGTTCAAGATCGACGGCAAGGATGTAAATGCCATTGCCCATAACCCGAACGATGTGGCTGGGTTCCAGATGATGCAGTATGAGTTGAATCCGGTCATGAAGATGTTCTCGGGCGCAACCAAGCTGCTGCGGATCGGCGCACTGGTCAACCCGATGTTCTGGATCAAGCAGTTGATTCGCGACCCCATACACGCATCGTTGGTCGCAGGAACGGGCATCGTGACGCCGTTCCAGTCTGCGGCGCATTTCTTCTCTATCTTGGCGAACAAGTCCGAGGGCGCGAAAGTGCTTGCCCGTCATGGTGTGATTGGTCAGTACGACAGCACCGTGTCGATCCATGAGTACCTCGACAACGTCGGCAAGGCGCATGCCCCCACGGGCAACATGAGCAAGCTGATGAGCAAGGTCATGGAAATCCATGAAGCATCGGATGCCGCCACCCGTGTTGCGATCTATGAGCAGGTCAAGAAGAAGGCGCTGGCTGAAGGCAAGAGCGAAGAGGACGCGACCAACTTCGCCGTGTTTAAAGCACGGGAGTCGATCAACTTCGCCGTGCATGGCAACTCCCCGATCCTGCGCAACCTGCGCATGATGGTTCCATTCCTGTCGGCGCAGATCACTTCGCTCGACACGGTGTATCGCGCCCTGACCGGCAAGAACCTCAGTCCGGACGAAAAGGCTGAAGCCAAGGCGATGTTCATCTCCCGCGCCCTGATGCTGACAGCACTGAGCGTTGCCTACGCCGCGATGTATCAGGATGACGACGAGTACAAAAAGCTTCCCGACTACGTCAGGGACAACAACTGGCTGATCCCCACCACCGATGAAACCGGTCGCAAGACCTTCATCAAAATCCCGACCCCGTTCGAAGTCGGGTTCCTGTTCAAAACGCTGCCAGAAGCGTCGATCAGGTATTTGAGCCAGAACAGTACGGGCAAGGAAGTTATCGCCTCCTACCTCGGCGGTTTAATCCACAACCTGCCTGCCAACGGTATCCCTGTCCCGCAGGTCATCAAGCCTGCGCTTGAGACGATCACCAACTTCTCGTTCTTCAACATGGCTCCGATTGAGTCGCTTGGGGATCAGGGGCTGGCGACCAACATGCGCGGCAGGAACGCGACCGAGTTCTCCCGCATGCTCAGTACGATGGGGCTGGACAAGCTGGGCTTGTCACCGGTCAACATCGACTACATCGCGCAGGGCTACCTCGGTGAACTGGGCATCTTCTCGCTGGTGGCGGCAAGCCAGATGGCGGACGCTACGACTGGCAAGCAGTCGCCCACTTTAAACAGCGAGCAGATGACGTTCCTCAAGTCGTTCATGACCGACCCTGCGGTGCAGAAAGGGGTCTCGGACTTCTACAACGTCGACCATGCGGCGCGACAGATCGTGACCAGCTTCAACAACCTGAAGAAGACTGGCAGGCTGGACGAGGCGCAGAAGATGCTGGATGAACCGGAGACCAAGCAGGCGATCTTCGGGGAGAAGGCTCTACGCAAGTTCTCCGAGAACATGACTAAGCTGCGCAACCAGATTGAGTTCGTCAAGAACAGCAAGGACTTGACCCCAGATCAGAAGCGCGATCAGGTCAATTTGTTAAACGACAAGTTCGACCAGATGGCACAACAAGGGTATCAATTCGCCAAGTCCGTTGGGCTTGAGAAATCATTCAGCATGAGGTAATGCATCGTGTCGCATTTGAATTGCAAGTGCCAAGACTTGGTCGTAGAGTTCATGCTCGTTTCCATACCGGCGTTCAAACTCATGTTTCCACGGGTGACGGGAAACCGCTACTTCGTTGTTTATCCCGTGCCGGTGGTGAATGGGGCATAGGGGGATCGTGGCAAGGTCGCCCATGCGGCGATGCTGTGGTGAGTGGATGTGGTGCTTGTCGGCAGGGGAGTGACCCCTGCCTTCGTTTAAACAAACGATGCAGCCGATTTCATCCAGCCACCGGAACCACTGCGCTTTCGTGAACTGGTCGTTCATACTCAACCCATTCGCAGAGAGGAAGTTCGATTGTATCGAACGGCATGTCACATGCAGGGCATTTCCTGCGCTGTCTGGTGTACAGGTAGCCATGCGTTGGCTCGGTGTAATTGCGCGTGTCGATCACCTTGGTGTCGACATAGCAGCTAGGACATTTCATTGCTTCCCCCTAATAATCCAATAAACGATGTAGCACACAACTACCAGTGCTACCCACGGAAACACCATCCAGAATGTTGACTCAGGAATCATTTCGCTTAGCCGCCAGTCCGTGCAAGTAGCCCTTCTTGTAGAGGTTACCGATGAACTCACCCGCAACGTCATGCGCCTGCTTGCCAAACATGAACATATACTCTGCGTATGATGCCTCTAGCCGTTGATCCTGCGTCGGCTCAACTGCCATCGCTGCTTCGACGCGGGTCTTCATTTCATTGATGTCCATGATGTCTATCTCCGTAGTGATTAGTGATGTGTCGTTTAAGTCTTGATCTGGTTCTGGTGCGGCGTTCGGGTGAGCAACGCTAGTTAGCATCACACCTTCGCCGGTTTCAATCATGCTGCTAAATACCCTCCTATGCTCGGCTGCGTGGATCTTCTGGTAAATGTCGCTCAACTGCCGTGTGATCTCGTTCCGAAATACGTCCTTCACTGTGATCACGATAAATCTCCCCCCAACGGCACGACCAGATACCCAACAGGCTCTTCGGCAGGGGGTGCGAATCCCCGTGTGATGTACAGCGTGTGTATCTCTGCGCCGCCCATGCTCGCCGCTAGTTTAAGATCCTCGGCGTGGGTTGCTTTGATAAACGTGACGACCTCTTTAATTTTCATTTCTTTTCCCTGTTTTTCAACCACACGACTAGTCCTACGATAACCAGCGCGACGATAACGACAATGACGCCTATCATCGTCTCAGCAAGAGCCTTGCCGATCCAGAATTGAAATCCAGCAGAGATAGTGTTGACTCAGGAATCATTTCATCTCCCTCCTGATTAGCATCGCGTCTGCTCGCTTGTAGGCAATATCAGCAATTATGTCAGGGGTAAGGTGATAGCCCTTTATCGCATCCGCAGTGGCAACAGACAGCAACGCCTGTCCCGCAAAGTAGTCGCGCAGGGTCATCTCTTCCTCGACCTTAACGATTCGTTCTTTAGTCATTTTTTGCTCCAGTTGTCGCCCATCGGCTTAGTGTTGGCAAGTGCTCCCTGAAACGTAATCGTCGGGCGCAGATGCTCGACCGGCTGTATCATGTCTTTGCATTCACCGTTCTCAATCACGGCATTCCTGACCAGCGCCACGGGGTCACCGTTCTGCGCAGGGATCGTACCGGCGAGGTCTTTCCAATAGGTGACGGGTTTCATGCTTTCCTCGCAGCGTCGATGATTGCTCGGGCTACATCTATCCTGAACTGGTCGTAAGGCACGGTGTAGTCAACGCTGCGCCACGCCTTGTCGATTTCCTCGTCGCCCAACTCGCGCAGCGGTTGTGGGCGGGTGAAGACGTGTTCAGCAGTCCATCCTCCGGCTATGTACTCATCGGTCAGCGGAAGTTTCGCCAGAAAAGTAGTCTTCCCGAATTTGTAAATCCATCCTACCGGCTCATCCTCCGCTTCCATCGGCAAACTACCGGGGCGGTACGACATCTCGGGCGTCCTCACGCTCTGCGCTGCCCTCACCTTGCCTGTATCGGTGTGCGCCTTGTCGTGCAGTAGTCCTGCTGCATCTGGCTCACCCTGCGGCTCTGCAAGCGCGGTGCGGAGTGTGGCAAACAGCGGCTCTATCGGTTCCCGCAGTACGCTCAACGGCGGGAGTGTCCTGTCTTCGTGTTCCCATCTATACCAGCGTTCAATCAAGGCTTGCGCTGCTTTCCTGAGTGTGTCGGTCATGGCTTCGCTCCGTTTCCGATCCAGTAATCAAGCCGCTCATGCAGCCATTTTTTGTTCAATTCGCCGATGGTTTCACCGCTAATAACAACCCTAGGATCGTTCATCATCTCACCCCACTTATCGTCTTTGCTGATGGTGAAAGTTTCTTCGCGCCGCACCACGGTGCAGCCTACGCCTATGTAGCTAATCCTTGCTTCGGTTGTCATTTCGCACTCCTTTGGCGTATGCCCCTGCGTATCTGTGCGGTGGCACGGTTGTTGCGCTTGACCTGCATGAAGATAGCCTTGCCCGGAGGACGATCAACTAGCTTGAAGCGCAGAATATGAACAAGTCCACAATCGCAGCAAGCCATGTTGAACCCTGTCTTTTTCGGGTATACCCAGCGTGACCAGCCGTTCTTCTGTGCGTCCTCTATCTCGTATTGCTTGGTCATTTCTGCTCCTGTGCGGTGAGTGCTGCTTCAATCTCAGGCATTGCCCGTTCTGCTTCTTTGTACGACTGCCCATCGTCTTGATACAGCATGTCACGCAAACGATTACGGGCAACGGTGAGCGCGGAGACAAGGGTATCGTGGCTGTTGACCACACGGACGAGAGCCGTAGCTTTCTCGGTGTCCATCTTGTCGATGATGGGTAAGCCGTTGTTGTTCATAACTGATGCGTGGTTGCGGCTCAACGGAAAGACATACCACGGCAAATTCATTTCATCGCTCATTTCCCATCTCCTTGTATGGATTTCCTTGTAGCGGCGGCAAGCACCTTCCTTGCGTTTACACGCGCAGGGTCATCGTGCATCATTGCTATCCCCGATACCATTTCAAGTTGATGTAAAGCCTCGACCAACCCGTCATGCGAGTTCACGCAACGGACGATGTGGGCGGCGTGTTCAGGTTCAATCCAGCCCGTAATCTCTTGCCCCTTCGCATCGTCAATGGCGTACTGCCCAGACTCCATTGCACCAATCTTCAAAGGCAAATTCAAATCATTGCTCATCTTTATCTCCTCGGGCGCGGATTGCTGTGGCTGCAAAGTCACACGCCATAGCGGCGATCTCCGCTGTCCAGTCGTCAATATCTTTAATCACCCGTGGCTGGCTTGCCCGTTCGATATAAGACTTCCCTTTTTCCTCACACACCTTCGCGCAACTTTCCCGTTCGTCCTTCGCTGCTCTTGCAGATACTAAGGCGGCGAAACGTTCCAGAAACTTCGGTGTCTTGGCTGCGTACAGCACGACTTCGCGTCCTGCATGATCCGCGCTACCGTCTGACTGCGCTGCCTCTTTCGCCATTTTGATGATTTCGTCTGTGGGGATCATGGCTTTACTCCAATCGGGAAATACTGTTGGCAATGTTTGCAAGTGACGTTGCTCTTGTCGCGGGTCATGCGTGGGCAATACCACAATCCACATCGGGTTCTCGGCATCCATGCGCCCATCTGGTACGCCTGTAAATGGATTCGGCTGTTGCTCATACATCCTCCCCCGGCAGATCGCCCACCACTTCCAGAAACCGTTTTGACTGAGCATCCCACGCAGCAGCCCCCGCAGCATCCCACGCAGCATCCCACGCAGCAGCCCACGCAGCAGCCCTCGCAGCATCCCACGCAGCAGCCCTCGCAGCATCTAGTTCCGCTTGTGTCGCCTCGCCGTTTGCAAACCGCTCTGCTACGTCAAGCGCGGCAATGATTCTTGGGTCAATAATCAAGGGCTGCACCTGTCTCGCGCACCACACGGCGTACATTCGCCATTCTTTTGCATACTGAGGCTCTGCACGACAGCACCACAGCGCATCGTCCAGCCCGTTGCTCTTGAGAATCACGGCGTAGGGTAGCGGCTCATCGTCGGCCTTCGTCTTGCCGAGATACTCGAGCAGTTTCGCCCATCCGTCTGTACATGGCTGGTGCTCACGGATTCGGTTTAGCGTAGTTGTAATCATGATTTCTCCATTGGTTGTTCACTCATCACCTTCACGATCTGCGCATCCACTTGCTCGACGGTGCAGCCTGAGATGTGAGCGCAGAGGCGAAGAACGAAGGCGTATTTGTCCTCTGTGTTAATCGGGCGCATCGTGACGCGAGTGTCCGTTTCTGTGACCGTATATCCACGCCATATTTTCTTGGTCATGACTTGTCTCCAAAGGCAACACCTAGCCCTTCGAGCCGCTTCTGCTCATCTGGCGGCACGATATACCACGCGCATGACTGCCCGTCCCTGCCGACCGCATGGCGACCGTTTTGAAAATTACCGTCCTCGTCAAACCACGCAGTCATGCGTACCTTAAACTCGCTACCGTCGATTTCAATTCCATGCTCTGGCGTGAATTTCATGATTTCTCCAGCGGCATCTTCGCCATAGTTTTAACAATTACTGCGTCAAGTGTCTCTGCCGGTGAGTCACCTAGGTAAACAAAGAGACGCAGGAGCCATTGGTATTTGGCGGCGTCTTGGGCTTGGGTAAGCAGGTGGTTTGATGCAGCGTCCCAATATTTATTCATGGCTTTCTCCCCCGAATCAGGTCGGCACAGGCACTTGCCTCGGGGTTATTCCTTGCTTCGCACAACAGCGCACAGGCTTCACGCTCAGCGCGTACTGCATCTGCAAGGATTTGTTTTGCCCCGCCAAGAACCGCGCACTCATGCCGGATGAGAATTTCCTTGATGAGGTCAAGCGCATTTTCCGAAAGGGAGGCTGCAAGTTCACGGTTGGTCATGGCGTTTCCTTTTTCATGTCACGGTCGATTGAGGCATCAAGTTCCTCGCCCCACAGTTGGTCTGTTGTAATCTGCGTATTCGATTGTGGTGCTTGGCGTAGCCACCGATACCTTTCAGCATCTTTCTGCCACTCCTCTTGCTCCATCATCCTGACGCCTTGACTCGTCACTAAGGCTTGCAGTTGCTGATAGTCAACCTTCATCATCGCAATCGTCATCGCCTGATCTGCTGCAATGCCTTCCCAATCAATCGCATCGTCAGGCGCGGCTACGGGCTTGGCTAGGGCTGCGCGGAGGGTGGTCATCGCAATTATCAGTTGCGTATCTGGTGCGACGTCGTCGAAATAAGCATCGTCAACATCCTGCGCTGCTTTCCTCAGTTCATCCATGATTCTTCTCCTTTAGGGCGGCGTCGATTGCTTCTGCAAACGCACTCCACAGCGGGTCAGAAACGGTAGTTTGGCAAACCTCAAGCGTCCTTTGAATTTCGTCTGCACTCAAACCTTGCCACTCGCGGGATGGGGGCGCGGTGTAGTTAGGATCATCAGGCGCGAGTGGCAACGGCATCCAATGCGTGATTTCACCTTCGCCTACCGCGATTGACGAGAATTCGTCCCAGTTGTCGATGCACTCGTACCAGCCCTCTGGCGTCCAGTAAGTGTCAGTTTCCTCATCGTATTCGCCCCAGTCATATTCGGCGTTGGCTTCAACGGTTTTTGCAGCAGTCCATTCCGCACGAATACGGCGCAGGTTGCCGTGACTGTTCTTGTAGCAAGCCAGCACGGTCACTCCTGACTTTGGCATTGCATCATCGACTGAAACCCACGCCACAGGCTGCTGCGGCTCAGGCGCGGCAACGGGCGCGGGTTGTGCGGCTTTTAGTTGGGCGACCGTTTCCTTGCTGATCGGAAATTTTCCGCAGCACTTGGGACAAATCATCCATTCGGCAATTTCTCCTTTGCCGCCCCAGTAATAGGTTGGCACAGGAAGATCGGGAGCGAGAGGAAAAATCGTGAAGCCCTGATCTGCAACCAAATCAAGCGCAGGAGCGGCAACAGGCTGCGGCTCAGGCGCGGCGAGGGCTGCGTCGAGGATGGCGATTGCCGCGATAACCGTCTGCCGATCCTTGGCAAGCGGCGTTGAGGCAACTGCAAGCGCATTGCGCACTTTCTGTAGATCGGAGTTGGTCATTTTGCTCTCCCATTTCGAGTAGTCTTCGCACTCAGCGCAAGACTCGTTATAGACCGCGCCATCGTTATGCTGGCAGTCGCTGCAGTCACTCATCTTTGCTCCAGCAGTCAAGCCCGGCGTCTGCCTCATCCATCAGCAGCACATCCTCCCAGCGGTACTTGCCCGTAGGCTCCAGCTTGGTTTCGGTCTCGTACCGATAGTATTGATGCTCGCCCCAGAGTTGCTGGAGAACGTTGTCATAGAAATTCAGCGGGTTAACGTCTGAACTCGCCGTTCCCGGGATATTGTTGCGCCGAACGATCCAGCGCATCGGGGCAAGGGGTATCCACTTAGTTGTCATCTCATCCCCTAGCTGATGGTCGTAATGTAGTGTTGATGGCTCGCCTTGCCGCTCTTGGTCTCGTATTGAACGTTGACCGATGAACTCGGACATCGGATGACCCTCATGCCGTCCAGCCTGATGTAAACGCAATCCTTCAACTCAGGTATGTTGGTCAGCCTGTGAATCGAGTATTCCCGCTGATCGATGGGGCGGTTATCACAGCCGACCAAGAGCAAAGCCACGAGCAAGATAAGCAGCTTCATTTCTTCGCCCCCGCATCGATCAGTGAGTCAAGGTACTTCTCGACAATGTCGACAGACTTGCCTGCGAGGCGCTGGGCAGTCTCGGACTTGGCGGCTTCGATGACGCCCGTACCGGCGATGATGAACATGGCGTCCTTCTTAGTCGGCACAAAAACGCAGATGCCTAAGCAGAGCGCAACAATCCACCAGCGTTTAAACACAAGCAAGCACACAGCCCTTGCGTTTCGCGTGGAGCGGTCGTAGGACTCAATGTTTTCTTTCCCGTTGTACGGGTTCTTGTCCGGATCGGCAAGCATGTAAACCAGCAACAAAATGCCGAACAGGAACGACCCGCAAAAGAAAATGATGCTCGCCGCAGTGTTGATCGAATCAAGGCGGGTGATCAGGTACAGCACAACGATTTCAGTCGTCATGGTTTATTCTCCACATATGAAGTCAACGAAACGCCTCCAGAGCGTTTTCTTGGGCTTGCCATAGGCAAGGTATGTCCTGCCGTTTCCCTCGGGTTCTGGGATCGTTCCGAACTGTTCGTAGGTGAGCGGCTTTTTAGCCAAGTCAATCCCCATGAAGCAATTCTGGTGTGGGCTGACATGGTTGGAAAGACCGGCTCCTAGCGCACCCATATGTTTGGCGATAGCCTGATCATCGATGCTTTGCGGCTGGATGTAGTACTCCTCCTTCGGTTTCTTGGGCTTCTGTTTCGGTCGTGATGCTGGTGACTTGTATGTGCCAGCCGCCTTCAGTTCTTTGATGCGCTGCTTGCGCTGGCGATCACGGTTGACCACGTTGCACACATCGACCAGCTTGCAGCCAATGAGTTCAGCAACCTCGGATTTGCTCCAGCCTTCCTTGAGCGTCTTGCGAATGGTCGCGGATCGCGAGTCTTTCGGTAGACGATTGATGCGAACTGGTTTTTTAGCCTCTTGCGATTCCATGATTCTCCCCTTGTTATGACATTTTCCGAAAGTCAGCGATGCGCCAAGCAAGGCATTCTGCATACAGAAGCATCGCCTTGTACTGAATCTGCATTTTGCATTGTTCGCTTGACGGGATGGTATTGAAAACTTTCCCACCAAGGAAAGCGCCTAGCTTGGCAATTTTCTCCATGAGATCCTTGTGTTCGCGAATCACACGTTGCTGGTAGTCCACCATCGACTGATAGTCCATCATGATGTTTTTCCTTGTTCGTTTAAATGCAGGTAACCGTTGTGCCGCCCATGCCATCAGGGCAGATCGTGCAGACGGTGATGGTGCCATCCTTGCTGACAACCGTGGTTGTCTTGCAAGCATCGGCAGAGCCAAAACCAAGTGCCAAAATAATGATCAGTGCGTATTTCATAGCGCCCCCTTGAGGAACTGGTAATAAAACAGGATCAATGCCGAGACGGCGATCCCAATGGTGATGATGGTCTTGGGAACCCACCACTTGTCTTTGGGTATGTCGTAGGTATAGAACGATGCGTTGGTGGGCATCTTCGCGGAGTACAGCCCGTTTGCACCGCGATGTTCGAACTTCTTAACCTCGTAAGCGCTGCCGATCTTGATTTTGGGTTGGCTCATGGTTTGCTCCTTGGCACACGCGCATTTCTAGGCCAGTAACTGCACCAGAGGATTTTTTCAGTAGTCACCAGCGGAGGTTTATTACCATATGTATGTATCAGATGCTGACTTGACCACGGAAAGCACACAGCGCTCCAGAACTCCCCATTCCAAAATCTCCATGCACACGAAGGAGGACTTTCCCCTCCCCAACTCACGTTCCACCACCCGATGTGCGGTGGTTCACCTCTGTTCCATTTATTCATGGTTGCACCCTCGGAACCCGTGCGTTGATGGGGTAGTAGTCGCACCACTCGATGTTTGGGGCGTTATGGGCGGGTATCTTGGTCTTTGCGATCCGCGCAGCATGGGTTTTAGTGACATGCGCTGATGCCCCGTAACTCCATTGCGAACCATCCCACCAACGCCACCAATTAGATTGCGTCTGCCACCACCCGACATGCGGGGGCTTTCCTTTATTCCATTTGGTTTTATTCATCTTGTTTCTCCTTCGGTTTACGCTTCCTGATAGAGGCAATGCCAACCTCTTCGACTGGCACAACCCCTGTAAATGGCGGGATGACATTGTTGCCATGCTTGACCTCCAGCATTGCATCGGCAAAGTCATACGCCCACAAAGCGGCTCGCTTAACTTCCTGTCCATGAAAGACACCCGCGCCGAAATGCGGGATCATTCCAATCAACGCAAGACCGGCGAACAGGTCACGAAGATCTTCGTCATTCACCTTTGCGCTCCAGTTCTGCGATCATGCTCTTCAGGTGTTCGCAGTACTTCTGACCGCTCGGGAACGCCGACTGGTAGAACGCATGACCGTAGATCGCCTCGGTGACATCCTTCAGCGCCTTGTTGTATCCAGCGGTGTAGGGGTCGTCATCGATCTTGTGTAAACGCATCTCAATGCCTTCACGGGCAATGCGCGAACGGGACATGCTGTGACCGGTGCAGTACTGCTCCAGTTCTTCGTTGAGTTCCACGCCGATGTGGAACATGCTGCCCTTGTAGGCAAGGTTAGAAGTCGGCTTGCGGGATTTGGTTTTCATAGTCTTGAACCACCTTGTCAAAAGTTTCTTGGGCGTAGGGAACAGAACGGAGTTCGGTTCGGCTGTGGATGTTTAGCAGGTTGCACAAATTCTCTACCGCCTGCTCCTCGTTTGAGACCTCAACCTCAAGAAGCGTTGAGAGGAACTTCCAGAAGTTCCAGTTGCGGCACAGAATCCCAGCCTTGATAACGCGAGCATCTGGCTCCTGTTTCTCAACGGTCGTCATCGTCTCGTCGTCGTTTATACGCATCATCGCCACACCGTAGCGAGCGCCGACGTAATCCCGAAGGAGTCCCTCGGGCATCTCGTCAGGGTGAATCCGCAGCGTCAGCACGAAGCCGTTGGAGTCCTGCTTGAGTGCGATCTTGATCGCTTCGAACGATTTGTTTGCCATGATCAGAAGGGGAGATCGTCGTCAATGTCGGCTGCAGAAGCAGCAGGCGCTTGCTGGCGCGGGGTCGGCGACTGGGTCTTGGTCTTCCAGTCATCGTTGTTGCCGTCAGAAGCCTTGAGACTCAGGAAGGTCTTGCCGACCTTGGTCTGCTTCTTCCAGCCAGCGATGCTGATCTTGATCTTGCCATCGATCAGGCGATACGGGCTCGGGTCAAGAACAATGTCTCCGCGATAGTCGGGTGACTTCTCGCTGGTCTTGGTCGCGACCGAGAACAAGCTGCCGGTATTGGGCAGTGTTTCAAAGGGTTTGTCGTAAGCCATGTGTTACTCCTTGGTAAGTGCCGAACGGATGTCGGCGAAGCCTTGTTGAAGGACAGCGAACTTGCTGGGGTGGACTTCCTTGATGCGGGTGACTTCCTTCTGGTTCGCCTTCCAGAGGTTGGTCAGTTCTTCGACCGTAGTACAGGAGGTTCCCCACTGGATCATGGAGTCAACGAACAGTTCCACGTTGGCTGCGTCATCGCCAGCCTCGACCACAGGAGCAGGAGCAGCCTTTGCCTTCTCGGCGTCAACCTTGACGGGAACCTTTCCTGCAGTTGAAGGAGGCGCTGCGGCGTCGACCGTGTCGGGTTCGACTAGGTCAAGTGCCAGCAGGTACAGATAGCGCCTGAAATAGGTGTGCGTTGATCCCAGAGACTGGATCGCCTGACCCTTCTGGTTCTCGGCAAAGACTAGCGGCGAGGTAAACACAATGCATTCGCCGCCGTCATCGGTGTCGTAGATCGACAGGGTTGCAAACTCTCCCGTGAAATTGACCACACCAGCCAGACCGAGTTCGTTGAAGATCGGGGTGATGTGCGGCATGAAGTCGCCCAGTTCAAAGTATTCGTATCCCGCAAATTTGTTCTTGCCGCTCTTCTTCATGTTGACCGTCAACATCCGATTACGGGCTTCCTGTAGTTTCTTGAGTACCTTCATGTTTAAACTCCTTAGAATGGAAGGGTATTGAAATTCTTGAGCAGCCTTGCCGTCTCGACAAGGCAGTCCATGACGAAGCCGATGGTTCGATACGTCACTTGCTTACCAGCAGCGATAGGCAGCGGAAAATCAGGACAGAAATCTTCGCCCTTGCTGCAGCTAAATCCGAGGATTCCTGCATCGGCAAAATCGATCCCGCCATGCGCCGCCTTGTTTATCCATTGCACATCATCAGCGCCACTCAGATCAGTGGTGAAGTATGAATAGGCTGGATGGTTCTCGCCAATGGCAACGTACCCGCACAGCACACCGAGGGTATTGCGCTGGATCTCGCACAGATACCCAGATGATATGAACGACACTTCGCTCGGTTCGCACTTCCAGATATGATGCTTGACGCGCCTGTTGGTGTTGCCAAGCGATGTGACCTGCAAGCCGCCATCAGGAAGATCAGCCTCTTCGATCTGCGCCTCAGACAATCCGGCATTCTTCCAGACCTGCTCGGCATTCTTCTTGCGCAGGATCATTGCCTCGACCGCCGCTGCATCGATATGGTTCAGATGCTGCGGCACTCTTGCGGTGGTTGTCGCGGTGCCTCCTGTAAATGTGGCAGAGGTTTGAGCGCCAGCCAGCGTCTGCAGGTCTTGCTGCCTTTGCCGTTCTTCAGCAGTCGCCTGATTTGCCATGTTGCTCATCATGGTGTTCCAATCCTGATCTTCTGGATGCCATTGCTGCCCCTGCATGACGGTCGCCTGCCCCAGTGAGTTGAGCGCCGTGTTCGAAAGATTCATAGCAGTTGGCGGTTTCGTTTTCTTTGCCGGTTTGTTAAATATGCTGACCCCTTCATGGACAACGTCATACTTGTCGGCAATGTTTTCTACCGACCAACCCTTGTTTTGCAAGTCAACCGCCTGCTCAATGGAGATCTTCTGCTTCATCACCAAGACGCCATCCTCCCGCTGCACTGCACTCCAGTCAGTGTTGATGTTGTAGTCGTTTGGATTAGCAGGGTTAGACATGATGACAGGAATAGCCATTACAGCTTCCCTCGTTTAAACGCTTCAAATAGGGAAGCCTCCTTCTCGGGAACCTGACCGGTCTTGGCGATCTTGGCGATCTTGCGGCTCATCTTCATCCGCTCGCGATATTGCGCCAGTGATTCATTTGACTGACGCTCTGGTGAGTGAAAATTAGCCATCGTCTCTCTCCGAAAAGCTTTTGACAACGGCAAGCTTCAGGTCAAGAACCATTGCGTCGATTGCTTCAAACGCAATATTCGGAGGCATCTGCGCCATCATGGGAGCCAGCACATTGAACGTTGAGCAAAGCATGGCGGAAATCAGTTGCATGCCACTTTCATTGGTCGTCAATTCCTTGAGCCTGACGATCATTGATTCGGTCATCTTTTCGCTCAGGCTTTCAACGTTACGCATGAACTCCTTGAATTCCGGAGAGTTCATTTCTTCATTGTTGTTGGTCATTTTTCATTTCTCCAAGTTGTTTGATCTTGCCGTAGTACTTGCCGGTCATTGCCGTCAAGGCTTCCGGCGGCATCATAAAAGCATTACCGTAAATGCAGGACACTTCAATTGCTGATGCGATGACGGTCGTGCGAGCGATGACATCCATCGGGTGATGCTCGGTCAGAAACCGGTCAAAGATCTCGCAGACCGCCTCGACAAGGGCATCCATGTCGGTCGCCGCCTTCAGTGCTTCCGCGCTGTGTTCACTCATCTTGAGCCTCCTGTTGTGCCTTCTGGTACTGGGTACACCACTGGTTGACGTTGCAGTAATTATTGACGCAACGCACTGCCTCTCCCTTGCGGATCATGATGACCGTCTTGGGGGTCGCCTTCTGCAACTCCTGCGCCTCCGCCTCGGTATCAAAGACACGCAAAGCCCGTTTGCCGCCTTCCTTCAGGACGGCGTACTTCGTATCGCGCTGCCAGCGATCTTCCTCGGTGCAGGGCGGGAGTTCAGAACCCCAGTCAGCAGCAACCTTGGCATCGCGGTGCAGTTCGATCCGTTCCTTGATGAAACCCAGCGCCTTGTCCGGAGTCCACAATGGGAGCGCCACCATTTGAATCTGAGCCTGCGGATAGTCAGCCTTGACCTGTGACTCCCGCTTACTCCAATCGCGCAGGAATGCGCAGATGTTCAAGCCAGAGACGGGGAGTCCCTTGACCTGCTCGACGATGTGCTTGTAGATGTTCTGCTGCTGGTGCCAGTCATCCTTGTCGGCTCGCAGCGCCCAGACCGAGGTGAACTTGTAGTCGGTGATGTTGACGGTGTTGTCGGTTTGCAGATGCTGCAGATCGATGGCACCTGACAGGGTGACGCCATTGACCTCGTAGTACAGGCGCTCCTCGGTGATGTGATTGACAACCACGCCATGCTCGGCGATGGAGTGGATCGCCTTACCCATGAACTGCCAGAGCAATTCAGTGACATCGACCTCCATCTCATTCCAGTGCCTGCGGCGCAGGATTTGAATCCGAGGGGGGGAAATAATTTCGGTGACAGAGTAGTCAGCCTTGCCCTTGCTGTAGTAATCTTTGGTGATTGCAGCAACAAGTGTTTCGGGAACGCCGAATTTGTTTGTGATCTTCACAGTAGCCTCCGTGTTGGAGATTCCAATATAGCGCAGCTTTTAATCCTTTGCAAGTGCTTCCAAATGAAAAATGCAAATATATTTTCTGCCTTTAGAAATCCGACCGATTACCTCGACGCGATTGAGCATGACATTCACTTGGTCTTCTATGGGGAACCGGCATCGAAGGCGAACAGTCGCAGATTAGCAACGGTGCGCGGCAAGCCGATGTTCATCAAGAGCAAGAAGGCGCTGGACTACGGCGGTGATTTCAAGAAGCAGGCGATGCAGTTTGCAGGCACTACCACGCCGCTGGAAGGCGATGTCGTGGTCACCATGATCATTTACTATGCCTCGCGCCGCCCAGACCTTGACGAAAGCCTGATCCTCGACCTGTTGCAGGGGGTGGCATACCTCAATGACCGGCAGGTCAAGGAGCGCCACATCTACTGGTCGCTGGACAAAGACAACCCCCGCGCCGTGATCTCGGTGGATCGTTTAAACAATCCGCTGCAGCCGAAGCGCACCGCAGCCTTTCGTTTGTTTGGCACTTGCGCTTGACGTTCGCATTCTGTACCATTGGTCATGTTGATGGTTTAGCCTCCGGTCAACATCCCTGATCTCCTCGGGGTCAAGGGGTGGCGATGATCTCGCCGCCCCTTTCTTTATCAAGAGTTGTGCGGGTTGGACGGACTGACCTCCGCCCCCGGTCAGGGGATAGTCCTATTGGATCAATCAGCCCGTACAACTGTTGGTAATCATCTCGTTTCCAGTGAGAGGCTGGACAGGCAGGTTAGTGCGACTTGACGGGTCTTGTTTACCAACAAAGACCGTGGGTCTTCGATACAACGAAGCATGAAGACATCTGAACTGGCAACTACGGCTGATGATCCCTTGATGGGTGAAACCGAAAGGTTCCGTGGAGTTCCCTCTGCCAGTGAATAACTGGGAACCTCTTTGTTGTTGGCACCTCGGAAAGACGGGGACTTGTTTAAACTAGGAGGCTGATATGGACTTGTATTTGATGTGGGTCGCTGGCATGGGCAGACCGAAAAAAATCCATGAAACAATCGAAGGTGCCAGAGAAGCTGCCAAAGCTTATAAAAGCGGGGGCGGTACTCGTGAGTGCCACATCTTTAAATCCGTTGAGGTTATCGAAGGAAGAAAATTGCTTTCTCTTAAACGTCGAACTAATGGTGAGGTTGAACCAAAGGTTGACGATACGCATAAGTAGCAGTAAGATTTAATTGTTGGCGCCTACCCAATGAAATCCGTTTAGTTCTGTACCTTGCCCCGAAAGGGGGTAGACCAAGATGCAGACCTAAGCGGATTTTTTTTTGGCAATGCCAGCCGTCAGGGCGCGTTAGCTGATAGGGTTTCCACCCGTACCCAAGACAGGAAAACAATCCGGTGTGACCCGCACCCCCAAGTACCGAAAGGGAACAGGATATAGACAGGGATGCTAACTACATCCAGTACCAATACTCTGGGCAGTGCTGAAATGCACCTAACGTAGACATGACCGTTGGTCTACGGGATTCGGGGGTGGGCGGAATGACTCTCCGTAAGGCTTGCAGCCAGAGTTCTGTCGTAAAGGATTGCACTCGCCCCAACCTTCCGGTGGGTGGGTGTAAGGGTAGGGGTATTTCGACTACCGAAAGCTTATAGGTAGTCGCTATCAGTAGCGTTTGATCGATAGCAATTGAAGGGATTTACTTACATAGTACGGAGGCTTAATATGAAAGTTACAGGCAATAGAAACCAGTGTCGTGGATGTGGTGAATACTTCAACTCCAACGGCGCGTTCGACCATCACCGGATCGGTCAGTACTCCCCCAAAGAACGGCGCTGCATGACCGTTGATGAAATGCTCGCCGATGGCATGAGCAAGAACGATGGGGGGTTCTGGATCGTGACCAAGATGGACACCGACAGATTCGCGAAGGAATAGCGTCATGCCCTACACCAAATCCCCAAGACCCTACAAGAAAGAATGGAAACAGGAACAGGTGCGGGATGAAAAGCCTGCAAGGGCGGCAAGAGCAAGGGCGCGATACGAATTCGACAAGGAGGGCATAGATCGAACAGGCAAGGACATTGATCATGCCCAGCCCTTATCGAAGGGGGGAACGAATGCGAAATCAAATCTTCGACTGAAACCACCATCCAAGAACCGCAGCTTTAGTAGGAACCCAGACCACACGGTCAAGAAAAACACCCCCAAAAAATAACGCTCCGGAGGCTAACCATGAGCAGTTATCTCGCCGAATCGCTTGGCGGTTTAAACATCCATAGCGGGATGCGAATCAAGTGTCCCTCCTGCTCGCCAGAGCGGGTCAAGAATCCCAATGAGAAGTCCCTCGTCTTTCACCACGGTGACAAAGGCTGGGTCTACTTTTGTCATCACTGCAATGAGGATGGAGTCGTGCCTTTCGACAATGCCCCGTTCATACCAACAAACAAAACATACCGCTCGGAGAAAACAATGGCTCAAGCACAGCCCGTAATGCCGCCCACACCGATGGACTTGCTGGGTGAACGGCACCTGCAGTTTCTTGAATCGCGTGGCATCACCCTTGAAACGGCGCAGGACTTGCGCCTGTTTGCCGCGACCAAGTTCTTCGCCAAGACCGGCGAGCGGATGGATTGCATCGGGTTCCCCTACTACCGTGATGACAAGATGGTCAGCGCCAAGTATCGGGCGCTGGACTCAAAGGATTTCACGCAGGAATCGGGTGGCGCTCACACCCTGTGGAACATCGACAGTGTCAAGCACAACCTGACGCTTCCTATGGTGATCGTGGAGGGCGAGATCGATGCATGCACAGGATTCCAGTGTGGCATCATCAATGTCGTCTCGGTGCCGTCCGGTGCGCCCCAGAAGGTCAATGATGGTCGAGTGGCACCCTCCGAGGACAAGAAGTTCAGCTTTATCTGGGATGCCCACGAGATCATTGAACAGGTGCCGTATGTGATCATCGCCACCGACAATGACACCGCAGGTCAGGCGCTGGCAGAGGAGATCGCAAGACGCATTGGCAAGGACAAGTGCAGGCTGGCGAAGTCGAGCCGGTACAAGGATTTAAACGAGGCATACATGGATGGCGGCAAAGCCGCTGTTCTGGAGATCATCGATGGCGCTGAACCTTATCCCGTGGCAGGACTTTCTCAGGCAAGCAAGTTCACTGACCGCATCCAAGATCTATGGCACAAGGGAACGGGGAAGGGCGCGTCGACAGGGTATTCAAACGTCGACAAGATTTACACGATTGCCCCCGGTCAGGTCAGCGTTATTACAGGCTATCCCTCTTCTGGCAAGTCAAATTTCGTCGACCAGATCATGGTCAATCTCGGCAGGACAGATGACTGGAAGTTCGCCATCTGCTCCTTCGAAAACCAGCCAGACATCCACATCAGCAGGCTGATGGAAATCTACACCGAACGACGCTTCTTCGATGGCACCGACCGGATGACCGACGCAGAGCGCGATGATGCGTTTAAATGGGTCGAGCAGCATTTTCTTTTCATGGACTCTGAGACGGTTGAGCCAGCCACCATCGAATCAATCCTTGAACGCGCCAAGATCGCGGTCACGCGCATCGGCATACGGGGTCTGGTCATTGATCCCTACAACTACATTTCCAAGTCAGGCAACGAGGCTGAACATGAGTTCATCAGCAACATCCTGACCCGTGTTCAGGCGTTTGCCAAAGCCTACGATGTTCATGTCTTTTTCATCGCCCACCCAGCCAAGATCACACGCGCAGGCATGGACTTGCCGCGCCCCGATGGCATGGCAATCTCTGGTGGTATGGCGTGGTGGGCAAAGACCGACTGCGGCATCACGGTGCATCGCGGCGAGGGCAATCAGGTCGAGATCGCGGCATGGAAGATCCGCTACCGCTGGATCGGCACCCAAGGCGAGACCAAGCTTGAGTACCAGAAAACGACCGGAACCTACGTCGAAATGATGGACGACTTCTGATGGACATCCTAACTGAGCGCGGCGCTGAAACGCTGCGCGATGAGGTCAGGGCAAAGGCAATATTTTTAGCGACCCATACAGCGTATTCATACATTGAAACGCCTAAAGACCAGCCAGCCTCGGTTGATGCGTTCCTTGTCAGGGACGGGATCATCCGAAGCGTGGTCGAGACCAAGTGCAGGTACGACTGTGATTACAATAAATTCAGCGCCCAGTACGAAAGTCAGTGGTTAGTGACCATGAACAAGATTGAACGCGCCAGAGCAATAGCGTTGGGCTTGTGTGTGCCTCTTGTTGGGTTCCTGTATCTCAGGCAGTCTGACTTGTTGCTCGTCCAGAGCATCACTGACCACAAGGGAATGTATGTCCCTGACATCACCATCAAACCAACTCGCACTCAAGCCACGGTCAATGGCGGTTCGATCATCCGGTCGAATGCCTACATCGACATGTCTGGCGCAAGAGCCTATCAAATGTTTTCGGTCGAAGCGTAGGCAGATTGACCGGAATAGAACTGGTGAGACAGTTTAGTGTCTCATCAGGTGAGCCACCGACCGACCGTTTAAACGCACATGCCAGACGCGACCCCTTGGCATGTCACCCAAAGCCCACGGCTACGACGCTGCTCGGGTTCAAATGTTTAAACGAACAATCGCTGGACAAAAAAAATCCCCCTGCACCGTGAGGTGGAGGGGGAGAACATAAGGAGACATACCGCAGCCAGAATACCAGATTCAGGCAGCTTTGAGTTCCTCCATCGCGTACATGCATTCGATCTTGAAAGCTTCGCGTTCCTCTCGGCGGCGCTGTTGCCGGTTGAGGATGCTGCGAAGGTGCTTGCCCTTCTCGCTATCGGCGGGGGGCATGCAGTGTTTGCACTTCATGCCGCCAACGCAAGGGCAGACGGAGTACTTCTTGTACAGTGACTTGCTCATGATCAACCTCCGGTTGCGATGACAAAAGCCCAGTAAAACATCGCCGTGCCAACCACGACAACCGTGGCGGCGGCAATCCAGTCAGCAGGGGATTTCATTTGGCGTCCTCCGCGATTTTATCGATGACCCGTGCGCGGGTTTTGTTGATTATCCCCAGCACCTTGTCCGTTTCGATTGCCTGAAACAGGTCGGACGCATGACCGCCCAGCGCCGCGATGACGGGGTGCAGATATCTTCTGGCGATCTGCATGTCATGACCGTCCATCTGCAGGATGTCGACCACGGGGCCGGATGGTTCAACAACCCCCAGCTTGACCCAAGTGATAACGTCCATCGAATCGGTGCTGATGCGGTCGGTATTGCCAAGACGGTTCTTGAAGATACCGGCGCGGCTGATGACCTCCAGCCGCACGTTGTTGCCGGTGTAGTAGATGATGCTGGCGGTCGGAACCGCGACGACTCGTTTCTTGCTCATGATCAATCTCCCAGATAGACGGCACGGGTTTGCTGGCGCTCACGCGCCCACTTGCGCTGCAGGCGCTCGCGCAGGTAGGTCGTAAACGGTTTGGTCGGGTAGCAATCTTTATTGATTGCGCGAACCTGCGTCTCGTCGTCGGGGTCAAGACCCAACTCGGCGAACAGGGATTCCTGTCGTTTGCTCAACATGATGGATAGCCTCCGGAACTGGTGAGAGTTACTGCATTGGGGTTTCGATGGGAGGGAAGTCATCCTCGACGGCGGTTTGCAATGCGCCGATCAGGAATGCAGCTTCCCCGTAATGACGTTTAAACGTCGAGCCGATGTAGCCAAGCAGCATGATCGGGTTTGTCTGGGTCGACGACCCGACCTGCGCCAGCACGGTGACCAGCGCGGGGATGATCGTATCGACCTCCCCGCCGTCGATCTTGGCGTTGATCAGCGCGACAAGGTCTTCATAGACCTTGCGCTGCGCGTCAGTCGTCTTGGGTTTGTCTTCCATATCAGCACTCCTTAATGCCTGCTAGAAGCTTGGTGAAGGCGACCGAACCGAGGTCGTCGACGTTTTGGACTGCGGCTGCATTGGTGAACGCCCTCTTGGCGTCATTGGTGCCGATGCCGATTGCCACGATTGTGATCTTCAGCTTGTCGGCGACCGTCTGCAGGTGCTGCATGTTGGTCATGTTGTACCCTTCTGCATCGGTCAGCAGGAATAGAATCCTGCGCCGTTCGGTGCGTTTTGACAACTCGTCGATGGCAAGGTACACCCCGCCAAAGTCGGGAGTTCCGCCGTTGGGAGTACCGCTGATCGCCCCCAACTTCAATGCTGCGGTGCGGCGCGTCTCGTGCCAGTCTTTGAACCTGTACAGGTTGACCTGCTCGGCATAGCTATGCTTCGACCAACTCCCGCCTGCAATGTCGCTGGCTGACGCGCCGCCTGCGATGAATTGCTCGGCAACGCTGCGACCATCGAACCCGATGATCGCATACGGGGTGCCGGTCTTTTCGAAGATCGCCGACAGTTGATTGGCGACGACCGAGGCGATGCAGATCTTCCTGCCGCCATCGTAGCCCATCGAACCCGAGACATCGATCATGACCTCGACCGCCGCAGTGTCCGCTTCTTTGAACTCGCGGCGCGAGAACACGTTCGCCGAACCGGCAACAAACTTCACGATTGCCCTGCGGTCGAAGCGACCGGAGTCTTCATTGTGCGAATGACCAATGTAGTCGATGGAGCGAAGCAGGCGGGTGATCGCGACCTTGACCGCCCCGATACGGGGGATGTTGATCGCGGCATGTTCACTGAACCGCTCTTCGCATTCTGCTCTGTCAAATGTAGGCATGATGCCCTCTCAGTTAAATTTGATTTCCACAATGGTCGGCTTTCCAACAGAAGGCAGACCGCGCAGGTTGCTGGGGGTTGGTGCTTTCTCTGCGATCTCGTTGCAGATGTAGTCGGCTGGGTCAGGCAGGCGGTCGACGACCATCTCGCGGGAACCGCTCCCCTTGCCAGCGCCGACTCCGGTCGCCTCGGACTCGTGATCCTCGACGCCTTCGCCTTCGCCATCGGTTGGCTCGCCATCGCCGTCAGAATCGCCGTCAGCGCCTTTGTCGCCCTCACCCTCACCTTCCCCTTCCCCGTCAGCGTTCGCGTCTCCAGCGCCCTCCTGATCGGTCTCAGAGGCATTGTCGTCGCCGCCCTCTCCGCCGCCAGCTTGGTCGTCAGGTTCGCCGTCCTGATCGCCGCCCGAATCATCGCCCTGCTCGGGTTGCTGGTCGTCGGCTGGGTCTTCGCCGTCACTGCCTTCGCCGCCCTCGTCGCCCTGCTCGGGCGGTTTGGGCTGGGGCTGGGGAGGAACTGGTGAGGGATCATCCTTCTGCTGCTGCAGCGTTTCGAACAGCTTGATCGCCGCCGCCACAACGCCTGCGGTATTGGTCGCCGCTCGCGCCGTATGCAGCGCCTCCCAGATCGCCGCCGCCCACGGCGACTGGTCGACAATGCACGGGACTTCAATCGTGTACCCGTTTAAACGCCGACCCTCAATTGCCAGCATGAACGACAGGTTGGGCAGGTCGTCGGGTTCAACGCACCCGTGCTTGCGCAGCATGTTGTTCATGAGGGACTCAAGCAGCGCCTTGCTGTTCGGGGCGTACCCCGATTCGATCACCTTGCGTTCGATGCGCGGATCTTCCAGCCCGTTGATCAGCGCCGACAGGTAAGTGCCGTGCTTGTACTTGGCTTGATCCCACGGCGAATTGTCGGTGAACCAGCAATGCCCCAGTTCATGCAGGCTGAAAGCGATCAGGTCGTTGAACATCGCTTTGCCGATCTCGGCAAGGTCGTTGGTCACGGGAAAGATGAAGGTCGCATCGACGGTCGTCAGACTAGCGCCCTGACGCTGAAAAGCCACGGCGGCGGTCGTACCCGTCCAGCGGAACTTCAGTTCGCCGAACCTGTTGCCAGTGGCGCGGAAGACCCGCTCCAGCGTGGCTTCGACGCCACGCTTAACGAATAAGCCTTTCATAAAAACTCCTTAGTTGAGGTAGGCTTTAAGGTCATCCTGATCGATGGTCGCGGCAAACGCGCCCTCCAGTTCAGGAATGCACTCGGCGGGGTATGCCGACAGGATGGTCGTCTTAAACGCCAGCCCGATGGGGAACCCCTTCTGGATTAACTCCGCCATTGTGAACAACTGGCGCAGGCTGGGCGGCTGGGTAAGCAGACCGGCACGAGCCTTCTCGCGAGCCACATTGGCGAAACCGCAGAGCATGCGAGCCGCCATGCCGTTTAGTCCGGTACGGTTGCTGATCAGGTCAGCCTCGTCGTCGACAGGCAGGTAATCGAACTCCAGCTTGATGCCGAACCGGTCGAGGAACGCGCTGTTATGCTCGCGCACCCCAGCGAAGTTGCCCGAGGCATCGCCGAACCCGTTCGAATTGTCAGCCGCGAAGAAGACGACATGGTCGGCGACCGCGATGCGGCGACCGGTCTCGGGAATGGTGATCGCCCGATGCACCGACCGCTCGCACAGGGCATGCAGGGCGGCAAGGTTTTGCGCACGAGCGAAACCCAGTTCATCCAGCAGGACGATTGCGCCGGGGGTTTGCACCGCACGGGTGATCACCCCTTCGCGCCAGTAGGCGGAACCGTTCGCCACACTGTCGGCACCGATGAACTCGGCGCGTTCAGCCGACTCATCGAAGTTGACCCGATACATCGGACGCCCGAGGTAGGCGGCGATCTGGGTCGCGAACTCGGTCTTGCCGGTGCCGCGCTCGCCGTACAACCAGAGGTTGATCGGAAGCTTCTGCTCCAGCGCCAGCAGGGCGCAGTGCAGGTGCTGGGCGTTGAAGACATAGTCGGTCAGGACTTCCGGCGCATCGGGATGATCCCAGAGCGTGATGTCCAAATTGCCAAAGTCGATCAGCGACCCTTCATCGGTGCGGTATCCCCACGGACGGGGAAAGACATCCTTTACCTTGACGATCCGAACCGGCGGCAAGGCGGCGGCGATCTGCGCCAGCGCCTCGACCGTGGCGGTTTGTTTAAACGTCGAGAAAAGGTCGGCGGCGGCGACCCGCACCAGCGATTCGATCTTGTCATAGTCGACGCCCTTGATCTTGGCGACCTTCTGGTCGATCTCGTCGACAAGCTTGGTGAACTCGCCTTCGAAGTGTTCGCTGCGCAGGTCGATCTCGCTGACCTTGCCAGCGATGATCGTCTTGACCGCATCGATGCCTGCGACCTGTGCTTCAGCCGTCTTGACGGCGGCATCGGCACGTTCCAGCACCTCATTGACCTTCGCGGTCAGTTCGGACGGCACCTTCGCCGCGACAGGCGCTGCGGGGGCGGGAACTGGCAAGGAGGTGTTATACGCCAGCACGGTCGCGAGCGTGACCTGCCCAGCCGCGATCATCTCGGCGACCAGATTGGCTGCGACCAGCTTGACCTGCTGGGGTTCCTTACCGAACGCGACCAGCACTTCGTTTAACTTGTGTGCATTGCACATTTTCGCGAGTTCAAGCGCGATCTTGGTATCAGCGATTGCCATGATTTCCTCTCAGGCGAGTTCAAAAAGTTCAACGGATTTGCTGGGATGACTGAAGATGTTGGTGCAGTCAGGCAGACCGATCTTCGCCCACTTGGCAGTCAGGCGGATGGTGTACCCGCAGGCAGGGCAGACCGCCTTGAGCATGCGCGTACCCTGCGGTTCGACTTTGGTCGCGACCTGCAGCCGCTCGTGCGGGTAAGCGCCGAACTGGCCGACAAGGTCAGACCACATGGCGCGGAAGTCGAACCCCATCGACGGTGCGGTCGGCTTGCCCTCAAGGCAGACCGCCTTCATGGCGGCGGGATAGCGACCCTTGTACCCATCGCCCTCGGTCGCGGCGTGGCACAACTGGGCGACGACGACCGCGAAGACCTGCAGCGGGTCATCCAGCACAGGGGAAACGAACATCTGAACGGTGCCGTCAGCAGTGGCGGCAGACGACCAGCATTCGCCGACCGTCTGGCGGCGAGCGCGAGCGCGTTGGCTCGGGAACCCGCACGAGACCTTGATCTTCTCGGGCAGGGGGAAGTTCAGCAGTTCGAAGACCGAACGGGTCTCCTCGACTACTGCGTTGAGCCAGTCTTCACGAGTGGCGTACAGAGGGGTAGTGGTCATGATTGACTCCAGTTGTTTAAACGCCCCAGCCGAAACGCTTGGCGCAGACGGGGCCGATCCCTCGGGCGGTGGACTCGGCATCGGTCAGCTTGCGCGAGCAGATCGCGCAGGAGCCGGTCAGCTTGCCGTGCTTGATCGCTTCGCCCTCGGGGTCAGCGACGACCATCAGCACTTTTTGCTCCGCCTCGTCGTTGCAACCGTAGGACTTGAGGAACTTGCCGCCGGTCATCTTGCCGAGGTAGGTGTCGCCCCACTTGGCGTAGATCGCACCCGGATTTTTGCTGGTCGCGCCAGCAGGCGAGAAGGTCAGTCCGCCAATGGTCAGGCGGGGACGCTTCAAATTGGAACTGGCGAGAGTGAACGCCGCCTCAAGCTTGTCGACCGAGACGACCGGCGCAGTGACCGCTTGATCCAGCCGCGCCAGCTTGCGCTCGACCGAACCGGCGATGCACTTGTCGACTGCGGCAAGTTGACGGTCAGTCAGACCGCCCCATTTCTGGAGCGCCTCATACAGGCTGACCGCGAAGGGGAACTTAGGATTGTTGACCAGCCATGCATGCTGGATCGGGTGAGCGGCAATCCATGCCGCCGTTTTTGGGTGACTCATATAGCCTCCGGAAGTAGTGAGTCGAGGGTGAATCAGCCAGCACCCTGATACAAGGCGCTGACGGGTCACTCACTTGCGCATCATGCGGTCGCGGATCGCATCGATCTCCGCCCAAAGCTTCGCGCCGTAGGGGTGATCGGTGCTGTAACCGCCAGCCTGCAGAGCGGCGTGGCAGTCGAGCAGGGCGAATGTCAGCATCGGTTTGGTGTAGGTGCTGACCTTGCGGCGCATCGCCTGCGCCATTTCAGTGGGGGTCATAGTGAACTCCGGTTGGGTGAGGGGAAATCAGACAGGCGACCTCAGTAATGAAGTGCCTGTCGGATTGGTCTCATACCGGTCTACTTGGGTCAACGTCTGCCCCGTGCTGGCGGCTGCGCCCTTCTCCATCGCTCCCCTATTCGATGCCCTTTCAGGTTGATCTTTCGGAGTCTTGAGTCCAGCCGCGAGCGACCGAACCGGAACCTTTGGGTGACCTCTGCAGTATCGATTGTCATGCTGGTCTGCAGCATGCGTTGTCGCGCATCGATGGAGCGCGGGGTGCCTTACCTTTCGCCGTATCGCCCTCTAGATGGGGGTCAGTCGTCTACTTGGCAGGTGACTACCTTGTCGGGCATGCCCCTCATGAGAAAGGGGGTCGAAGCCGTCCGGTGCAACATGAAAGAACGATCTCATGTACTACTACCACTTAACATCAACATCAACTACTAACCTGCATTGTCAATCCATTTAAACAGTAGTGCAAGCTTTATTTTCAGCAAGGCAGTAGCACTGTGGGGAAATAGCAGCGCCAGAGTGTGATCTGGGAACTGATTTGGGTGCCAGATCGGACAGGATGTTCACTGTCATAAAGTTATCCCCGCTATCCACAGGGTTATCCACAGCCCATGATTCCTAAGCAAAACGCAATGCCATTTAAACGGCTTTAAAGGGGTCGCCAAGCCCCGATCTGGGAAGTCCTCATTACCCCCTTGGCACCTTCGATAAAAACTCTAAGTGGAACTTGACGCATTCTGTGGATAACTTTGGTGCCTGTGGATAACTCCATGAATGATGGTTCATGAATCACGGTTCACCGTTGGATGGTGATTGGTGAACCACGGTTCACGAACGTGGTGCGAACGCAACGATTGTGGGCTGGATCAGTTCGGTTGTATGGCTGAACGGGTCGATAGGGATATGCTATGGCAACGCAAACACTGATAGAGGGGAAGACTATGGGCAACGAATGGACGATAGACGATCCCAAGGAAGATTTGGGTACGGTCGCCAGCAGACTCGGCGCGGAGGAGCAATACGGCGAGCGCATGCTCGCAGCGGTCAACCGTGCCAATGCAAAGATAACAAGTAAGGGAACACCAAGAGGTGTAGAGCAGAAGACCAAAGGCAAGCTAACACCAAAGCAAAGACTGTTTGTGAGTCTGGTCGTACAGGGACACAGCCAGTCCGATGCGTACAGGAAGGCTTACTCAGTCCGAACAGACAATCAGGCAGTCGTGAGTTCTCAGGCGAACGCGCTAATGAAGAATCCAAAAGTCAATGCACTGCTTGAGTCTAGCCTCCAACGTCATGAATCCACGCTGGTCTCAGACGATATTGCCGCTAGAAGGTACGTAATGACTGAGTTGTTAAAGCACAGTCGAGAGTTTAAGGGGGAGAGCCAGCGATTAAAGGCGCTGGAGTTGATAGGCAAAGCTTCTGGCATGTTCAGTGAACGTGTAAACATCGATGTCAAGACCACCACCACTGAAGACCTGAAGAAGGAACTAGCTAGTCACCTCAAACTGCTGGAGCAGATGCCAACCATTGACATCACTCCCAGCCCAACCGTTGCGCAAGGCGAGCCGATCATGGGTGAGGTGATACCTGACCATCACCCAGCCTCAGTCGACGCCTTGCAGCCTCACGGTTCAAGCCGAGGAACTAGTGAGCCAGCAGTGGCTGATGGTATAGCCAATCCCTATGCTTCCAATCATCCTGATAGTCGTCACGATGGCAACGACGATGACGACAGGCAGACAGACTGACGCCGTGGCATGACGATGCGTCCCAGCCGAGACCCACCATACCCGCACCCCCGCTTATTGACGGCACCTCGTGCCGATCCCTTACATTGCAATCCACTCATCCGATCCCCAATTCAAATCCACTCATCCGATTCCCAATCCACTCCCCTATGCGAACAATCTCCTCACCCCCTCCCCCCATGCAAATCTTTGATTGACAAGGTTTAAACGCTTGTGCAGAATGACCCCCGTCGTTCGTGGTTTGTTCATACCCCGTAGGGGTATATATTTTTGGAGATATCAATGGCAGCACTCAAACGCATCTACGTCGTCATCCACAAGGATGGACTTCATCTGGTCAAGGCTGCACATCGCTCACAGGCGCTGAACCATGTGGCGCAGAAGCAGTTCACGGTTCGGGTAGCCACGCAGGATGACCTCGTCAAGTGTCTTGGTGGTGGTGTCATGATCGAAGGCGCTCAGGATGCAGAGCAGTTGAAACTTGAAGAACAGAGCGTTTAAACAAAACGCTTTGTAGTAAAGAAGAAATCCTTTCTCTAAGGATTTCTTCTTAGAAGAACCTCTTTAAAAGCTTTATGACCTTTTAAAGAAAAGCTTTATGACCTAGTTAATAAAAGAACACCCCTATGGGGTGTTCTTAATAACTTATCAATACATATAAGTAGTTATATATAGTTATATATAGTTATACCTATAAGGATGTAGTTATGACACCTAAACAAAAGTTGGTTCTAGACTTCATCACCGTGTACATCAAGGTCAAGGGCTTTGCGCCGTCGATGCAGAACATTGCCGATGGGCTTGAACTCAAAAGCCGTTCGAACATCCACCGCATCATCCATGAACTGGAGGCGCTGGGGGTTCTGAACATGAAAGCCAATGGCGTCAGGACGCTCAAACCAGTCGACAAGACCGTGGACTTCGTCTCGCGCCTATGAGCGATATTCTTACCGCCGAGGAACTTCGGCAGTACGCCAAGCTTCTGGAAATCCTCCCGAAGGGTTCTCCCAACATCGACCGTGTCAGGCAGTTGCTGGAAAATGACCGCATCGCACGGTGCAAGGACAACTTCCTTCCCTTCGTCCAGTCGATGTGGCCCTCCTTCATCTCAGGGAGGCACCACAAGATCATGGCTGATGCGTTTGAACGCATCGCCAACGGAACGCTCAAGCGCCTGATCATCAACATGTCACCTCGGCACACCAAGTCGGAATTTGCCTCCTACCTGCTGCCAGCATGGTTCCTCGGAAAATACCCCGAGAAGAAAATCATCCAGACCGCCCACACCGCAGAACTCGCCGTGGGCTTCGGGCGCAAGGCGCGTAACCTCATCAACAGCATCGATTACCAGACCGTCTTCAAGACCAAACTCTCGACCGACTCCAAAGCCGCAGGTCGCTGGAACACCTCCGCAGGCGGCGATTACTTCGCCATCGGCGTCGGCGGTGCCGTCACTGGCAAGGGCGCTGACCTCCTGATCATCGATGACCCTCATGCACTACCATTGGATACGGCGGTTCCAACACCACAAGGATTTAAGACTATTGGTGATTTAGTTATTGGTGATAGTGTGTATGGCCCGGACGGGCTACCGACGCGGGTTATCGCGAAGTCCACGGTATGCAGAGACCGGGAGTTATTTGCTGTCACGACCGATGATAACGAGGTTGTGTACTGTGACGGAGGACATCTTTGGTCATACCACTCTGAGACTGCACTAAAAAACTCACATATTATAAAAACATCTACGGCGCGGGAATTAGCCAATTGGGACAAACCTAATAAGCCCTATTTGCCCCGGCACTACGCTGTTCAATACTCAGAAGCGGATCTTCCGATTGACCCGTATGTCCTTGGTGCGTGGCTCGGAGATGGGACAAGTAGCCTTGGAAGAATGACAGCACATCCTGATGATGCCTTGTTTATGCGTACTCAGTTTGAGGCGGCAGGGTATGAGGTGACTGATCTGAAGAGCGTGTATTCGTTTGGCATCCCCAAATTACGTGGGCAGTTACGAGACCTCGGGGTACTAAATAACAAGCACGTACCGACACCCTATCTGCAATCTTCTGTATCCCAACGCTTAGCACTTCTTCAGGGAATGATGGATACTGACGGGGATGTTACAGAAGCGGGGCAGTGCAACTTCAATAATACAAATAAAGAACTTACTCTGGCTGTTTGTGAGTTGGTGCATAGCCTTGGGGTGAAAGCGAAGATTCACCGCTACGAAGATAGCCGGGTTAACTGTAGCCCTATATACCGGGTTACGTTCAAGCTTAAAGACGCATGTAGGATGCCACGTAAGCAGATCAGGACGTTTACCCCAACGGACAAGCGGCGGCGCTCGTTTACCGTGTCCAGAACAGATCGGTGTGCTGATGTACAGTGCATAACTGTTGAGCGGGAAGACGGGCAGTTTCTTGTCGGGCGCGGGTACGTCGTGACACATAACTCCGAACAGGAGGCGATGCAGGGTAATCCCGAAGTCTATGACCGAGTCTATGAGTGGTACTCGTCGGGGCCTCGCCAGCGCCTGCAGCCGGGGGGGGCAATCGTCATCGTCATGTGCATGACAGGCGATACGCCTGTTCTGATGTCAGACGGATCTTCCACTGAACTCAGGCACATCCGCAATGGGGATTCCGTAGCTACCTATGACTACGAGAAAGGATTGTTCACCACATCAACCGTCAATAATTGGCAGTCAAGTGGTGTTGATTCCATATATACAATACAAACACGATCTGGCAGAACACTCCGTGCAAACGAGGATCATCCTTTTCTCGTTGATTTAAACGGAGATCGTTCATGGATAAAGCTGAAAGACCTACAGGTGGGGATGTCTCTTGTAGCAATGAGTGGTGTACAAGACCAGCCAGATCACAAACAAAGCCCGGACTATGTGCTGCTTGCCAAGCAAGAGCCAGCTACCACAGGAAACATCCAGACGCGCCCTACCACCCAGATGGATACCACGGGAAATGGAAAGGAGAAACTTGCTGCCAATGCGACAAGCCAGCAGCAATCAAAAGCCTCTGCAAATCTTGTTACACCAAGCAATACGACCCTCCACCCAGCACCGCAGAACAGCGCAGAGCCAGAAGGATCAAGAGCAGATACGGGATCACTAGCGAAGCGTATGACAGAATGGTTGCAGAGCGCAGCAACCGCTGTGATGTCTGTAGTGAGCCACCTTCTGAGAAAAACACTCGCGCCCACTGGAACGGGAAACTCTGTATCGACCACGACCACAGCACAGGAGTTGTCAGAGGATTGCTCTGCAACAATTGCAATCTCGCAGTTGGATATGGAGAAACCCCAGAAAAATTGCACAGAGCCGCTGAATACCTACAGCGTTTCGCTGGATCAGATAGTTGACATAACACCATGCGGCGAAGAAGAGGTATTTGATATTGAGGTTGATAGGACTGGTAACTTCATTGCCAACGGGGTTGTCAGTCACAATACCCGCTGGAGCAAGAAAGACCTGACCGGTCAAATCCTCTCCAACTCCATCAAGCGCGAAGGCGATGAGTGGGAGGTCATCGAATTCCCCGCCATCATGCCCAGCGGCAAGCCGCTGTGGCCCGAATTCTGGAGCCAGAAGGAACTGGAGGCGATCAAGGCTGAGATCCCCGTCAGCAAGTGGAACGCCCAGTACCAGCAAAACCCCACCTCGGAAGAGGGCGCGATCATCAAGCGCGACATGTGGAAACGCTGGAAGGAAGAAAAGGCTCCCCCCTGCGATTTCATCATCCAAAGCTGGGACACCGCCTTCGAAAAGAACTCCCGCGCCGATTACTCCGCCTGCACCACTTGGGGAGTCTTTGGTCGTTTAAACGACAGGGGTGGATTGATCCACCACATCATCCTGCTTGATGCCTTCAAGGAACGGATGGAGTTCCCCGACCTGAAGACCAAGGCAATGCAGATGTACAAGGACTGGAAGCCAGATTCCCTGATCATCGAAAAGAAAGCTGCCGGTGCGCCGCTCATCTACGAACTTCGGCGCATGGGGATTCCATTGCAGGAGTACACACCAACCAAAGGCAATGATAAGATTGCGCGTGTAAACGCCATATCCGACCTGTTCGCATCTGGGTTCGTGTGGTGTCCCGAGACGCGCTGGGCAGACGAAGTCGTTGAGGACTGCGCTGAATTCCCAAATGGCGAGCATGACGACATCATGGACAGCACCTCACAGGCGCTGCTGCGTTTCAGGCAAGGCGGATTCATCACGCTGGACTCCGACGAGGATGATGATCCTCCAGTCCACCGCAAGCGCAGTTATTACTGAGGACGCATCATGGCAATCGAAAAAAGCTTGTACCAAGCACCGCAGGGAACGACCGAGGTCGACCCCGTTGTCATGGACTTCGAAATAACAGAGGACGGCAAGCCATCCGAGGAAATCGAAGTCGAGATAATTCCCGATCCGTTCGATGAAAACCTCATTGACCGTCTTGACGCATCCTATGTCGGAACCCTTGCCACCGAACTGCTCTCCGACTTCGACGACGATGTCAACTCGCGTAAAGACTGGCTCGACACTTACGTCGACGGGCTTGAACTCCTCGGGTTGAAAATGGAGGAGCGCACCGAACCGTGGGAAGGCGCATGCGGGATTGTCCATCCGCTCCTCACGGAAAGCCTGATCCGGTTCCAAGCCGAGACGGTTATGGCGATCTTCCCCGCAGAGGGGCCGTGCAAGACGAAGATCCGAGGCAAGGAGACACAGGAAAAGAAGGAAGCCGCGCAGCGTGTGCGCGACGACATGAACTACAAGCTGACGGAGCAGATGACCGAGTTCCGCCCAGAAATGGAACGTGCCATCTGGGGTCTGGGTCTTTCGGGAAACTCCTTCAAGAAGGTCTACAAAGACCCTTCCCTCAAGCGCCAGACATCGATCTATGTCACCGCCGACGATGTGGTTGTCCCGTATGGAACCACAGACCTTCAGTCGGCGCAGCGCGTCACGCACGTTATGCGCAAGTACAAGAACGACCTGCGCAAGCTTCAGGTATCGGGCTTTTACGCAGACATCGATCTGGGCGATCCGGTCAACACGCTGGACGAGGTTGAAAAGAAAATCGCCGAAAAGCTTGGGTTCAGGGCTACCAGCGATGACCGCTACAAGCTGCTGGAGATGCAGGTCAACCTTGATCTGCCGGGGTTCGAAGACAGGGGCGAGGATGGCGAAATGACGGGCATCGAACTGCCCTACATCGTCACCATCGAAAAGAATACCGCCAAGGTCTTGGCGATACGCCGCAACTGGGTCGAGGGCGACGAGACATTTGCCAAGCGCCAGCACTTTGTTCACTACGGCTATATACCCGGCTTCGGGTTCTACCACCTTGGTCTGATCCACATCATCGGCGCGTATGCAAAGTCAGGCACCTCCATCCTGCGCCAGTTGGTCGATGCTGGGACGTTGGCAAATCTCCCCGGCGGCTTTAAGACTCGCGGCATGCGTACCAAAGGCGACGACACGCCCATCGGCCCCGGCGAGTGGAAGGATGTCGACGTTGCCTCCGGAGTCCTAAAAGACAACATCATGCCGTTGCCCTACAAGGAACCGAGTCAGGTTCTGGCGGCATTGCTCGACAAGATCATCGAAGAAGGTCGACGGTGCGCCAATACCGCAGACATCAACATCTCCGACATGAGCGCACAAGCGCCGGTAGGCACGACGATGGCGCTGCTGGAGCGAACCCTCAAGGTGCTGACCGCAGTGCAGGCGCGTACCCACTTCTCGCTCAAGAACGAACTGAAACTCCTCAAGTCAATCATTGCCGAGGATGCCCCAGACACATACGACTACGATCCGGAGACAGGCAACCGCTCCGCCAAAAAGTCCGACTACAACGATGTCGATGTCATCCCAGTCTCCGATCCCAATGCCAGCACCCTTGCGCAAAAGATCATCCAGTACCAAGCGGCATTGCAGCTTGCCCAAGGCGCACCGCAGTTCTACAACATGCCGCTGCTGCACCGCCAGATGCTGGAAGTGCTGGGCTTGAAGGATGCGCAGAAGCTGATCCCGCTGCCCGAGGACATGAAGCCGGTCGATCCTGTCTCCGAGAACCAGAACATCCTCATGGCAAAGCCCGTCAAAGCTTTTGCCTATCAGGATCACAGGGCGCACATTACCGTCCACATGTCAGCCATGCATGACCCACAGATTGCGGCAATGCTCGGGCAGACGCCGCAGGCGCAAACCTTGCAGGCATCGATGCAGGCGCACATCAACGAACACTTGGGATTTGCGTATCGCGTCGAGATTGAGAAGCAACTTGGCTTCAACCTTCCGCCGATGCTCGACGAGATGGGAGACCCAAACCCAATCAATCCGGAACTGGAAGCCAAGCTTGCCCCCTTGCTTGCCACCGCAGCGACACAGCTGCTGCAGCAGAACCAAGGTCAGGCAGCGCAACAGCAGGCGCAACAACAGGCGCAAGACCCAATCGTCCAGCTTCAGCAAAAAGAACTGCAGATCAAAGAACTGGAAGTCGAGCGCAAGAAACTCAAGGATCAGGTCGACGCACAACTCAAGGAAAAGCAAATCGCCGTCGAGGAGAAGCGCGTGGACAATCAGGCGCGGGTCGATGGAATCCGCATCGGCGTTCAGGCAAAGAAAGATGCCACCGAGTTCAGGGGCAAACAGTTGATGGAAGGCGCTCGGATTGGTCTGGATGCCCAAAAACATCACAACGACATGCATGAGCGCATGGCTGACAAAATCAGCAGTTTAAACAGCGAGGAACCCAATGGAACTGATTAATCCTCTGACGAAGGAACTCAGGGAAAAGGCTGACCAGCTTGGCGACTATTTACTCTCGGGGAGGGTCAAGACCTTCGACGAGTACAAGGGAGTTTGCGGGGAGATCAGGGGTCTTCTCACCGCGATTGAGTACGCCAAAGACCTCAAAACCAGAATGGAGCATGACAATGACACCTAGCTTGCTGATTGGCTCAAACCCCAACAGTCCAAAGGTCGTAGGAACCATTACTTTCAACAAGCCCGAAGCGGAAGAAGTTCCTGACGGCGAAAAAGCCAAGCAATTGCCAACTCCCGTGGGGTACAAAATACTCTGCGCCATCCCCGAGGTGGAGAAGGAGTACGAAAACGGCATCGTCAAGGCGGATGTCACCATCGATTACGAGGAAAAGCTTGCCACGGTGCTGTTTGTCGTGGCGATGGGGCCGGACTGCTACGCAGACAAGACCCGCTATCCCTCTGGCGCGTGGTGCAAGGTGGGCGATTTCATTGTCGTTCGACCGCACATCGGCACCCGACTGCTCATTCATGGTCGCGAATTTCGCTCAATCAACGATGATTGCGTCGAAATGACCGTCGAAGACCCTCGCGGCATCAAACGCGCTTAAAGGAGGCACACCATGCCCAGATTTGAAACCCCCGAATTCAAGTTTCCCGACGAAATCAACGGTCAATCGACCGAAGCCGACGTTCGGGAGCCGATTGAGGTCGTCATCGAAGACGACACGCCTGCCGATGACCGTGGCAGGGAACCCATGCCCGAGGACATCGTCAAAAAGCTGGAAGACGACGATCTTTCCAGCTACACCACCGACCAACGCGAGCGGTTTAAACAGCTGAAAAAGGTCTGGCACGACGAAAGACGCGCCAAAGAGGCTGCTTTGCGTGAGCAAAGCGAGGCTGTGACCGCAGCGCAACGAATTGCCGAGGAAAACAAGCGCCTGAAAGCCACGATTGACGCCGGTCGCACCGAATATGCCGAGGCATTGAAAAAAACGGCTGAAATCGAACTGGCACAGGCTCGGCGAGCCGCTCGCGAGGCTTATGACCTCGGCGATACGGACAAAATCCTCGACTCGCAGGAGCAGATCGCCAAGCTGACGGTTCAGCAGGAACGTGCGGCGCAAAACCAACAAGTCCCTTTACAACCCACCGGTAATCCGGTACAACAGTCTCAGAATTACCGTCCCGACGCCAAGGCGCTTGCGTGGCAAGAGCGCAATCAGTGGTTTGGCAAGGATGACGAGATGACTGCAAGTGCGCTTGGTCTCCATGCGAAGCTGCAGAAGTCTGGAGTCACCCTCGGCTCGGACGCCTATTACGACGAATTGGACAAAACAATGCGTCGTCGCTTTCCAGAGTCATTTGGCGAGCCAGTACGGGAGCCTCAAGCAACTCCAAGAAAAACCGCAACGGTTGTTGCGCCTGCATCGCGAAGCACCGCGCCGAAACGCGTGTCATTGCGGCAGTCACAAGTCGATCTCGCCCGAAAGCTTGGTCTGACACCGGAGCAGTATGTTGCTGAAGTCTTGAAACTGGAGTCCTCAAATGTCTGATAACCGCACCTCCCGTGAAGTTCAAACCCGCGAATTGACGGAGCATCCCAAGCAGTGGATGCAGCCCGAACTGTTGCCTGTCCCGGTGAAGCAGCCGGGGTACGAATACCGTTGGATTCGCGTATCGATCCACGAAAAAGCCGATCCCCGAAACGTGACATCAAAAATGCGCGAAGGCTGGGAGCCGGTCAAGGTCGAAGAACAACCCGACATGCAACTGCTAGTCGATCCCAACAGCCGTTTTAAGGACAGCATTGAGATCGGCGGGTTGCTGCTCTGCAAGACCCCAACTGAATTCGTGCGGCAGCGGAATGAATTTTTCGCCAAGCAGGCACGGGCGCAGACGGATTCTGTGGACAACAACTTTATGCGCCAAAGCGACCCTCGGATGCCCACCATGTTCAAAGAGAGCAAGGCAACCAAGGTGACCGTTGGCACTCGCGAATAACCAATTCAGGAGTCTTCAATGGCTTATCCTTCCGTCTCAGCCCCCTACGGGCTAAAGCCGATCAATTTGATCGGCGGACAGACGTTTGCGGGTTCGACCCGTGAACTGCCGATCCAGTACGGTTACGCCACGGACATCGGTTACGGCGACATTCTGGAACTTGCTCGTGGCACGGTGGTTAAGTCCACCATCACGACCTCCAGCGCATCGCACCAACTGATCGGTGTCTTCCTTGGCTGCACCTACACCAGCCCCACCACCAAGCAGAAAATGTTCTCCCAGAACTGGCCCAGCGGTACGCTGGCTGGTGATGCGATGGCATACATCTGCGATGACCCCGACACGGTCTTTCAAGTCGTCATGTGTTCCGCCACCACGGTCGTCGCTTCGGGCGCGATTGCGATGATCGGGCAAAACCTCGGCTTGATCCAGAACGCTGTCAACCTCAACAACGGCGACTCGACCGTCGCGGCGCTGTACTCCGCCACCACCACCACCAACGTGCTTCCGCTGCGCGTCGTCGGTCTGGTCGGCGAATCGGCGATCACGGCATCGGCTCCCGGCAGTTCATCGTCCACGACCATTACCCTCACGGGTTCCGGTTCTCCGATTGCGCTTCCGGTTGGCACCGACGTTGGCTACATCGCCGCAAACGGACAGTTTATCCAGACTGGTTCGTATGTGTCGGTCGCCGCCGTCGCTGGTGCAACGTCGATCACCATCAACTCCGCGATTGCGGTTCCCGGCTCGGTCACGGCGATTCCTTCTGCCTCGACCGTTGTCTTCACCCAGTACCCTGAACTCAAAGTGAAGTTGAACTTTGGCGCTCATGAGTACTACACCGCTACGGCGATCTAAGGGGATCAATCATGGCAATTTCACGCGCACAGCTACTGAAAGAGCTGCTCCCCGGTCTGAACGCCCTGTTCGGTCTGGAGTACAAGCGATACGGCGAGGAACACAAGGAGATCTACGAAACCGAGACCTCCGAACGTTCCTTCGAAGAGGAAACCAAACTCTCCGGGTTCTCCGCCGCGCCCGTCAAGAACGAGGGTCAGGCAGTCCAGTTCGACAACGCACAGGAAGCTTGGACGGCTCGCTACAACCACGAAACCATCGCGCTGGGCTATGCGATCACCGAAGAAGCAATGGAGGACAACCTCTATGACTCTCTCTCGGCTCGCTACACCAAGGCACTGGCTCGTGCGATGGCGTACACCAAACAGGTCAAGGCTGCTGCCATCCTGAACAACGGCTTCTCGTCCGCCTTTACCGGCGGCGACGGGGTTGCACTGTTCTCGACGGCTCACCCGCTGGTCTCCGGTGGCGTCAATAGCAACACCCCCGCCACTGCCTCCGACCTGAATGAAACGTCGTTGGAAAACGCCGTCATCCAGATCGCTGGCTGGCAAGACGAGCGCGGTCTCCTGATCGCCGCCCGTGCCAAGAAGTTGATCGTCCCGCCTCCCCTGCAATTCGTTGCAACGCGCCTGCTTGAAACCAAGCTTCGCGTGGGTACGACGGACAACGACATCAACGCCATCGAAAACAACGGCTCGATTCCGGAAGGTTACGTTCAAAACCACTTCCTGACCGATACGAACGCTTGGTTTCTGACGACCGACGTTCCGAACGGCTTGAAGCACTTTGTTCGTGCGCCGTTGACGACTTCGATGGACGGTGACTTCGACACGGGCAACGTCCGTTACAAGTCTCGCGAGCGCTACAGCTTCGGCTGGTCTGACCCGCTCGGCATGTTCGCGTCTCCCGGCGCGTCGTGATGAAGTAAAGGAAACCCCGCTTCGGCGGGGTTTCTTCTTGCAGGTTTAAACAGACAGGAGTATAAATGTCTGGACTGGGAACCCAGCCTCACCAACCGCCCCAGCGGACGTTGCAGAGATGATGAGGCTTGTAACTGCATAAGGAGTCCATCATGGGCTTTGCTACACACTTAGGGCCGTGGCTTCAGGGAACCCAGAAATGGACGACCGGAACGACCCCCGGCACCATCCGCAATACCGGTGCCAGCACAGTCTCGCAGACCTTCAAGAAAGATTTCACTGGCGCAGCCTTCGGCTCCGCGACCACTGTCCCGCTGTTCACCCTCCCCGCTGGCGCACAAATCGTCAACACCCACATCGATGTCCTGACGGCGTTCACCGGCTCGACTGCGGCGAACATCACCATCGGTGACGGCACGACTGCCAACAAGTACTGGACGACCACCGATATCACGGCGGCTGGGCGCGTGGCTATGACCAACGCAGCGCTTTCGGCATGGTGTGGTGCGGCTTCGACGGCGTCCCCGAACGGCATCGGTATTGGCCCGCTTGACATCACGGTGACCGCTGCGCTGACCCCCACGGTTGCCAACGTCACGGCTGGACTGGTTCAGTTCACCATCGTGTATGTGGTGGCCCAGTCGGACGGCACGCAGTATCCGGTGGCGTCGTAAGCACGGCTTACCATAGGGGATAGCCGTCATGAGCGATGAGCACGAGTTTGCAGATGGGCCGATGACAG
>Ga0114951_10000597_pt1 | contig 48649 bp, 45 predicted proteins | sample AM7aDNAmetaG_FD_88677 | JGI IMG/M metagenome (GOLD analysis project Ga0114951, IMG submission 88677) | Freshwater microbial communities from Finland to study Microbial Dark Matter (Phase II) - AM7a DNA metaG | ecosystem: Environmental > Aquatic > Freshwater > Lake | place: Finland: Lake Alinen...
CGCTAGCGCAGTGAAAAACCAGCCAAAAACGCATGTTTTTGGGAGAGCAAAACATGCGTTTTCCAATGACTGCGCTAGCACTGCGCTAGCGCAGTCCTCGGAAAGCTCTATTCGGAGGAAAAACGGGGAACGGCAGCCTCGGTTTTTGTCTTTTAGTTTCCACACAAGACGCTAGACTGCGTGTCCAATGCGCCACCGTGGAGGGGCGCAGACGATTCTGGAAACGAGAAACCAATTTATGAAACAAGAATCCTTCCGCCTCACCCGCCGCTGTTTCTTCAAACGCATGGCCATGACTGGCGCGGCCTTTACCATCGTGCCCGGCTCGGTGCTCGGCCTGCGCGGCCAGACCACGCCGAACAACAAGCTCAACATCGCCGGCATCGGCATTGGCGGGCAGGGTGGGCATGACATCTCCAAGATCGTGGAGGATTGCCCGGGCGAGAACATTGTGGCGTTGTGCGACGTGAACGACGCGCACGCGGCGCACATGTACAAGAAGTTTCCCGAAGCCAAGGTATTCAAGGACTATCGGAAGATGCTCGACGAGATGAAGGGGATTGACGCCATCGTTGTCGGCACGCCGGACCACCATCATGCCTTTGCCTCGATGGAAGGACTGCGGCGCGGCAAGCACGTGTATTGCGAGAAACCGCTGACGCACTCGGTCTGGGAGGCGCGGGTGGTGGCCGAGGCTGCGCGCAAGGCGAAGGTGACTACCCAGATGGGCAACCAGGGTGCCGGTTCGGAGGAAACCCGGCGGTTGTGCGAACTGATCTGGGCGGGCGCCATCGGCAAGGTGCGCGAGGTGCACATCTGGACGGACCGTCCGTCAAAAGGTCTTCTTCACGAATACTGGCCGCAGGGTGTCGAGCGGCCCAAGGAAAAGCCGCCGGTTCCGGCAACGCTCGAGTGGAACCTCTGGCTCGGCCCCGCACCGGAGCGGCCGTATAACCCCGCCTACCTGCCGTTTAAGTGGCGCGGCTGGTGGGATTTTGGGACCGGCGCGCTCGGCGACATCGGCTGCCACGCGATGGACCCGGTGTTTCGCGCGCTCAAGCTCGGCGCGCCGGAGAGCGTCGAGGCGGTCTCCACGCGCGTGAACGCGGAGACATATCCGCTTGGCTCGATGGTCACGTATCATTTCCCCGGGCGCTCGGCGAAAATCCAGGCGAACAACCCGCATGTGGCCGGCCTCACCGGCAAGAGCGCGGGCGCGGTGGAAATGCCGCCGGTGAAGCTGGTCTGGTATGACGGCGGGTTGCGGCCGGCGCGGCCGGACAGCGTGCCCGACGGCATCCAGATGGGCGACAACGGCCGGCTGATCATCGGCGACGACGGCATCATGCTGGGCAGCTACATCTACCCGGAAGCGCGCCGGCACGAGTTCTTCGAGACGCCAAAGAGCATCCCGCGCGTCAAAAGCCATTATGCCGACTGGATCGAGGCGTGCAAGGCTGGCAAGAAGTCCGGCGCGGACTTTGATTGGGCTGGCCCGCTGGCCGAGGCGGTGCTGCTCGGCAACGTGCCGTTGCGCATGCAACTCCGTGAGAAACTGACCCTGCACAAACTCCTATGGGATCCGGTGGAAATGAGCTTCACCAACCTGGAGGAGGCCGACGCCTACATCCGCCGCGAGTATCGCCAGGGGTGGACGCTGTGAAGTAGTGCAGCCAACGGCTCTCGCCTGATTAACGCGGCGTGTTTGGAACCCAATGATAAACTTGGTGATCTAAATAGTCCATGTTCTCGAAATAACGCACTTTAACTTGCTGAGGGCCTCGTTCCGTCAAGCACCAACATATTGAAGTCGGAAAAGCGATAATATCTAGAATGCCAAACGACAAACCAACTCCTAGTGCAGCTGAGTCTACTAGTCCCTGGTCAAAGAAGGGGCCATTCAGTATGTATGTATCCTCCAAGGTGCCTGTTGTGGAGTTCGTGCTAACGCACACTGGTTCTCCAAGTTTCGCATGAATTTGATCGCGGCTGACGCCCCTGTTGAACTCGTCCTGATAGCGACCCGCGAACCGATATACAAGAGCTGAACATCCCAGCGTCATTACAGTGCTTAAGACGGCCAAGCAACGTGTGAATACTATGATCCAGGGCATGCCGGCAACACGACTGATTTCATCAAGAACACTGCGTGGATAATTCTTCATAGCTCGTCGTCACCTTTCTAGCGGCCCGTATTCCGGCCCTGTGAGCAAGGCGCGCCGACTGTGCGTTTATAACGCCGAGATTTGCGGGGAGAGTTATCATCGCCGCCTTGGGGAAGTGGCCTGCATTATCCATTCGACACGTCCAACACTTCGACGTTGTTCCAAACAGAGCAGGTGATCCGTGGGTCGGTTGCGGGCCAATTGCGAAGGACGCTTTTCCGCACGTCGCCTTGGACGAGAACGAGGTTGTCGTTGTATGCGAGCAGGCTGCTGCCGTTGTAGAAGACGACGGCGGTTGACGGTCGTTATTTCACCCGCACCAAGACAACCCCGTGCCGCGGGACAGTGGCTGTGAACTGGCCGTCGAACTTGCCGAGGTTTTTCTGCCGCCAGAGGTCGCGGACGATGTGTTTGCCCGTCACGCCGAGGTCAGTCCACTTGGCGGTGATGACTTCCTTGGTTTCGCCACGGTTGCAGAGGCCGACGGCTTTGCTGCCGTCCTCCATGTTCTTGACCATGAGGAAGGTATCGTCGGTCAGCTTTACGACCTGCGCTGATTCGCCGAGCGGGTCCTGATCCACCTCGATGACTTCGGGGTTGCAGAGGACGTTGAGGGTGAAGGCGTCGAGTTGGCTCATGTCGCCGCTGTAGAAAAGCGGCGAGGCCATCAGGCACCAGAGCGACATGAAGGAATACTGTTCGCTGGCCGTGAGCGGGCAGGGCTTGGGCGCGCCCTCGGAGCTTGCGTCGCCGACATAGCCTATCTGGATGTAGTCGGGATCGTTCCACGCGCCGGGCTTGGACCACGCGCGGTGCTCGGCGTTCTTGAGCGCCACGGGGAAAATGCGGTTTAACTCCGCGCCCAAGTCGTTGGCCGTGCGCCAGCTATGGCCGCCAATCTCCGCGCCCCATTCCCAGACATCGCCCATGCCGTATTGGCAAAGGTTGAAGACGACATCGCGCGGCAGCTTTTTCAAAATGCCGCCCATCAGCGCGTAGGGCTTTTTCATCATGTCGAGGCTCTTGTCGCCGGCCGCAACCTTGCTGTAGGAGCACCAGTCGTATTTCAGAAAATCGAAGCCCCATTCCGCGAACTGCTTCGCGTCCTGTTCCTCGTGCTGGTAAGCGCCGCAAAAACCGCCGCAAGTCAGCGGACCGGGCGACGTGTAGATGCCGGCCTTGAGACCCTTGGCGTGGATGTAGTCGGTCATCGCGCGCATGTTGGGGAAATATTTGTTCGGGATGATGTTGCCGCCGTCGTCGCGGAACGGACCGATGCGGAGCGGGTCGGGCGTGCGTTTGGCGTCTGGCGTCGCATTCATCCAGCAATCGTCAATGTTTACATAGCTGTAGCCGACATCGGCCATGCCGGTCCTGACCATCACGTCGGCAGCCTCGCGCATCATCACATCGGAGACGCGATTATAATGGGCATACCAGTGGTTCCAACCCATGGACGGCGTGAGCGCCAGCGTGTCGCCGCTGACGATCTTGAACTCGCGCGTCGCCTGGCCGTGCCCGTTCTTCGCGTGCAGTGTCAGCGTGTGCGTGCCGCGAGCGGGCGCAGCGCCGGTGATGATGCCGGTGGCGGCGTCGAGTTGGAGACTCGACGGCAAACCGTCGGCGGCAAACCGGATTGGCCGCTCGCCGGTCGTCGGGATGCGGTAGATGAACGGGTGGTCCGGACGGCAGCCATAGACTTTCGGGCCGTTGATGCGCGGCGCGCTCGGCGGCTTCGGCGTGAGGATGACCTTCTTTTCGGCCGGCGCGTTGACCGTGCAGGGTTTTGCGCCGGCGACGATGAAGCTCGCGTCAGCCCAGTCGGCGTGGTCGAAGGTGTTGCTTTCGGCGACGTGGTCCACCTTCAGCAGTAACGAATGCACGCCTTTAAGGTTGAGGTCCACGCGCTTCGACGGCTCGCCGCGTTTCATCGTGCCGGAGATCCAGAGTTTTTTGCCGTCACCAATGATCGAGAAGATGGCGGACGCGGCTTCATTGGGCGCGGCGTCATCCACACCGACGGAGGCGGAGAACTTTTGAACGCGACCGTCGAGTTCCAACCAGAGTGTGCTCAGCGCGCGAGTGCCGATGCCGTGCTCGAATTTCTGGCCGGCGATGGAGAGCGGCTTGCCGACGAACGATTTGTCGGTCTGCGGTTTTCCCCATCCCTCGAAATGCAGATGGCCAAGGTCGAGCGAGGTGAGGGGAACGGTTTCCGCGGCCGGGCATGCGGAGACGGCGGCGAGAACGAAAGCGAGAAGAATCGGTTTCATGGACGCATTCTATGCGGGGCGCGGCGGAATGACACGGGAAAAACTCTGGCATTGCGCGATGGGGCGGCACGGCTAATATAAACGGCGATGGAAAAACAACGGATACTGCCGCAATGGATTGTCGTGCGGCTCGGCAACGACATGAACTGGTGGGTGGAAAAGGCCAGCGACGAGATTTTCTGGCCGCGCGAGGGATTGAGCGTGCTCGATCCGCGCCAGTTTCGCGACGTGGTGGAGCGGTTGGAGAAATACACTTCCGTCGGGTTCCGCCGCGGCACATTGGCGAGGGCCTTTGCCTTGTACATCGTGCAGTCTGAAATGGGGGATGGCCAGTTGCGGCTGAAACTCGCGCAGAAGGGTGAGGACTCCGACGGAAAGTTCTTTGCGCTCCCTTCGTTCGTGGACGAGGAGGATAGCGGGTATCGCGATTTTGTGGATCAACTGATCGAAATGCGTGTCAAGCTGGTCAACAAGACGCACCATTACGTTCACGCCGTGGAGGACCTGGATTTGGAGGAGGAATTGCAGGCGAAGCTCAATGACCGCTATTTTGAGGCGGCCAATCTCCACAGCTACGACGAGATCAACGAAATTCTCAATTGGGCGCCCGCGGACTGGGAGGACAGGGGCGAGGAAACTGCAGCGCCCCCGGTCGTGGCAGAAGACGAGGAAGAGGACGAATCGGCCTAACGAGCGACAATGACTTCGATGCGGTGCTTTTGCAGCATCGCAATCTGGTCGCGCGGCGTTCCCTTGTCGGTCACGACGGTATGAATTTTCTCCAGCGGCGCGGCGAAGGAAATCGCGCGCCGGTTGAACTTCGTATGATCCAGGCAGAGGATGACGCGGCTGGCGGCCGCCATCATTTTCTGCTGCACCGCCACGATCAGGTTGTTGGAGTTGGTGATGCCTTCGGCGGTGATGCCGCCGGCGCTCATGATGGCAACGTCGGCGTGAATCTTCGAAAACATTTCCTCCGCGAGCGGCCCCAACAGCACGCCGATGCGCGGGAAGATGAAGCCGCCGCACATGATGATTTCCGCCACGCTGGAATTGCTGAACTGGTCGGCGACCGGGAGCGAATTGGTGATGATCTGGATGCGCTTGCCGCCGAGATGCTTCGCGACGTGGTAGGTGGTGGTGCCGCCATCAATGATGACCGACATGCCGTTCTCCACAAAGGCGGCGGTGGCGCGGCCGATCACATCCTTCTCGTCCGCCTGGCGCGTGTCGCGGACCACGAAGTTCAATTCGTCGGTCTTGTGCTCCACGGCCATCGCGCCGCCGTGGGTGCGGGTGAGGACGCCTTTGGCGGCCAACTGGTCGAGGTCGCGGCGGATGGTGGATTCTGACGCGTTCAGGTCGCGGGCAAGGGTGGCGAGGTCGAGAAACTCATGCTGGCCGAGCAGATCTTCAATGCGGCGGATTCGTTCGGGCGCTTTCACGGCCAAAATCTGGCAGTTTTTGAAAATAATTGCAAGAAATTGTTGACAGATTCTGGAAAATTCGATATTAATCATGCTCGGTTTTGGAAGATATTGATTGAATTTGGAATAGCCATGAGTGCGCTTCAAATCCAGCGGTCCACGGTCGAGCAAATCGTGCGCGAGGCGGTTTACGCCCGGTACCGTCCGACGGCGCCGGTGCCTAAAACGCCGCCGAATCCGTTGGTAGTCAACGTGAGCGCGCGGCATTGCCATCTGACCCAGGAGGCGGTGGAGGCGTTGTTCGGCAAGGGGGCGCAACTCAAGCCGATGAAGATGCTCTATCAGGAAGGCCAGTATGCCGCCGAGCAGATGGTGACGCTCATCGGCCCGCGCAGCCGTATCATTTCCAACCTGCGCATTCTCGGCCCCTGTCGCACGCTGAACCAGGTGGAACTGGCGTACACGGATTCCATCATGCTCGGTTTCGACATCCCGGTGCGGATGAGCGGCAACATCAAGGACACGCCGGGCTGCATGTTGATGGGGCCGAAGGGATTTTTCGAGGTGGAGGAGGGCGTGATCCGCGCGTTGCGGCACGTGCACATGAATCTGGACGACGCGGGACATTACGGCGTCAAGCATGGTGACAAGATGAAGCTGCGCATCGGCGGCGATTGCGGCGCGGCTTTTGAGAATTTGGTCGTCCGCGTGGACAAGGCGTTCAAGCTCGAGGTGCACATCGACACCGACGAGGGAAACGCCTGCGGCCTGCGGCCGGACAGCAAAGTGGAGTTATTGAAGTAGGACGGCTCTGTAGGCCGCCCGAGGAAACGATAGGAACAACATGAACGAAGGTATCGGAATCATAGAAACAAAAGGTTACGTCGGCGCGGTGGAGGCCAGCGACGCGGCGGTGAAGGCCGCCAACGTCTCGCTGATCAAGACCATCCAGATCGGCGGCGGCTACGTCACCGTCCTCTTGAAGGGCGATGTCGGCAGCGTCAAGGCCGCGGTGGACGCGGGTTCGGCGGCGGCGGGCAAGGTCGGCGAACTGGTCGCCAGCCACGTCATCCCGCGCCCCAGCCCGGAACTGTTGAAGTCATTCATTGGTTAAGGAGAAACGCACATGGCATTGCAAGCAATTGGCATGATTGAAACAAAGGGCCTCACGGCGTTGCTCGAGGGATGCGACGCGGCGTTGAAGGCCGCCAACGTCCAGCTCACCGGCTGGGAAAAAGTCGGTTCGGGTCTGGTCACGGCATTCTTCAAGGGCGACGTGGCAGCGGTGAAAGCCGCTGTGGACGCCGGCGCGGCTGCGGCCGCCCAGGTGGGCGAGGTCGTCAGCGTGCACGTCATTCCGCGCCCGCACGAAGAGTTGTCCGGTCTCGGCAAGTGGTTCGGCGCGTAAACGCTGCAGAGCGTTGAACGTGAAGCGTGGAGCGTTTGGGCTGGTCCCGATCACGCGTCACTCGGCACTCATCACGTGAAGATCCTTATCGCCAACATCGGCTCGACCTCCTTCAAGTATCGTCTGCTCGACATGACGACGGAGGCGACGCTGGCCAAGGGCGGCTTCGAGCGTGTCACCGACTACGGTGACGCGATCGAGAAGGCGCTTGCCGAAATGAAGGCCAGCGGCGCGCTGACGCGGTTGGAGGACCTGGCGGCGGTCGGTTTCAAGACCATACTGGCCAGGAACGTCCTCGGCTGCGCCGAGCTGACGGAGGACGTGCTGAAGGCGATGGAGGAAATGAACGAGGTGGCACCGTCGCACAACCCGCCCTACATCGCCGGCGTCCGGAAGTTTCGCGAGAAAATGCCGCGCACGCCGATGGTGGGTTTGTTCGAGACGGCGTGGTGGATCAATGCCCCCGAAGCGGCGAAGCGTTACGCCGTGCCGGAGCAGTGGGCCGAGTGGGGCGTGCGGCGTTATGGATTCCATGGCGCCAGCCATCGCTACATTGCCGAGCGCGTTGCAAAACTGCTCGGTGGCGACAACCTCCGCGTGATCTCGTGTCACTTGGGCGGCAGCAATAGCGTGGGCGCCGCTCACGGCGGCCGCGGCGTCGGCAACTCGCTGGGCATGAGCCCGCAGTCCGGCCTGCCGCACAACAACCGTGTGGGCGAGTTGGATTCGTTTGCGATTCCGTTCCTGATGAAGACGCACGGGCTGACGATTGACCAGATCGAGCGCTCGATGAACAAGGAAGGCGGTTTGCTCGGCATCAGCGGTGTCTCGAACGACGTGCGCGACATTGTGGCCGCCGCCGACCAGGGCAACGCGCGGGCGAAGCTGGCGCTGGAGGTGTTCGCGCATGACATCCGGCATTGGATCGGGGCTTTCCTGGTCCAACTCAATGGCGCGGACGCCATTGTGTTCACGGCGGGCATTGGCGAAAACAACCCGCGGTTGCGAGAGATGGTTTGCGCCAACCTGGATTGGTTCGGCGTCCGGCTCGATTCGGCGAAGAACGCGGCACATCCGCGAGGGCAGGAGACAGTCATCAGCGCGACGGATTCGCGCGTGAAGATCATGGTCGTGCCGACAAACGAGGAAATTGTCGTGGCACGAGAAGTAAAGAAACTTTTGGAAAACAGGAAGTAGCAGAAAGTCAGAACAGGAGAACGAACATGGCAGATGCAATTGGAATGATTGAAACCAAGGGCTTGGTGGCGCTCGTCGAGGCGACGGACGCAATGCTCAAGGCCGCCAACGTCAAACTCGTCGGCATGGAAAAGGTCGGCAGCGGCCTCGTGACCGCCGTCGTCGTGGGCGATGTGGCTGCCGTCAAGGCGGCGACCGACGCCGGCGCACAGGCGGCCAAGGCGATCGGCCAGGTCGTCAGCGTCCACGTCATTGCCCGTCCGCACGAGGAAACCTGCGTGGTGCTGCCGAAACTTGCGGCGCCATCGAAGAAGTAAAACGTAATGCATAACGAGTAATCCGTAAGGCAGAACTTGCGCATTGCGCGTTAGCACGGAGGCCTATGTTCCTAGCCAAAGTAGAAGGCTCGGTTGTTGCCACGAAGAAGGACCCGAAGATGGTCGGCCGCAAGCTGCTCATCATTCGGCCGATGCTCGTGGATGACAAGGACCACACGAAGCTCAAGTCCGGCGTGAACACCGTCATTGCGGTGGACAGCGTCGGCGCGGGCGAGGGCGAGATGGTGATGTTTTGTCAGGGCAGTTCCGCCCGGCTCGCCAACGGCCTGAAGGACGCGCCGGTGGACGCCGTCATTGTCGGCATCGTGGATGCCGTGGACGTCGAGGGTAAGATCATCTTCAAAACCGGCAAGTGAGTGAAATTCCATGAGCGCACCAGCGATTAACGAACAACTGATCCGCAACCTCGTCGAGGACGTCATTGCCCGGCTCAAGCAGCAGACGCCGGCGCCGACGTCGCACGGCCCGTCCGCGCGGAAGGCCAGCGCGCCGAATCGCTTCGGCATCTTCGCCGATGCGAACGAAGCCTGCGAAGCCGCCGCGCATGCGCAGAAACAACTCACCAAGGCCGGCGTCGAGGGCCGCCGCAAGGTGGAAGAGATCGTCAAGACGCTCTGCGAGAAAAACGCGGAAGCGTGGGGACGGATCGAGTTGGAGGAAACGAAGATCGGCCGGCTCGATCACAAGATCGAGAAGCTGAAGGTGCTGAAGAAAGTCCCCGGCGTGGATTTCCTCCGGCGCGTCGCCATTACCGGCGACAACGGCGCGACGATTGACGAATGCGCGCCGTTCGGCGTCATCGGGGCGATCACGCCTTCGACGCATTCGATTCCAACGCTCGGTTGCAACGCGATCAACATGGTCTCCGCCGGCAACGCGGTGGTGTTCAACACGCATCCGGCCGCCAGCAAATGCGCGGCGATGGCGGTGCGCGTGCTTAACGAGGCGATTCATGGCGCGCTTGGCATTGAGAACCTCCTCTGCACGGCCGAACCGCCGACGATGGAGAGCTTCAAGGCGATTTGCACCAATCCAAACATCGCGCTTCTGTGCGTCACCGGCGGCCCGGCCGTCGTGAAGGCCGCGATGGCCTCCGGCAAGCGCGCGATCTGCGCCGGCCCCGGCAACCCGCCCGTTGTGGTGGACGAGACCGCAGATTTCGACAACGCCGCGCGCAGTATCATCGCCGGCGGCGCTTATGACAACAACCTGCTTTGCATCGGCGAGAAGGAAATCTTCATCACCGCCAAGGCGTGGGACGGATTCATTGCCGCGTTCAAGAAAGCGGGCGCATTTGAGTTGAACGCCCGGCAGATCGAAGCGCTGACGAAGGACGCGTTCACCTTTGAAAAAGGCCAGGGCGCGGGTTGTCCGCATCCGGTCCTGAATAAGAAGCTCGTTGGCAAGGACGTCAGCGTCCTGGCGCAATCGGCGGGCGCGAACGTGCCGGCGGGTTGCGAGTTGCTCTTCGGCGAGACGGACGCCGACCACGCGTTCGTCGAGGAAGAGCAGATGATGCCGTTTGTGCCGGTCGTGCGGGTGCGCGACGCGGCGGAAGCAATCGAGCGGTCGCTGCACGCAGAACACGGTTACCGGCACACCGCGATCATCCACTCGCGCAATATCGAGACGATCACCGAGATGGCGCGCGTGATGAACACGACGATCTTCGTCGCCAACGGCCCCTGCACCGCCGGTCTCGGCGGCGGCGGCGAAGGTTACGCAAGTTATTCCATTGCGACGCCGACGGGCGAGGGCATCACGACGCCGCTCACCTACACCCGTTTCCGCCGGCTGTCGCTGGCCGGCTCCTTGAGGATTTACTAAACCATGATGCTCTGTCGCGTAGATGGCAACGTCACGGCCACGGTGAAGCACGCGAGTGCGACCGGCTGGCGGCTTGTGATTTGTCAGCCGATCAGTGCGGACGGCGCGGAGTTGGGCTCGCCGACGGTGGCGATTGACCCGCTGGGCGCCGGGATGCACTCGCGCGTCATGGTGACGACCGACGGCAGGCACGCGACGGAGCTGTTAAAGTGCCGGAAGACGCCGATTCGCAACAGCATCGTTGGAATCCTGGACCCATGAAACTCGGCAAGGTTATTGGCAAAGTGACGCTGTCACGGCAGGTGGATTCGTTCACCGGCGGCCGGTGGCTCGTCGTGCAGCCGTTGAACCGCGAGGCGCTCTCGGGCAAGGGCCGACCGACGGATCCGTCGCTGGTCTGCTACGACAACCTCGGTGCGGGCGTGGGCAGCATCATCGGCTACGTCGAGGGCCGCGAAGCCGCGCAACCTTTTGAACAAGACACCCCGCTGGACGCCTACAACGCGCTCATCGTGGATACGATCAATTACATGCCGCCAAAGAAATCATGAAACAAGTCATCTCACTCAAAGACGTCACAGGACTGAAATCCAGCGGAGCAAAGACGTTCACCGCGCCGGCGGACGCCATCGTCACGCCGTCGGCGAAGGACTTCCTGCGCAGCATCGGTGTCGCGATCCAGTTCGACGGCACAGCGCCGGCGACGGCGCCCGCCAAACCCGACGGGGATGGTTACTATGGCGGCCCCGCGTCTCCGACCACGCCGCAGTGGAAGCCGGAGCACGTCAGGCTGTTCAACTCGCCCGAGGCGCAGCGCATCAAGGAGCACATCGTCAGCGTTTCGCACCGGCTCTGGAAGCGCGAATACGTGGACGGCAACGGCGGCAATGTCAGCGTCCGTATTGGCCCGAACGAAGTTCTTTGCACGCCGACACTGGTGAGCAAGGGCATCATGCGCGTCGAGGACATCTGCATGGTGGACATCGAAGGCGCCCAGATTGCCGGCACGGCCAAACGCACCAGCGAGATTTTTCTCCACCTCGAAATCATGAAGGCCAACCCGAAGGCGCGCTCGTGCGTCCACGCGCACCCGCCGCACGCGACGGCGTTCGCCATCACGGGCGCGCAGGTGCCGCCGTGCATGATTCCGGAGATGGAAGTGCTGGTCGGCACCGTCGCCAAGGCGCAATACGAGACGCCGGGCACGAAGGCGTTTGCCGAGACGGTCCTGCCGTATTGCAAGGACCACAACTGCATTCTGCTCCAGAACCACGGCGTCATCACCTGGAACGAAGATCTGGAGAAAGCCTACTGGTTCATGGAGATTGTGGACGCGTATTGCCGGACGGTCGTCATCGCGTCGCACCTCGGCGCGCCGTTCACGCACATTCCGAACAGCAAGATCGGCGATCTGCTCAAGATCAAGCAGACTCTCGGTTTGCCCGACGAGCGCACCGGCCTGAAGGAAGCCGATTATTGCGCCTGCGAGTTCCGGCCCGGCGTGGTTTGTACCAATCCGGACGAATCATCGGCGTCGGCGCCGGATTTGGACGCGGTCGTGAAAATCGTGACTGAAGAAGTGATGAAGGCGTTGAGCAAATAAAAAGGATCGCGGCCCGTGATTCGTGATTTGTGGCTTTAGTGGTGGCGGTTGTATAGGGCCAGAGTCATAAATTGCGAATCACGGGCCGCGGTAGCCAATGAATAAATCCCTCGACATCAAGCTGGCGGAAATCCGCCGCAACCCGCAGACGCGGACGTTCATCATCGCCGACGCGAAAGACCCCGACATGGCGCGCGGCGTCCAGGCGCTCGGCCGCCTCAGCCCGACTGACCCGCGCGTGCGGGCGCTGAAGTCGCCGGAGGCGTTCCGGCCCGACGAGGCGAAGTATCGGACCGTGGAGGATTTCTGCGAGCTGATCCGCGAGGTGACGCGGCAGGGGTTGATTGACATCATGCTGATGTCCGCCTCGACCAATGAGCGGCTCACGATCAAGGAGCGACTTTTCGACGACAGCCACATCACGCCCGCGGCGCGCGCCAACGACACCACCGACATCTGGGTCGTGCGCGGCGGCCGTTACGTGGGCGAGGCCTCGCGGCCGTTCCGCAGCGCAACGATTGACCACATCCAGTGCGGCAAGGTCGAGTGCGAGCCGAAGGAGCGCGTCCTCGGCGCGAACCTCGGCCTCTACTCGGTCACTTTCAACAACTGCCTCCGGCGCGACATGGAGACGTCGCGCGAGTTCAAGGAATTCCGCGAGGAGGCGGAGCGGAAAAGCTTCCGTTACTTCCTCGAAGTGTTCGACCCGAACGTGGACAGTGGCCTCGCGACGGAGAAACTCGGCGCGTTCGTTAACGACAACATCGTGCGCTCGCTGGCGGGTGTCACCGAGCGCGGCCGGCCGGTGTTCCTGAAGATGGTCTATCACGGCCCGAAGTTCACCGAGGAACTGGCCGCCTACGATCCGAGCCTGCCGGTGGGCATCCTCGGCGGCGGCGCGGGCACCACCTACGACGCTTTCAAACTCATCGCCGAGGCGCAAAAATACGGCGCGCGCGTCGCGCTCTTCGGCCGGAAGATTAACAATGCCGAGCATCAGCTTGCGTTCATCGAGATGTTGCGGCGGATCGTGGACGGCCAGGTGCAGCCGGAGGAAGCCGTGCGCGCCTACCATGGCGTCCTGCAAGGCCTGGGCATCAAGCCCCAGCGCCCGTTGGCGGAGGACCTGCAACTCACCGACACCTCCATGAGCTACGCCGGCGGGACCAGCGTGACGTTTTCCAGGAAGCCTGTAGCGGCGGTTTCCGACCGCCGTTCTGCGGGCCGGCTCCCCGAGCCAGCGGCATCATCGGGAAACGGCGGTCAGAGACCGCCGCCGCAACCGGCTGCAACGAAGTCCGTCTCCTACTCGCCGCCGGCCGCGATCACCTCATGGCCGACGTTACCCGACGGCTCGCCGGACCTCACCCGCATGAGCAACGCCGAGCGCGTGGCCTACTTCAAAGCGCGGCTGAACCACAAGCTCGGCATGAAGTCGTAGGGACGGCGCACTACGCCGTCCGTTTTATAACGAGAACCTCGGACGCCGCAGCTCTCGGCACCCCTGCCTTTCCACCAGCGGACAACTGCAACCTTGCTGCCGGGCCGCGGAGGCGGTAAAGGATAGAGTTACAACAACAACGATTATGGACATCACGAATCCGCCCATCGCCATTGGCAACCACCTGCTGATGCTCGGCACCAGCGATTACCCAATCTACCTCATCAAAGACGACGGTGAAGCCGCGGTGTTCGAAGGCGGCGTCAGCGCTTGCGGGCCGGTGCTGGAGAGACAGATCACGGCATTGGGCGTTGCCTGCGGGTCGGTGAAGCAGATCGTCGTCACGCACGGCCATCCCGATCACGTCATGGCGGTGCCGGCATTTCGGAAAATGTTTCCCGGCGCGCCAGTGCTCGCCTCGCAGATCGCCGCGGCGACCATGGGCAACGAGAAGGCCATCGGCTTCTTCACGAAAATTGACGGCGCCCTGACCGCGTGGCTGGTCGGCAAAGGCGCGATCACCGAAAGCGAGAAGGCGCCGGCGTTCACGGAACTGAAAATCCTTGTGGACCGCGTGCTCAAGGAGGGCGACACGATCCGGGTCGGCGGGCTGACCTTCAATGTCATCGCCACGCCGGGCCACAGCGATTGTAGTCTCAGTTTTTTCGAGCCGGCGCAGAAGATCGCCATCGTGGCGGACGTGACCGGCTTCTATATGCCGGCCACGAAGACGTGGTGGCCGATGTATTTCACCGACTATACCGCCTGCCTCGCCTCCACCCGCCGCCTCGCCGCGCTCGGCGCGGAGGTCGTCTGCCTCGCGCACAACGCCGTCATCACCGGCGCGGATGATGTGAAGAAGTATTTCGAGGGCGCCATCGCTTCCATCGAGGCTTATCACAAACGGATCGTGGACGCAGTCAAGGCCGGCAAGGACGGTCGCGCGCTCGCCGGCGAACTCGGCGCGGAAATCCACGCGCAGACCGGCTCGCTGCCGCTGGACTTCTTCCAAAAGAACTGCAGCCTGTTGATCAAGAACTCGCTGAAGCACGAAGGTATCCATGTGGAGAAACCCGCGTGATGCGTAACTCGTAACTCGCGATTCGTGACACGCGGTTCCCGCGATACGCAGTACGCAATACGAACCACGAATCCCGAATTACCAATCACCAATTACCAATTACGAATCACCCATGACACGATCCCGCATCCTCGGCACCGGCCATTACCTGCCGCCCAAGATCGTCACGAACGCCGACCTTGAGAAGATGATGGACACGACCGACAAGTTCATTGTCGAGCGGACCGGCGTGCGCTGCCGCCGTCACGCGGAGGCGAACGTAAGCGCTTCGGACCTTGCAGTGCCCGCGTGCCAGGCTGCCGTTGCCGACGCGGGTCTGAAGATGAGCGACATTGATCTGCTCATCATGAACACCATCACGCCCGACCACGCCGATCCCGGCTGCGCGTTTTTCCTTCAGGCGAAACTGGGTCTGCCGGGTATCGCCACCTACGAGATTCGCCAGCAATGCACCGGCTTGATCTACGGCATGGCGTTGGCCGACGCGTTCATTCGCATGGGCCAGTTCCGCCGCGCGCTCGTTGTCTGCTCGGAAGTGCTGTCCAAGCGGATTGACTGTTCCAATGACGGCCGCAACATCGCCATCCTGTTGGGCGACGGCGCGGGCGCGGTCGTGATGGGGCCAAACGACGGCGAGCGCGGATTGCTCTGGACGGGCCTGCATGCCGACGGTCGCGGGGCAAAGGCGCTTTACACCGCCGCGCCCGGCAGCGCCTTGGGTCGCACCGAGCACATCACGAAGGACGACATTGACGCCGGTCGTGTCCATTTCCGCATGGACGGCAAGGCCGTCTTCGAGAACGGCGTGTCGGGCATGACCGGCGCGGCGTTTGAGGCGCTCAAGGCCAACAGCCTCACGGTTGCCGACGTGGACCTGCTCATCCCGCATCAAGCCAATCTGCGGATGCTGGAGGTGGTCGTCCAAAAAATCGGCGCGCCGATGGAGAAGGTTTTCGTCAACGTCGAGCAATACGGCAACATGGCCTCCGCCTGCCTGCCCGTCGCGCTCGATCAGGCGCGCAAACAAGGCCGGATCGGCCAGGGCCAGCTTGTGCTGATGGTCGCGTTCGGCTCCGGCTTTGTCTGGGCCTCGGCGCTGGTGAGGCTGTAGGAGAGAACCGGGATTCGTGACTGGTGATTGGTAATTGGTGGTTGGTAGTCGGTAGCGTGCGAATCACGAATCGCGAATTGCGGATTACGATTTACAAGTTTCACATTACCAATTACGAGTCACCCGTTACCAATTACCAAGAACAATGAGCAGTATCGAAAACATCACCACGCTCCGCGTCCGCTACAGCGAGACGGACCAGATGGGCGGGTTTTACAACTCGCGCGCGCTGGAATGGTTTGAGTGCGGGCGCACCGAGATGACGCGCAAGTTCGGCGTGCCTTACTCCGAGATGGAGACGCGCGGCCTGTTCCTGCCCATTGTCGAGGCCCATGTGAAGTTTCTCGGTCGCGCGCGTTACGACGACGAACTGCGGATGACGACGAAAGTGGCGATGTTCGGCCGGGCGCGGGTGCGGTTCGATCACGAGATCGTCCACGCGAAGAACGGCGCGCCCGTAGCGCGCGGCTACACCGTCCACGCGTTTCTTGACGCCACCGGCAAGCCGATTCGCCCGCCCGCGTGGTTCACGTCGCTGCTGGGGCAGGAAACGCCGTAGCAACGGACTCCTTCCTCATCTGTGCGGGGCCACAGCGGCCTTGAAATGGAGAGAGATATGGGTGCAAAAAAATCGCAGCGCGGCTCATTGTCGCGGCGGACTGCGCTCCGTCACATCTTGTTGACTTCCACGACCGTCTCCGCATCTGCCGGGTTGATTGTGCGCGGGAAAATGTTTGCGGCAGAATTGCCGACGGGGCCGGCGGCGGACGTCAAGCTGCTGGTGTTCGATGTGTTCGGGACGGTCGTGGATTGGCGGTCGAGTGTGATCGCCGAGGGGGAACAGCTTGGCAAAGCGAAGGGGTTGAGTGCGGATTGGGCGGCTTTTACCGACACGTGGCGGGCGGCCTACGCGCCTTCGATGGACAAGGTGCGCAAAGGCGACCTGCCTTGGACGAAGCTGGATGACCTTCACCGCATGTCGCTTGATGAACTGCTTCACCGCTTCAAAATCGAAGGACTCACCGAAGAAGAAAAGGACCACTTTAATCGCGTCTGGCATCGCCTGAAGCCGTGGCCGGATTCGGTCGAGGGTCTTGCCCGGCTCCGAAAACGCCACCTGATCGCGCCGCTTTCGAACGGCAATCTCGCGCTGTTGACCGACATGGCCAAACACGTCGGCTTGCCGTGGGACTGCATTCTGTCCGCGGAGCTTGTTCGTCACTACAAGCCGGATGCCGAGGTTTATCGCAGCGCCTATGAGTTCTTCAATTTGAAGCCGGGTGAAGTGATGATGGTGGCCGCGCATCCAGGCGACCTCCTGGTACCAAAAAAGCTCGGCATGAAGACCGCCTACGTCCATCGCCCGAAGGAGCATCGCGGCCCGGAACCCAAGCTTCCACCCACAGGCACGTTTGATTTCGTTGTGAAGGATTTCCTCGAACTGGCCTCGCGCCTCGGCCTGTAGATGCCCGTTAGCTCGGCGCATGACCGCGGCGCGGGCGAAAAGCTGAATGACGCCGGTGGAACTGCGCAGCCACAGGGGCGGTTACTTCCTGGATGGCGGGATTGACTGACACAGTAACTCGATCATTTCCCGCCGACCCGGCAAGCACGAATGCTCCGCCAGCTTGATCGCGGTATTGTCGTAATCGCAGTCGGCCTTTGCGGACACGTTTGCTCCATGAGCGATCAGGAGTTTGGCCACATCTACTTTGCCGTGTCGCACAGCACACATCAGCGGCGTCACGCCGTGTCTATGGCGCGCGTTGGCGTCAGCACCGTGAGCCAGAAGAAACCCGACAACCTTTAAGTCGCCTCGGCAAATGGCCCCCCGCATGGGCGCCTGTAGCCTCCACGGTGAATCATACTCATCAAGTTTACCGTCACCGATCCGTGCTCCGTGTTGCAGCAGCATCTCCATGTTTTCGAGATTTCCCTTTCGAGCCGCGCGCACGAATGCCGTGTTGCCATAATCATCGGCGGCATTTACACGGGCGCCTTTCGCAATGAGTTCGTTCACGAATTCCGCGGGCATGGTTTCCGCAGCATACATAAGAGCAGTGGTTCTGCGCCTGGCGGTTTGATTTACATTCGCCCCGGCGGCCAGGAGTTGCCGGGCGATTGCCGGGTCGCCCGTATGGTCGCACGCCTGGATCAACGGTGTCAGCTCAAAGCCGCTCTCCCGCATGTCCGGATTGGCGCCATGCCCGAGCAACTGTTGCGTGATGCCAGCGTGCTTTTTCCTCACGGCACAGCACAGGGCGTTGCCAAGATCGCTCCGGCTTGGACGATCATCGCCCGACTCAGCAAGAATCGAGTTGACGGCGGCGGGATCACCCATGGCGGCTGAAAAGGACAGGTTTTGGCGCTCTTTGCCGCCAGCTTCTTGAAGGAGTCTTGTTGCCTCATCATTCTTTCGGAACTTGGCCTCCATCAACGCAGTCCAACCCTGAGAATTGGTTCTATTGAGGTCAGCGTGCGACGGAATCAGTAATGTCAACGCGTTGGTTTTCCCCAGTTGGGCGGCCCACATGAGTGCGGTTTCGCCCCGCTTGTCTTGGGCATTAACGTTAGCACGGGCTTCCAGCAATAGTTTAATTACTTCACTACTATTCCCGAATGCTACAGCCGCGGATAGTGGTGGCATGTCAAGGCAGTCTTCATTGCCTGGCGCATCAACCGGACAACCGTGCCTTAACAAACAGCGAGCCACGTCCGCGTTCCATGCGGCGTAGTGAAGCGGCGTCCCAAACCACTCACTTCGCGCGGAGATATCAGCGCCCGCAGCCAGCAGCAATTCGATGACCTCGATGTTTCCGACCGACACCGCCTCGTGCAACGCTGTGATGCCACCCTCACTTTTCGCGTCTACACGCGCCTTCGCCGCGAGAAGAGTGCGTACGACGTCTGCGGACCCGTTGCGCGCCGCAGTCATCAGGGCCGTTAGGCCTCTGTCATTCGTTGCGTTTACATCCGCGCCTGCCTTGATCAGTGCCTGCACGCTGTCAACGTAACGATGATTTGAAAACATTATCAGCGGCGTCTGGAAATCCGGCCAGCGCGCGTCCACCTTGGCGCCTTGCCGGACCAAGTCTTCGACCTGGTCGGGGCGGTTCGATGAAACCGCGTCCATCAGGCGTTCCTCCAACGTTTGTTCAGAACGCCGAGCAAGAATGTCGAGAACGTTTGGTTGGATGTCGGTAGCCGGGACACTCGTTTGACCGAGCGTGAGCCATGAGGCGGCGAGGACAGACGCGACTGTGAACTTCATAAAACCTCTCGGATGTTCTGTGGCGTGACCAGGTTGCTTTTATCATTTCCCCGGCGAGTCATACAACGACAATGCTTGTCGTCATCGTCAGCGAGAACAACCGTGAGTCAGACGTTCCGCCCGACCAATCATCAATGAATGGACAGGCAAGAGCCTGTCCTACTTCCACCTCGCCAACAGCTCGTAGAGCACGATGCTGGCGGTCATGGCCACGTTGAGGCTGTTGGTGATGCCGCGCACGGGGAGGACGGCGATGTGGTCGGCTTCGTGGAGCAGTTCGTCGCGCACGCCATCGCGTTCGTGGCCGAAGACGGCGACGAGCGGGAAACGGTAGGGCACTTCGCGATAGGGAATGCTGCCGTCGCATTGCTCGAAGACGACGAGTTGATAGCCGGCGCGTCGCAGCTCGGCGATGCGGGGCAGGGGATCGTCGTGCTTCTCCCACGGCACGGTCTGGAGGCTGCCGCCGACGGCGGTCTTGCCGATCTGTTGCGCGGCGTGGATGGTCTGGGTCGGCGTGCCGGTGATGCCGGTGAGGATGAGCCGCTCAATGTTGGCGCAGTCGCAGACGCGGAAGATGAGGCCGACGTTCTGGAGGGAGCGGACGTTGTCGAGCACGACGGTCACCGGCATCCGCGTCGCGTCCATGGCGGCGCGGTCGGGCCGGCTGGCGACCAACTCGGCGGTGGTGTGGCGTCGGCGCGGCGTTTTCAAAGCAGCGCTTTCAACCGATCCGGGTAGTTGGTGATGATTCCATCCACATGACGGGCGATCATGGCACGCATCCGGGGCGGGGTGTCAACCGTCCATGTGAACACGCGCAAGCCGGCGGCGTGAACCGCGGCAATGAGTTGACACGAGCAAAGAGTGGCGTTTGGCGCGAAGGCGGTGGCGTTGAGGGAATGGCAGAGTTGAATCGCGGCGCGAACGTCGGGGACATGGCGGTCGAACCTGCCAAGCAGGAACGCGAGTTCGATGTCGGGCCGAAGGCTTGCGATGGGGCGGAGGTATTCGGCATGGAACGAGAAGACGAGAACGGACTTCTCCATCTCCTCAGCGAGGATTACGTCGAGGACGCGGTCAGGGCTGGCGGTTTTGATCTCGACCAGCAGGCGGGCCCTGCCGCGCACGAGCCGGCACAGTTCGCGCAGCGTCGGCACTCCGAGTTGCCGCAGTTCGCCGGCCGTACGGACGTTGACGGTGCCCGAGCCGGTCGTGGTGCGGCCCAGTGTCTCGTCGTGGATGACCACCGGCTCGTTGTCGGCGCTGAGATGAACGTCGCACTCCACGGCGTCCACGCGCATGTCGAGAGCGCGCGCAAACGCGGGGAGTTTGTTTTCACGGCGCGCGTATCCGCCGTGCGCGCCACGATGAGCGATGACCAGCGGCGGACTGGGCGCGCGTTCAGCCTTCACCGGCAAATTCTTCGTCGGTCTTGATGACCTTGCCCATGAGCACGTAGTCGTGGGGGATGGCTTGCATGTCTTTGACGTAACCCGGCAGGACGAGCAGTTCGTCAAAGCCAAGCCGGGCGAAAAGTTTCCGCGCCGCCTGTTGGTCGCCCATGAACTCGGCTTCGAGTTGCTCCAGTGCCAGGTCGCGTGCGATGCGCATCAGCTCGGTTGTCAGGAGCTGGGCGAGGCGCTTGCCGCGAAACTCAGGATGAACAACGACGCTCAACCGGCCGATGTGACGCCGCCATCCGCCGAGGTATTGGTGCAGCGTCGCGTCGCCCACGACCTTGTTGCCGGCCACCGCCAGCAGCGGCAGGTTGCGGCCGTAGTCAATGTTCTTGCACCACTCGCGGATCACCTTGATGTCCGTGACGCGGTGCTTGAGGAACATGCGTTCGGTTTCAGGAATCGCCGAGAAGAATTCGTGAAATGCCCGCACGTCGGTCGGCTGCAGTGGACGCACCACGATGTCGGTGGTGTCCAGCTTCTTGGTTTTTGGATATCGCTCGATTATCGCTTCAATTTCCACGTTGACCTCCAATTGTTGTCGAACTATCGCCCACGTTGCCCGATGTGCAAGCGGTTTTTTTCTGGGGCCGGGATTGACCGTCTCGGACTCAATGGGCGATCATGGGTCAGGTTGTCTGCGTGACGGCCCGTTGGGATTTTTGGTTCAGGCGCTTACCGATTCTTTGGCGATCTGGCGCATCAGGTTGAGAAACAGGGGGTGCTGGCCGATGGGCGGCAGCAGTTCGATTTCAAGCGCGGGGAACTGGGCGGTGATTTCCTCAAGCTGACCGGGAATATCCATGGAGAAGTGCGCGCCCTCCGCCATGAACAGCGGCAAGATGCGGCAACGCGTGGCGCCGGCAGTAGCCAGTTGGCGGGCGATGTCCAGCAACGTTGGGGTGGCAGATTCCATATAGCACAAGAGAACGTTGTCCTGGCCCACGTCTTTGCGGAGGTCATCGGCCAGGCGCTCAAAGGGCGCGCGCCACTGCGGGTACTTGCTGCCGTGCGCGAGCAGGACGAGAGGGGTTGGTTTCATGGGTGTCTTATCCTTTGGGGCAACGGTTATGTGGGCAGACTCGGTCGAAGTCGCCGGCCCAGTTCCTGAACCAGCGAGCGCATGTCATCGAAGGCGTTCGCGGACAACTGCGGTGGCCGTCCCACCACGACGAGGAGGCATTGCTCGGCGCGGGCCGCTTCGAGTTTGGCCGGCACGCCGCCGGCTTCGCCGCTGTCTTTGGTCACCAGCACGCCGATGTCGAACTGCCGGATGAGCCGGCGGTTTTCATCCACAGAGAACGGTCCCCGGCCCGTGATGATCCGGTCATCAGGCAAGCCGGCGGCGTGGCAGAGTTGAACGGAATCCGCGTGCGGCAGGACGCGCGCGACGAGGGAGACGCCGGTGAGCGCGGCCTCGCGCGCATACACGGCGACGTTCTTCGACCCGATGGTGAGCAAAACCGATCGGCGCGGTTCGCAGGCAAGCTTGGCCGCTTCGAAATGCGTGGCTGCGAGACGAACGCCGTCCTGCTCGCCGACGCCACCGGGCCGGACAAATGTCAGGTAGGGAACTTCTGTTTGTTCGGCAACGCGCGCCGCCGTGCCTCGGACGTGGGTCGCGTAGGGATGTGTGGCGTCCACAATGGCGTGGATGGAGCGTTCGCGGACGAGCGCCGTCATGTCGGCTTCCGTCAAGCGCCCGTTGCGGCGGGAAATCCGCGGGCGACTGCCGACGAACAGCGGCACGTCGGTGGCGGTGGAAACCAGCACCTCATAGCCGGCATCAGTCATGGCTTCGGCCAGAGGCGCGGTTTCGCTGGTGCCACCGAGAAGCAAGATCATACGACGTAGCCCCGCGGCGTCACAAACCAACCGTTCAGGCACTTCGAGGATTGGTTGCCGATGATGACGACCGTCTTCATGTTGATGTCCAGTTTTAGAAAATGATCCAGGTCGGAAAGCACGAGGCGCTCGTCCTCGGAGCCGACTGCCGTGGCCACGCCGACCGGCGTTGTGCCCGGGCGATGCTGGCGAAGGATGGCGACGGCCTCTTCGATCTGGGTGACGCGCTTGGTGCTCTTGGGATTGTAGAGGGCCACAACCAGGTCGGCCGCAGCCACCGCTTCAATGCGGCGGCGGATGGTTTTCCAAGGCACGAGCAGATCGCTGAGGCTGATGCACGCGTAATCGAGCATCAGCGGCGCGCCGAACCTCGCGGCCGCGGCGCACGCGGCGGTGACGCCGGGGATGATTTCAATCGGCACGCGGATTCCCTCGGCCGCGGCCATCTCAAGGGCCAGACCGGCCATGCCGTAGATGCCGGCGTCGCCCGACGAGACAAACGCGACGACCGCGCCGTCGCGCGCGCGTTCCAGCGCCAGCCGGCAGCGCTGCGCCTCCTGAGTCATGCCGGAGGAAATCAACTCCTTGCCCGCCGTCAGATCGCTAATGTGGTCGAGGTAGTGCCGATAGCCGACGACGACGCTGCTGGCGGCGATTGCTGCCTCGGCGCGGCGCGTGCGGTCCTGTGGGTTGCCGGGACCGATGCCGACTACAAACAGTTTTCCCGTGCGACCGCTACGGTCACTCCGTGCAGGATGGTCTTTCGCAATATTAATTGGGTCCTCCTTCCGCCCAGCAGCGCGGCCGGCTCGGCCACGGCTGGGAGATTGACTTTGCTCGCCACAAATTTGGATCGCTGAAACCGGCGCGGTGTCGCGCGGATTTCGTCGGACGCGATGAAGCGCAGGCTTATGCCGAGTTGCGCCGCCGCTTCGATCAAACCTTGTTCCTTCGCCTTGATGTCCGCCGACGCGAGCAGCCGCACCTGCTGCGGTTTGGCGCGGACCTTGCGCAGCGCCGCGCCAACGGCGGCGACAATCTGCCCGCTTGCAACGCCGCGACGGCAACCGACGCCGACGATCAGATGTTTGGCGGCGTCGGTGGTCGTGGTGACAACTGGTTCCGCGCCGAGGATGTTGGCGGTCCGAAGCGCCAGCGCGTTCGCGCCACCTTCGTGACCGCTGAGCAGGCTGATCGCGAACCGCGCGCCCACGTCCACGACCACAACCGCAGGATCCGTCAGCTTGTGGTGAATCAACGGCGCGATGGCTCGCACCACCACACCGCACGGGCAGACATAGACCAGTCCCTCGTAACGCCGGAAAATCTTCCGGCTCAGCGCGACGATGGCGTCGAAGCGTCGGGCTCTCGCCGGCCGCTTCACGGTGTTGTGAAAATAGAGGTCGGCTTCCGGCATCGCTTGGGCCAGAAGCCCAGCGACTCGAGCGCCTTGGGAGGAAAGCGTGATGATCGCCAGCTTCATTTCCGCGATCCCTTCCGGCAGCCGTGCGAAAACGCCGCGTCGTAGAGTCTCGAGACGGGAATGTCGCGGTTCAGCGCGCGGCCCACGATGAGCATGGCGGTCTTGCGGATGTTCAGCTTGGCCATTTTCGACGCGATGTCCGCCAGCGTGCCGCGGATGACGCGCTGGTCGGGCCACGAAGCGCGATAGACCACGGCGATTGGGCAATCGCGGCCGTAGTGTTTCGCGAGCGTTCGCACGACGGCTTTCAGGTTCGCCGCCGACAGGAAAAGGCAAAGCGTGGCGCGCGTTTGCGCGAGCCGATCGAGTTCCTGTTCGCGCGGGAGCGGCGTCCGGCCAGAAGTCCGGGTCAGGATGATGGTCTGCGAAATTTCCGGCGCGGTCAGTTCCGTCTTTAACGCGGCGGCGGCGGCTTGGAACGAACTGACGCCCGGCACGACTTCGTAGCCGATGCCGAGCTTGTCGAGTTCGTTCATCTGCTCGCGAATCGCGCCGTAGATGGACGGATCGCCAGAATGCAGCCGGATGACGTTGAGATTCCGCTTTTGCGCCCGGCGATACAACTCAACAATCTCCGGCAACGCCAGCGCGGCGGAATCGTGCTTTCCGGCCTTGGCCGGCAACAGCGCCAGCACGCGCGGACTGACCAGCGAACCGGCGTAAATGCAGCAGCGGCAGTTCTTCAACAACCGCGCGGCTTTGACGGTCAGCAGTTCGGGATCGCCGGGGCCGGCTCCGACAAAAATCACTTTCATGACGCGCTCCTCTCGTTGGCATGGACCAGAATAACGGACAGATAGCCGGCTTGGGCGTCGGCGTACTTCAGCTTCCGCAGGTCGGTCTCGATTTGCTGGCCTTGCTGGCCGGCGCGCGCGACGAACACGGCGTTGTCCATCAGTCCTTCCTGTTCCAGAAGTGTGAGAATCTCCTGAAGCCGGCCGCCGATTTTCATCAGTACCACCGTCCCGCCGGTTTTGACGGCGCGGCGGACGGACTCCAGATCATCGGTCGTCGGTACGATGGTGACGGGCGTCTTGCCTTCGCCGATGGGAAACTGCGTCAACGCCGCGGCTGCGCAGAAGGAGGTGATGCCGGGAACGGTGACAGTGTTTACGCCGGGCAACAGGCGTTTCACCTCGCGCAGCAAGTAGCTGTAGGTCGAGTAGAGCAGGGGATCGCCGAGCGTGAGAAAACAGGCGTTTTCGCCGTCTCGCAGCACCGGCGCGATTTGCGCGGCGGCTTCGGCCCAATGACGCGACAGGGCTTCGCGATCGGTGAGCATGGGGAAGAGCAGTTCGTGAACCGCAGCGTCCTTGCCGAGATATCGCCGGGCGATTTCCAGCGCCACGCTGTCCGCGCTGATCTTTGCTTTGGGCACAAACACATGCCGGCAGCGGCGCAGCACGGCGGCGGCCTTGACTGTCAGCAACTCCGAATCGCCGGGGCCGACGCCGATGCCGTAAAAAGTTCCGGCGGTCACGACAGCGCCTCCTTGTGGATCAACAGCAGAATGGAGCGGCTGGGCAGTTTCATGGATTTCAGTTCGGATGCTGTGACCTTCCCGATGCGCTCGTCGGGCAAGGTGAGATTCTCGCACACAAAACCCTGGTGGCTGGCCGCCAGCGAAGCGGCCAACGAAGCGATCCAAGGTTGCGTCGCGTCGTTGCCGGCGAGCACGGCGATTTTCTTCTCTGCAGCAAGCGCCGCGAACGAAAGCGCCGGCGTCTTGTCGTGCGCGCTGACGATGTGCGCGTCGAGCCAGTCGAGGCCGACGCGCGCGAACGCGACCTGCACCGAACTGACGCCCGGAATGATCTCGCACGCTGCGCGGCCGAACCGATTGATAACGGGTTTCGCGAGGCTGCACAAGCCGGGATCGCCGGTGACGAGAACCGCGATCCTCTTGTGTCCGGCGTGCGCGGCGATTTGGGCCAGCACGTCCTCGATGTCAGCTTTCATGGCGATGCCCCCGGCATGCGGGGTTGCAAAGGCGTCCAGCAACCGCGGCGCTCCGATCAATACATCGGCGCGCTCGATGGCCGTGCGCGCCGCAGGGGTCAGATAATCCAACGCGCCCGGCCCGCAACCGACGATGGTAATTTTGTGTTTGTTCATTTCCATGGCGTCACGTCGCCGTCCAAGCCGAGAATGTTGCCTGTGAGGTTGATCAACACAACAGCGATTTCGCATTTCGCGCCAAGACGATCACGGATGGCGGAACGAACCTTCGCCGCCAGCGCATCGGCCAGCGCGTGTTGCTCGCTGGCGCTGAGACTTTCAAAAACGCCTTCGACCGTCGCGCTCTCCAGCAGGCGGTGCGACAGCGTCGCTTCCGCCAGCCGCGCCACGATCGGCACGGCGCTGGGCGATTGCGAGGAGTGCGTATCCCAGTGACCCTCAGTCAGTTTCGCCAGCTTGCCCGGATGACCGACGACCATGAAGCGCGTAAAACCGCGCTGCGCCGTCTGCTCCAGCATGAAGCCCCACTGGTTGCTGAGCTGGATGACGTCGTCGGGGCCGAGGTGAAAGTTTTGTCGAGCGGCGCGCTCGCCGATGTTGCCGGGCACGAGCACCGGCGTCCGCACACCGTTGGCCGCCGCCACGTCGAGCGAGCACTTCAGCGCGTCTTGCAGCGCCGACGAACTGAACGGGCGGACGTGTCCGGTAGTGCCAATGATGGAAATGCCGCCGACGACGCCGAGACGCGGGTTGAACGTGCGGGCGGCCAGTTCGCGTCCGCCGGGAACGGAGATGGTCACGCGCACGGCGCGGTCGGTGATCTCGCGGACGGCGTTGCGGATCATCTGGCGCGGCGCGGGATTAATGGCCGGCTCGCCCGGCGGCACCGAGAGGCCGGGCTTGGTGACGGTTCCCACACCTTCACCGGCGGAAAAAAGAATCTCGTCGCCGTCCACAAACTCAACCGTGGCAACGACGCAGGCTTTGTCCGTCACGTCCGGATCGTCGCCGGCGTCTTTGCGGACGGCAGCTTCGCACCCTGGGCCGATCCGGCGATGGTAAACCAGGGTAAACGATGGGCAGCTTCCGTCGGGTAGCGTGATGCTCACCTCGGCGGGCGCGGTTCCACGACACAGGAGCGTGGCGGCGGCCTTGGCCGCGGCGGCGGCGCAGGCGCCGGTCGTGTAGCCGGTGCGCAAACCCGTCATCGCTTTTCCTCCCTGGGCGGTTTCACCAGCAGTTCGTCGGGAATGAGTTTGAGCAACTGGACGCGCGCCTCGCCGAGCGTCAACGGCACGTCTTCGATCGGCACGCCGTCGAGCCGATTCAGGTCGTCGAGCAGATGCGACACGTAGGGCAGCCGCAGGCTGGCTTGGGCGATCAGGTCGCGGTCGCAAAAAATCTCCCGAGCCGGGCCTTCGCGCAGCACGCGGCCGCGGCTGAGCAGGTAGATGCGGTCCGCAAACAACGGCAGCAAATCCACGGAGTGCGTCGCCAGAATGACGGTAATGCCCTGCTGGCGGTTCAGGCGATGCAGCAGCCGCATGATCATGCCCTCGCCCGCGGGATCGAGTCCAGCGGTTGGCTCGTCGAGAATGAGGATGGAGGGTTTCATCGCCAGCACACCGGCGATGGCGACGCGCTTCTGCTCGCCGAAACTCAAATGATGAATCGCCCGCTCGCGCAAATGGCCCGCGGCCACCGCTTCGAGCGCGTCCGTGATCCGTTGTTGAACCTCGGTCTCGCTCAGGCCGAGATTGCGCGGGCCGAACGCCACGTCTTCCCCGACTGTCGCGCTAAAAATCTGGTCGTTCGGGTTTTGGAACACGAGGCCGACGGTTTGATACAACTCCGCCTGCGAATAACCGCCGATCTCGCGGCCGGCGACGCGCACGGTTCCTTTCTGCGGCTTGAGCAGGCGCACCAGCGTCTTGATCAACGTCGTCTTGCCGGAGCCGTTGGAGGCGAGCATGGCGATGAACTCGCCGTAGTTCGCGCGAAAATGAACATCCGCCAGCGCCAGTGTTCCCTCCTGATACGCGAAGGAGACTCCCGCCGTTTCGATGGCAATGCCTTCGCGCTTCATCCGACCCTCCCTATCGCGACGTAGAGCAGCAGCAACGCCGCCACCGTCAACGCCGTGCCACCGCAAGCGCACGCGGTCACCGGCGGCATCGGCCCGAACGGAATCTCCCGTTGGTAGCCGCGCAGGACCATGGCCTCGTGCGTGTGAACGGCCTGGTCCACGGAGCGGATGATCACCGTCCCGCAGACCGTTCCCATCGAAGCGAGCGACCGCCTCACGCCCGCGTAGCCCATGCGCAACTGTTGCGCGGCGGTCAGGTCGGCGGTCAGGTCCAGCAGTTGAAACGTGTAGCGATACATCAGCATGGCAATCTCAACCCAACCTTGCGGCACGCGAAACCATCGCAGCGAGTGAAAAATCCGGTGTGCCGGCGTGACGAGACTCAGCAGCAACACGACGCTCACCGCGCCGCAAACGCGGCTGGCGGTCAGCACCGCCGTGCGGATGCCTTCGTGCGTCGCGGTAAACCGCCACGGGCCGATGGGAATGGTGCAGACGGGCGTCCCGCCGGCCATGAAGGATTGCAGCAGGGCCAGGGCGACAACAATGCCCATCGGCGCGACGAGCCGCAGCGCCACCAACCGCGCGGGGATGCGCAGCGCGAGCGTTGCGGCCACGCACGTTAGAAAGACGAGGAACGGCAGCGCGGGGTTGGTGGACAGGATCACGCACAGGATCATGGCCGTCGCCACGACCAGCTTCGCGCGCGGGTCCACCCGGCTGAGCAGGTTGTCGCGGCAGGCGAAAAAATCTGAGAATAGGCTAAACATGGGAATGCTTGTCCGGCGCTTTGTTTTTTGGCGGGAACAATCCACGATAACAGTAACCGGCAATGAACCCGCCGACGGTTCCCGCGACCAGAAAAACAAACAGCAACAGGTCGCCTTCGCCAGGGTTGATCAGCGGCGGCCGCGGCGGATGGCCGGCTTCGGTGGCGAATTTCTCCACCACCGTTTCATCCACGCCCGCCCATTTCTTGTCGGGGCCGGTCGCGGCGAAGCCGGCCGCGCCAAGCAGCAGGATCAGCGTGCCAACGATGACGGTCTTTTTCACGCGGCACCTCCACCCGGTTGCTTCAGCGATGCGATCAGGCCGGGACGCCGCGTCTCAATGAAACGGCAGGCGGCTGCCGTGATCAATCCTTCCAGAATGCCGAGCGGAATCTGGGTCGGACAAAACAAGATCGCGACGGCGACGAACGTGTGGCCCACGCTGGCGCTGCCGTGCAGCGCGCTCGCGAGTTCGAACGAGGTGACGGCATACGTGGCCCAGTCCGACAAGAGGCCCGCCAGGAACGCCGCCGGCCATCGCGGCACACCCAGCGCCGTCGCCAGCCGGAACACGCCGTAGCCGACAAACGCCCCGGCCACGCCCATCGAAACAATGTCCGCGCCGAGCGTCGTCAGGCCGCCGTGCGCCAGGAACAGCGCCTGGAGGAGCAGCGCGATGCTGGTGATGACGACGGTGAGCGACGGCCCAATCAGAATCGCCGCCATGCCGGTTCCACACGGATGCGAACACGTGCCGGCCGTTGGCACGGGAATCGGCATGCACGAAATGACAAAGACCGCCGCGCCGACGAGTCCCACGAGCGATTTGAACATCGGTTCCTTCTCGCTGCGGACGCGCAGGTCGCGAAGGCCCCAGATCAGAAACGGCACGGAAAGCGCGAACCACAATCCCGCCCACGGCGCGGGAAGGATGCCTTCGGAGATGTGCATGGCCGAAGCCGTCGGCGGGCAACAGAGCAACAGCGCGGCTGTTGCAAACAGCGCGGGGCCCAGCCGGGTTGTGCCGAGGCCGTCGTGGTTCATGGCTGCGGCTCCGTGGTTTGCCGCGCCGCCAGCGTGCAGAACGCATGAAGCGCGGCGACGGCGAGCGTGCTGCCGCCGCGAGTTCCGGTGATCGCCACGTGCGGGACGGGCAGCGACATGAGTTCATCCTTGCTCTCGACGACGTGAACGAAACCCACCGGCATCGCCAGCACCAGCGCGGGGCGTATCCGATCTTCGATAATCATCCGGTTGAGTTCGAGCAGGGCCACGGGCGCGTTGCCGAACACGGCGATGCCGCCGTCGAGCATCGCCTTGGCCTTGCGAATGGCGAAGAGCGAGCGGGGGAGATTGGTCTGCGCGGATTGCTTGGCCACGTCCTCATCGGCGATGTGGCAGAAAATCCTGCCGGCGTCGTAGCCGGTGTTGGCGCTTTTCAAACGCGGCAGCGAAAGCCCGGCGCGAATCATGTTCGAGTCCACGTAAATCGGCCGGCCCTGCCGCAACGCGGCCACGCCTGCGGCAATCGCGTCCGGCGAGAACCGGACCAACTCGCCGAGCGTCACGTCGCCGGTCGTGTGAATCATCCGGCGGACGATTTCCCACTGGTCGGCGGGAAAATCGTGGCGTGTGTTGCTGTCAATCGCCTCGAAGGATCGCTGCTCGATCTCGGGACCGCTCAGCGGTGCTTTGAGAAACTTGTGGATGAATGGAGTTGGGGTCATGAGATGGGATGGGTTTCGGCTAGCCGGCCAACGAAATGCCGGACCGCTTCCGGACGGGAGGCGAAATGGACGTGCATGTAGCTGGCCAGCACGCGGCCGCGCTGGAAGCCTTCGGCGGCGAGGGCGTCGGACTGGCGGCGCTTGACGGAGTAAGCGGTTTGCCATTGGGAATCGGCGGCGGGGTTGCCGAGCAGTTCCGAGTAATGAAACTCGTGCCCGCGAAGGCAGTCGCCGCATTGGCCCCAAAGCGAATCGCGGCTCAGCGTGACCTCGACGTAGCCGAGCGATTGGCGGCGCTGGCACATGCGCGTCCACGCCGGCAACAGGCCGAGCATGGCGTGCTGCGCGCCGTCACGGGTCTCGATTCCTTCCGCGAGATACATCAGCCCGCCGCACTCGGCATAAATCCATCCTCCGGCGGCGGCGAACCGGCGAATCTCTTGAAGCAAGCCCTGGTTGGCGGCAAGCGCGGTGGCGTATTCCTCCGGATAGCCGCCGCCGAAATACAGGCCGTTCAGACTCGGCGGCAGCGCGGAATCCTTGAGTGGCGAAAACGGGACGCATTTACAGCCGTCCTGTTCCAAGGCTTCGAGGTTGTCGGGATAATAAAAATGGAACGCTTCATCGCGCGCGACGCCGAGCCTGCACTTTTTCTGAGCGGCAGACGGCGGGATTGTATCGGAAGCCGGCAGAGGCGGCGCTTGGCGGGCGGCTTGCAGGATCGCGTCGAGCGACAGGCCATCGCCGAGCGTGTCGGCGAGTTTGTCGAGCAGGGCAGTGGAGAGGCTGGCGGAATCGGCGGTCACCAAACCGAGGTGACGACTTGGCAGTTCCGGCAGCGACTCGCGCTCCACATGGCCGAGCAACGGCGGAAGCGCTGCGGACTTCAACGACTCGGCCAGCCAACTCGCGTGACGCCCGGAGCCGCAACGGTTGGCGATCACACCGGCCACGCGAAGCAGCGGATCGAAAGTCACGCAGCCATGAACCACCGCCGCCAGACTGCGCGCCATGCCGTGCGCGTTGACGACGAGGAGCACGGGCGCGCCGAGCCACCGCGCGATTTCAGCGGTGCTGCCCTCGGCGCTGGCCGGGTCCGCGCCGTCGAAAAGACCCATGACGCCTTCGATGACGGCGATGTCGGCGTCGGCCGAGGCGCGGCGGAAAAGTGTTTCCACGTGAATACGGCCCATCATCCAGCCGTCGAGGTTGTAGCAAGGCCGGCCGGAGGCTTGCGCCAGATACGTCGGATCGAGATAGTCCGGGCCGACCTTGAAGGTCTGCACACGCAGGCCGCGCCGCCGCAGCAATGTCACCAGACCCAGCGTCAGCGACGTTTTGCCGACGCCGCTTTGCGTGCCTGCGATGACAAGGCGGGGAATGTTCATCCTAAATCTCCACGCCCGTCTGCGCCCAGACGCCGGCTTGCAAGGCGTGCTTGACGCACTTCATTTCCGTGACCGTGTCGGCTTCGTCAATCAAACGCTGGCTCGCGCCGCGTCCGGTCAGCACAAGGCAGAGCTTGGACGGGGCGGTCTGAATCATTTCGAGAACCTTGTCCTCGGCAACAAGTCCGCTGGCGATGGCAACACAGATTTCGTCCAGCACGATCAAGTCGTATTGGTCGGACGCGACGGCCTCAGCGGCGGCGGCGAGAGCCTGCACCGCGGCGTCGCGATGCACCGCAAACTTCGGACTGTCTGTTTTTGGAATAAAGCCGCGGCCCATTTGCACGATCTCGACACCGGGCAGACGCTGGCACGCGGCCAGTTCGCCCGTCTTCGAATCCGCCTTGATGAATTGGATCACCCGCACGCGCTGGCCGTGGCCCGCCGCGCGCAGCACCATGCCGAGAGCCGCGGTCGTTTTTCCCTTGCCGTCGCCGGTGAAGATCAGGAGCCGCCGATTGTTTCTCATGCGTGTCCTCCACAGCAGAAGCGTGACAATTCCAGCGCGGCAACGCGCGCGCCATTGAAGACCAGCAGCGCCAGCGCGGCGGTGGCCAGCATCAGGGCGTTGGCTCGGCGGATGTCGCGGCGCTCCAGCGGGCGGACCGGATCGCCCATGCGCGGATGCTCCGCCGGCTCGCCGCCGTAAAAGTTCAGCCCTCCCAGTTGCACGCCGAGCGCGCCAGCGACCGCCGCTTCGGAAAGCCCGGCATTGGGGCTGGCGTGTTTGCGGCCGTCGCGAAGCCAGATGCGAAGCGAGCGCAGCGCGTCGTGGCCGAGCAGCGCGGCGGCGACCGCGACCAGCGGCGCGGTGAGCCGCGCGGGCAGGTAGTTCGCCGCGTCGTCGAGCCGGGCGGAGGCCCAGCCGAATTGGATGTAGCGCTCGTCTTTGTAGCCGAACGTGGAGTCGAGCGTATTGACGGCCTTGTAAAGCATCGCGCCGACCGGCCCGCCGAGCACGGCGAAGAACAGCGGCGCGGTCACGCCGTCCACAAGGCTCTCGGCGACGCTCTCGACTGTGGCGCGCACGATCTCGCGCTCGTCGAGTGTGGCCGTGTCGCGGCCGACCATCATGCTGACGCGCCGCCGCGCCTCCGGCAGATCGTTGGCGCAGAGGGCGCCGTAAACCGCATTCGCGTGTCGCGCCAGATCGCGCGCGGCGAAAGTCGTGTAGAGAAGCAGGATCGAGACAATATCGCCCGCCGCCGGGCAGAGCGCAGCAGCGCCGCGAATCAGCCCGAACGTAAGCGCGCCGGTCACAACAAGCACCAGCGCCACTACGAGCACGCCCGCCAGACGCGCGTTCGGGACGAGTCGGCGGACCGGCGATTCCAACGCCGCCGCGAACCGCCCGATCAACTTCACCGGATGCGGCAGCCATCGCGGATCGCCCAGCAACAGGTCGAGCGCGAACGCGGCGAGAATTTGATATTCGAGCCTCATCGCAATCCCATCAGCCGGTAAATTTCGGGGACGTTCAGGTTTTCGCGGACGACCGCCGCGAGTCTTTCAAAAGCCGGTTCGAGATCGTAGGACGCGCACAACTTGCCGATGGCGGGCAAGCCGCGCCGGACGCGCAAACGGTCCAAGAACCATCGTCGAAACTCGTCCGCATCGAACACGCCGTGCAAATAAGTGCCCCACGTCAAGCCACCCGCCGCGCCCGATCCAACTTGTTCGCCGTTGTCACGAAACAGGATTGGCTCCAGCGCGTCGCCGGCGCTGTGGCCGTGATGAATCTCATAACCGTGAACGCCCAGTCCCGACGGCGCGTGTTTGGCGCTGACGCGGCGCAGCGTTTTCTCGCGCGCCATCACGGTGGAGAGCGCAAGCAATCCCAGCCCGTGTGTCGTCTGGCCGGCGGATTCGATGCCGTGGGGGTCGCTGATTTCCGCGCCGAGCATTTGGTAGCCGCCGCAAATGCCGATCAGTTCGGTCTTGCCAGCGCGCGCCCGTTCGCAGATCGCGCGGTCCAAACCGCTTTGCCGCAGATACGCCAGGTCGCCGATGACGTTCTTGCTGCCGGGCAGGATGATCGCGTCCGGCTGGCCGAGGTTGGAAGCGGAGCGCACAATGCGGAGGCAGACGTCGGGTTCAAGCCGCAGGGCGTCGAAATCGGTGAAGTTGGAGATGTGTGGCAGATCCACGATCGCGATCTCCACGGTATTGCCGTTGCGCGCCGGATGGGCGGCATCGCGGGGCGCGGCCTTGAACGTCACCGAATCCTCGTCGGGCAGGCCGAGGTTTCGCAGCCACGGCACCACGCCGAACACCGGCCGGCCCGTGTGACGTGCGGTGTAGTCGAGTGCGTCCTTCAGCAGGGATGGGTCGCCACGGAATTTGTTCACGACAAAGCCGGCGATCAGGTCGCGCTCCCATTCCGCCAGGACTTCCATTGTGCCGACGAACGACGCGAACACGCCGCCGCGATCAATGTCGCCGACGAGCAGCACGGGCGCGCCGGCATGGCGGGCCATGTGCATGTTCGCGATGTCGTGGTGCTTGAGGTTCACCTCGGCGGGACTGCCCGCGCCTTCGAGCACGAGCGCATCGTAGTCGGCGGCCAGCGAATCGTAGGCCTGCTTCGCCGCCTCGAATGCCTGCGGCTTGTAGCGGATGTATTCGCCGACGTTCATGTTGCCGACCGGTTTGCCGAGAAGGATGACTTGCGAGCCGGTGTCGGAGTTTGGCTTGAGCAGGATCGGGTTCATCGCCGCGCTCGGCTCGATGCGGCACGCCTGCGCCTGCACAGCTTGCGCGCGGCCCATCTCGCAACCGTCGCGCGTGACGAACGAGTTCAGCGACATGTTTTGGGACTTGAACGGCGCGACGCGGAACCCGTCCTGCAACAGGATGCGGCAGAACGCGGCGGTCAGGATGCTCTTGCCGGCGTTGGAGCAGGTTCCCTGGAACATGATCGCCGGTGTCTTGCGCCGGGGCGGGGCAGGGCGGTTGACGCCGAGCGCGGCGCGAAGCCGGTCGCAGAGGCGCGCGTTCTCGTTCTCGCGGCGCACGGCGACGCGGAAGAAGCGCGCATCAAGCCCCTCGAAGTTGTCGCAGACGCGGATGGCGATGCCATCCGCCAGCAACCGGCGCGCGAGCGCGGGCGCGTTGAGATCGTTGCGGTCAAGGCGGAGCAGCAGGAAGTTCGCTTCGCCCGGATGGAGCGTGAGGCCGGGCAGTGTTTTCAGCCCGGCGGCGAGCGCCTCGCGCTGCTGACGGACGTAGAGCTGCGTCTGGTGGACGTATTCGAGGTCGCGCAGCGCCGCCACGCCGACGGCTTGCGCAAACGAGTTCACCGACCACAGCGGTTGCAACCGGCACAAACGCTGGATCACTGCGCGGTCGGCAACGGCGCAGCCGAGTCGCAAGCCAGGGATGGCGAAAATCTTCGTGAGCGAAAGCAGAACAATGACGTTGGCAGGGCGGCGGCGGGTCAGGCTGTCGAAGCCTTCGACAAAATCGCCGAAGGCTTCGTCCACGAGAAAGGTCGTAGCCGGATGCTTGGCGGCCAGCGAGCGAATGGCGTCCGCGTCGCAGACGTGGCCCGTGGGATTGTTGGGCCGGCAGATGAAGACAATCTCATCACCGCGCAACTCCGAGGCAAGCATGGTCGCATCGAGGCCCGTCGGCATGTCGGGCTGTGTCGTGACCTTGTGGACACTCATGCCGGCCAGTTCGCAGGCGCGGGCGTAGTCGCTGTAGCAGGGGACGGGAATGACCGCGCGCGGCTTCGCGATCACGCGGGGAAACAGATGCAACAGTTCCGTCGAGCCGTTGCCGATGGCGATCTCCTCCGGCGCGACGGCGTATCGTTCCGCGGCGGCTGCGACCAGCGCCGCGCAGTCGGGATCGGGATAATGCGCGAGCGCGGCGACTTGTGCGCTGAGCAGCGGCCTCAGCCATTCCGGCGGGCCGAGCGGGTTGATGTTGGCGGAGAAGTCGAGGATGTCGCGCTCGGATTTGCCCACGGAGCGCGCGAGTTCCCGAAGATTGCCGCCGTGATCGAGACTGCTCATGATGCGCTTGCCTCCGAGCCGGACGACGCGTGGGCACGCGCGAACGCAGCGAGACGGCGGCATTGCGTTGCCGCGCTCTCACTGTGTCGGACTTGAGACACACGCTGCTTCATGGATTGGCGCTGAGGGCTGCGCCTCATGAAGAGCGAGGGGCCGGACGGCCCGGACTTCGATGGGTGGCAAGCCTCAACCTTATTTGTTGCGAATAAGTTGATCGGCCGCGCCCGATTGCTGTGGAGCGCGGACCGGTTGAGCGCGTCGCGGCCGTTATCCGGACTTCAGGCATCCAGCCTTACCCCTGCCTTCACCCCGAACGACGGGTTGGCACTCGAGGGGATCGTAGCCTGTTACCGTGGCGCAACCGTTCCCGAATCGCACGGGATTCCCTGCGCCGCGACGACACTGTTAAAGAACGTCCTTGCCCCGCAGCCTACAAGCCCCTGCTGCGGCTGTCAATTATTGTCAGAAAACGCCGTCGCGGCGGGGACGCAGACCCGAAGGAGTTCCGCCCAGGCGATTGTTTTCTTGCGAACGATTTCCGGCTGCCCACGGGAGTTCGTGCTTGTGCTCACAACGCAGCCGCAGATATGCGTCCAGCTCCGCTTTCAGTCATTTTATCTTTTCAATTCTCCCAATTCACGAAACGACTGCGGCGTTAGGGTGAGCCGATTGGGGGGCCTCTCGGTTTCGAATCTCAAACCGGGTGGGAGGATTCCGCTTTGATGGGCGGGCCGCGCAGCGTAGGATGCGCGCCGTTCGGCTGCTGGAATCAGCATTTTCAGCAACACCAATGCGCATGAAAACCCAAACCACCACCAAGCCTCTCGTTAGCCTCGTACTCGCCACCGCGCTCGCGGCGGGCGCTGTGCTGATGGCAGCGCCAGAGCAACCCAGTTCGTCCCTCTCGGACCCGCCGAAAGATCCGCCACCCGACATCAAGCTGAAGCTGCCGGCTTTCAAAGCCCAGCCGACGGACCGGCCACAGACGCTCGCGCAAGTGAAACCGGTGCTCGGCGTGCCAACGCTCGTGCTCGACGGGAAACCTTACGGCCCGATGATTTACACCCGGTGCGCCGGGACGCTGGATCAACTCGCGGAGATGGCCGACCACAATTTCCGGGTGCACTTTGAGATGGTCGGCGGAATCGGCTGGCCGGGCGACCAGACAGTGACTTTCGAGCGGCTCGACAAACAACTGAACCGTTTCCTCGACAAAGTGCCCAACGCACGGGTCGTTCTCCGGCTCTACGTGTGCAATCCGCCGCATTTTGCGCGGGACTACCCCGAAGAAACGATGGCCTTCAACGACGGCGCGAAGGACCACTTCACCAAATGGTATGCCATGACGGATAGGCCGTTGGAGGAGCGGGGTTATCCGAGTTTCGCCTCCGAAGTGTGGCGGCAGAAAACAGTGGAGGCGCTCTATCACTACGTCACCCACGTCCGGCAATCCGCCTATGCGAAGAACGTCATCGGTTACTTCATCTGCGGCGGCGGCACCGAGGAATGGTATTACTGGGGCGATTACGATCACGCCAAGTATGCCCCGGATTTCTCCAAGCCTATGCTCAAAGCGTTCCACGATTACCTGCGATCGAAATACGGTGGCGATGCCAGTAAACTGCGCGCCGCTTGGAATGATCCCGAAGTCGACTTTGCCACGGCGCTGCCGCCCGATCCTCTCAGCCGACGTCCCACGGAAGCCGGTGTCTTTTGGCCTCCGGAGAAAAGCCAGCGTGTGCGCGATTACTATTACGTGCACAACAAGGTCATGGAGGACAGCCTGCTCATTTTCTCACATGCCGTGAAACAGGCGTGCAACCGCGAGCAACTGGTGGGGATGTTCCACGGTTACTTGCAGAACCATTGGTATCTGGAGGGCGGCCAGGCCACGCTCAGGGACCTGCTGAGTTCGCCCGACGTGGACTTTTGGTCGGGACCGCCCCAGTACAACCGCCGCGGTCACGGCGAGCACGCGTGCATCCGTTTCCCGATGGCGAGCCTCAAGAAGAATGGGAAACTCTGGATCAGTGAATCGGACATCCGCACCAACTTCTCCGAAACCGCGCCCGACAATCCCTCGCTTTACGGACGGCCGCCGAATCTGGATGAATCGCTGGCGTGTTTGAAACGCGAGTTTGCCCACCAACTCTGCGAGGGCGGCAACGGCTGGTGGTTTCAAATGGGCAAGAGTTGGTATCACCACGAGCCGATTTTATCGCTCTTCGATCAGATGCAGCGTTGCGGCGAGGCGGCCATGGGCTTTAACCGCACGAGCGACACGGACATCGCCGCCGTCGTGAGCCTCAACAGCCTGTTCACGGGACCACCGTGGCCGGTTTCCAGTTCGCTGATGGATGCATTCAAGGTGCAGGAAACCTGCCGTATCGGCGCGCCGGTGGATCATTACGAACTGGGCGACATCCTCGCGCGGGACGCCAAGCGCTATAAACTGTATCTCATGATCAACTGCTTCAGTCTGACCGACCGGGAGCGGCGGTTGATTGACGAGCGGCTGCGTCAGCGCGGCGCCGTGCTGGTCTGGATGTTTGCGCCGGGGCTTTTCAACCCGGACAAGACGCCTGAGCTTTCCATCGCGCACATCCAGAGCCTGCTGGGATTCACGCTGGCGTCCCAGGCTGGCGAGCGGCGCAAACTAAACATGAAACTGACCGAGGCCGGCGCGCAGTATTTCACCGGCTTCGCGCCGCAACGCATTTTCGGCAGTTTCGAGCGGCCCGAATGGGTATTCGACAAAGCCACCGGTGGCATCAAACAGCAGTTCCCGCGAGGCGTCGAACTGCCCCAGCGGTTTCACGGCGTCGAAGGAGGCGAGGTGCTCGCGCGTTTCGAGGACGGCGGGCAACCCTCCATCCTGAAACGTCAGACGGCCTCGGCCACCGATCTCTGGATCGGCTCGGTCATGGCTCCGGCGGACCTCTTGCGTGGCGTTGCCAAACACGCGGGCTGCCATCTCTTTTGCGACGGCGACGAGATCACCTACGCCAACAGGAGTTTTCTGGCGATCCACACGCGGGAGGCGGGCGAGCGGATCTTTGAACTCAGGCGCAAGGCGGATGTTGTGGAGGTGTTTTCGGGCGAGGTGCTGGGTCGCGGCGTCACTCAGTTCAAAGACAAGATAGACGCCTATCGCACGCGGCTCTATTTCATCGGCGACAGCGCGAAGTGGACGGTGGAACGCAAGCGCGCGGACGAAGTGCTCAGCCGGTTCCAACAGGAGTTGAAGTCGCTCCGCCAGCAACGCGTCACGCGGTAAGCGACTGTCTCTTGGCTCAGACTAACTCATCCGTTGGTCCGAGAAACACGAAGTCACGCCAGTTTGATGGTTCGTTCCACTATGAAGAGAATCAGGCTGTGCTTTTACGCATACTGGAAAGGGCTGTGGACGCTGCTGATGGCGTGACGGCGAAGCGCTTTCATGTCGGGGAGGTTGAGTTTATATATCATTCGGGAACAGTAGGACTCCACCGTGTGAGGACTGATCTTAAGGCGGCTGGAAATCTCGTTGGCATCGTCGCCTTTGCCGAGTTGTTGGTATATCTGCATTTGCTGTTTGCTGAGTCCTTCCTCCGGCAAAAGTTCCTCCAAACCCGCCATTTGTTTTGCGAGCCCGGCCCCGGCGCGCGGGCTGACATATTCACAACCGGCCACGACCGCATGGATCGCCTCAACCAGATGTTGCGGCTCGTCGTTTGCAGTGACGTAGCCACGGGCGCCCGCCTCAAACGCTGCGCGGATAGTCGTGGAATCCTCGTGTAAAGAACAAACAACGGAGCGAAACAGTCGTGAGAAAAGGGCCTTGATAAGACTGACAACATCGCCATTGCCTGACACAAGGCCAACGATAACCACTTCCGCCAAAGCGAGGTTCGGATGCGCGAGCGTTTCTTTCGGGCTTCCTGCCTGCCCGACAATCGTAAAACTCGCCTGCCTTAGCACGAGGCTCAGACCCTCGCGAGTCACGGGCCGGTCCACAACCAGGAACACACGCCGGCCTTTGAATGTCCTGGCCGCCGTGTTCTTTTGCTGGGACTCGGGAGTTCGCGCCGGCACATCCTCACCCTGCCTGGCACTGAACGCGCCCGCTGCTGCGCGGAGTTTATCTTCACCACCCTGACTCTTGCGGCACGTCATCGCTGTCGCCAGTCCCCGCAATCTGATTGGCCTCGTCTTCGGCGTTGCGATATTATTCCCGCTGCACTTGCCGGTTCTGCAATTAATATCAATGACACTCATACGCGCCTTGCCTCCGTTGACTGCGAAATTGTGGCGCAGTTTGGATGCCAAGCGAAGCGAGGCGGGTAAAAACCTCCACCATTTTCCTCAAAAACAGCGATTTACCGTGAGAAAACTGAGATTTCAGCCACGGCAGGCGATCCATGCCGGCTTCCCGTGCACGCGGTGCCAACATGCCCTTGTTTTGCATTTGCAATGCGTCGCAATCACCCGGGCCCGCGATTGCAAATAGAGCGCGGGTGACATGAAGCCGCCCTGGCACGGCAGGGAAAGCGCCATCGTTGCCTTGACTTGCACGCCGCCAATCTCTATCTGTGGCGCAGTGGTCAACCGGAGAATCATCATGATCCACTCGTGGCGCACGTTCACGACAGTTGTGTTGGGGTTGGTCGCGGTGCTTCTGCTCTGCTTCGCCGGCTCCGTCCAGGCGGACGCTGCGGCTGCGAAGCAAAAACTACGCGTGGTGGTGTTTGGCGGGCATCCCGACGATCCCGAGAGCGGCGCAGGTGGGTTGGTCGCAATGCTGACCCGTGCGGGGCACGAAGTGATCTGCGCCTATGGCACGAGTTTTCGCGGCGACCGCAAGATCAATGGCGAACCGGAAGGCGTTGTGCGCCGGCGCGAGGCGACCGCAGCCTGCAAACTCCTCAATGCCACGCCGAAGTTCTTCGATTACGCGCACGAAAAGCTGTTTGCCGACGGGCCGACGCTGGAGGCCGTGCGCGCGTGGCTCGATGAAGTGAAGCCGGACATCGTGGTGGCTCACTGGCCGTTGGACATGCACCCGAATCATCACGTGGTCAGCTCGCTGGTCTGGCAATGCTATAAACGATCGGGGGTTTGGAATCTGTATTTCTTCGAAGTCGAAACCGACATGCAGTCCATCAGCTTTCGACCGGAACTGTATCTCGACATCGAAGGCGTGCGAGACCTCAAGAAACAGGCGCTCGACTGCCACGCGAGCCAGCATCCGGATGACATCTGGAAGCTGCACGACGCCATGCATTGCCGCCGCGGCACCGAGTGTGGCGTGCGGCACGCGGAGGCTTACTGGTTGGTTGAGGCCAAGCCCGGTGTGCCGCTGCTGCCCGTGACGTTCATCGGTCCGAAAAAGTAAGAGCGGAAAGGGCGCATCAGCAACCCGTGTGGGACACGCGTCTTGTTTTCATCGGCAGCTATGGCGGCAATACGCCCAACTTCGCCCCCGGCACGGCGCCTTGCGGCAGACAATTCCCCAGCGCCGTCGCTTCGATCTGGCTCAGCCGAAAATCAAACGACAGCAAGTCGGCAAACTTTGGCGCGAACACCCGGCCGCCGCGTTCCATGCCGAGCGCTTTCTGCAGATCTTCCACCATGTCGTAGCTCGCGTGCTCGTGCCACCCGGTTCCCCACACCCAGAAATTTTGTCCTGCCGCCGCAAAATACACATTGTTCTCGAAGCTCAGTTTCAACTTCTCCAACGTCAGGTCGCGCGGCTGGTTCGTATTCTTCCGCGCACGGTATTCGTCCGCCAGATCGGCTGAAGGGCGTTCCCGCTTCGCGCCGGCGCGACCCTTCGCGCGCGGGTGGTTCGCCGGCCAATGGCGATCATCGTCCACGTCAAACCACCCGCGCACCTGCGCATCGCGGTTCCAGGCGATGATGTTGTTGCGGACGTTCTCATCATGGTTCCAGACGGGCTGCTCCGCGTCGTTGTCCACCGTCGGCGTGGTGCGCAGCTGTTCGCGAAAATTGAAACCTTCGCGGTTGCCGACCATCAAATTGCGTTCGACTAGGCAGTATGGGCTGCTGGAGAGACAGATGGCCGCCTGCGCGCCCCATGCGCCGGGCGTCGAGGCGAAGCCGTTGCCGACGATCACGTTGTCGTGCGCGCGCAGGCGGTAGGAAATCTCGCAAAAGATGCCGGCGTCCTCGTTGTCGGCGATCAGACAGTTTCGCACCTCGCACTGTTCGTTGCCGATATCGAACCAGATGCCCGAACCGCGGTTGCGGAGGAACCGGCTCGTCTCGATCACCGCGCCGCGGCAAAGACACAATTTATCGCCGCCGGCTTCCCAGTTGCGCGAGAAGTTCTTTACGTTGTTTTCCTCGACGGCGCACTCGGCGAACAAAAGGCGGTGCGCCCGGTTCGCCGCAAAACCCAACTGGCCGTTCTGCCGAAACGCGCAGCGGCGCACGACGATATCCTGGCCGCTGAAATCAGCCCCGCTGCCGTTGGTTTTCTCGATGAGGCAGTCTTCCATGACGTCGTGTTGGCCCGACAGGAGGACCGCGCCTTGCTGGGCGGCGTTGGCCGCGTAGCGGAACCGGAACCCGCGCAGTTCGACGTGGTCGCCCTTGGCATGGAAAATCTCCGGCCGCGTCGAAGCCTCGACTTCGAGTTTGTTCACATCGCGATTGGCGCTGTCCCAGACGAACAGTTGCTTGTGCTCCACGTCGGCAAAAAAAGCGCCGGGCGCCAACTGCTCGCGGCTCAGCACCTGACGCAGGGCGTAGCCACTGACAAACACCTGCTCGCAGCGGCCGATCACGGCGTGGTAGTTGTCCGATGGATGAGTCATCGTCTTCTGCCAGCCGATGAACTTGTGGGGCCACTCCACGCTGTAGATCGGACGGTCGGTGTTTGACCGGGTCCAGTGCTTGAGTCGGTCCGCGCCGGTGAGCACCACCCGTTCTCCGGGCGCGGCGGTAAACCGGATTGGTTGCTGCGCCGTGCCGCTGGTCTTCACCACCACGCTCTCGCGATAAATCCCGCCGCGCACCACCACCGTGTCGCCAGCCGTCACGACGTTCGCCGCCTTGGCCATCGTTTTCCACGGGCTGTCGCTTGAGCCAGGACCGTCATCGCTGGCGCGGGAGTCATTTTGCGCGACCACGTAGCCTGCCGCGCCGACCGAAGCGCACGCGGCCCACCAGGCTGTCAATACGACGAGAAGTGTTTGATTCATGTTGCGATCAATCCTGCGTTGGGAGGCCGACCGGAATGTTACCGCGGCGGGCGGTGTGACTGCATTATGTATTTCGGCTTTCGCTGCCGAGATGCCGATAGTTTTCCCGCCTCCGCCGTCTGATATGCAGAACGGCATCCATGAGAACAAAGCGCCCGGTCCTTGCCGCCGCGGCTGTCAATCGCCGGCAAGGAACTCCGTGCCACTTGGCGTTGAAAGAGTGTCGGCCAGAAGCGGGGAGTTAAGAACGCAGAGAGGCACAAGCGAACGAGGAAAAATGAGCCGCCGACCGGAGCAATAGGAAAGTAAATGGCTGCCCGGCATGGATTCGAACCATGAAAAACCCCAAGGCAATTGTTGGAAACTGCTGAAACATCAAAAACGCTCGGTTTTGCCGAGTGAAATTGGACTGTGGCGTTTTTGACTTTTCAGCAGTTTTCGCCACTTTTCGGGTCGATAAAGCAAAATAAAGCAAAGCCGGCAGCATGGTCCTCCTAAATCTGGTTCTCGGCAACGGAGATGTGTTTGGTATCGTCAAGGGCTTCTTCGGGCGGGGGATTCGTTTTGCGGTTTGCTCCATCCGTGCGGATTCACCCTCGATTTGAGGGGTCTTTGCAGCGGGTTCCAGCTCGTGTGTGACCTAAGAGGACGAGCGGAAACACTTTTTTGAGGCCATCCACGCGGCAAGGACCCGTTGCAGCTACGTCAGTCCATGGGCGGGGCGGCCCTTGCCCGAAAAATCTCGGGTTTAGAGAACCCCGTGTCGGAAGAGGAACTCAGCAGGCAGCAGTGGCATACTGTCCAGTATGAAAGTACTCCGCCGTCACGCCTTCGCCAACTTCAACGGCGGTTCTGCGTAGCGGCGCGCCAAGACGCGGCCATCATCGCCGATCCAGAGAGCCGCCCGCACAGCCGTTTTTAGTTTCGGTCCGGCAAGGCGCGAATGCGGCGTCGGGCTCCTTTGAAGCGTTGGGTGGGAGAGGGAAAACCCCCTCACCGATTCAGGGAAAACCCGCTCATCGTTGATTGGCAGTCTCCGTTACTGTTTGGGTTGTGTAAAACGCGGTTGGAGGCCCAGCGCGGCGGTTTTTGCAGGTCAGAGAGGTGCCGGCATGAATTTTGGGAAAAAAATATGAAGAAGATTCTCGCTGTCATGGGTGGCGGGATCTTGGATTGCACCGCGTGGGACGGGGCAGTCCAGCCCGTGGAGTGAATGGGAAGATGATGAAAACAAGAATCCTGGGTCTGATTGCCGCAGCGCTGGCTTTGTCAGCGGGCGTTCATTCAGCCCATGCTCAAGGCGGCGGTATCTACACTTGGGCCAACTTCGCTGGCCAGCCGGGCGGCCAGGGCAATGCCGATGGCATGGGCAGCGCGGCGAGGTTTAATTATCCTGACGGTGTGGCGGTGGACAGCGCGGGCAACGTGTTCGTGGCGGACATGGGCAACTACACGATCCGGAAGGTGACGGCGGCGGGGGTGGTGACGACACTGGCGGGCAGCGCGGGGAATCAGGGCAGTGCGGATGGTACGGGCAGCGCGGCGTTGTTCGACCGTCCTCGCGGTATCGCAGTGGACAGCGCGGGCAACGTGTTCGTGGCGGAATCCCAGAGGCGTACAATTCGAAAGGTGACGGCGGAGGGGGTGGTGACGACGTTGGCGGGCAGCGCGGAGAATCCTCCTGGCACTGCGGACGGCACAGGCAGCGCTGCGTTGTTCAACGATCCTCGCGGCGTGGCGGTGGACAGCGCGGGCAACGTGTTCGTGGCGGACTCTGGCAATCACACGATTCGAAAAGTGACGACGGCGGGGGTGGTGACGACACTGGCGGGCAGCGCGGGGTCTTCTGGCAGCGCGGATGGCACGGGTAGCGCAGCGAGGTTTGGCTTTCCTCAGGGCATGGCGATGGACAGCGCAGGCAATCTTTACGTGGCGGACGACTACGAAAACAATACGATCCGGAAGGTGACGGCGGAGGGGGTGGTGACGACACTGGCGGGCAGCGCGGGGTTTTCTGGCAGCGCGGATGGCACGGGTAGCGCAGCGAGGTTTAACAATCCTGCGGCTGTAGCGGTGGATAGCGCGGGCAACGTATTCGTAGCGGACAGTAACAACCACACGATTCGGAGGGTGACAGCGGCAGGGGTAGTGACGACCATCGGGGGCGTTGCCGGCGTCAAAGGCGGAACGGATGGCATAGGCAGCTCCGCGAACTTCTCTAGGCCGTATGGTATTGCAGTGGACGCCGCGGGCAATCTTTACGTGGCGGATTCCGGGAACAACCGCATTAGCAAAGGAGTGCTTGTAGTAGTCGGCACGTTACCGGCGACAGGTGTGACCAGCAGTACGGCAACACTCAACGGGACGGTCAATCCGAACGGGTTGGCGACGGGCGCGCAGTTCCAATGGGGCACAACCACCAATTATGGCAGCACCATCTCATGGCAGTTGCTTGGTGGCGGCACAACGAACGTGGCGGTAACGGCGTCGCTGACTGGTCTTTCGCCTTACGGCGTCTATCATTATCAATTGGTAGCCACCAACAGCTTGGGGACATTCTACGGATTGGACAAGGTGTTTACCAACGCGGGCGTGGCGCCGACGGTATTGACAAGCACGCCATTGCCAGTTGGCGTGATCGGCGTGCCTTACAGCCAAACGTTGACGGCGAAGGGTGGCTTAACCAACTACACCTGGTCATTGGGTTCGAGCAGTTTACCGTCGGGCCTGAGTCTGAGCAGTGACGGAATAATTAGCGGCCGACCAAGCGCATCGGGCCCGAATAGCTTCACAGTGGTGGTGACCGGCGGCGATGACCTCGCCTCGACGAATGACTTCAGCCTCGCCATCGATTTGGTTCCGGCGACACCGCTTACCAATGTCATTGATGGCATCACAGTGAACTATCCCGGCACCTACGCGATTGGTCCCACCGGGGCGTTCTACGCGCTGATCGTGACCAACAGCGGCGTGCTGAATACGATTGGCGGCAGCGTCGGCAATTCTGGCATTGCCAACTTCAACTACGCGTTTGTGACCGGCGCGGGTTCGCTCTGGAGTAACAGCGGCAATCTGTTTGTTGGCGCGGCCGGCTCCGGCTACCAGTTGACCGTCGCCGCCGGTGCCCATGTCCTCGATGCCAACGGCTTCGTGGGCTACGCGGCCGGCGCCAACAGCAACGCCGTGCTGGTCACTGGCGCCGGTTCCATCTGGAGTAATTCAGGAGCCTTGGCCATCGGTCTTGGTGGGACGGGCAATCAAGTAATCCTGGGCAATGGGGGAAGCATTTACGCCTCCGTGCTCAGCAATCTCAACGGTAGCATCTTCGGCATGACGGGAGGCAACGCGTTTTTCCCGGGCGTCTATAACGCAGCCACGATCACGCAGAGCGGCGGGCTGTTTGACCCCGACTTCTTCGACAACACGGGATTGTTGCAAATCACCGGTGGCACGAATCTGGACACCGTATTTCTAAACGAAGCCATGGGTCAGGTGTTGCAGAGCGGCGGTGAGCAGGACGTAAATTTGGCGACCAACCTCGGCGCGTGGATGATCTCTGGCGGCGTGGCCAATCTGACCAACATGGTCAACGACAACGGGGCCACGCTGACGGTCTCCGGCGGCACGCTCAACGGCAATGTGACAGTAGGTGGCACCGGATCGTTCAATCAACTAACCATCAATGGCGGTGGCAGGGTAGTCGGCAGCGGACCGGCATTCGTTGGCTCAAACGCAACCGCGAACAACAACACGGTGCTGGTCAGTGGTCCCGACTCGGTTTGGAGCAACAGCGGTTCCGTCTACGTCGGCAATCTGGGTTCGGGTGACCGACTGCTCATTACCAGCGGCGGCCAGGTTATCAATGGTATCGGCCTCATTGGCAACAACGGCTCCAGCAGCAATAACACGGTACTGGTCGGAGGCGTCGGCTCCGTCTGGAGCAATAGCGGTTACCTCTACGTCGGCAACAACGGCTCCAGCAACAACCTCTCGATCCAGAATGGCGGCGTGGTGCAAAACAATTACGGCCTCATCGGCAACACCGCCTCTAGCAGCAGTAACACGGTGGTGGTTGGAGGCGCCGGTTCGGTTTGGAGCAACAACGGATCCCTCTACGTTGGCAATCTTGGCTCCGGCAACCAACTGTTTATCACCAACGGCGGCCAGGTTTTCAACATTTTCGGTGCCATCGGCGGCGTCGGCACCGCCAGCAGCAACAACACGGTGCTAGTCACCGGCGTCGGCTCGGTTTGGAGCAATACCGGTCTTAACATTGGCAACTCTGGCTCCGCCAACGAGCTTTCGATTCAAAACGGTGGCGCGGTTGTTCAAAACAATTACGCCAACATCGGCTACAACGCCTCCAGCAGCAACAATACAGTGCTAGTCAGTGGCATCGGCTCGGTCTGGATCGATACCAGCGACCTTGGCGTTGGGGCGAGCGGTGTTTGCAACAATCTCTCGATCCAAAACGGCGGTTGCGTTCAAGACAATAACGGAAATATCGGCGTTTACGGCCCCAGCAGCAACAACACGGTGCTCGTTAACGACAACGGTTCGGTTTGGATCAATCGCGGTAACCTCGCTGTTGGCAACAACGGATCCAGCAACAGCCTTTCGATCCAAAACGGTGGCGTGGTGCAAGGGAGCAACGGCTACATCGGTTGGGGCGCTAGCGCCAGCAACAACATCGCACGGGTCACTGGGCCGGGTTCGGTTTGGAGTAATAGCAGCACCTTGTATGTCGGCTACTCCGGTTCTGGCAACCAACTCACTATCAACAGCAACGGCACAGTCACAGCCGCCAACGTAGTGGTCGGTTTCAGCAACGGGGTCACGGGAAACATGATAACCGTTGGCAGCGGCTCGCTTTTCGTCACCAACGTCACCGCCACCGGCGCACTCGATGTGCGTAACGGCGCGCTGTCACTGAACAGCGGCACGATCACGGTCAACCGGCTCTACGCCACCAACGGCTCTAGCAGCGTCATCACCTTCAATGGTGGTACGCTGGCCAGCGGCGGCGGCGCGGTGTCCAACGGACTGCCATTCGTCGTCGGCAACGGCTCGTCTCCGGCCAACTTCAAGCTGCTGCCGGGCACCGACTCTTTCGCTAACGATCTGATAATTCAGAACCTTGCCGCCGTGGCTGTGAGCGGCGCGGTGATGAACGTTGCGGGATCGGTGACCAACCTCGCAGGTGGGGCATTCGCCTTGACGACGGGCAACGTGGTGGTCGCGCAACGGTATGTCAACGCGGGCAGCTTCCTGCAAAGCGGGGGCTTGTTCGATCCCGCGTTGTTTGACAACACCGGTCTGCTGCAAATCACCGGCGGCACGAATCTGGACACCGTATTTCTAAACGAAGCCAGTGGCCATGTGCTTCAGAGCGGCGGCGAGCAGGACGTGAATGTGGCGACCAACCTCGGCGCGTGGACGATCTCTGGCGGCGTGGCAAATCTGACCAACATGGTCAACGACAACGGGGCCACGCTGACGGTCTCC
>Ga0114951_10000598_pt1 | contig 48621 bp, 37 predicted proteins | sample AM7aDNAmetaG_FD_88677 | JGI IMG/M metagenome (GOLD analysis project Ga0114951, IMG submission 88677) | Freshwater microbial communities from Finland to study Microbial Dark Matter (Phase II) - AM7a DNA metaG | ecosystem: Environmental > Aquatic > Freshwater > Lake | place: Finland: Lake Alinen...
CACGGCGTCCTCGCCCAGATGCTCCAGCGTGGTCGAGCGCTTGGCGTTCTGCTCTTCTTCCAGCAGTTCCTTGCGACTCACCACCACATTGCCGCGCTTCTTGTTCAGCTTTATGACCCGGACCTCGATTTGCTGGCCCAGGTATCCGTCAAGGTTGCGGACAGGGCGAATCTCAAGCTGCGAGCCCGGCAAAAACGCCTTCAGCCCGATGTCCACCGTCAACCCGCCCTTGACGCGGCTCACTACCGTGCCGATCACTGGCGTCTTGTCATTCGCTGCCTTCTCAATCACGTCCCATACACGCAGCCGCTGTGCCTTCTCGAAGCTCACAAGGTAGCCGCCTTCCGGCTCCTCGCGCTCGATCACCACCTCGATTACGTCGCCTGCCTGGAATTTCACCGCTCCGGTGTGATCCAGAACCTGCTCGATGGGCACCAGCCCTTCGGACTTCAGGCCTACATCGATCACCAGGTGCTTTTCCGTCTGCTTCACCACGGTGCCGGAGACAACCTTGTCTCCATAGGCTTCCACGGCTGCAGCCTCAGCGGCTTGCTCCCGTTCAAACGCCGCCAGCGCGGCTGAGAAGTCGTCCATGGACTCGAGTCCGTGTTCGGGGGCCTTCTCGTGAACCGGAACCTGCGCAACAGGTGCGGCTTCAGGTATGGCTGCCGCTTCAGGCGATGCTTCCGCCGGAACGGCAATCTCTGCTTCGACCTCGGCAGCCGGCTCGGATTGGACCACGACTTCCGGTACAATCTCCACTTCTGGCGCGGCCTCCGCTACGGCATCCACTTGCGTGGCTGCCTCTACGGGTACGGCCTCAACTACAGGCTCGGTTGTGGCATCGGCGTCCAGCGCGGGTACTTCGACTACTTCGGCGGTCTCAGGGGTGGACGTGGATTCGTACGACGGCTGCTCAAGCTCCGTCGCAGGCTCTAGGGTAGGGGTTTCCAATTCGGTGTTCAGGGTTATACTCTCGGGTTCGGGATTGAGGACGTTTGCCATTGCTGCCAACTCCGGAATTCCTTGCTCCCTCGGTCATCGATACCAGCCGCGGGTGGCTTCCGCGCTGCGATTGCCGCAACCGGAGATGCCGTAAGGCCAATTCCCTTTCGTCGCGCCTTAAACTACCGACAGCATTTTCCAGAAAGACACCTTCCCAGTTCAAAACTGGAGTCAAAACTACGAAGGTTCTCCTTGGGAAACACCCGGCGGGCAACGGCTGGCTGGAGGGCGGCCGCAACTCACTGCTGGAATCCGCGCAGGAAGCTACGCTCACGAGTGTACCAACCTCTATGTTCAAAGGTCAATCAAACTGTTGGGGGACGCTGCTCTTAATCCCGCATTGTAGAGGGAAATTCACGCAGACAGCGGCTTCCTGCCTACCCTTCTATACTGTTTTGGACGGTGCCCCCAATAATGGATCACTTCTGGACTCCCTGGCGCTTTGCCTACGTCTCGACGGCGGACACTTCGGTGCGCCCCGGCGTCCCCGCAAGCCTTAGCGCCTGGCCCGGTGATCTTGGCTGCGTCTTCTGCAACCTCATCGCCTCCATCGACTTCGCTATCGCCAACGGAAAGAGTTCCGCGGAGGCCGAAGAGGCAGGGGGCCTCATTCTTCGCGGAAAGCACTGCTTCATCTGCCTCAACGCTTTCCCCTACACCTCCGGCCACGTCATGGTCATGCCTTTTGCCCATCTCGACCGCCTCGCTGCACTCCCCACAGAAGCCGCCCATGAACTCATCGACTTGGCCCAGCGCACCGAGCAGGCCCTGCAGCGCATATACACCCCCCAAGGTTTTAATTTCGGCATGAATGTCGGCCAAGCCGCAGGCGCTGGGGTTGCGGGGCACATCCATCTTCACGCCATGCCCCGGTGGACCGGCGACACCAACTTCATGACCACCATCGGCGAAACCCGGGTCCTGCCTGAAGACCTGGAAACCACCTGGAAGCGCATGAGAGCTGCGTTCGCTGAGCTGGAAATCCGGTAGGAGCCTGAACAGGCTCATATTGCACGGATTCAATGTAGGCGCTTCTTATACGCGAAGGACTCTGATCCCCTGCTGCTCAAAAGAAGCGAGAGCCTCTTCGGGCGCGTACGAGCTTGTAATCAGCGTTTGAATCTCGCTGGCGGGACAGATAAAGGCAGGGCTCACCTGTCAACGCGTGGATAGCGCAACTCTGCAAAATACTTCAGGGGATTTTCCAAATCCCCTTGTCGCCCATCTGCATTCCTACGGCATATAGCAACTTATATGCGTTGGCCCTGATAGATTCGTTCAATAAGTTGATCAAATGCGCGAGTTATGATCATATTTGAAAGCTAATTTCGCCCGCAAGGGGCTGGTGCCTGGATAGTGAAAATGTCTGGTTTTGATCATGAGATGTTACGCGAGATCTACGAACAGCCCAAGGCGCTCAGCCGTACACTTGCTCTCTACCTGTCTGGCAAGGGCCTGAAGCCCGAGGTCGCCGCAATGCTGGCGGACTGGCCTAACCCGGCTGGCGAAATCCTGATTGCCGCAAGCGGCTCCAGCCGCCATTCAGGCCTTTACGCCGAAATTCTGCTCGAAGATATGTGCGGATTGGCCGTCGATGTGGAGTATGCGAGCGAATACAGTTGCCGAGGCGGATTGGACCTGCGCCATCCCAGCGTTCTGGTGCTTTCGCAATCCGGCGAGACCTCCGACACGCTCGCGGCCTTGGGAGAAGCGCGGCGGCGAGGGCAGCGAACCCTTGCGATCACCAACCACGCCAGTTCCACCATGGCGCATCTGGCCGATGTTTCAATGCCGCTGGCGGCAGGCGTCGAAAGGGCGATTCCGGCTACCAAGAGTTTCACCTGCCAGTTGGCGGTGCTTTATCTTCTGGCGCTCTATGAAGGCGTGCGGCTGTGCCGCATGGATTCCGCGACGCTGACGAAGCACGTGGAAGAGTTGCTGGCCGTACCCCCCAAGATTGAAACTGAACTGGACGGCTGGCGCGAGCAGGTGGCAACCCTCGCCGCGAAGTTCAAATCCGCTGCGACGTTTCTCTATCTCGGCCGCGGCATCCACTACGCCATCGCGCGCGAAGGCGCCCTAAAGCTGAAGGAAGCCTCGTACATCCACGCCGAGGGTTATCCGGTGGGCGAACTGAAACATGGCCCCAATGCGCTGGTCAGTGACAGCGTGCCCTTGGTGGTGCTGGCCACGGTTGACCGCGCACTTGAGGCCTCGGTTGTTCGCTACGAAAAAACGCTGCAACTGCTGCGCGACATGAAGGCACAGGGCGCAAAGGTCATCGCATTAGCCAACGCGGACGACGTCGAGATAGCGGCGCTCGCGAGCTACTGCGTACGCATACCGCTGGCGTCAGAGTACTTGCTGCCCTTACTGGAAGTGGTCCCGCTGCAGATGTTCTCGTACTTCATGGCGCTTGAGCACGGTGTAGATGTGGACAGGCCGCGCAACCTCTCGAAGGCCGTCGTGGAGAAGTAGTATTGCGCAACTGAGGCTCCACGTTGCCCCGAGCAAAAGAGATCTGCAGGCCGTTGAGTCCCGGCGAAAAATCCTCTGGAATTTCAAACGGAAACTACTCTACTGCGGCGCCACCAGTTGGTGAGCAATGGCGAATAGCGCAAGTTCCAGGCGCGTCGACACGCCGGTCTTGTCGAAGATGTTGGACAGGTGCCGCTTGACGGTTTCCTCGCTGAGCGAGAACTGCTTGGCGATGTCCCGGTTACTGCAGCCTTCGACGATACAGCCCACTACTTCAAGCTCGCGGGGTGTGAGTCCGTAGGTCTTGTGCTGTGGCACGGCAGCCTGCTGCATCAGATCATGGAGTGCGGAAACAAGGTTCACCACTCGTTTGCCGCCGATCCAGTAGTCGCCGTTTGCGACGGTGCGGATGGCTGTCTGCAAATGGCTTGCAAGAGCGTCCTTGAGGACGATACCGCGCGCCCCAATCTGCAGGGCCTCGATAATTTGCTGCGTGGTGATAGTAGACGTGAGCAGGAGAATCTTCACTGTTGCGGTGCCGTTCATGATGGCGCGCATAGCCTCAAGGCCCGGCAAACGTGGCATCTGTACGTCAAGCAGAAGAATGTCAGGCTGCAATTCCAGTGTCTGGGTAATGGCCTCGTCGCCGTCTGAAGCTTCGCCTACAACATCAAAGCCGTCGCTTGCGACAAGCATGTTACGCACACCTATGCGGACCACGGGGTGGTCGTCTGCCAGCACGATTCGAATCGGGCGTTCCATTAGAGCAGTAGCCTCCAGAGCCCCAGGTATCTCAGGCCGATAATTCAACCTCCAGCATACGCTCCAGGTTCCGCGCGGAGGCGCGCAAATCGTGGAGTAAACGTATGCTGTTATTCAACTGGTTACCATCGGATGCGAGAGTCGCATCCTCAAATAATGCGCCAATACGCGCAGCCTGTACCGCGCCCGCCATGCCGCAACCGCCCTTGATGGCGTGCCCGATGCGTCGGATCTCCGCAGTGTCGCCTGTGGCGATGGCTACTTCCAGCGCCTGCATCCGTTTAGATAGGTCTGCTACGACAGCTGTGTAGATCTCCCGCACCGCGGCCTCGGGCATCATGGCGCGGAACTGAGCCAGCGTCTCAGGGCTGATCACTGGAGCATCGGGGTCTAGCAGGGAGGGTGTGGCTGGAGCTCTGTACCCTTTAAACAGTTTGCCGAGCGCGTCGGCGTCAAACGGCTTGAGTAGAAAACCGTCGCCCGCAGCAACTACCTCATCCAACGGATTGCTGGCGCTGATCACGTACACCTTTGCCTTGCTGCGTTTGCGCAGTTCCGCGATCAGTGCAGTTCCGGTGAGACCGGGCATCTGCGCGTCCATAAGGATCGCGTCTGGCACGCACTCATGGCTTTCCAACAATTCCAGAGACGCAGTTCCGTCCGAAGCGGTGTGAACGGTGTAGCCATTCATGGTAAGCACCGTCGCTGTCACCTCACGGCTGACCATGTCGTCGTCAATCAGCAACAGAATGGGAAGCTGCCGCCGCGCGTCGAAGTTAAGCATAAATTTTGTCTGCATCTCCATCGCCGGGGGCCATGCTGAAGCTGCTGTGGCGGCGTCCCTATTCTAATCATGCGTCACAGACTCTGTCTCCGCGGCTTGCGATCCGCCACGATTGACCCGCGAGACTCGTGATATCAGCGTCCCCCATTCCCACCCGCAGCCGGCAGTCCCAGAGTCGCCGCAGATGGCAAATCCTTGCCGCTGTTCCAGTCGCGAATTCCGTTTTGAAACAACTGGCTGCGGCTATGCCACCGTTCGATTTCAAGGTCATAGCGAACGGTAACATTGTTGAGCCAATAGGGTCGGTTTTCTCCGAGCCACACTTGGCTGTACTCGCCCTTCACGGCCGAGAAAGCATCGCGCAGGTCCTCGCAGCGGCCATTGTTGCCAGCGATCTCGCTGAGAATGTTGCTTGCTTCAGAGCGGTGAGCCGCGTCATGTTGAAACGCGACTGCGCGGGAATAGCCCTCTGCTATCTCCTGTGCCAGTTGAAACTTCATGCCTATCAGGTCAAGGCGGCGCGCACCCATATCCATTGCCGTTAGGGCGTCCTGATTCGGAAGTGAAGGGTTTGCCTGTTGGGCTTGCGCTAGCAACACGATTGCACGTTCGGCGTGGAGACGAAGGTCCTTCGCCACCGGCAACAGATTGGCCGAGACCTCCTGCCCTTGCGGACTCCACGGATCGAGCCAGAAGATGTCATCGCTGTTCAAATGAGCCTGCGCTTTGCCGAGAGCTTCATGCGCGGCCATCAGCTCTTTTTCAGCTTCATTGATCTTCCCGCTGGCATCGCCGTGGAACACGACCCCGTAGGCCTCCTGGTAGTCCGAGATGGAACTCTCGCCCGGCTGCCACGCGGCCACCGCGCCGAACAGCACGCCGTACCAGTCCTGGTTGAAAAGCCCCTCGCCATCGTCGTTCCACACGGTGTTGATGGTCCCTGTGGATCCCATCCGCTGGCCATCGCGCAGGAAACCCTGAATATTCCACAAAGCGGTCTTAGCTACCGGATAGACTTCGCCCCAGTTGGCGTCACCGGGCGCTACCCATGTCTCCATGCCGGCCTTGGCGAAAGGCTCAATCATCTTGTCGAAGCCGCGCGTATCCCAATAGTTCCAGGGCACGGCAATCATGTCCTTGGGCAGACCGGCCACTGCTGCCGGGTCTGCGCCGCCAATGTCGCCCCAGAACAGCAGGCGGCGATGCAAAGGAGCTAGCTCGTCGTGAATCTGCTTCAGAAAAGCAACGTAGACCGGGCCGTATCCTTGCGTCTGCACCTGCTCTTTCGTGCGACCCGCCCCCAGGTCCCATGTTTCGTCAGCACCGATGTGAATAAAGGGCGAGGGAAATTCCGCCGCCATCTCGGTAAACCAGTCTTTAATCAATGGAAGGGTACCCGTCTGTCCAGGCGCCAACACATGCCCGTGAGGCGTTTCTGCCACATCCTGGTAAAGCTCGTATTTTAGAACGTGATGCAGATGCCCGAAAGCCTCCTGTTCGGGAATAATTGTGACGTGATACTGGCGGGCATAAGCCACCAATTCCTTGACCTCGGCGGGAGTCATAGAACTGCCCGGAGGCGCGGCCAGCGGCTGGTTCGGATAGAGCAGCGTGTGTTCAAAGTAAGGCGAATAGATGTTGGCCTTGAAGGCGGCGAAAATGCGCACCTGGCGCTTCTGAAAATCGAGGGTCGGAAAAGGTCCACGGGAGAGGTCGTCCTGAATGCCGCGATAACGCATGGCAGGCCAGTCGCGCACTGTGCCCGTAGGCAGCACGCGGGGCGATTCAGGCAGTGGCAGCAACTGCTTGAGAGTCTGCACGCCATAAAAGATGCCGGAGCCGGAGGCAGCTATGACGGTTGCCTGATGGGGCTCGATCGCAAGAATGTAGCCCTCCGATTGCATGGGCGCTTCAAAGGCAAGCTTCAGACGGGCCAGCAACGCCTTCGCCTCAGCGGAACCGGTGCGTAGCAGGACCACGCGGTATGGAACGCCTGCGGGACCTGTTGGCGAGGTCAGCTTGATCGCCTCCTCCAGATCGCGCGCTGCAAATTGGCCATCGGCCTCGCGGCCGGGAACCGTCACCGCTATCTTTGCCGGTAGCGCAATCTCAACTCCGAAATGAGCTTCGCGAGGCGCGGGCAGCAGGCGGGGCTGTGTCTGCGCCACGGCCACAGTGGAAAAAGCGCAAAACAATACCAAGGTTCCAGGCACAATGCCGCGCAAAAACAACATCGCTGACGAAGGGTTAAGGTTCGACATCCCGACCACCTTCAGCTCATAAACATGAGCATTTGATTTCGATACGATCATTGTAGATCAGCCGCGCATCCTGCTACCTTGTCTGGATACGGGATGGATTGCCCGGGCAGTTCTCTACGCTCGTGCTGCAGCAAAATGACCGAAAGGGAATAACGATGACCGCAAACAGCCCCGGGAATACAGCTGCGCTGGCAGATGCCGCAACGATACGCAGGTACAACGTATTTCTTCTTCTGGTTGCGGGGCTGGGCGGCTTGCTCTACGGCATCGACGTCGGCATCATCGGGGGAGCGCTGCCCTATCTTGAAGCTACCTCCCGGCTCACTCCTGCCGAGCTGTCGGTCATTGTCGCCGCGGTCCTCCTGGGCACCGTTTTCTCCACGTTATTTGCAGGGCTGCTCGCCGACTGGATGGGCCGCAAACCCCTCATGATCCTCAGCGGCCTCACCTTTGCGCTCAGCATCCCGGTCATCGCCCTCTCGCAAGGTTATGGCTATCTCTTTTTCGGCCGCTTGCTGCAAGGCATGAGTGGCGGCCTCATCGGCGTGGTGGTTCCGCTCTATCTTGCCGAATGCCTGGCGGCATCGAACCGGGGCAAGGGAACAGCGATCTTCCAGTGGATGCTGACACTCGGAATTGTCGCCGCGGCCCTTGTGGGGATCTATTACAGCTATCGCGTTGAAGCTGTGGCCCGCGCCGCCGATGCCGCGACCATACTCGCATTCAAAAACCAGGCATGGCGCCGCATCTTCTGGGTCTCGCTGCCTCCCGGCCTGCTATTTGTTCTGGGGAGTTTCTTCGTAACTGAGTCGCCACGGTGGCTCTTCCGCAAGGGAGCCACGCAGCGCGCATATAGGGCCCTGCTCAGCTCCCGCACCCCCGGCCAGGCCACCCTGGAAATCGAGGAGATGACGGCCGTTGCCCGCTCCGCCGAAGTAAAGATCGGCCAGAAGATCAGGGATTCCCTGTTACAGCGGAAGTATGTGATTCCGTTCCTGCTGGCCTGTGTGATCCTCACCTGCAACACGGCTACGGGCGTCAATTCACTTATCGGGTTCAACACCAGCATCCTGTTGCAGAGCGGCCTCTCCGATCTGCATGCGCACTGGGGTTATGTCATCTTCACCGCCATGAATTTCCTTATGACCACGGTGGGCATGATGCTGGTGGATCGCAAGGGCCGCAGGTTCCTGTTCATCCTCGGCACTAGCGGCATTATCGTCTCCCTCATCGGCGTGGGAACTCTTTTCCTGCGCACGGAGAAAGTCAGCATCGACACGCGCCAGCTAGTTCAACAAATGGTCGCGCCCAACCAGGAACTCACCCTCCACTTCGACCGCACCCAGGCGGACAAGATGCTCGCCGCAGCGGGGTACTCAGGAAGCGACATTCAAAGCGATCGCGCCTCACTGGCGATCATCTACTCCTACGGCGATTTCACGGCGGCAACCAGCTTTGTGCGCTCCGACAATCAAGCCGCGCTGCCCATTGAAATCACGCGCTCCACCTGCATTCCCTCCAACAAGATTGAAGCCTTCTTCAAGAATCCCTTCGCCAATCTTGAGACTGCGCAAACCGCCCCGCTGAAGATTGAGAAGGCGGTCATCGGCCACGTACCCGATATCAGCCACGGCTGGCTGGTAGCACTCGGCCTCTATATGTTCATGGCCTTCTATGCGCTCGGACCGGGTGTCTGCGTTTGGCTGGCGCTTTCTGAATTGATGCCCACACGCATCCGCTCCAACGGAATGAGCGTTGCCCTGGTTCTCAATCAGTTGGTTTCCACCACTCTGGCCGCGATCTTCCTGCCCTTCGTCAGTAAGCACGGCTACTCGTCGATATTTTTCCTGTTCGCAAGCTTCACGGTCGTGTACTTCCTGGTGACTGCGTTCTTCCTGCCTGAAACCAAGGGCAAGACACTGGAGGAAATCGAAACGTATTTCGAGGGGCGCACGCCGACAAATGCCTAGTCTTTGAGTTGCTTAGGCGTGGATAAGTGCCTCATACAACTCGCTCAGGAGTACCTGCAGATGTTGTTTAGGTAGTAGCTTCGGACGGAAATGGCTCTCGAGGATTACCGCGCTCAGAATGGCGCCCATGATCGCCAACCTGCGTTCTACCGCTGTACGTGTGGCCTTATCCATATGGCCGCCAAACAAGAGTTCGATAAAATCGTCGCCGGAAGATTTGAACATCAAATCGTAGGTGCGTTGCAGCTTCTCGCGTGATCGCGGTCGCCGCATTGCGTACAGTTTGAACTCGAGCATCAACGTGCCCCAGGATGCATCGGTTATTTGTGCTGCTATCCAGTGCTTGAATAGTCTGGGACGCTGGCTCACGTCGGGCTCGGCTGCGATCACTTGTCGCATCGCGGTGAACTTCGTCAGCACACGATGCTCCATGAGAGCGAGAAAGAGATCCTCCTTGCTTGCGTAATGCGCATAAATGGCGCCACGAGTGTAGCCTGCACGCGCTGCAACTTCTTCAAGCTGCGTCTTCTCAAAGCCCTGCTCGGAAAAAATAGCCTCTGCCGCATCAAGAATCCTCGCCTGCGTCTCCTGGGTGCGAGCCTGATGCTTGTTGTTTTCCTTCTGCACTGACTTGGGCATTTGCGCTCCTGTTGACAGATTCTGCCGCCACTTTCATAATAATACATACACGTATGTATCTATTTAAGAAATTTCGCATTACTTGCAAAGCTGGCCGCTTGTCGCTGTGGCTGCTGGCCGCCCTGGCGGGGAGTCCCCTGGCTTGCTCCCAGACCCGCGCGATGCAGCTTCCGCTCTCCGGTGGCTCCCCGTCAGGAGCTGCCGTGCAGCAGTCGGCCAATCCCTCAAGCACTTCAAGCGTGAATACGCTGAACACGCAGGTGCGCGTGCAAGGCGCTTATGCCGGGAGTGCGCTCGATCCCATTGCGCCATCCAGCCGGCTCACGCTCACATTGTCTGAGGCAGTTCGACGAGGCCTGCTGTTCAACCTCGGCAGGACCGGCGCTGACGCCGTCTCGCGCCAGGCAGAGGCACAGCGCATTGCGGCACGCAGTTCCCTGCTGCCCAACCTGAGCGCGAGCGTGTCGGAGAATGCCGCCAAAGTCAATCTCGCGGCAGAGGGTTTCAACTCCAGTTTGTTTGGCACCTCGTTTGGCATCAGCCTTCCCAATACCGCAGGGCCATTTCACTACTACGACCTGCGCGGATCGATGCAGCATGACGTGATGAACTTCACGGCGATTCACAACTACCGTTCCTCCCGGCAGTCGGCTGACGCTGCAAGCCTCGACGCCCGCCAGGCGCGCGAGGAAGTTGTGTTGGCTGTAACCGGCGAATACCTGCAACTGATGGCGACCACTGCGCTGATCGAAGAGCAGCGCAAGGAGGTGCAGTACGCCGAAGCCAGCTACAAGCAAGCCCGCGCACAGGCGGACGCAGGCAATAAGGCCGCCATCGACGCCAATCGCAGCATGGTGGAGTTGCAGACCGAACAGCAGCGGTTGCGATCGCAGCTTGGCGACCAGCAGAAGCAGAAGAATGCGTTGGCCCGCATGATTGGCCTGCCGTTGGGCCTCGACATCTGCATCGCGGAAAAGCTTGAGGCCCTGCCCTACGATGCCGTCTCAGTAGAAGATGCCTTGCACCGCGCCTCGCAGCAGCGGCAGGATTTGAAGGCCGCGGAGGCGCAACTCCGGGCAGCGGAAGAAGCTCGTAAAGCGGCGGGAGCAGAGCGCCTGCCCACTGCAACTGTCAACGGGGATTACGGCATCCAGGGCGTGAACCCCAACAAAGGCAACGGTGTTTTTCAGGCTTCGGCCTCGCTGATTATTCCGCTTTTCAACGGTGGCCGCATCCACGCGGATACTGCCCAGGCAGACGCTGTTGTGACAGAGCGCCGCGCCGAGCTTTCCAACCTGCGCGGTGCGGTGGAACTCGATGTTCGCAATGCGTACATCGATCTTTCCGTAGCCAACGACCAGGTGAGCACTGCTGAAAGCAACCGCAAGCTTGCGCTTTCGATCCTACAGCAATCACAGGATCGCTTCGCAGCTGGCGTTACGGACTCCGTTGAGGTTGTTAATTCTCAAGAAACCCTTGCCTCTGCTGACCACGATTACGTGAGCAGCCTGTTCGCACAGAATCTCGCAAAGGTTGCCCTCGCGCACGCGATGGGAGAAGCCGAACACGATCTTCCCGCGCTATTCAAAGGGAGTAACTAAATGAGCCTCGAAACAACGGAATCCCAAATGCCGCTGCAACCTGCCACTCCTGGACAAGATGATCAAGCAGTCTCTGCGGGGGCCCCCAGGCGGCGTATCAATCCATTTGTTTTTGGCATGATCGTACTCGTTCTACTCGCCGCCGGTGCCGGTTGGTACATCTATTCCAGCCATTTTGAGGACACGGATGATGCCCAGGTGGACGGACATCTGAACCCCATCGCCGCGCGTATTGACGGCACCATCATGGCCGTCCATGCAGACGACAATCAAGCTGTTCACGCAGGCGATCTGCTTGTGGAACTCGATCCCGGCGACGACAAAATTGCGCTTCAGCAAACGCGCGCGCAATACGATCAGGCGGTTTCGATGCTTCGGGCTGCCCATCCAAACCTGCCCATCACGCGCACCAACAATCGCACCGATCTTGCGTCGCAGCAGGCCGAAGTCAATGGCTCCGAAGCTGCCCTCGGCGCCGCTCGGCACGATCTTGATAGCGCCGTTGCCAGGCTGAAGGAGTCGCAGGCGCTCAACGAGCGAAACCAGGCCGACTTTGCCCGCTACCAAATCCTTTACGATAAGCAAGAGGTTGCGCGCGCGGACTACGACCAGTACAAAGCGACTGCAGCTGCGCAAACCCAGGCAGTCATAGCAAACCAGTCCGCTGTCGCCTCAGCTCAAAAAGGAGTGGAACAGCGCATGGCGCAACTGGCGCAGCAGCGCAGCAATATCGAGAAAACAGAGAGCAACGCACCCCTGCAGGTAGCCATACAGGAAGCGGATATTAAGAGCAAGCAGTCGGGCGTAGAGGTAGCCCAGGCGGCGCTGGAAAAGAGCCGCCTGAATCTTGACTACTGCCGTATCGCCGCTCCGGTCGCAGGAGTGGTCACACAACGCAGCGCGGAAGTGGGCGCGCGCATCTCCAAGGGGCAGCAGCTTTTCATGATCGTGCAAACCGACGACTTGTGGGTAACCGCCAACTTCAAAGAGACACAACTGGCGCGCATGCAACCTGGCCAGCATGTCCGCATTCACGTAGATGCATTGGCAGACGATTTCGACGGAACAGTTGAGAGCATGCCCGCTGTCACCGGCTCGCGCACCAGCGTTCTTCCTCCAGAGAACGCCACCGGCAATTACGTAAAAGTGATCCAGCGCCTGCCTGTGCGCATCCGCTTCAACAATGGCCAGAAGGACTTGGACAAGCTTCGTCCGGGCATGTCCGTCGAACCCAAAGTACATTTGGACTGACCCATGGCCCAGACAAACGAAATCACGAACCCTGCGCCTGATGCAGGGGAACGGCCACCGTTCAATCCCTGGATCATCGCCATGACCGTGACCCTGGCCACGTTCATGGAGGTGTTGGACTCCTCGATTGCCAACGTTGCCCTGCCCCACATCGCCGGCACTCTCGGCGCCAGTTCGCAGGAGAGCACCTGGGTAATCACAAGCTATCTAGTGTCGAGCGCCATCGTTCTGCCCATGAGCGGCTGGCTTTCGAATCTCATGGGGCGCAAGCGTTTTTATATGACCTGCGTCGCCATCTTCACCATCAGTTCGTTTCTCTGCGGCCTGGCGCCAAGCCTGCCTATGCTTGTCATCTGCCGGATTTTGCAGGGGGCGGGTGGGGGTGGGTTGCAAGTCAGCGAACAAGCCATTCTGGCTGATACATTCTCCGCCGCACAACGCGGCATGGCGTTTGCGATGTACGGGGTAGCTATCCTGGTGGCGCCCGCCATTGGACCAACGCTCGGCGGGTGGATTACGGACAACTACAGCTGGCACTGGATATTCTTCATCAACGTGCCTATCGGCATCCTCTCGCTGATGCTCACGCAGCGCATCGTGCGCGATCCGGCCTATCTACGAAACATGCGGCGATCCAACATGCCGGTAGACTACATCGGCATCGGGCTTATCGTTGTCGGCGTAGGCTTTTTGCAGTACGTGCTGGACAAAGGCCAGGAGAAGAACTGGTTCGACTCGGACGCTATCCTGATCAGCTTTATCATCGCCATCGTAGCCCTCTTAATGCTGGTGGCCCGCGAGCTTACGCACGAAAACCCGATCATGGATCTACGGTTGCTGAAAAAGCGGAACTTTGCTACTGCCGTGACATTCAGCTTCGTCCTTGGCATGGTGCTCAACGGCAGTACAATTCTGCTGCCGCTATTTCTCCAGAACGATCTTGGCTACACAGCGCAGCAGGCAGGCATGGCTCTCTCGCCCGGAGCAATCACCTTGGCCTTCATGATGCCCATCGCCGGCATTCTGGCCAGCAAGTTCGATCCTCGCGTCATTATCGCCGCAGGCTTCGCGCTCACGTCCTTCGGCCTCTTCCACGTTACCAGCATCCATTACGGGGTGAGTTTCAGCACCATCGTCACCTACCGCATCATTCAGGTCATCGGCATTCCGCTCATCTTCATTCCCATCAGCACGCTCAACTACGTGGGCGTGCCGCGAAACAAGTTCAACCAGGTATCTGGCATCAGCAATTTTCTGCGCAACCTGGGCGGCGCAACCGGTGTTTCTCTGCTGAACAACTTTATCTCAAACCAGGCACAGATTCACCGCAGCACCCTCACCACGCATACCAACCACGCCAATCCCTTCTTCGAGAGGCAGATTCAGGGTATGACGCAGAGCTTCATAGGCATGGGCGCAAGTCCCAATGACGCCTCGCACCACGCCCTGGCTCGACTTTCAGCGCAAGTCGATCTGCAGGCGAGCGTACTCTCCTTCGCAAATTCATTCTGGATGCTGGGATTGATTGTCGTGTTCCTCATTCCGTTGCCCTTCCTCATGCGCAGACCGAGCGCCGAAGAAGCAAAGGCTACTGCAGCGGCGCACTAGGTGCATATGGGTTGAATCGACAGCACATGCTGTTGATACCATGGTTGCCGGGGAACCTCCGCACATTTGCTTGACTCAGAAGCACCTGGAGGTGCAAACGGGCTACCCCGCCGCAACCCGGCGGTTTCGGGTTGTCCCGTTCTTGCTAGCTGGTTCGATCTCAGAATGCTCCTCGCGCAGATCCGAGAGTGGAAGAAAGTGAGATAGATCGATGAAATTCATATCTTCTATTGCTGCCAGGCTGATCATTTCCAGCCTGGCAACTGGGGCAATGCCCTGCGTCATCGCCGCGCAAGAGCCTGCCGCACCGGCAGAAGACCTGAAACAGGAGCTTCATCAGACGCGGCAAATGTTGCAGGAACAGGCGGAACTGCTGCGCCGGATGGGGCTGGAAATGGAACGCCAGGGCAAGGAGATAGAAGAGCTTCGCCAACAACTGTCCGCAACTCCAGCAGCGTCGACTCCGCCTTTCAACAACAGTGCGACAGGGGACGCGGTCCGGCTGCAGAATGCCGTGCAGACGCTTCGCGCGCCTGCGGGTCTTCCCGTTGAGCAGGCGGTCCCCTCCAAAGGCGAGACGGCAATTAGCGAGCCAAGCGAATTATTCTTCCGCATCGGAGCCGCAACCTTTACCCCCAGCGGTTGGGTCGACCTGACGACTTACTATCGCAGCAACGACGTTGGCAGTGGCTTGGGCACGAACTTTCAATCCATTCCCTACAGCAATACCGTGCCGGGCGGGCAGAGCGAGACCCGCATGACGGCTCAGGCTTCGCGCTTTGCCATTCGCGTGGACGAAGCTGTCGGCAAAACCAGGGCGTATGGATATGCAGAAGCTGACTTCAACGGATACCTGCCGGGAAATGCCTATGTAAGCACCAACAGCAACAGCCTCCGGATGCGCGTCTACTATCTCAACCTGGCCCGCGGCAAATGGGAGATCCTCGGTGGCCAGGGATGGTCGCTGCTGACGCCCACGCGCAAGGCGCTCTCTCCGTTTCTTGAGGATCTGTTTAACACATTTCACCTCGACACCAACTATCAGGCCGGCCTGACTTATGCGCGGCAAGCCCAATTCCGCCTCGTCTACCACCTGGCAAACCATTGGGCGGCGGGGCTCTCCGTAGAGAACCCAGAACAGTTCAGCGGCAGCGCCGCAACATTCCCCACACTTTTTAGCAACTCGGAAACCGATGTGAATTCAACCACAGGCAGCGGCGGCTCTACCGCTACGCCGAATCGGCATCCTGACCTTATTGTCAAAACCACCTTCGACCGCACGCTCAACGGTCTGTATTGGCACGTCGGCGCAGCGGGTTTGCTCACCTCCGCCCGCGTCTACACGCCCGCCTCGGTGACCAAAGGCAATGCGGCAAGCGATGCACGAGAGGGTGGCGGCATCGCAGGCAACATATTCCTTGAACTATTCAAGGGGTTCCACCTGCTGGGTCTCGGCTACTGGAGCGATGGCGGCGGACGCTACATCGGCGGAATGGGACCGGGCTTCGTGGTTCTGCAAACGGGCTCCGCGACCAGCCCATTCGCAACTGCGTTGATTCACTCCGGGTCGGGCATTGGTGGCTTCGAGTGGAAAATCAACAGGCACACGACCATCTCAAGCTATTACAGCACTGCGTATTTTCAACGGCGCTTTGCTCTGGACCCAGGCAATAAGACCGCGACTTATGCAGGTTACGGCTTCGTGGGCAGCGCAAACACAAACAATCGCACTGTTCATGAAGCCTCCTTTGCCAGCACAACAACACTGTGGCAGAGCCCAAAGAACGGCGCCCTACAGGCCATCATGCAGAGTTCCTACGTCACCCGCGCACCTTGGTATGTGGCACTGGATCAGCCGGAGAATGCGCACACGTTCATGGAATTTGTGAACCTGCGCTACATACTGCCTTAAATCAAGCAGGTGGCGAATCGAATCAGCTTGCAAACATCGAAATTCGAGGGGGAATCAAAGTCCTCATGTTCTGGGAAGGAAACCGGTGCCGCGAGACTGGCGCCGCCGGTTTCAGACCAAGTAATATGATTAAATAAAGATCTCTTCCACCGAGCGAAAGTGGCGGAATTGGCAGACGCACCAGACTTAGGATCTGGCGGAGCAATCCATGGGGGTTCGAGTCCCCCCTTTCGCACCAATCTGGTTTATATATATTTCCTGCGGAATTTCATCACCATGCGCCATCCAGGCGCCTCAGAGCCGAGTTCCCAGCGGATCAGCCTTTGACCGCCGGAAACCCGGGAGACTATGCCTTGCGGTTGCGAGCCCACGCCATGACATTCGCCGGCGGGCGCTCGTTCTTCAGTTCATTGGCCATGAACTGCATATACGGATCGATGTGGTGAAAAAAGTGTTTATAGCCTGCGCAAAGATAATTCAAGCCCGGCTTGCCCTCGGGGGTCTTGAGAAAACGGTGCTTGGGGCATTCTCCATTGCAGGCTAAGCGCACGTCGCAATCCAAACAGTACCTGGGCAGGGCTGCTTCCTTGGCCTTGCCAAAGCGCATCTGTTGCGGAAGACCGGCCAGCGTGGCCAGAGGGCGCTCCAGAATATTGCCGAGTCTGTTGTCTGGATAGACAAAATGATCGCACGAATAGAGGTCTCCGTTGTGTTCCATCACCAGGGCTGAACCGCAGGTGCGCGCAAAGACGCACAGGCTCTGGTCCATCCCCATCCACGATTCAAGTGCCACGTCGAAGAGGTTCACGAACACCCGCGCCACATCCGTGCGCACCCACTCGTCGAAGATTGTCTGCAAAAAAATCCCGTACTGCAAGGGTTCCACCGACCACTCAGAAACCGTGGCCTGAGTGGGCGAGTAGGGCTTGAGCAACCGCAATCCATTTCTGTCTGGCTCGGGCGCAATCTCTTCGACAATCGGAATGAATTGCAGATACCGGCTGCCAATCTGCTTCAGATACCTATAGACCTCGAGCGGCTTGTACGAGGTCTTGCGATTGACCACCGTGAGCGTGTTGAACTCGACCTTATGGCGTTTAAGTACGTCGAGTCCGCGCAATACGCGGGCGTGCGTAGGCTGGCCGCCCTTGTCAACACGGTAGGCATCGTGCAGATCTTCGGGGCCGTCAATCGATATCCCGATGAGAAAGCTGTTCCTCGCAAGGAACTCACCCCACTGGTCGTCGAGCAGTGTGCCGTTGGTCTGGAATGCATTTTCGATGCGCTTGCTTCCACAGTATTTTGCCTGAAGTTCCACCACGCGCTGAAAGAACGGAACGCCCAGCAGCGTAGGCTCGCCGCCCTGCCACGAAAACATGACCATGGGTGTTTGCTGCGATTGGATGTATTGCCGGATATAGGATTCCAGCAATTCATCCTTCATCCTGAAGTTCTTTTTGTCGGCGTAGAGATTCTCTTTTTCCAGATAATAACAATAGGTGCAATCGAGATTGCAGATGGGCCCAATGGGCTTGGTCATGATCTGGAAAATCGCCATGGCAGAGAAAGATCCCTTCCAAGTCATTGTACGATGCGCAATGACCACGCGCAGGCTCTGCATCGGGCCGACAGGCAGGAGTGGGCTTTTGCCCCCCTAGTGCGGCACTGCCCACACCTTGTAACTATTCAGAAGGAATTGGCCGCCGAGTATCATCAGCCATATCCAGAGGGCGAATCGCAGCGGCCGGCGCGGTATGCGCGTGCTCAGCACCGTTCCGGCAATTGCTCCGAAAACGCCGCCGGCAATGAGCATCAGCAGCAACTCCTGACTCGCCGCGTGCGAAAACCAATGCGCACCGCTGCCGAGCAGCGAGACGACAAAACCGAAGGCAATGTCGGTGCCTACGATCTGCGCGGGCGCTAAAGGCGTTAGGCTAAGAAGCGCCGCACTGCCCAGTGCGCCTGCGCCGGCAGAGGAGAATCCAACCTCTGCTCCCACCGGAAACATGAGCCATGAGAGCAGCGGACTCCGATCGCGCGTGCCCTGATTCTGTCTGGCAGGACGCAGTGAAAATACGATTTGCCAGCTTGCAGTGCTGACAAGAATTGCACCCAGCAACGCGTTCAGCAGATTCTGCGAGCCTGTGGTAACCAGGTGTTTCAAAAACAGCGATCCAATCAGAACGCCGGGCGCTCCGCCCAGGAGCATGAAGCCAAGCGTGCGCCACGCCACGTTGCCGCGGACGATTTGCGAGGGCACCAGGATCAATTTCACAGCCGTGGCAAACATCAGTCCGATGCCAACCGCCTCCGGCGCGGGGACTCCTAGAAACAGCACCAGAACAGGCACCGTGACAGTGCCCGCGCCCACGCCGGTGAGCGCGATAAAGAGTGCAATAACGAACCCGATAATGTACTGCATCCCGTAGCCTCAGTTCCAATGCGTCTTACTGCGAGGGCGCGGCTTGAATGTGAATGCCGCACTCGACCTTGCGGCCGGCCCACCGGCCTGAGCGCGGATCGTTTGGATCGAGGGGGAGCGAGGTACACGGCTCGCAGCCGATGGACGAATATCCGCGTTCATAGAGCGAAAGCGGCGGGATTGAGAGTTGCTCGCAGGCGTACCACACATCGCGGGTCGTCCACTCGGCCAAAGGCGCGAGTTTCAGCACCTGCTTGCCGCCAGGGAGTGTAAAGAGCGTCGATTCCTCAAGCGCCGCACGGCTTTTTGCCTGCTCCCGACGCAACCCAGTGAGCCAGACGCGATAATTGGCAACGGCCTTGAAAAGCGGTTCCACCTTGCGCAGTCCGCAGCAGCGGTCGGGCACAGATTGATAAAGCAGGCCGTGCTCTGCTTCCTGCTCAGCGACAGTCTTCTCCGGCAGCAGATTGATCAAATTGAGCCGCCACTCTCGCGCAATGCGATCTCGATATTCATACGTCTCGGCAAAGTGATAGCCCGTGTCGAGAAACAGAATCGGGATATGAGGATCGAGTTCGAGAGCCAGCTTGGTCAGCAGCACGTCTTCGGCCTGGAAGCTGCAGGTAAGGCACACATCCGGTAGTCCAGTGACTTCCTGCCCAAGCGCGGCGCGCACATGGTCCAGTTTGGCATTCACCTCAGAGTTGATCTCCGATGTACTCATCACAAACCCGCCTTCTCTGAAGAGATGAAGATGCCCGTGCTATGCAGCAATTTGTGTACTGCGGAAACGGCCCGTCCGGCGCCGCTCGTACCGCTCGCATCGTCCACATCGTCCACATTGCCCGCATCCAGCGTGAGATCTTGTCCATCGGCGCGCACGACTAGATTTTCGCTGTCGTTTGCATTGACAACCAGTGCCAGCACGCCGGACTGCACCTGCAATGTAGTAACGATCTCCAGCAGCGTGGGATGAAGCAGAAAGGCATCGTCGTTGGCTCCAATACGATTGGTAACCGCGCCGATTGCAAACAGCGAACGCTCGATAGCATCGATCAGCGGCAAAGGTCCGCTGATCTCGACCACCGCCCCGCGGTGCCCCCAGCGAGCCTCCCTTTCGCCTGCGGTCACGGGCCCCCACGTGTCCGCGAGAATAGGAACGCCCGCTGCGGTAAGGCTTGAGACCGCGGTGATCATGCCGGCAGCGACCGTACTGTTCGATTCTGCGTCAACCAGAATGAATGCGCCGATGCTGCGATTCTCGTTGTACTGATCGAGCGCGATGGGGCGCAAGAAATTTAGCGTCACCGCACCAATGTCGTTCATGTGCAGAGTGCTGGCGGGTGAATGAGCCAGTGTCGCCGGGTCGGTTCGGTGCTCAATGGATGTGAGAAACACCGGCGCGGTCTGGCTGGTGTGCTTCAGCAGATATCGCCGATGGAGTTCGAGCGGACGCTGATCCATCCACACCAGCGCGGCTTTCGCATTCTTGGCAACTGTTGCCGGCCTGTCTGTGGAGACGATCAGATCGCCGCGGCTGATATCAAGCTCGCGATCAAGCACCAGTGTCACGGAGAGCGGTGCTATGGCTTCTGCCAGGTCGCCGTCCCAGGTCACAATGCGCCCCACTTTGGCGCTGCGACCAGAGGGCAGTACGGTGATCGTGTCGCCGGGGCGAATGGTTCCCGAGGCAATCTGCCCTGCGAAACCTCGAAATTTGTGGTCGGGACGGAGTACGCGTTGCACCGGAAAGCGGAAGGGCGCGGTGCGCGTGTCAATCGAAGGCGGCAGCGATTCAAGCAGTTCAAGCAGCGACGGTCCCGTATACCACGGCATCACATCTGAGCGATGAACGATGTTATCGCCGGCCAACGCGCTGACAGGAACGAAGATGCGCTCCACCGGACTGCCGGTATCCACTGCAATCTGGTCTAGGACCGAGCTGAAATCAGCTTTGATCGCGCGGAAGGCCGCTTCGTCGTAGCCAATCAGGTCCATCTTGTTTACGGCGACAAGAACGTGCTTCACCCGCAACAATGAAGCGATGTAAGCATGGCGGCGCGACTGGATGAGAACGCCCTTGCTGGCGTCAATCAGCACCACAGCCGCATCGGCGGTCGACGCGCCGGTAGCCATGTTCCGCGTGTACTGCTCGTGCCCTGGCGTATCCGCGATGATGAACTTTCGGCGCGCCGTCGAGAAGTAGCGATAGGCAACATCAATGGTGATGCCCTGCTCGCGCTCGGCCCTCAGGCCGTCTGTCAGGAGCGCAAAATCGATCTGCCCAGGGGCGGTAGTTCCCTTTCCCTCAATCGAGCGAACCTGGTCTTCGTAGACCGATTGGGTGTCGTAGAGCAGGCGGCCGATGAGCGTGGACTTGCCGTCATCCACACTGCCGGCGGTTGAAAAGCGCAGCAGGTCCTTCTCGCGCTCGTTTTGCAAAAAGTCGTCGATCGAAAAAGCAGGTGTGGTGAGTGCGGACATTTAGAAGTATCCCTCCCGCTTCTTCATCTCCATGGAACCTTCCTGATCGTGATCGATCACGCGGTTGGCGCGTTCGGATGAGCGGAAGGAAATCAGTTCCGCGATAATGGCGGGGATGGTCTCCGCATCGGATCGAATCGCGCCGGTGCAGGGGCTGCATCCTAGCGAGCGCAGCCGCGACTTCACCATCTGCGGCTTCTCTCCGAGTCGCGCCACAAAGGCCTGCTCAATCGGCAGCAGTGCTTCGCCGCGCACATACATTGGGCGCTCCTTTGCGAAATACAAATCGACAACCGGAATCTTTTCTTCGTGGATGTACTGCCACACATCCATCTCGGTCCAGTTCGAAAGCGGAAAGACGCGGATACTTTCGCCTGGATGTACGCGGGCGTTGTACAAGTTCCAGAGTTCCGGCCGCTGATTCTTGGGATCCCACTGCCCAGCCGAGTCGCGGAAAGAGTAAATGCGTTCCTTGGCGCGCGATTTCTCTTCATCCCGGCGCGCTCCCCCAAAGGCCGCGTCGAAATTGTAGTGGCGCAGCGCATCCAGCAGCGCCTGCGTCTTAAGCAGGCCGCAGCAGCGCTTCGTGTCCAGCGCAATCGGATTCGTCCCGGCGGCAATGGCTGACTCGTTGCGCCAGACCAGCAGTTCCGCACCGATTGAGCGGGCCATCTCGTCGCGAAACGCAATCATCTCTGCGAACTTGAACCCCGTATCCACATGCAAAAGAGGAAACGGAATTGGCGCAGGATAGAAGGCCTTTTGCGCCAGGCGCAACATCACCGACGAGTCCTTGCCGATCGAGTACAGCATCACCGGCCGCTCAAACTCCGAGGCAACTTCGCGAAGAATGTGAATGCTCTCGGCCTCGAGCAGGCGCAGGTGGCTCAAGCGCGGCGGCGCGTGGGGAGTGACTTGCAATGGCGAAGTGTGGCGTTCGCTTTCGGCAACTGGCATTTGGACCTCTTGGCTTCTTGGTTTGAAGCTGAAGGCCGGCGCAATGGGGACACCACCCGGCGATTCAGCTACGGGTGCGTCTTCTTGATCGATTGTGCTGGGAGATCAGAGACTAGCAGGTACACCCGTCGAAGATATTCGACAGGCAACAACAAGAGCGGCTTTTGGAAGCACGGACCATGTGTTTTGTTATAGTAGCAAAATTCCAGGGCGGGCACAATGCGGACTTGCGGACTCTCCGCGCTGATTTGTTGAGGGATACGCAGCTGCGATTCGGCTATCTGTCATCCCTTGCGGCGAATCTTCTGCAATCTGCCCCAAAGCTCTTCAACCACATCAGGATGTTGCGCGGCTACATTAACCGACTCGCCCGCATCGGCGACAAGGTCGTATAACTCGCAGTTTGTTCCCGTTGAGCGCGGCGCAGCTCCTGGCTTGTCCAGATCGAGCATCTTCCAGCGCCCTTGCCGGATGGCCGTGCGCTGAAAAACGTCGGCTTCAATCAGGACATCGCGTCCGTGTTCCGATTGACCCAGTAGCACTGGCATCAAGTTTTGGCTGTCGAATGCTGACGGCTGCGGCAAAACAACCCCAGCCACCGCTGTTAGCGAAGCCAGAAGGTCGGTCTGGCTGATTGGGGCATCGGAAACACCCGCGGAGATATTCCCCCGCCAGGTTGCGATAAACGGCACTCGCGTACCGCCTTCATAAAGCGAGTATTTACCGCCTCGGAAGGTACCGGATGGCGTGTGGCCATTGAGGTTTTCCAACGCTCCGTCCGCGTAGCCGTCGTCCAATACCGGCCCGTTGTCGCTGGTAAACAGAATCAGCGTATTGTCCATCAACTTGTGTTTTTGCAGCGCCTCAAGAACCTGTCCCACGGTCCAATCGAGTTGCTCGATCACATCGCAACGAACGCCGCAGCGGCTTCTGTCGGCAAAGCGTTCGTTCGGCATGCGCGGCACATGAATGTCGCTGGTAGCGAAATAGAGAAAGAACGGTTGCTTGTGATTCTCATCAATGAACGCAGTCGCTTTCGCGGCCAGAGTTGCCGCCATCTTTTCGTCCACCCAGCGGGCGCTGTTGCCGCCAGTCATGAAGCCGATGCGACTCACTCCATCCACGATGGTTCCATCATGCCCGTCGCTCAATTTCATCTTCAGCAGGTACGGCTCGTCGTGACCAGTCGGATCGTCGCCCACCAGCTTCTTATAATCAACGCGGATGGGGTCCTTTGCATCCAGGCCGACTACGTGCCCGTTCTCCAGATAGACGCAGGGTACCCTATCGGCCGTTGCCGGAAGAATGAAGGAATAGTCGAAGCCTACTTCACGCGGGCCAGGAGAGATCTCGCCATTCCAATCAATCTCGCCGCGGCCCAGGCCCATGTGCCACTTGCCCACGCAGCCGGTCTTGTACCCTGCCTGCTTCAGCACCGACGGCAGCGTTGTCTGATGGTCGGCAAACAACAGCGCAGCATCGCCAGGCAAAATCCGCGCGTCTGCCCTGCGCCAGGCGTACATGCCGGAGAGAATTGCGTAGCGGGAAGGCGTGCAGACCGATGCATCGGAATGCGCATCCGTAAACCGCCGCCCAAATTGGGCCAGGCCGTCAATGTGCGGTGTACGCGGGAGCCTGGCGCCATAACACCCGATGTCGCCGTAGCCCACATCATCGCTGAGAATGAGCACGATATTCGGCTTTTGCCGCAGGCCAGACTCGGCCAGCGCGCGCGCCACGGATTGGTTGTGCATCAGCGCCGAGCAAAAAGCTGCCGCCGTCCTTTTGAGGAACGACCTGCGCGGGAGTGAGTTCACTTGTCGAACCTCCGTTGACATCTCGCGCACATAGGACGCGGTCAAAAACTGTCGCTGCCATTTTAATCTCTGCCCCACCGTACCGGCCGCTCCGTTCAACTACCATCAAATAAGCCCATGCCCACCAAGCCCAAGCTCGGACAGAACTTTCTCAACGATACGGAGGCCATCGAGCGGATCGCCGCGTCTCTCGGCGACATCTCGGGCCGCACCGTAGTCGAGATCGGCCCCGGCGGCGGCGCCATCACCGGCGCCCTGGCCGCGAGAGCCGGCCACGTGCTGGCCGTCGAACTGGACCACGAGCTGGCGATATGGCTGCAGGCGGGTTTTTCGCCGGACAAGGTCACGGTAGTCGAGCAGGACGTGCTGCATTTCGACTTTGCCGCAGCTTCAGAGGCGGCCGGTGAGCGCCTGCGTGTGGTGGGCAACCTGCCCTACTACATCACCTCGCAGATTCTGCTCAAGCTCGCAGCCAGCCAGGCCGCGCTTGAGGTCGCAGTGCTTATGGTGCAGCGGGAAGTGGCCGATCGGATCACCGCCGGGCCCGGCTCGCGGGACTATGGCCTGCTGTCGGTCACCGTGCAGATGTATGGAACGGTCGAGCGGCTTTTCACACTGCCGCCGGAGGCTTTTGCGCCACCGCCCGACGTGCATTCCACGGTCTTCCGGTGGCGGTTTGCTCCGCGCTTTGTGGATCTCGGCGTTGAAGAAGCCACCTTTACGCCTTTTGTGCGCAAGGCCTTTGCGCAGAAGCGCAAGACACTGGCCAATAATTTGCGCGCCGCAGGCATTACGCCCAAGGTGGCGGCGGCAGCAATGGCGCAAGCGGGAATTGATCCCCATGCGCGCGCCGAGGCTCTGCCCATCGAGTCGCTGGCCGCACTCTGGCGCAGCCTCGAGGTGGAGAGAATTGCCTCAACCGGCATCTAATCAGGCGCTTTCAAAACCGTAGCGCTCAAAATCCACCGGCGCTGCTCCGTCCGGATGCCGGCTCCAGAATCATCGCTTGCGTTTCCTCGTACTGCCGCCGGGCGAGTAAGCTATTTAGAAGCGGTTCTGCCACGGCGCAGGCTCGCGCATAGCAGTAAACCTCGATTCCGGAAGCCATCGGGCCTGCCGGCGCATCTTGTACTTAAGGACCACATGACTCCGATCGTCCAGGTCAAGCCGAGCACTTTTGAGCAGACGCTGCTGAGCGCCCGCCGCACCATGCTGCTGAGCGAGATTCTAAAGCTGGCCATCGACAGCTTCCGCGCCAGCAAGATGCGCTTTGCGCTCACTGCGCTGGGCATGGTTATCGGGACCGCTTCCGTAATTCTGGTCGTTACCATCGGCATGACCGGCAAGCAGTACGTACAGGAACTGATCCAGAAGATCGGCACCAATTCCGTGGAGTTGGAGTATGCGGGCGGAGGCACCACGGCTGCCGAGCGCGTCCGCTACAACGACTACCTTACCCGAGAAGACGAGAAGGCCGTGAATGCGCAGTTGCCCGGCGTAATGTACTCATCCCCGGTGCTGGAAATGCACGACCGCATCAGCTTTGGCGGCGGCGTGGTCAAGGACACGCTGGTGCTCGGCGTCAGCCCCCAATACCTCGGCATCCGCAATCTGATTGTGACCGTCGGCCGCTTTCTCGACGATACCGACGACTCGGCACATCTCAAGTGCGCAGTGGTAACCGAGATGTTCGCCAAAGAACGCTACGGCAGTACGGATGCGGCCGCAGGCCAGACCTTCGAGATCACCGGCATCCCTTTCACCATCATCGGAGTGTTCAAGGAGAGCGTGGACGACTTTGGCCAGTCGGAGATCGCCGACCAGACCATCCTGATTCCCTATTCCGTGGCCCGCTACTTTACCGGGACAGAACGCGTGAACCAGATCTACTTTTCCATGCGTAGCATGGACATGGTGCCCGACGCGGCAAAAGATATCGTGCGCATTGTCCAGTCGCGCCACCGGCCTAACTCGGTCTACAAAGCGCAAACGCTCAAGGAACTGCTGACTATGGCGGCGCAAATCGCCAATGCGCTCACCGCCGTTCTGGTTCTGGTAGCGGCTGTCACCCTGGCGGTTGGCGGCGTGGGCATCATGAACATCATGCTGGCCAACGTGCGCGCCCGCATCCGCGAAATCGGCATTCGCAAGGCTCTCGGCGCTACCTACCGCGAAATCAGGCTCCAGTTTCTTGCCGAGGCTATCATCATTTCGCTCACCGGCGGAGTTGTGGGCACAATTGTTGGGATGGCTGTGCCCTTGTCGATTCGCTTCTTCACCGATTACAACCTGCCCATCTCTGCCTGGTCGGTTGTGATTGCGCTTACCGCAGCTACCTTGGTGGGCGTCATCTTCGGCACAGTTCCCGCAACGCGCGCCGCGCAACTGGACCCGGTTGAGGCTCTTAAATATGAGTAATGCCGAGTGGCCGCCTGCCGAGTCGGAAGCGGCCGCGGACGACAGGCCCGCCAAAGGGCCGAATCTGGTGCTGATCTATAGCTTGATTGCGCTGGCCTTGGCAGTGGCCATCGGCTTTGCCCTGCTTATCGTCTTCCCGTTCTACCTGCGGCGCTAGAGCGATTCACGCATGGTTGCTCCTTTTGTAACCGCCCTCGACCGACTCCGAAGCATCCATACTCTCCCGACCTTGAAGAAGCAGTGAAACAAGGTAGCCAGGAGGGGGGGTGGGTAGGGAGGGGTGGGTAGGGAGGAGGGGGTAATCCTTGCCTTGGGGTCCATTAAGACTGGAGCTTGTGTGGCTTTGGAATCGGCGAGTAGTCTCTCTGTGGCTTGTTCTGACTTCATACTTCAATTGTGCGCCAATGAAGGGTAATTATCTGCAGTTTGAATTGCGCATAAGGTATTTAGCTTCAATAATATACGAATATAGCTGTTTTTTCTGAGCGGCGCGAGGTCTAATCCGGGCCTGCAAATGATCTCAAGGGGTTGATGGGAAGGATCTGCCCGAGTTTACTGAGTACCCGCGAGTGGAGCGGCTATCGTCCCCTACATCTCGAAATCCAGGCGTGGGGCACTGGGCGAATGAGAGTTTATGATCCAAGTTTGTATAGGCAGACTCTACTGGAGGGACTGTTAGCATGAAGAATCTTTATGAAGCAGCGACGGTGGAAGATGTGAAAGAGCGGGCGGCGCGCCTGGGACCAGACTGCGAGCGGCAATGGGGCAAGATGAGTGCACCGCAGGCGCTGGCGCACTGCTCGGCCGGCCTGGAGTGGGCGGTAGGAGACACGGTTCCACCTCGCATGGTCGTCGGGCGCATCCTGGGGCGAATTGTGAAGCCGATGTTGCTCGGGGACGACAAGCCGATGCGCCGCAATGCGCCGACCGCGAAGAGTCTTTTGATAGCTGATGAACGGGACCTGCGAAAGGAACGGGAGCGTTTTATCGGATTGGTGGACCGGTTCGCCAAGCTGGGGCCAGAGGGGTGCACCAAGCATCCGCATAGCTTCTTTGGCCGCTTGACGCCGCAGGAGTGGGCCACGCTGATGTACAAGCATGTGGATCATCATCTGCGGCAGTTTGGGGTGTAGGGAACAGAGTGGGCGCATGGTGCGCCCACTCTGTTGGCAGGCGGTGATGGGGACGCGGGCCCAGAAGCTTGCTACTGCGTGAGGATGACGCGATCGATGACGAGTTTCTCGATGCCGGCCTGGGGATCGGGACCGAAGTCGCGATAGCCGACCTGCACCTGAAGGTTGCGGAAATAGGCTTCCTTCATGATGTCGTAGACCAGGTTCTCCGCGTGGACGCCATTGAGCGGCGCTCCGGTGTGGGGATCTGCAATGCGCAAGAACACTGTGCTGTTGTTGGCCTGGCGCACGGAGAAGACGTAGAAGTTTTCCCCGGGCTGAACCAGGATTTCATGTACGGTGCCGACCGCCCACTGCAACGCGGGCAGGGTGAGGTTTTGGGTGATGGACTGCAATTTGGATGGGACAGAGGGAGTTAATGTGGCGCTCATGCGTGCCTCCTGTTGTAGCCATAGTGCGGGTCAGCGGGAGATCGTTACACAGTTCACGATTTTAGCTCGAAATGGGTGGGTTGGGATGGCGGATTGGAGGGGATCGTCTCCCACATCTCAGGATCGAGATGTGGGAAGCCGGGATTTATGGTCGGTCAGACGTGCGGCATCCGGCATATCCGCGGATTTAGGATGGTGAGGTATTCTGCTCGCCTAGGCTTCGATAGATTGAATCAACGAGACGGCTTCCTGCGCCAACAAGCTTAGCGAGAACCCGTAGTTGCTCTTGACATGCCACACTGGAGCAAGGAACCGGGTAGTTGAGTGAGTGGTCGACCTCTCCCCATATCTCCTCAAACAGCGTGCGAACCTGAATTTCGCAGCAGATCGGAGAGTCGGGGCGTGGTCGTATCAAGTAATGAACGCTCGTGTAGTAGCTAGCCTTCACGTGAGTTTCAATCTTCAAATTCTCAAAGAACTTCGTTGACTCTGGATCCCATGTGTAGGCCTTAAAGGGCTCTGCAATATACCAATCTCCAAGTTCTTTGGACTTATAGAGTATTTCCTTATGGATGTCGCAAAACTGTTCTGAGTGCAAATGTAGGACACGAACTCCTGCAAGGTCTGTGATTTGAGAGAAGAGATTCTCTCCGTCTATAATGATTCCCTCAGTCGCTTTCCTAGCAATTTTCTCTCGAAGATGGTCCGGGTTCTTCATTCGCGACTTAACTGAATGTATGACTGGGAAAGGTGCGCAGCTAAGTTTCGGGTGCTTCTCGAACCATGTAGTTACGCCGAGCAGAAAAGTGGAGATTTCAAATTCCTTCTCTTTATAGGCGCTGATTGCGGCTGCTGTAGTCCCATTGTCACACATCGAAAGTCCCTCCATGGGAGTGAAGTAACTAGCCTAAGGTTTCCATCCGCTTCAAGAGGTCCGTGGCGAAGGTCTCGTAGGCCTGATGCGTCGCCTCGTAGACGGCTCTGTTTCCCTGAACTGTTGTTGCGTCGGAGGACTCGAGAGTCTGAGAAGGGACCTTCCAGATTGGGCAGTGGTACTTTTGAGCCATTCCGGGGAGGGTGTTGTGAGTATGCATCGTCGCCTTCCCACCGATTGGATTGCCTAACATTTCTTCCGTGAGATGTTCACGGATGTTCTTACTAATAAATCTGGAGATCGCGCCAGGAATTTGCTTTGCGTAGTTAAAGTGGCCAACAGCAAGATCCCACTCATTTGTCCCTGCGTATTTCTTTGCGTTGTAAATAGTAAAACCCAGCAGTCGTACGTAATTCTCTGGAAAGTTCTTTCGTTTCTCGGTTGATAGGAGACTGTAGATAATGTCAAATTGCTTCTTCCAGTTTGTGAGGGCATTTCCTATATTTCTGACTCCGTAAAGGGAGAACATATCAGGCATACAAGGGATAAGAAACCCGTCAGTTGTTGATATAACTACCTTGTTTAGTGTGCCGAGGCTTGGAGACGTGTCCATAATGACAAACTTGTAGGAAAAGAGTTCGGAGTAGTTATGAGCTAATTGGCGGATTCTCGTGACAGTACGAATCGCAAGCGGATCCCCTTGGTAGACATCACTCCACCGTCCCGCGATCTTGTCTTCATACATATGCATTGTCAAACGCCCGGGGAGGAGATCTAGATTCGTCGCGATAGGGCGGGGCGGGGAGAGCTTTGGCAATTCGTCAGTCCCATCTTCCGTTGGCTTCAGGAGAAAGTGAATAGATCGAGGCGATGACAGGAGTTCATCGAAGGCAGTATTCGGCATCTTGTTACGCGATTGCTGGAAATCGTCAATGAAGTCGTCTTCTGGCTCCCAGATTTTATGGATGGCCTCCTCCTCCATCGCCAAGATGGATAAATTGCATTGAGGATCAAGATCGATAATGAGAGTCTTGTGCCCTAGGGATGCGAGTGCGTGGGCAAGGTGAAAGGTCAGTGTGGTCTTGCCAACGCCGCCCTTGTTGTTGAAAACAGAAATCGTCTTCATTTGTTCTCCTATATGTTCTTGGGTTTGTTGATACTAAACGATCTGGCTTGAGCAAATAGAGAAGGGCAAATTTCCATTTTCGGGAGATTGTGCCCCCAAGCTCTCCTCTCCAACGAGGCTTGGGGGCAATTAACCGCAGTCGTGGGTCGCTACTCTTCCTCTTCTTCTACAGGTCGTTTGGCGTTGGCTAGGATTTTGTCGGCTACTAACTGGGGGACTATGTCGTAGTGGTCCATTTCCATGCGGTAGCTTCCCTTTCCTTGAGTCATGGAAGTTAGTAGGGTTCCGTAAGTCAGCATTTCGGCCATGGGGACCTGGGCGTTGATGACTGTCGTCCGTCCCTTGGACTCCATGCCGCCTACGCGGCCACGGCGGCTGTTGAGGTCGCCCATGAGAGTTCCGGCGAACTCGTCGGGGGCTTCGATTTCAACCTTCATGACGGGTTCGAGCAGGCAGGGCTTGCATAACTCCATGGCCTTGCGGAAGGCGAGGCGGCCGGCCATCTTGAAGGACATTTCGTTGGAGTCGACATCGTGATAGCTGCCGTCGAAGACGGTGACCTTGTAGTCGACTACGGGGAAGCCGGCGAGATAGCCGCGGGCGGCGGACTCGACGTTTCCCTTCTCGATGGCAGGGATGAAGTTGCGAGGGACCGAGCCGCCGAAGGTCTCGTTGGCAAACTCGAAGCCGCCGCCGCGGGGCATGGGCTCCATGCGGATTTTGCAATCGCCGAACTGGCCGTGACCGCCGGTCTGCTTCTTGTGACGCCCTTGAGCTTCAGCCTTGGCGCGGATGGTTTCGCGGTAGGGAACCTTGGGGGCCTTGAGGTGCACTTCAGCGTGGTAGCGCTTTTTGAGGCGGCTGACGATGGCCTCGATGTGAGGCTGGCCGGCACCGGCGATGAGGAACTCGTTGGTTTGCGGGTCGCGGAAGAAGCGGATGAGCAGGTCCTCTTCCATCAACTTATGAATGGCGGGGGCGAGCTTGTCTTCGTCGGCGCGGGTCTTGGGCTCGATGGCGTAGGTCATGGCGGGCTCGGGGAGGGGGAAGAGATCCACCTGAATCTCGTTGCCCTTTTGGCCGAGGGTGTCGCCGGTGAGGGTTTCGCGGAGCTTGGCTACGGCGCCGAGATCGCCGGCGTGAAGTTCGGCGACTTCAACGGCCTTGCGGCCCTGCATGATGCTGAGGTGGGAGAGGCGCTCCTGGGTGCGGCGGGTGTAGTTCTCGACGGTGGCATCGTTTTTGACGACGCCGCTGAGCACCTTGAAGAAGGTGATGCGACCGGAGAAGGGATCGGTCATGGTCTTGAAGACCATGAGGGCGAGGGGGCCGCTGTCCGCCACTTTAAGGGCGGCCATGGGGGCGGCTTCAGAACCGTCTTTGGCGGCATCGATGGTGGGGATGCGGACGGGGAATGGCTCGCGCTCGGCGGGCGAGGGGGCGTAGACCTTGAGGAAGTCGAGCAGGTGATCGAGGGCCATGTTGGCGAGGCCGCTGGAGAAGAGGACCGGGAAGATGCGGTCTTCGCGGACGGCTTCATGGAGTGCGGCGATGAGGTGCTCTTCGGCGATGGTTCCCTTCTCGAAGTACTCCTCCATAAGCTCGTCTTTGCCTTCGGCTACGAGTTCGACAAGGGCTTCGTGGCGGGCCTTGGCGTCAGCGGAGACACTGGCGGGAATTTCAGCGGTGACCTTGCCGCGGCCATCGCCGCCGGGGGTGTAATAGAAAGCCTCCATGGTGACGAGGTCGACTACGCCGTGAAAGCCCTGGGCGTCAGAGATGGGCAACTGGACGGGAACACAGGTGCGTCCCCAGCGGTCTTGAATGTCGTCGAGCAGGGCGCTGAGTCCGCCGCCGCCGCCGGCCTTGGGATGGTCCATCTGATTGACGAGGACGATGCGGGGGACGCTGGACTCCTCAGCATATCTCCAGACCCGCTCGGTAACGGCTTCGACGCCGTTCTGGGCGTTGACGCACACGATGGCCGTTTCAACGGGCAAGAGGGCCGCGCGGGCTTCGTGGGTAAACATGTGGAAGCCGGGGGTGTCGACGAGATTGATTTTGACGCCCTGCCACTCGACAAAGGCGACGGCGTTCTGCATGGTAGCGCCACGGGCAATTTCTTCTTCGTCATAAGCGGTGACAGCCGTGCCGTCTGCGACGCGGCCCTGGGTTGGAGTCATCTTCGCGGCATGCAGCAGAGCGGCAACTAAAGTGGTCTTGCCGCAGTGCGCATGCCCCATTACAGCTACGTTACGGATCTCACTTCCCTGGTACGTTTTCATGGGTTTCTCCTTGTAGATAAAAACTCTGAATGGCTGCGTTAGGGGGGAACGGCGAGCGCAGAGGTGTGGATTTGGTGGGCTCGCTCCTCATGAACGGTCCGATTGAGTGTTGTTCTGTCCCACCCATTCGCCAGAAAAAAGGCGAATGGATGGGGCACGGGTCTTTTGTGGCACATGTGGCCCGGTTCATCCCCTGACGTAACCCGCTATGCGAGTCGCGCTGCTCAGGATGACGGGGGTTACCAGATGGGATAGGGAGAGGGAGGCGCAGGGACACCTTGGGAACGCCGCGAGAGGCGATCCTGTGGCCGAGCTGTAGGGCCACGTGTCCCGGTCTGCCGTCTGCCTCATCCATTTTGAGGTTCTCAGGACCGGCGCGAGGCGGAGGAATTTGGGATAAGTCCGCCGGGCGTCTAGAGCAATTCCAGGATTACCGTACCCTGGCTACATTCATACGAGGTTGCCGCTCCCTGTTGGTCGCGTCAACTTTGCGTTGCGCCTTAGAGGTATACCAATCCTGGAACTGCTATACCGTTCGAAATGCGGATGCTATCACAGGCGGAGTGTGAACGTCTTGTGACTTGGGGCACACGGAGGAGACAGTGGACAGTGGGCAGGAAATGCCGGCGCCTTATGTGATGGGTGGATTGCCGGTTGTGATAGACTTTGCCTTTTTGGAGGGAAATCTGCATGAGGAATGTATTGAAGCTCGCCGTACTCGCTGCTTTCTTGGGAGTTCTGCCCTGCGCGCACGCCGCGGATGTAACCGGAACCTGGAAAGGGTCGTTCGACTTTCAGGGCACCAATGTGCCCGTCGCGATTCATTTGACGGCCGTGGGCAGCACAGTGACGGGAACTGTGGAGGGTCTTGCGACTGCTCCGATCGAGATTCACGACGGCAAATTAGACGGCGATTCGCTGACATTCTGGCTGAATTCCGACTACGAGGGCACGACCTACAAGCTGGTCTACAAGGGCAAAGTGGGGGTGGGGCAGATTGAATTTTCCTTCGGCACCGAGGAGGGAAGCTGGGGCGCGGACATGACGGTGAAGAAGGCTGATGAACCGGCAGCCAAACCGATTGAGCCTGAAAAGCCGATTGCGCCAGAGCTGGCCGGGACCTGGAAGGGCGGATTCGATTTTCAGGGCACCAGCGTTCCGCTGACCTTCAATCTGAAGTCTTCAGGGGGCGTGGTGACGGGTATTGTGGAGGGGCTTCCGACGACGCCGGCCGAGATCCATGAGGGCAAGTTGGACGGGGACACGCTTACCTTCTGGCTGACGACGGACTACCAGGGAACCCCGGTGAAGCTGGTTTACAAGGGGAAGGTTTCAGCGGGGCAGATCGTGTTCAGCTTTGGCACCGAGGATGGGAGCTGGGGCACGGAATTGACGGCTACCAAGAGCATTTGATCCGGCAAGAAAACACTGTCATCTTCTTCCCATCCATTCCCGCAAAATGCGCGGGAATGGATGGGGCACCTGAACAGTATTTAGTAGCCGGCTCTATAGTAATGGACTTGCTGGCTGCTATGAGCGAGTGGATGGCAGCTTGGGTGGTGTGACTTCCGGGACGGGCGAGGAAGGCTCGCCGGTTTTGGAGCGGCGGCGCGGTTTACGCTGCTGAACGAGGACGAGTGCCAGCGCGGTCAAGGACAGGGCGGCGGTCAGGCGAAGGGCGCTGGCTGCGCGGGGCCCCTGATTGCGGTTGGCGGCCTCATGAGTATCCTCGGCGGTTGTCTGCGGCCGGCTTACGACATAGTTATTGAGCGGAAACTGAATGGTCTCAAGCTGCTCAAGCTTGAGCGAGTTGGGCGGAATGGCGGCATAGTTGCGCAATAAGAGGCCGGTCCTGTCTTCTCCATTTACAGCCCAATAAGACCAGTTGATGCGGGGCTGGGCGCGAAGAAAATTCACCAGGGCTGAGAACCATTGTCCCTGACTTCCGGGGGTGTTGCTCTGGACGTCCCTGTCGGTGTTGGTGGTGCCAAACTCGCCCAGCCAGACGGGTGCGATGTTGCCGATGCTGAGATAGGCCCAGTGCCTGACCCACAACGCCTGAAGGCTCTCATTGGTGGTGGCATTTGTGAACCACGGCTGCGGGCTCACGTCGGGACCGTAGTCGTGGGCAGAGTAGACGAGGTGCCCGGAGAAGGGCAGTTCGACGGGAAAAGCACCGGCGCCCTCGAGATTGCCGCCCTGCCAGTTGCAGCTTCCGCTGTAGCAATCGACACCCTCGACAAAGACCAGCAGATTGGGATTGATATTGAGGATTGCGGTTGCGGCGCGGCCGGCTGCCTGGGGCCAGTTGTGGGCGGTGTCGGAGGCGGGACAGCCGCCGGTGGTGGTATCGCCGGTCCAGCAGGAGCCGGTGGGGAGACCGCGCACCATGGTGAAGGGCTCGTTGCGGAGGTCGACTCCGATGACGATGGGATTTCCGCCTGGGTCCTTGAAGCTCTGGTAGCGCTCGATGAGAAATTCCCAGTCGGCAATCCAGTTGCGTTCGGGATAGTCGGACGTGTACCAAAGCCCGCTAGGCTCGTTGCTGTTGCCCGCCTCGGAGCGATGGTTGTCGAGGATGACCTTGAGACCTTCGGCTCCGGCAGCGGTGATGATCTTGTCCAGAATCTGCAGTGAGGAGAGGCCGGCGAGGCCGCTGTTGACAGCGTCAGGAGAATTTTCAAGCGGGGGGACGATGGGTTTCTCGATCATCTGGTTGGAAAAAGGCAACCGGACGGTGTTGAAGCCATTCATGCTGATGGTGTGGAGAATCTGGCGGTAGTCCTGATAGGCGAGGCCATGGGCGACCTCTTCTTTTGTCTCAAAGCCGAACCAGCTTATTCCTGCGATTCTGACGGTATTTCCGTTGGTATCGAGGATTTGATTGCCGCTGGTGTGCCAATAGCCGACGCCTTGAGCGGAGCTGGAAGAGGGCGCAGAGAAGAGCGTGAGGGCGGCCAGCGACAGGGCAGCCAACTTGAGAGAAAGGCGCAATTTGTCCGTGTTTGACTGGACCTTCAAAAGCCTTCTCCACACACCGTTTCTTCCCTATTGGGCGGCCGCAATTCCAAGGCCAAGTTGATGGTACGAGGTGATGGAGCATAGGGACATAGCACTTGGCGAGGTTGCAGCGCCACTTTTGGGGGATTACGGGAGTAACTTGGCGGAGTGGCGCAATCGCATGAAAGGCGATGAGGTCATGATCGGAATTCGTTCCACCCCTACGGGGCGGGTCGCATCGCTCGGAACGTTTTCCCAGGATTGCGCCACACTACCCCAGCGACGAAGACCTGTCGCGGGGGGCCGCGGCACGCTCCATCCTGGACTATTCTCTTCCCCTCCCTCCGGGAGGAGCGGGAGTCCGGGGTAGGGATGCTGGTTGTGGCGTTGATTCTCAAGTGTTCAAGGCGCGGGGGAGCCTGGCGGTGAATGATGGCGCCTATAAGGATGATACTTAGTAGTAAGATACTAAACAGGGTGATATGATTTGTTGATATGGGAAGCCCATTTCAATTTGGACGAGAGCTTGGCATGGGGGCACTCGTGGACCGCGCCGAAGAAGTGGCGACCGTGGAGCAAACGATTCGCGAGGGCGGCAAGTTGTTTCTGATTGGGCCCCGGCGGTTTGGGAAGACATCGATTCTGAAGACGGCGGCGGACCGGCTGGAGTCGGATTCGGCGATTGTGTTGCGGCTGGATGCGGAGAGCTATCCGACGCTGGATTTGCTGGTGACGGGGATTGTGACCGGTGCGGCCAGGCACTTGAAGGGCGGGGTGAAGCGGGCCGGTGAGCAGGTTCGGCGCTTCTTTCAGAGCCTGCGGCCGGAACTGGATTACAGCGTGTCGGATGGAACCTGGAGCGGAAAGCTTGGGATTGACGCGACCGCGCAGGACCACACGGTGCTGTTGACGGAGGCTCTGAACGGGCTGGAGAAACTGGCGCAGGCGCAGCCGCAGGGTCGGCCGGTGGGATTGATTCTCGATGAGTTTCAGCGCGTGATTGAACTGGGGGGGCGGGTTGCTGAGGGGCAGATTCGTGCCGCGATCCAGACACATTCGCGGGTGGGCTATGTATTTGCCGGGTCGAAGACGCGGATGCTGAACGATATGGTCACGGACGCTGCGCGGCCTTTCTACCGGCTGGGCAGCAAGGTGTTTCTTGGGCCGATTCCGCGGGAAGATTTCAGCCGGTTTCTGGAGGAGAAGTTCGTTGAGAGCGGGTTTTCAGTTGAGGGGGGCGCGATTGTGCGACTGCTGGATCTGGCTGAGGATGTGCCTTACAACGTGCAGATGCTGGCGCATGGCTGCTGGTCTCGGCTGAGGGACGGCGCGACGGCGAAAACCCGTTGCCTGAACGCGCCGTTTGTCGAAGAGACGCTGAGCACATTGGTTCGCCAGCAGGACCCGTTCTTTACGCAGTTGTGGACGATGCTGACACCGATTCAGCAGAGGACGCTGCTGGCGGTGGTGGAGCAGCGCGGGGTGAATTTGCAGTCCACGAAGACGTCGCAGGCAGTGGGACGAGGGCCGGGAACGATTCGCAAGTCGATTCACTCGATGATGGAAAACGGCATTCTTCGCGAAGATCGGATGTTGAATTCGACGCGCCTGCGGTTTGAAGATCCGTTTTTTGCACGGTGGATTGTGCTGACGGTGATGGCGGCGAATGGGATGCGGATGTCGCGGTAAAGACAGTGAACAGGAGAGGGAAGTCAGGCGGGTTTGGGTGGGGGTGGTGTTACGGGATGCGGATGTCGCGGTGCGGGCAGTGAGCAGGAGAGTGCCTGGGTTGAGGGCTTGCTTTCCCATGTCCCCAACAGCGAGGGACATGGGGCACCCGGCCCACTCCGAGACAGACCCGTTCTTCAAATGCCAATCGTGGCCGGCAGGATGTTTTCTACGTCGACCCATTGGGTGGGGTAGTTGCCGGTGTAGCAGGCGGTGCAGTAGCCGGTGTGCTCCGGGCCTTCGCAACTCTTGACCAGGCCTTCGAGGGATAAATAGGCCAGCGAATCGGCTTCAATGAAACGGCGGATCTCTTCTATGGACTTGTTGGCGGCGATGAGGTCGCGCTTGCTGGGGGTGTCTACGCCGTAGAAGCAGGGCGATATTGTTGGCGGGCAACTGATGCGGAGGTGGACTTCCCTTGCGCCTGCGCCTCGGACCATGCGGACAATTTTGCGGCTCGTCGTCCCGCGGATGATGGAGTCGTCGATGAGGATGACGCGCTTGCCTTCAAGCAGGTTGCGGACGGGGTTGAGCTTGAGGCGGACACCGAAGTCGCGGACGCGCTGCTCGGGCTCAATAAACGTCCGGCCCACGTAGTGGTTGCGGATGAGGCCGAGGCGGAAACGGATGCCGCTCTCTTCCGCGTAGCCCAGCGCCGCCGTAACTCCGGAGTCGGGGACGGGGACGACGAGGTCGGCGGGGACGCCTGATTCGCGGGCGAGCTGGCGGCCCATCTGGTCGCGGCTTTCCTGGACCCAGCGGCCAAAGATACGGCTGTCAGGGCGGGCGAAGTAGACGTGCTCGAAGATGCAACTGGATTGGGGGACGCCGGTGGCGTATTGGCGGCTGGTGACACCGTCTTCAGTGACCATAACGAGTTCGCCGGGGAGTACATCGCGGATGTATTCGGCGCGGAGGAGATCGAAGGCGCAGGTTTCGCTTGCAAAGACGATGGTGTCGGGGCCTGACGGGTTCTTCATACGGCCCATGGAGAGGGGACGGAAACCGCGCGGATCGCGGGCGGCGAAGATGCGGTCGCGGGTCATCATGACGATGGAGAAGGCACCATCGACCTGGGAGAGCGAGTCGGCGATGGCATCGACCAGGGTTCCGGCGCGGGAGTGGGCGATGAGCTGGACAATGATCTCGGAATCGGAGGTGGTCTGGAAGTAAGCGCCGTCGCGTTCGAGGCGAGCGCGGATGTTGCCGAGGTTGACCAGGTTGCCGTTGTGGGCGATGGCGATGAGGCCCTTGACCGAATCGACGCGGATGGGCTGGGCGTTGAGAAGGGCGGAGTCGCCGGTGGTGGAGTAGCGGGTGTGGCCGATGGCCATGTTGCCGGGGAGCTTGGCGAGGACGTCGTCGGTGAAGATTTCAGAGACGAGGCCCATGCCCTTGATGTTGGCGAGATGCTGGCCGTCGGCGGTGGCGATGCCGGCGGATTCCTGGCCGCGATGCTGGAGGGCGTAGAGGCCAAGATAGGCCTGGCGGGCAGCGTCGGGGTGGCCGTGGATGGCGACTACGCCGCATTCCTCGCGAAGCTTTGGGTCGGATGAATCCCCGGTCTCAACATCGAGACCGGGGGCATCCGGAAGGTTATTGCAGATGGTAGATGTAGCGTCGATTTCGCCTTCGACTCCCTGGTAGAGGAGTTGTGTCATGCGGTGACCTCGCCATGGAGAGTGGATTCCAGGGCGGAGGCCCAAGGCTTGCGAAGAGAGGCGAGCGTGGCGGAGATCATGGGCTGACGGTAGACATTGATTTCAAGGCTTTCGCCGCCGGTAGTGCCGATGCGGGCGACGAAATATCCGTACTCTTCGGCCAGCTCTTCAATCGCTTCGATCTGGTTGGGCTCAGTGGTGACGAGCATGGTGGAAGCCGGCTCGGCAAAGAGCCCGAAGAGGGGATGGACCATGAGGGATTGCTCCTGCTCGACGGTCGCTCCGATACCCTTGGGGAAACCGGACTGAGCAAGGGCAACGGCGATACCGCCGTCGGAGACGTCGCAGGCGGAGCGGAGGAGTTCTCGATCGGCGAGGACGGCGAGAAGGGTATGGAGATCGGCTTCAGCGTCGAGGTCGAGGGGAGGGGGTTGGCCCCAGGTGCTGCCGAGAACCACGTGGGCGTACTCCGAAGAGCCGAAGACAACCAGCTCGGCTGTTGCGGAAGCCTCTGTTTCGGCTTCGTCTTCGGGGTGAATGACAGCCTGGTCAGCGAGCGCGGGAGCCAGCGGGTCTGCACTGCTCTCGACCCGCTCGGGATGGAACGGCACGTGGAGACTGGGGTCAGGCTCTTCACCGGCGGGAATGGGCCAGAGAAGGACGATGGCGTCGCCGTTGCGCTGGAAGTGAGATGGGACGGCCTTGGTGACGTCGTCGAGGATGCCGACGATGCCAAGGACCGGGGTGGGGTAGATGCCTTCGCCGCGGGTCTCGTTATAAAGAGAGACGTTGCCGCCAGTGATGGGGGTGGAGAGGGCGGTGCAGGCCTCGGCTATGCCGTCGATGGCGGCGGAGAGCTGGGCCATGATTTCAGGCTTCTCGGGGTTGCCAAAGTTGAGGCAGTTGGTGGCGGCGACGGGGGTTGCGCCGGTGGAGGCGACCTTGCGGCATGCTTCGGCCACGGCATGCATGGCGCCGAGTTTGGGATCGAGATAGGCCCAGCGGCCATTGCCGTCGAGAGCCATTGCGAGGCCGCGCTCGTGACCGGGGGAGCCGGTTCCCTTGAGGCGCATGACGCCGCCTTCGCCGCCGGGGCCGATGACGGTGTTGGTCTGGACCATGGTGTCGTACTGCTCGTGGACCCAGCGCTTGGAGCAGACGTTGGCGCTGGAGAGGAGCTTGATGAGGTCGGCGGTGAAATCGCGGTCTTCGGCAAGCAGCGCCTGAACTTCATCGGAAGGCACGGCCGGAAGCGGGGTGTTCCATGTGCCGACGGGGCGATGGTAGAGAGGGGCGTCATCGGTGAGGGACTGGTTGGGAATGTCGGCGACGAGAACGCCGTGATGGCGGATGCGGAGGCGCGGCTGGGGTTCGACGGTGCCAACGATGACGCCGTCGAGACCCCACTTTTTAAAGACGCTGAGGACTTCGTTCTCGCGGCCTTTTTCGGCCACCAGCAACATGCGCTCCTGACTTTCGGAGAGCATGATTTCGTAGGAGGACATGCCGGTTTCGCGCTGGGGAACGAGGTCGAGCTCGACATCGAGGCCGACGCCGCCGCGAGCGCCCATTTCGCAGGTTGAACAGGTGAGTCCGGCAGCACCCATGTCCTGAATGCCTACGATGGCGCCAGTCTTCATGGCTTCAAGGCAGGCTTCCATCAGGAGCTTTTCCATGAAGGGGTCGCCGACCTGGACGTTGGGGCGTTTTGCCTCGGTGCCCTCGTGGAACTCCTCGGAGGCCATGGTTGCGCCGTGGATGCCGTCACGGCCGGTTTTGGCGCCCACATAAATGACGGGATTGCCCGAGCCGCTGGCCTTGCCGTAAAAGATCTCGTCGATGCGGACCATGCCGAGGGCGAAGGCGTTGACCAGCGGATTGCCGCTGTAACAGGCTTCGAACTTGGTTTCGCCGCCGAGATTGGGGACGCCGAAACAATTGCCGTAACCGGCGATGCCACTGACTACACCCTCGACCACAGCGTGATTTCTGGCGATGAGGGCGCGCTCCTCAGGGCTTTGGGCGGGGTCCTCGGCGATCTCACCGAAGCGGAGCGAATCCATAACGGCGAGGGGTCGAGCGCCCATAGTGAAGATGTCACGCAGGATGCCGCCTACACCCGTGGCTGCACCCTGGAATGGCTCGATGTAGCTGGGGTGGTTGTGGGACTCGATCTTGAAGGCACAGGCCCAACCATCGCCGACGTCGATGATTCCGGCGTTCTCACCGGGGCCCTGAACGACGAGGTCGCTCTTGGTGGGCAGTCGCTTGAGATGGACGCGGCTGGACTTGTAAGAGCAGTGCTCGCTCCACATGACGCTGTAAATACCGAGTTCGGTGAGTGAGGGGACGCGGCCAAGGGCGGCAAGTATACGGTCGTACTCATCCGCGGTGATGCTGTGTTGAGCCAGCAACTGCGGGGTGACCGCAACCGGCGAAGGAACATCTGCAGCGGAAGAGGTGGTCATCACGGTTGCCTTCATTGTCGCATGGACCACCTATAAAGGGGCAGATTCCTTTAGCTTGGCAGGGGGCGGCAGGGTGGGGGCGGGAAGGTGGACGCGGGGCAAACGCACGAACGCTGTGGCGGATGCGGCGAAAGCTGTGCGATACTTTTGGAGCAGGCACTGAACCCAGGCCGGGATGGTGGAACTGGCAGACGCAGCGGACTCAAAATCGGCTTATCGAAAATATAATCCACTATAAACGATTGAATATAAACGGCTTGCTTTGATACCGTGCACGGCGCAGGACTTGCGCAACTCTTGCACACTTTTGTGCTTCTATAGAGAAGCAGGAGGTGCGGCAGCATGGCAGAGCATCACACCATCCTCGGTGGCAAAGTTCACGTCTACAAGCGTCCGAACAGTTCGAGTTGGCAATGCGCGACCTATCTGGCCGGAAGGAATCGGCGCACAACGACCAAAGAAGACAGCCTGTCGAAAGCGAAGGAATTCGCGGAAGACTGGTATTTGCAGTTGCGTGGCAAGCTCCGCGACGGTGAGTTGAAGACCGGCAAACTGTTCCGCGACGCTGCAAAGTTGTACCTGCGCGAGTTTGACATCATGACGCAGGGACAGCGCAGCGCGAAATACGCATCCGGACAGCATGCGCGTGCCAATTGCTATCTGGTCCCGTTCTTCGGCAGCATGGTGCTACCCGAGATCACTGCGGGCAAGGTCAACGAATATCGCGTCCATCGACTTGAAGAGTGCAAGGCCTTGCGCGGCAAGCCTCCAGCGCGTAGCACCATGCACCAGGAAATCGTGACGTTGCGCCAGATTTTCAAAACGGCTCTGCGGCACGGGTGGATCGATCATCTCCCGGATTTGTCAGCGCCATACCGCGCGTCGGCCAAGATTTCCCATCGCGCATGGTTCTCACCGGAAGAGTACAGGCAGCTTTATGAGGCAACGCGGAAGCGCGCGCAGGACCCGAAGCAGCCCCGTTTTCGTTGGGAAGCGGAGCAACTTCACGATTATGTTCTGTTCTCCGCCAACACCGGACTCCGCCCCGACGAGGCGAGGCGTCTTCAGTTCCGCGATGTGACGGTGATCGAAGACGAAGGCAGCGGTCAAACCATCCTTGAGATCGAAGTACGTGGAAAGCGGGGTGTCGGCTATTGCAAGAGCACAACTGGTGCCGTGCATCCGTTCGAGCGGTTGAAAGCGCGCCTGCGTCCAAACGGGGGGCCGGGAAGGGCAGGCAGCCGCACCGCTTCGATGGCGAACGGCGAGTGGCACGTGCCCGGACCCACCGATCTTCTGTTCCCAAAATGGCCGCGCGAGTTGTTCAACGCAATCCTTGAAGAAGAAAAGCTACGCACCGACCGTGACGGAAGGCCGCGAACGGCGTATAGCCTGCGCCACACCTACATTTGCCTGCGCCTGCTCGAAGGTGCCGACATCTATCAGATTGCCAAGAACTGCCGGACAAGCGTGGAGATGATCGAGAAATACTATGCGGCGCATTTGAAGACGCAGCTCGATGCTTCCGCTATCAACATCATGAGGCCACGGTCGAAGAAAAAGACAGTTCCCAGAAAAGGGCCCGGACGAGTCGAGGCCGTGCGTTTGACTGAGGAAGCGTAGACCAGCACTGCTTGCTTTCTGATGACCGCAAACGCACTGCTATCCAGCGGGCCAGGATGGAACCATCCTGGCGTGTTTGGGGCCGGAACCGGCCCCACTCCGGCCCGGAACCGGGCCAAGCACTGCCAAGCCTTTGCTGCGAAAATGGATAATGCAGATACGGCAGCTTGCCTTTAACCTGGGAGGAATTTCGCCGCCGGATCGCAGGTCGAGTGAGACGCCGGAAAAGGGTGCAGCCCATGTCAGCTGATCGAAATGAGGAAGAGTACCATCTTACGCCCAGTGGTTGGGTCAGGGGATCGTTAACGGTTTACGATGCTGTGATACGCAGAGTAGCAAGGCCAACGGGCGCGGCACTCACGGCGATCAAAGAAGGATACACTTCGAGCGGGATTGATCCGGAAGAGATCACTTGGCGCGAGGCGTGGCGGTCTGGAGCTGTTCAAACCACAAGGATTGATTCTCTGCTCAAGAAATACGGAAATCCGCTACGCAACTCAAGCATGAACCCTAACAGCCTTCATTTTGCTCCTTCGCGTTTTTGACCAATGTAGTTCTATGTGAAAGGGACCGAATGGCGGCCATAGAGCATGGAGATCGCTCATGCCCATCATGTTCAATTCGCTCCTGGAGCAATTCGGATATGCCCCGGCGAATGTAATCCTGCTTCGTCATCAGGACAAGCGCGCAGCGCGTGGACGATCGCCATATGAACTCTGGCGCGACAATCCGGTAGGGTTTGATCTCTATCAATCCCTCCAAAGCTTCAAAAACAGGTCCAAATTGTCCAGAGCGCCGAATTGGGCGTCATTTGTGGCCACGCTAGACGGTGCCACAATGTTCGTCGGATTATACGCGGTCAAGTACCGTGGGCTGCTTACGAAAGATATTCCACAACCCCATACCGACAGGATCGATTCTGCCCGTAGCTGTGATGCCTATGACCTGAAAACTGATGAGCGGCTGGCTGACTTAGCCGGGAGGGTTTTCGTCAAGTGGGGAGATGGACCAAGGGCGTGGGTGCAGCGAGCAGAGAAACAAGATAAGGCGATCATAGAGCTACGGCCTAAATTCCAAGACGACGACTTTCCAGGATTTCTGAGCTTTAGGGAGCCATTATCAAAGGTGGAAAGGCTACCAGCGGCTTGGATCGTTGCCCTCAAACTGGCGACGGGTGTCTATCTTCTGACCTGTCCAAGAACGAAAGAGCAGTACGTTGGATCGGCTTGCGGAAACGAGGGTTTTTGGCATCGCTGGATGGATTACGTCGTGTCCGGTCATGGAGGTAATGTCGCTCTGAAAAGCCGCGAACCCAGTGACTACCAAGTCAGCATTCTTGAAGTTGCCGGGAGCGCTGCGACTCCCGACGATATTCGAACGATGGAGTCTCGATGGAAAGAAAAGCTGCAAAGCCGAGAAATGGGGTTAAACAAGAACTGATGCCGCTGCGATACGCGGTAGTGAAGGGATAGTCACCGTGAAGGTTTCCGACTATTTCGCTGAACTTCACGTTGCAGGACGCCTTGCGGACGCGGGGTGGGATATTTACTTCCCACACCGTGACAAAGGATTTGATTTTGTGATTTCCAAGCGCGTGAAAAACGGCTCACTGATCCTGCGGCCCGTGCAGGTCAAGGGGAAATACCCGACTAACGAGAAAACCAATAAGGCCGTGTATGGATATGTCGGGAAGCTCACACAGAGGCACCCGGAGATGGTGCTGGCGATCCCTTACTTTTCCGCATTATCGCCCAATACGCCGGTCCATATAGCTTTCATGCCGTTGGCGACCATCAGGCCACATTCGCGGGGGTTCCGCTGCCAACCTGCGACCTACTTTGACGGAATGCCAAAACCACGACGCGAATGTCAGAAATTCTTCGACGAGGCAGGAATTGCGCGGCTGGAATCCCTGACATGGAACAATGAGTCTGTCTCTTCTTAATTTTTGAATTCAACCGCGTTGCCGACGGCGTTTCGGCTCACGATGAAAACTCACTAGCCAAGGGAGGCCAACACGTCATCCGGCGAAACAACAGTAATGCGCTGAATCGGCGAAAGACGATCAAAGGTTTATCAGCGGCAGATTCGCGGCGGGATATTCGCTTTCCCCATGTTGCGGTTGTCTCCGTGAGCCGGAGCACATTGGGCTATGCGGCAATGTCATCCGTCGTTGCAAGGCTACAGCCCCCCAAATCCGAAATGCGCTTCGAGTGATACCAATTTCCCACCATTGAGAATCGTTGATCTTGGGGTTCTACCATGCAGTTGCTCCGATGCCCAAACTGCGGCAAACTGAGCGGATTCAAGAGGGCTCTTGGCTTCGGCACTCTGTTCATGGTGGTTCTCACTTGTGGATTGTGGCTTTTCGTCGTCCCTTTCTGACTCAGAATCGGAATGGAACCGAGCGTTCTGCGAGACAAGCATTTTGGTCGCCGCTGGCGCAAACCTTTTTGAAATATTGACGGGCTTCCTTAAAGTTCCGAGTCACGCCCCTCCCCCCTTCAAAAAGAAGACCAAGAGTCATGCACGCATTCATCGCTCCACCGTCGCAGGCAATGTTGTAATACTTGACTGCCTGCTGGTAATCGGGAGCGATGGTTGGGGCTATCGCAGAGGGGCCTGAAAACAAGTCTCCTAGCTTCTTGCACGCGCTCATTTCTCCGCCTTCACAGGCTTCCCTATTGTGCAAGATCGCTTGCTGATAATTCTGAGATTGTGATTGGGACAGCGCGTTGACCACTTCCATCGTGATATTAACCGGCACTGGAGTATCGTCTTTCACGGCCGGGAACCAAAGTGATTTTCGGAGCAGTTCAGTTTCTTCGGCGTCAGCCTTGTCGCCCCAGCTACCCTGCTTGATCTTAACGTCGCGGACATCGCCGTAACCGGTGACCAAAACTGAAAACGTGAGTGGTCCTTTTCCATATCCAGTTGATGTATCGAGGAGGCCAACTTGCCTCGGCGGCGACACCACGCTCGCAGGTGACCAGTCAGGAGCCAATGCAGGGTTGGCTGCGGATTGCGACACCGTCATGGGTAGTGGAACCGGCGTTTTACCGAAGTCGCACCCCTGATAGATGTCTTGAATCATTCCGTTGCTGTACTTCACCTTCGACAGTTCCAGAGCAAGTGGAGGCCCTTTGGGATTTTCGCCAAGATCGAACACGGACTGGGGATAGAATGTCATGGATTGTCCAGGTTCCAGCGATATCGGGACGTTCCACTGCCCGCCGTAAGGATAGTTATTCAGAGCCAACGTGGCCGTTTGTATCTTGGAACTACTTACGTTTTGGATGCGAATGTCAACGGCCATCTTATAGTCCCGCCGCCATCCGTTCTCACTCTCGGACGCGGTGCGGTACATCAGAACGTGGGGAATCGCTGTCGCCTTCAAGGGGCAATGTTCTTCCCCACGCAACGGCGGTATAAAGAATACGAGCATGAAGGCGAGGCAGAATCGCGACACATGATAGTGGGCCGTGCACATGGCAGAACTCCGAATGATAGGGCAGAAAGTACAGGCCCTCTTCATGACATTTTCCCGATGCCTGCAATTATAAGTCGAGGCTCTTGACCGCAGGGCTACGCGCGCAGCGCGGCCCTGGCTTCCGGCCAAGCACCAGCTACGTTGCTACTATCTGGGGAACGTCACTTTTGAAAGCCGATAGAGAGGAGGACCGATGAAGTTCTCTGAGGTCGTTAACCGTTTGACGGGCATCTCAACGCCATTTGGCAGAGCATCTTGGCAGCCTACCGAGATGGAGATCGCAGCGGCCCGTCGGTTGATCGCCTCCCTTGAAGACCGCCGGGGGCACATGCCCAGACCCACCGATCTTCTGTTTCCGAAATGGCCAAGCGATCTCAATGCTTCCGCTATCGATATCAGGCCACGGTCGAGGAAACAGACGGTTCTCAAGAATGGCCCCGGGCGAGTGGAGGCCATTCGTTTGGCTTAGGAAGCGTAGACCAGCTTTGCTTGCTCTGATGACCGTAAACACCGGTTTCCAGTGAGCCAGGAGGAACCATCCTGGCATGGTCTTGGGGCCGGAACCGGCCCCACTCCGGCCCGGCACCGGGCCAGGCACCGCCAATCGCTTGCACACGAAAGTAGGCTGCGCTTCGATGAACTCGCATAGGAAGGCGCGGCATTGACCAAACCCGCCTCGTCTCTATCCGGCTCTCAGGTACTCCGAGGGCGTGACAATGCGCGTTCCCTTGTACGCGCTGAGAGTCAATAAATCCTTGTCCCCTGAAACCAGCAAATCCGCTTTCGCAAGGGCAGCGCACTCCAGAAACATATCGTCGCCCGGATCACGGCATACCTTTACCGTGCCTCGAATCTTTACACGGACGCCACGCGCCAGAATCGCTTGCAGTGCCGACGCTGCCCGGTGCTGCTCCCAGGAGAACTTTTCCGTGAGGACGCGCACGATCTCTGCGTCAATCTCATCGCAGGTAGCAATCACGTCTTCGCTCATCGCTTGTTCGAGCGCCAGAGTCGGCGGGCCGCGACGTTTAGCAAACTGAAGCGCGGAAATCCAGACGTTTGTGTCAATGACGACGATCACCCGTTAGACCGTACCTTGCGACGGCGCGGCTTTTCAGCGCGCACCTGTTTGATGAGCCGGGGCACATCAGCCTCGGTGTAACCCTTCGGGTTGCGGCCCGCCGCATACTCCCCCAGTTCATCCAGTGTCCTTCGCGCCTGCTGTGCAGAGTACGTGCGGAAGGCTTCGCGGAATAGCTCGCTCATGGTGCGGCTGTCCCTCTGAGCCAGCGCCTCGGCCATTTGCGCGAGTTCGGGCGGCAGGCTGATTGTGTAGACCCTCGATTTCCTTGCGGTAGCAGTAGCCATATCAGAATATTACATCGTAATGGATTCCATTACAACCAATGGGGGGCTCCTGCGCACTTTTCTCCAGCCGAGATCCCCGTGAGAGGGCTGCGCCTTAAAAAGCCGGCCCGTACGTGCGCACGAGCGTACAGCAATAAGGAAGTGGACCGAATTTCTTTCTTCGTTAAGTGCCCCCGCTTCAGGCAACGGTCTGGCAGAGGCGGGAAGAACCCGTCAAGGCTCTCCGCTGCGCTGCGATGAACACGCACAGAACGCGTGGCCTTGACTGAACCTTCCCGCCTCCGCCCGTTGCAAAGAGCCATGAAGCGGAGGCACTCAACGAAAAAAATTTGGTTTGGGTGCTCTTGCTTCTGGACGCCAATCGGCCCCACAGGGCTTCGCAGGAGCATCGTCATGGAATTCGGCAACCACACTACCAGTATCGCAGCGACCACCGCCAGCAATGGCACAGCTAGCAGCCAAGCTGCGCCGCACAGGAAGAATGCGGCGCAGCGAAACCGTAGCGACTCACCCTATCAAGGGCGGACAGCACAGAAGGACAATCCAACTCAACAGATCATCAAGCAGGCCGTGGATTTTCTCATCCAGCAGGTAGAAGCGGGCAAGAGCGAAACACTTGCCGCGTATCTGACCGCGATGGCGCGGTTCCACAATTACAGCTTTGGCAACATTGTTGCCATTGCGCGGCAGCGGCCCACGGCTACGCGCGTTGCGGGATTCGGCACATGGAAAGAGATGGGCCGTTTCGTGAAGCGCGGCGAGAAGGGCATCCAGATTCTTGCGCCCATGATCGGATTCCGGCGCAGGGGAGATGCGGCAGAGCAGGAGCCGGAAACGAAGCGTCAGCGTGTGCTGATCGGCTTCCGCGCCGTGTATGTGTTCGACGTGGCGCAAACGGAGGGCGAGGACCTGCCTGAATTCGAGCACACCATCTCCGGCGAAGTGGGCGGGCAACGCGACCGGCTGATTGATTTTCTAGCTCAGCAGAACATCACGCTTGAATTCAGCGAGCGGATCGCGCCCGCTTTAGGTGTTAGCTACGGCGGCAAAATTGCCCTGCTCCCC
>Ga0114951_10000601_pt1 | contig 48550 bp, 47 predicted proteins | sample AM7aDNAmetaG_FD_88677 | JGI IMG/M metagenome (GOLD analysis project Ga0114951, IMG submission 88677) | Freshwater microbial communities from Finland to study Microbial Dark Matter (Phase II) - AM7a DNA metaG | ecosystem: Environmental > Aquatic > Freshwater > Lake | place: Finland: Lake Alinen...
CAGCGTTTCGGTGATGTCCATCATGTCCTGCATGTCGCCGTAAGCCTGGTAAAGCTCAAGCATGGTGAATTCGGGATTATGCCGGGTCGACACCCCCTCATTACGAAAATTGCGGTTGATCTCGTAGACGCGCTCGAGGCCGCCGACGAGAAGTCGCTTGAGGTAAAGCTCGGGCGCGATGCGCAGGAACACATCCATGTCGTAGGCATTATGCTTCGACTGAAAAGGCCGTCCGCGCGCACCGCCGGCCTGCGTCTGCAGCATGGGAGTTTCCACCTCGATGAAGCCGCGGGTATCCAGGAAATTGCGGATCCGCGACACAATGCGGCTGCGACGGATGAACACATCCCGGACCGCATCATTGGCGATCAAATCCACATAACGCTGGCGGTAACGGATATCGATATCCTTCAGGCCGTGCCACTTTTCGGGCAGGGTCGCCAGTGATTTGGAAAGGACGGTGAGCTTTTCGACACGCAGGCTCTGCTGCCCCATTTTCGTCGTAAAAAGCTTCCCTTGCGCGCCAATGATATCCCCAATGTCAAGCAGCCTGAAGACCGGCCACTGATCGCCGAGCACCGCCTCCTTGAAAAACAGCTGTATCCGGCCCGTGCGGTCCATCAGATCGCCAAAGAAGACCTTGCCGTGATCGCGCAGCGCCATGAGGCGCCCCGCCACCAGCGCGGGCTTGTCTTCCGTGAAAGCGCCCAGCACCTCGGCCACAGGCTCGACCCCCTCAAAACGGCACCCGTAAGGATCGGCCCCTTTGGCCTTGAGCGCATCGCGCTTGTCCATGCGTATCTTCTTGATCTCGTCAACTTCCACAGGGCGCACCTCTTTTATTAACCCAGATTTTACAGTAGTACCATTTTATCGACGAGTCCATACGCACAAAATGGTGCGGATGCAAAATCGTCGGCTTCCATATCTTTTGTCGTCCAGAAAAGCCGGGGTTATCCCGCGTTCATCTGTTCTTATGGCAAACTGCGGGATTAATTAATAATACTTTGAATATTAAGAGTTCATTATAAGGAAAATAATGGGGGGTGTCAAAGCGGTTTTTGACGCGTTTCAAGGAAAGATCAGGCGCCAACGATGGTGATGCCCCAGCGGTCGGCCAGGCGGATGGTTTTTTCGCGGTCAAGGATGAGGGTCTTGCCAGCCTCGATCGCCAGGCAGACAGCCCCGGCGTTCTTCATGGTGCGGATGGTGCGCGGGCCTATGACAGGGACATCAAAACGGGGGTCCTGGCGCGGCTTGGATGTTTTGACAACCACAGCGCCCCCACGCGCGATCTTGCCCCCGCGCAGGATCGCACGGTCCGTCCCTTCCATCGCCTCAATGGCCACGATGGCCCGGCCCTGGATGACCACTGTCTGGCCGATATCAAGCCCCCCCATCTGTTTGGCGATGACCATGCCAAAATCAATGTCCGCCAGTTCCGGCACTGTCGGGGCGCGGTGCGTCAGGGTCCCGCGGGGAGCCAGAAAATCCTTCAGGAGCAGGGTGGAATCCATCAAGGCCATGCCTTCCGCCTCGAGGCGCTCGGCCACGGCCGTAAATATGGTGTCGCAGCGCCGGTCGGAAAGGGCCGCAAAAAGCTTGCGGAATTCCTCGTCCACAGGAATATCCTTCCTGAAAAGATGGCCCGGATCAACCTGCCCGGCCATCAGGACATGACGGATATCCCGCGCGCGGAAATATTGAAAAAGCTTTTTCAGCTCGCCGGGAGAGAACCAGCGGACCTCATCGGCAAAGAAAGGGATGAACCAGGATGTATCGCCCTTGACCGCCGCCACTACAACACGGATGCCCTGCCGGCGGGCGGCGCGCGCGAACATCAGCGGAAAACCGCCGTTGCCCGCGATAAGCCCAATGGCCTTCATTCTTCCGAGGAGGGTTCTTTGGCCGAACCGCACAAGCCGCGCTGGGACGATCTGGCGAAATCAAGCAGATGCCCGACCTCAACGGTCTTCTGCACCTCTTTTTCAATCTGCTCGACGGCGCTCGGCCTGGAAAGGCCTGAATGGAAAAGAATGCGGAAAGCTTCCTTAAGATGTTTCATATGCGACGATGTCATGCCCGCACGCCTTAACCCCACGGCATTGAGGTTATACACCTGCGCCGGCCCGCCCACGCATAATGAATACGGCGGAACATCCTGGATCACCCGCGAACAGCCGCCGATCATGGCCATGGTGCCCACGCGGCAGAACTGATGGATAGCGGTCAGGCCGCCGACAATGGCACGATCCTCGACGACGACATGCCCGGCCAGCGTCCCGGAATTGGCAAATACGCAGTCATGGCCCACACGACAGTCATGGGCCACATGCGCGTACGCCATAAAAAGATTGTTGTCGCCAATGAAGGTCAGCCCGCCCCCCTCGATGGTGCCGCGATTGACGGTCACGAATTCGCGAAAAATATTGTTCGCGCCGATCTCCAGGCACGTCTTGTCGCTGCGCTTGTGTTTCTTGTCCTGGGGATCGCCGCCAATGGCGGCATGCGGAAAAATCCGGGTCCCCTGGCCCACGGTCGTCCAGCCGCCCAGCGCGGCATGGGCACCGACCTCGACATGATCGCCGAGCACCACCGCCCCGTCGATCACCGCGTAAGGGCCGACCCTCACATCATCACCCATCCGGACATCCGGCCCGATCACCGCTGTAGGATGTATCTGGTTTGCCATTTATTCTCCAAACGCGAAGCCCATTTCGGCCTCGCACACGAGCTGTCCGTCCACCTTGCAGACCCCCTTAGCATGGGCGATGCGCGAACGCGACTTTGTAATTTCGACTTCCATCACAAGCTGGTCTCCGGGAGAAACGATCTTGCGGAATCGGACCCCGTCCACCGACATATAAAACCCGATCTTGCCCAAAAGTTCCGGCGTCGAAAGCAGGGTGACCGCCGCCACCTGGGCCATGGCCTCGAGCATCAGGACCCCGGGCATGACCGGTTTCACCGGGAAATGACCCTGGAAAAAAGCCTCGTTCATGGTCACATTCTTGATGGCCACGGCGCGCTTCCCGGATTCCATCTCCAGGATACGATCCACCAGAAGGAACGGATAACGGTGCGGGATCACCTTCATGATCCCCTGCACATCCAGCGATGCGCCCGGCTTGTATTCTACCTTAAAAAGTTCGCGCCGGGCTTCATACTTCTTTTTTTGTTCCGCGATCTTCTTGAGCAGTTCGCGGTTGAGGTTATGCCCGCTCTTGAACGCAAACACATGCCCCTTGAGGTGCAGCCCCAGCAAAAAAAGGTCGCCAATGCAGTCCAGCGCTTTATGACGCGCGGCTTCGTCGGCAAAACGCAGGCTGTTGCCCACAACACCCTCCGGCCCGAAGACCAGCGTATTAACCGTGTTCGCCCCCTGCCCCAGCCCCCTGGCCAGAAGGGCATCCGCCTCGTCCTTCAGACAAAACGTCCGGCAAGGCGCGATCTCCGTCTCGTAGGTTGCGGGCGTGACCGTCACCGTCAACGACTGCTTGAGTAACGGATGCGGATATTCCAGCGCATAGGAAACGCGAAAATCGCTGGCGGGCACGATCATGACCGAGGCGCCGTCTTTGGACACGCACAAGGGCTCCTTGATCTCCCAAAATATTTTTTCAGCGTCCAGGTCAACGATCCCGGCAGCCTTCAACGCCCGGACATATTCCAGGGCACTCCCGTCAAGGCCGGGGACTTCATCCCCGTCCATCTCCAGGGTGATGTTGTCAATGCCCAGGCCGGCGAGCGCGCTCACAAGATGCTCAACGGTATAGATCACCGCGGCGTCATTTTTCAACGCGGAATAGCGCCCGGCGTCGGCCCCGGTGATCAACGCCAGGTCTCCCAGTTTCATGCAGGGATGCCCCGCGATATCCGTACGCAAAAAACGAACGCCATCACCGGCGCACGCGGGCTTGAAAGTCATGCGTACATCGTGGCCCGTGTGAAGCCCTTTGCCGGCCAGCGTGAATTCTTTGGCTATAGTCTTTTGCCTGGTCATGCCTTGATCCCTGATTTTTCTTCGATAAGCTTAAGCCGTTCTTCAAGCGCGGCCAACCGGTCGACATATTGCCCCAAACGGCTGACAAGCCCCATTTCCCGCACCGCCTGCTTGTATTCCTGCGCCGGAGTCCCGAACATTTTCATGCCCGCCGGCACATCTTTGGTGATGCCCGACTGCGCCGCCACCATCGCGCCATCGCCCACCTGGACATGCCCTGCCACCCCGACCTGTCCGGCGATGATAGCATTATCCCCGATGGCGGCGCTCCCCGCGATCCCGGCCAGCGCGATGATAAAACAATTCTCGCCGATACGGACATTGTGGGCGATCTGCACGAGATTATCGATCTTCGTCCCGCGGCCGATCAGCGTTTTATCGAAACGCGCCCGGTCAATGGTGACACACGCACCGATCTCCACGTCATCCTCGATGACGACCGTGCCCATCTGGGGGATCTTCATATGGGCCCCTTCGATCGTCAGATAACCAAACCCGTCGGACCCCACCACCGTTGCGCTATGGATGATCACCCGGCTCCCGAGCGTTACATCCTCACGGATGGTCACATGCGGATAGATCAGACAATGCGCGCCGATGACGGTCTTCTGGCCGATATACGTCCCGGCACAGATGACCGTCCCGGCACCTATTTTGACATCCCGCTCCACAACCACATACGGCCCGATCCCGGCCCCTTCGCCGATAGAAGCCGAAGGATGGATCACGGCGGAAGGATGCACGCCCTGAAGCCTGGGCGTCAGGTCCTCCTTGATCATGGACACCACCCGGGAAAACGCCAGGGAGGGATTCTCCGTCTGAATAACCGTCTTGCCTGCCACCAGGACATCCGGCCCGACAATGATGGCAGATGCCTGCGTGAACGCGGCCTGGGCCAGGTACTTGGGATTCGCCAGGAAGGTCAGATCACCCGCCTTGGCCTCCTTGATCCCGCACACCCCCCTAACAAGAAGCGCGCCGTCACCGACGACGCGCCCCTGGATTTCGTTCGCGATATCCGAGAGTTTTTTTTCCATGAAACAACAGTTATTTCTTGGCCTGTTTGTAGGTCTCGTTGAGCGCCTTCAAGATGGGTTCGGTGATGTTCATGGTCTCGGCCCCGTAAATCAGCACGCGATCGTTGAACACAAAAGAATACCCTTCTTTCTTGGCATACTCGCTGACGACCTTTTCGATCTCCATCAGGATCTCACGCACCCGCTCGTCGCGTGCCTTGGTCAGGTCTGTGCGCTTCTGCTGATCAAACGCCATGAGCTCGCTCTTGAGCTTCTCGATATCCTTGTCCGTCTTGGCTTTTTCGTTCTCCTTCAGCGCGGCCGTCTTGCCCTGGAGTTCACGGATAGCCTCGATCTTCTTGTTGCGCTCTTCCTGGAACTTGGTGTTATCGGCCTCGAGGACCTTGTCATACACCTTGGTCTTCTCATACTCATCGAATACGCGGCTAAGGTTCACATAAGCCACCTTGCCTTTAAAGTCCTGGGCCTGCGCCTGGGGAACAGCGAACATCCCCGCCCCCACCAATGCCAGTATCACCGCCAATTTTTTCAACGAACCCATAACCCCTCCTTTTATACGATGTATGAACGAAAAATTTCAGTCAACCCCCGCGTTAAAAACCGCGGCTCACACTAAAGTAGAATTTGCCGCTCTTGCGGGTCGCTTCCCCCGGCTCCTTGTCAAGCGGAATGCCATAGTCGAGCTTCATGGGACCGATGGGTGTCTTGACGCGGAACCCCATCCCGTAACCGGAATAAATCTTGTCCGAAAAAATATCCCCGTATTTGGCCGCCACGCTGCCCGTGTCAAAGAAAAGGGCCAGCTTGATGACCTCCACCAGAGGGATCGTGTATTCGACCGTGCCCAGGAGGAGCGATTCGCCGCCGATAGGATCATTGGTGTTGGCATCTACCGGACCGACGCCGCGCTCGCTGTAGCCCCGGATAGACTGGGCGCCGCCTGCAAAGTAACGCTCGAAGATCGGAACTTTCTTCGAATTGCCGTAGGCATCCACGATGCCGGCGCGGCCGCTCAACTCAATGACGGAATTGTACTTCAGCGGGACATAATACGACGCATTGGTCTCCAGGCGGTAAAAGTCCTTGTCGCCGCCAAAAGGCCCGCCGGCAACATCGGAAGACACCGTGCCGATCCATCCTTTGGTCGGGGAGATCGTACTGTCGCGGTGGTCGTTGGTCAACGAACCGCCCACGGAGCTGACAGTGTTCTTGCCGACCTCGGCCTGCAGATCGCTCGAAACCCCGGTTTCCATGTTGCTGATATTGATGTTTTCCAGACGATAATACCCGGCGGTCGACAGATAATCCGAAAGCTCCTTGCCGGCGCGCAGCTTGATCCCGGTGCGCGTCTGGTCATAGGCATAGCCCGTATCGGTCGCGCGCTGGTGCTGCATGCGGTAAATATCAAACCCGCCGGAAATCGGATAATCGAACATCCACGGCTCGGTGAACGAGAGGGTCTCGTTATTCTTCGTGGACCCGACCTCGGCGCGCATGGAGATCCTCTGGCCGCCGCCGGTGAATGTGGGCCAGTTGGCAAAATCGAAGTTCTTCTGCTCCACCTCGACGAACCCCAGGAGGCTGTCAACGGTCGAATACCCGCCGCCAAAACTGAACGACCCGGTCTTGGCTTCCTTCACTTCAACCATGAGGTCCTTCTGGTCCTGGACATCCGTATCCTGGATATCAAAATTCACGTCCTCGAAATAACCGAGATTATTGAGGCGCTCCTTGCTGCGGCGCAGTTTAACACCGTCGAACTGATCCCCCGGATACATGCGCAGTTCGCGGCGGATGACGATATCGCGTGTCTGGGTATTGCCCTGCACCTGGATCTTGTTGATGTAGGCGATCCCGCCTTCCTGGATATCCATCTTGATATCCACCTGCCCGTTCTCGGGATTGAGCGACGTGGACTCGTTGATCTTGGCAAAAATATAGCCCTTGTCGAAATAAAGGGAGCGGACATTGGCCACATCGTCCGCGAGCCTGGCCTTGGAGAAGATCCGGCCCTTCTTGATGTCCTTCATCCCGGCATCAATCTCGGCGGAAGAAACGATCAGGTTCCCTGTCAGGGTCACATCCCCGACATAATACCGCTTGCCTTCCTCAACCGTCACATCCACATTCACCAGGCCGCGGTTCAACTTTTCGACCGTGTAGGCGGCCTTTGCGTCGATGTAGCCGTTCTTCTCGTAGAACGCCTGGATGCGCTCCATGTCCTCGGTAAGGACCTCTTCCTTGAAAAAACCGGCATTAAAGATCCAGGCGGAGCGCGACTTCATGGCCTTGATGACCTTGTCGTCGTTGTAAGCTGCATTGCCCAGGATGCTGATCTTGCGGACCTTCACACGATAACCTTCACGGATGACAACATGCAGGCTCACCTTGTTGGTTGCCGCATCCAGGAACTGCTCCGTATCGACTTCGACCTGGGTCAGGCCCTTCTTGATATAAAGGTCCTTGATGGTATTGATGTCGTCATTGAGCGATTTCTTGTCGAAGAATTTGCCCACCTGGGTCTTGATCTTGGACAGGATGACTTTCTTGCTGTAATAACGGATCTTCGAGAACGTGATCTCCTCGACGATCGGTTTCTCGTCCACATAAATGATAACCTTCAGGCCGTCGCCTTCCTCCTGACGGTCCACACGCACATCCGAGAAGTAACCGGTATTATAAAGTCTCTTGAGATCGTCGGAAATGACCGCCTGGCGGTATTCCTGGCCCACGCGCGTCTTGATCTTGGTCAGGATCGTGGCGATACCGATCGACTTTTGCCCCTGGATATCGATCGACTTCACGATCTTGTCCGCAGGCGCTTCACTTGCCGCCGGAACCACCGCAGGCGACGCAGGCGCTTCAGGCGCCGCCACAGCTGGCGGTGCAGAGGCCGGTGCCTCTTTAACCGCAACCGCGGGTTCAGCCGCGGTCTCCACCGCGTCCAGCGCGGCATTGACCACCGCGGGATCTTTGGTTTCCTGGGCCTGGAGAGCCCCGGCAAAGATCATCAGGAAAAACACAACCAACACGTTAAAAGGGAGAAGGGGTATTTTTTTCATAGAGTTGAATTATACTTTCCTTGTCTGCGGCTGTCAAAACGAATCTGTCTATTCTTGGTGGGTCATGTCAAGATTATCGAAGCGGACAAACTGCTTGGAAAATCTCAACTTAACAGTGTCCGTGGGCCCGTTGCGCTGCTTGGCGATAATGATGTCCGCCAGCCCGATATTTTCCGGCTTGGCATCGTAATAATCTTCGCGCACCAGCAGGACCACCACATCCGCGTCCTGTTCAATGGCTCCCGATTCCCTCAAGTCCGACAACTGGGGCCTGTGATCCTGACGGCTTTCCACCGCGCGTGAAAGCTGGCTGATGGCAATCACCGGGACGCTCAATTCGCGCGCCAGCGCCTTGAGCGACCGCGAGATCTCGGAGATCTCCTGCTGGCGGTTCTCCGCGCGGACGGAAGAACGCATGAGCTGAAGGTAATCGACCACGATCAACCCGATATTGCTGGACGCCTTCAACCGGCGCGCCTTGGCGCGCAGTTCCAGCGGCGAAATCGCCGGGGTGTCGTCGATAAAAAAAGGAATATTGGACAAGCGCGCGGCCGCGCGGGTCAACAGCGGCCAGTCCGAAGACGCCAGCATCCCCGTGCGGACCTTGGAGGCGTCCACACGCGCCTGCGAACAGAGCATGCGCATCACGACCTGTTCCTTGGACATTTCCAGGCTGAAGAACGCCACCCCCACGCCCTTGTCGATGGCCGCATGCTCGGCGATGGTCGCGGCAAAAGCGCTCTTGCCCATGGACGGGCGTGCCGCCACAATGATCAGATCCGAACGCTGCAGGCCCGAGGTGAGCTTGTCAAAGGCATAGAACCCCGTCGGGACACCGGTCACCGTTTCCTTGCGGTGATACAAGGAATCGATGACCTTGATGGTCTCCTTGACGATATCCTTGACCGCGAATGCCTGCTGTTTCTGGCGGGCATGCGCGATCTCGAAGATCAGGCGCTCCGCATCATCCACCAGGACACCGGCCTCTGCCCCGTCCTCGTAACTGCGCGCGACGATCTCGGTCGCGCTCTTGATGAGCTTGCGCTTGAGCCCCTTTTCCTTGACGATCTCCACATGATAAAGAACATTGGCCGCCGTGGGAATTGAATCGGCCAGTTCGGCCAGGTAAGCGGAACCGCCCACCGATTCGAGCACGCCGTCGCTTTTCAGGCGGTCGCCCAGCGTGATGATATCCACGTTCTTACGGTCAGCATACAAGCGGACCATCCCGTCGTAGATCTTCTGGTGCGATGCATCATAAAAAAAAGAGCTATCGAGGCTTTCGATCACAGCCCCGATAGCATCTTCATCCAAAAGCATCGCACCCAGAACGGCACGCTCCGCCGCCTGACTCTGGGGCGGGACTCTTATTTCTTCGTGACCCATAACCGGAACTTGGCCGTTACATCCGGATGCAGTTTCACGCCGATCTCAAAAATCCCCAGCTCCTCGACCGGTTTTTCGATCACAAGGTCCTTGCGCTCAACCTTGAAACCTTCCTGTTCGAGGGCCCTGAGAATATCGGATTCGGGCACAGCACCGTAAAGCTTTTCCTGGTCGTTGACTTCGACCGTAATGGTGCATGAAACCTTGGCAAACTTCGCGGCCTGGGTTTGCGCCTCTTTCCGCTGTGCCTCGTAGGCTTCAGCCAGCTTGGCCTTGACCTTCTGGGCATGCTTCAAATTCTCCTTGGTCGCGGCCATAGCCGCCTGGCGCGGGATCAGATAATTGCGCGCGTACCCGTCCTTGACCTTGACCACTTCACCAGCCTTACCCAGGCTGACCACATCCTGACAAAGAATAACATCCATCGTTTACTTCCTTTTTGCAGAACCAACCGGCAACAAACCCAAGAACCTGGACCGTTTGATCGCTTCGCAGAGCAAACGCTGATTCTTCGCGCTCACCCCTGTGAAACGACGGGACAGGATCTTCCCGCGCTCGCTCAGAAGCTTCCTGAGCGTGGCAATATCTTTGTAATCAATGACCTCCGGCAGTTCAACCAGGAACCTGGGGGTCCTGGTAACCCTGCGGGGTTTCTTGTTCTTGCTCTTTGTTTTTGTTGACTTGCTGAATGACTTTTCCAATTTATCCTCCTTTATATAATCCGCCCCTGGACCTTGGGGCTTTATTCTTCCCAGGCGATATCTTCCGGACGAACAACATCCGGCGATGCCTCACCCTCGCTGGACACGCCCGGCGCGCCCTCGCCGCTTCCGCCAGCCTCTGCGCCCCTGGCACCTCCGGGGGTCCCTCCCATAAACTGGATGCGCTCCGCGCGGACATCGATCGTGCTGCGCTTTTGTCCGTCAGGCGTCTCCCAGGAACGGGACTGCAGGATGCCCTCCACAAAGATCGGACGGCCTTTCTGCAAATACTGATTGCAAACTTCCGCCTGCTTGTCCCATGCCGTGACCGTTACAAAACAGGTGTCTTCCTTCAGCTCTCCCGTACGGTCCTTGAACTTGCGGTTGACCGCAATACGCAAATTGGCCACCGCGGTCCCGTTGGGCGTATAACGCAATTCCGGATCTTTTGTCAGATTACCGATCAACATCACCTTGTTCAGACTGGGCATTGATCATCCTCCGTCATGCATGGATACGGACGCCTCAGACAACCTTGGCCGGCTCAACCCTGATGATCAAAAAACGCAACACACGTTCGCTGATCTGCAATTCACGGCGCAACTTCGCCATCTCGGCAGGATTCCCGTCTACACTCAACAGGTAATACGTCCCCTCGATGACCTTGCCGATGGGAAACGACATTTTCTGCCGCTCAAACCATACGGCCGCATTGGCGATCTTGCCGCCAGCTTTGGCGATCATGTCCGCCACCAGCTTGGCAACGTCGCCTTTTTCCGCGTCCGACAGGCGCGCGTCCACAATATAAACCAGTTCGTACTTATTCATTGTCCTTCCTTTTGTTGTGCCGTGTCATCGCCCTGGCCATATCCCCCGCCAGCCACAGGCGACAGCAATCCGCTGCGCTCTCAAGAATCCCGTCTATATCTTTCACTTCCGCCGCACTAAAGCACCCCAGCACAAAATCCGTCTGGGCCCCCAGGTCCAACGACAACGGCAAAGGGCCGATCCCCAGTTTGAGCCGCGCGTAGGCATCCGTCCCCAGGTGTGCGGTGATCGACTTAAGGCCGTTATGCCCTCCGTCGGAACCCTCCGCGCGCAGGCGCAACGCCCCGAAACCGGTCCGCAGGTCATCGCAGACGACCAGGATGTCTGCAGGGGTGATATTCTCAAAACGGACGATATTCCCGACCGCAGCCCCCGAATTGTTCATGAACGTCTGCGGCAGGACAAAAACCGTTTTGTCGCCGCCCTCACGCATCTCGGCCGTAAACGCCGCCGCGTGCCGGCATGCCTTGAAACCGGCGCCATACCCTTGCGCGACACGCTGCACCGCCATAAACCCGAAATTATGCCGCGTCTTTTCGTATTCCCGTCCGGGATTACCCAACCCGACGATGAGTTTAGTCCTCGCCAAGACCATACCCCAATTACTTCTTCGCCTCAGGTTTCGCCGCAGGCGCCGCCTTGGCTCCCGCTGCCGGCTTGGCTCCTGCCGCAGGCGCAGCACCCGCTGCCGCCGCATCCTTGGGCTTTTCCTTGATGACTTCAAGCTCGGGCTTGGCCTCACCGTCAGCCGCTGCCGCCTCGACCTCGCGGTCCGCAAACACGAGCGCCACAATACTGGCCCCCGGATCCATCTTCGTGCGCACACCCTCCGGAAGGGTAAGGTCGCGGACGTGAATGGAAACGTGGGTATCCACCAGCGTGACATCCACGTCGATATGACTCGGGATATTCTTGGGAAGACAGATGACCTCGATCTCGCGGATCATGTGTTCCAGCGTGGCGCCTTCCTTCTTGAGACCGACCGCGGTCCCCTTGAGGATAATCGGCACCTTGATCGCAATCTCTTTGTCCATGGAAATATGCATGAAATCCAGATGCTGGACCATGTCCGACACCGGATTATACTGGGTATCTTTAAGAAGGGCCATGTACTCGTTCTTTTTCTTGCCGCCCTCCATCACCTGCAGATGATAGATCGCACTGGTGGATTCGTGATGCCGCAAAATGCGGTCGAAATCCTTGCGCTCGAGCTGCACAACCTGGGACTTGTCCCCCTCGCCATAGATCACGGCGGGGATAATGCCCTTCTTGCGCATGCGGCACGACGGGCCGCTGCCTTTGAGTGTTCTTGCTTCAACGGTCAATTCAATCTGTTCCATAGCACTAAACCACCTTTTCTACTAACGATTAACGTCGAACAGGCAACTGATGGACTGTTCATTATGAATGCGCTTGATCGCCTCGGCCAACAGGGGCGCGACGGTCAATTGCTTGATCTTCGGGATGCGTTTTGCCTTGGTCAACGGGATGCTGTCGGTGATCACAAGTTCCTCGAGCGCCTTGCAAGCCGAAAGCCTTTCCACGGCGGGGCCGGACAGGACCCCGTGCGTCACTGCGGCATAGACCTTTTCCACACCCACATCCTTGAGGGCCGTGATGGCCTCGATGAGCGAACCGCCCGTGGCCACCAGATCGTCCACGAGGACCGCGTTCTTGCCCTTGACTTTGCCGAGGATGTTCATGACCTCGGTTTCTTCGGGCGACATGCGGCGCTTGTCAATGATGGCCAGCCCCGCGCTCAGGCGCTTGGCATACGCGCGCGCCATGCGGATGCCGCCCACGTCAGGAGAAACCACCACAATATTCTTCATGTTCATCTGTTCGAAATACTCGCACAGGGTGTTGATCGCGTAAAGATGGTCTACGGGAATATCGAAAAACCCCTGGATCTGGCTGGCGTGCAGGTCCATGCACAAAACCCGGTCAACACCCGCGGCCGTGATCAGGTTCGCGACAAGCTTGGCGGTGATGGGCACGCGCGGCTGGTCCTTGCGGTCCTGGCGGGCGTACCCATAAAAGGGGATGACCGCCGTGATGCGCTTGGCGGAAGCACGCTTGGCCGCATCGATGAGGATCAAAAGCTCCATCAAATTGTCATTGGTCGGCGGGCAGGTCGGCTGGATGATAAAAACATCCTTGCCGCGCACATTGGAAACGATCTGGACGCGGATCTCGCCCTCGCTGAAGCGGCCGCAAAGGACCTCTGTCGAAGGCGTGTCCAGGCACGCACAGATCTTCTCCGCCAGCTCCTTGTGCGCATTACCGGAAATAACGCTGATCTCACTCATGGGTCTTTGCCTTTTGTATAATGCTCACCGGAACACCAACCCCGACCATGCCGCGGGGGATCTTCCGGGAAGGTGTCACCACGCATCCGGCCCCGGCCACCCCGCCATCCCCCACCTCCGTGGGGGCGACCAGGACAGCGTCACAGCCAATGAAGGCCCTGCGCCCGATACGTGTCTTGTTTTTATTATGCCCGTCGTAATTCGCCGTCACCGCGCCTGCGCCGATATTGGCACACGCCCCGACAACCGCATCACCCAAAAAACTGAAATGCTTCATCATGACACCGTCGCCCAGGACCGAGCGCGAAATCTCGGCGAAATTCCCCACGGCCACCGCGTCTCCCAGCTTCGTGCCGGGCCTTAACCGGGCGAAAGGCCCTATCGAACAATTTTTTCCGATACGCACCCCGGCATGAATATACGTGCAGGGATAAATGACCGTGTCCTGCCCGATGTGCGCGCCGTCTTCTATATATATCGTAGCGGGGTCCACCAGCGTGACCCCGTTCTCCATCCAGTGCGCGCGGATCTTGTCCCGGAAGATTTTTTCGGCCAGCGCCAGGTCGGCGCGGGTATTAAGCCCCAGGTTCGCGGTCCAGGCATCCGTCACAAAAGCCCCGGTCCTGCCGCCCTGCGCCGCCAGAAGCGCCATGATATCCGTCAGATAAAATTCTTTTTTCTTCGGGTTCGGCCTGATCCTGCCTATCGACGCGAAAAGCGCCTCCGCCGAGAAACAGTAAACGCCCGTATTGATCTCGCGCACCGCGGCTTCTTCCGCCGAACAATCCTTCTGTTCGCGGATAGCCACGAGCGCGCCCTTCTCGCCCCGGATGATCCGGCCGTAGCCCGACGCATCAGCGAGGATCGTGGTCAGAACCGTGGCCTGACGGCCTTGCCGGCGATGATCCGCAACAAGCTGTCGGATGACCGCCTTGTCCAGCAGGGGCGTATCTCCGCACATCACAAGCACTTCGCCGCCAACGCCCTTAAAATGACCGGCGCAGCAACGCACGGCATGCGCGGTGCCCAGCTGTTCGTGCTGGACCACCACCTCGGCACGGGCCCCGACCGATGCCCGAACCATGTCCGCCTTGTGGCCGACCACCACATACGTTCTCAAAGAACCCACCGCGGCGGCGACATCCAGCACATAATGCAAGACCGGCTTGCCTGCCAAAAGATGCAGGACTTTGGGCGTTTCAGACTGAAAACGCGTGCCTTTGCCTGCCGCGAGGATGATCGTTCTCAATTCTTTCATAGGGTCCTGATGCCATTCTCCGTCGAAAAAAAACTACGCCACCAGGCAGAAACAACTGCCTCGCGCAACGCCTTTTCCGCACAGAGCCGGTAGTATAGCCCACACCCTATTTTTCGTCAAGGTGAAATATATCAGGGGGCCGCCGGCCCCGCGGCGAGCACCAGCTTCCTGGCCCGCGGCCATTTCTTGATCTGGGCCTCGCGCACCAGCGCATGGCTCTTGTCCGGACAGGGCTGGGCATAGAGCAATTTGACGGCGCCAAATGACCGCGTGAACTTGGCGCCCTTGCCGGCCCGATGTTCCTTCAGGCGGCGTGCCACATCCGTGGTCACCCCCGTATACAGGCGGCCGCCGGAACATTCAAGGATGTAAACATGCCAGGTCATCGGGCGCCTCCCAGGGTTGCTATGGCGCTATCTTATCACGCTATCCATCAAACACAAATCCGGCAACGGCAGAGCCTCACATCTTGTACTGGATGATCCACTCTGTGGCCGGAAGCAACAATTTGAACTCCTTATAATGATTCCCCAGAACACCCTGCGCCTCGGCTTCCTTGCCCAGGCAGATGATCTTGTACGCCTTGGCCTGGTCCAGTCCCACCGCCTTGAGGAACGCCTGGGTGCGCACCATCATCGACACAAGCCCGATGACCTTGCCGTCCTTGATGACCGGATAACGCATCGCGATCAGCCGCGGCTGGGCAATGTTCCCGTGCGCCGGCTCGGAAAGCTGGGGGCCGGGCGCTTCTTTCAATTTGGCCTGGAAATATTTCAATTCCTTGACACCCTTCAGGTCAAAGCCCCGGGCGAGAAAATGTGACGGGAAGAGCACCTGGCGGATGACCCAGTTGCTGTCAATGAAAGAGCCCCCGAAGATCCCGGGAACACCGGCCACCACAGGCTTCATGGCATCACGGAATGTCAGATAGTCCGGCTGCCTGTCCGCTGCCAGCTTGAGCTTGCCGAAGACATCGCCAAAATAAGCTTCCACCTTCTGCCCCACCACATCATCCGCCGGAACGGGCGCCGCCCATCCCGCGCTGGCCATGGCCAGCATCACCAGGATCCCTAAAAGAAACTTCTTCATAAATCCCCCTTTTCCCATGAGCATCCGTTTTTAAGACCATTACCTGAAAACACCCCGCCCCCTCATGCCAGCCACGCCTTCGCCTTCTCGACATCCAGGGCCTTGAACATCCACAACGCCAACGCACGCGACGGCTCCGGCCCCAGGCCCAGGCCGCAATCATTCAGATGGCTCAGCCCCTCGATCATATGCCCATACGCCAGGCGCGCCACAGGCCGCATCTCGTCAGCAAACTGCTGGAATATCGGCATGTCCACCGGCAGGGCGCTGCCCATGGCCTCCAGGCGCCTGAAGGCTGACGGAGACTGATGCGCCATCAGGGAGAGCCCGTAATTATGCCGCCGCTCGACATGGTCGCGGGCCAGGTCCCTCACATCATCCAGCAGCTGACACCCCAGCCCGAACTGGCCAAGCCCCTGGCGGCAGGCGGCGAATACCTTGCCGTCGAGGTCTTTCTCGATCCGTTCCGGCCCAAAAAGCGGCAGATGGAACAAAAGGCCTGTCTTCAGCTGATGGATCGTATTTAAAACATATTCGGGGGAAGGGCGCTCGGCCACACCCTTCTCTTCCGACGCCTCTTCCGCGGCGCTGGGAAGAAGGACCTGCAGCGTCCCGTCGGAAACAAGACGCGCCTCCTCCCGGGTGACGACCCCCTCCAGGACCGCATCATCCAGGAAACGCGCGAGGATCCGGTCTGCGGCCATGATGACCACCACCTGGCGCATGACCCGCGAATCCACCGGCATTTTGACCGCCAGCGAAATCTTGTCTTCACCGTCCAGGAGATTGTCCGCCGATGTGACCCAGACACGAAAAAGGTAGTTGAGCCGGCCATAAAACATCCGGCGGTCCTGGGGGATCTTGAGGAACGCGTACACCGCCTGAAAAAGCGTCGAGAAAAAATTGCGGTGCGGCAGGTACATGTCCAGCGGCAGGGATGCCGCGCTGATCACGAACTCTTCGGGCGTGAACAAGGAAGAGATCAGCACAGAACTGCCGGCCTTTTCCACATCCTTCAGGCAGGCACAGCACTCGCGGAAGGAGGTCCGCAAGACCTTGTTCGCCGCAAACGCATGGGCCAGATTCAGGACAGGCATGAACTCTTCCCGCTGTAATGCCGCTCTAAATACGTCTTAAGGTCCGTCTTCCCGCGGCGTACGGTGGGGACACTGTTGACCGAAAAGAAAACCAGAAGCTTGCCAAGGGCGTAGTATTGGAAAAAGAAAGGGCGCAGGCAGGCCAGCACGGCATGGCACAGCCACACCGGCATGGCTACGGTACGGCATGGCTTGCCCCAAACACCGGCACATGCCCCGTAGATCTCGCGCCATGTCATGTCCTGGGGCCCGCCGATGGATGTGTAGGCATGCGAGAGGCACAGGGCATCTTCCGCCATGAAAGCCGCAAGCTCGCCGACGTCAATGGGCGTGGAAACGACATGGCCGGCACCGATAAGATACAGCGGGCCTTTACGGGCAAGTTCGGCCATGCCCACAAAATCCGCCATAAATCCGCCGGAACGGACAATGACCCAGTCGAGACCGCTCTGTTTCAACGCTTCTTCAAACCTGAATTTCGCTTCCATGAGCGGCACCCCCTGGCTGGCGCCCCGGTCAGTCCCGGCGGGAGAAATGAACACGAACTTCCTGACCCCGGCCCGCCTGGCCTCGGCCAGGAGATTCATGTTCCCCTGATAATCAACATCCACGTGCGTCAGCTTGCCGCGGATGCGCGTGATGCCGATGACCGATACCACCATATCAACGCCGGCACACACGCCATGAAGTGTTTGAGGCTTGGTGACATCGGCCAGCCTTTTGGAAGACAACTTCCCGTCCAGGCCGTTGAATTCCCGCTCCAGGAGCGACAACCCGGCAGGACGTATCCCCTTGCTGATAAAAGCATCCACCAGTTCCCGGCCCAGCACCCCGCCAACGCCGGCGATCAAAACATTCTTGTCCATGATGTTCTCCTGCGGTTAATGCTGTTATTATCCACACACGGCTGGAGAAAAGCAGAAAAAACCCAGACTACAGAAGCCCCGGGAACGCATAAAATTGCAACAGAAGGCCTGAACCGCGCAATATCTTGCAGGAACGGCTCAAAGGCCGTACTTCTTAAGCTTATACCACAGGTTGCGCTCGGAAATGCCCAGCAAGCGCGCCGCCTCCGCTTTCACACCATGGGCGGCCTTGAGGGCCTTACGGATCGCTTCCTTTTCTTTGGTGTCCACCTGGGACTGAAGGTCAAAATCAACGGCGGCAGAGGCTTCGGCGGCAGGCATCTTCTGCATGACATGCCTGACAGACTGGACAAGCTCCTCGACACTGAAGGGCTTGCGGATATAATCACACGCCCCGTGTTTCAGGGTTTTCACCGCCGTGTCCACATCAGCGTAAGCGGTCGTTACAACGATGGGCACGCCGATCCCCAGGCGCTCCATCTCATAAATAAGCTCCACGCCGTCCATGACCGGCATCCGCACATCGGTCACCACCACGTCCACGTGTTTGTCAAAAAGGACCTTCAACGCATCCTGGCCATGAGCAGCGGTCAACACATTAAACCCGTATTCAGGCAGGCCCAGGCGCAGCACGCGCAACAAGCGGGGTTCATCGTCAACGATCAGCATGTCAGGCATGTTGCCTCCTCACGGGTAGATAGATCGTAAAAGCCGTCCCCTTCGGCGGCGGATGGCTGACAACGATCCTGCCGCCGTGATGTTCCACCATGCGCTTGACCACGGTCAAGCCGATCCCGAAACCGTAGGGCTTGGTCGTATACATCAGCTCAAAGATCTTTTGCCGTTGTTGAGGATCAAGCCCGACGCCGTAGTCCCGAACCTGAATCATATACTCAGGCCCGGCGGCCATCAGCGTGATCTCAATGGCCCCTTCCGGGGCCGATGCTTCGATGGCGTTAAGCAGCAAATTCATCACCGCCTGCTTGAGCGCTTCCGGATGACAGGGCAACAGGACACCAGGCGCCTTGTCATGGACATCCAGCCGCAGGCCCGCTTCATGCAGTTTTACGGCGAATAACGCCGCCACCCGCAGGACCATGGCCGAGATATCCGCAGGGACCATGGGTTTATTGCCGCCGCGGTGCAAATGCAAGAGGTCCGTGAGCAAGCCGTCAACCCGTTCCACTTCCGAAGAAATGTCATGGGCCAGCGCGGCCACATCTCCGGTGGAACGCCGGGCAATGATGCTGGCCGCGCTCTTGACGATCCCCAAAGGATTGCGGATCTCATGCGCCAGATGCTGCACCAGCGCCACCAGGGCTATCTGCCGCTCCTGCTCCATCAACTGCCTGGTCTGACGGCGCAGCGCCCTGATGCTGTAAACACCGATCCCCAAAAGGAGCAACGCCACGATCAGGATAAAATAAACACCGCCATGCTGCGCGCGGGCACGGGCCTTCTGGGCTTTGGCCAAAGACGCCTGCATGCTTTCAAAATAAAACTGACGCAGCGGATAACTCGCCTCCTGCATCTGGTCGATGAGGCTGATCAGTCCGGCGGCCGTCGACGCGGTTGCATGGGGATGCAAGCCGGTGATAGCCCGGGTCAACTGCAAGAAAGCATGCCGCGCGGGGCCCTGCAACCGCGCCTCCTCTTGCTCATGGGCAGAAAGCCCGGGCCCCCTTTCTTCCTCCTGCGGGGCATGGGCCCACGCATACAATATCCGCGTCATCGCCCCGGCGCGGGATTTCAATCGGGCCACCGGAGATACCCCCGCCTGCCAGGCGCCGATGTCCGTTGTTATTTCCTTAAGGACATCCTCGGCCGCCGCCATGCGCTGGTATTCCGCCCATTCATCCTCGAACTGAAGTTGGTAGACCCGGACCCGCTCAAGATAATGAAGCCCCGCCCCCCCGGCAAGGGCGATGACCAACCCGAGGAGCAGAAACGCGCCTGTGATCTTATGGGTTAATTCCAGATAATGTGATGCCGCCATGCCCCTTTACCCGCTTGCGCATAAAATCCCGCGCCATTACAGGCGCATTCCCCGCGAAGCGACCTTATCACCTCCAGAAAGAATGACCACAGCACGCATCCCCGGAACCTTCTCCATCAACGCCAGGCCCTGTTCATGCCCCAGGACAAAAGGCACCTTGGCCCACGCCTGGGCCGCGACCGGATCAGGCCCCATCACCGTCACCGCCGCCACACCGTCTGTCGGAGACCCGGTATGCGGGTCCAGGATATGATGATACCTGCGCCCGTCACGGATAAAAAATCTTTCGTAATCGCCAGACCCCATCACCGCTGTATCCGCCACCCGCACAGATCCGACAACCCCTGGACCGGCAGGATTCCGGATCCCCACATGCCAACAACGCGCCCCGTGCCGGCCCAGCGCATAAATATCCCCGCCAGCGTCAATGATCGCGCCAGCCGTACCATTCTCCCTGAGGACCCGGGCCGCTTCAGCCAGCGCATACCCCTTGGCGATACCCCCCAGGCCGATCTGCACACCTGCAGCGTCCTTGGTCAACTGCCCGTCTTTCCAGCCGAGATGGCGGTACCCCACGCACGCCAGCGCCGCCGCGATTTCCCGGTCCGCAGGCACATGCGGGGTGCTGTAAAAACCCCAAAGCCGCAACAACGGCACAACGGTCATGTCAAAGGCACCCCCGGAAGCCCGGCTGATCTCCAACCCCTGCGCAACAAGCCCGAGGATCTCGGGATCCGCCAGAGGCTCGCCCCGGTGATTGAAGGCATACAACGGACTTTCAGGATCAAGCGCATTGAATTTGACAGCGATCTCCCCCATGCGCGCAAGGGCCGCCCTGGCCGCCGCGGCCGCCGGCACACGCGGCCCCGCCACCGCCACGGTCACATCCGTATCCATCAGGCAGCAGGACTCCCGGATCATGTCAATCAATCCTCACCTCGATGGCGGCATTTTCCTTGTGCAAAAGATACCGGACAAAGATCCGGTCTCCCGGCCCCAGGGGCTTTGCCGGTAACGCATGATCCTCACCGCTATAAACCAATGTCTCCGGGCTGAACACACATGTGAAATGTTCCCCGAAGGCATTGACCATCCTCACCACCTGCCCGGGCCCATCCTCTTGATCCATGACTGATTCCACACGGCCTTCAAAGGTCCGGTAGTTGGCCTTGTTATCGGCAAGGCCAGGAACAACCACCGGCGAAGACCGCTGAGCCTGAGGGGCCGCTACGAGCGGTTGCTCCGGCTCCGGCGGCACAGGCGCGGGAACGGGCGGGGGCGTCGCTTTAACGGCAGGCGTTGTCATGGGCGCCGGCAGTGAAGACATATCCGGCTGCGGCGCCGGGGCCCGCAATGGCGCGGCCCTGCGGGTCGCACCAGCCACCGCATCAGGGCGCCCCATATCCCTCGCGAAGAAAAAATACGCCAAGGCCGCGATCGTTCCCAACCGGTATCCCCACGTCCTTTTCATCTGAAAACACCTATTCAAAATAAACGTGTTTGATCATACGCCAATGCAGCGCGATATGCGCCATCACACAAAGAAGCATCAGGGCACCACTGTAGGCATGGATGAGATAGATCACCCGCTCCACATCCTTGGGCATGACGACAAAGAAAAGCACCCCGCTGGTAATAACCTGGAAAATAAAGAAGATAAACAAAAGGACATTGCCCCACACCAATAACCGCGCCTTGTTCATACCCTCCCCCTGGATCATGATGGCATCGTTAGCCTGTCTTCCGGCTGAAGAAAGCATCAACAAATTTCTTCAGGGCACCCGGATGTGCCTCCTTCCCGGGGACCTTGTCCGCTCCCGCAAGGTCATTCCCCCGGGGATTCTTCCAAACAGATATATTGGCGACAACTCCTTTATCCAGGGCAATGCTGGCCCCTTCACATTCGATCACATAGGTAGGAAAATCCTGATGAAGTTTTACAATAACACCCGGGCGTATGCACAGCCCCTCCAGTTTGTGGATCTGCTGGTCATTGCGGCAATTAATGTAGGCGATCCGGGCGCTCTCCCCGGGCTTAAGGTCCGTCAACGGGATGATGAGGCTAAGCGCAGACTTATGCGCCAACTTACAACAGTCGCCCTCCGGGATCGGCATGCCATGCGGACATTCTTTAGGATGGCCTAACAGCGTACATATCCCGTTGACAAGCTCCGGGGACACGATATGTTCGAACTCGCAGGCAATAGCTTCCAGATCCCCCCCGCCCAGGACATCGGCAATGAGCCGTTCCGCCAAACGGTGTGCCCTGATCAGCTGACGGGCACGGGCCTCCCCGGCTTCTGTCAGCCTGACCGTCAAGCCGTCCGCGGCCATATCAACCCATCCGATCTCAACCAGTCCCTCGATGATCTTCGGATCAAAAGCATGCTCCATGGCTTTCTTCAAGAAGTCCATGGCGGCAACGTTCTGCTCTTTCATATACCATAGCTGTTCAATATGTTCATCCTGCTCGACATTCCTCATCATCGGCATGCTCGTTCCACTACCTTTCCTGATCCCGGCATCAGCAGGATCAATGCCCCAGAAACAAGACCAATATCCAGCGCAGCCCCCCCACGAGGAGGAACGACGATACAAAAATCAGCGCCGTCATGATCACCGCTGTTTTCCAGCCCATCTCCCTGCCGATGGCAATGACATTCGCCACGCAGGGGAAAGAAATCGTTGTCACGACCACCGCAAGGATGGATTGGACATACGTCAAAGCGCCCGAGTCGACCATCTTGAGGATAAGCCCGGCCGCCGCCTCGCGCCGCGCCAGGGCCAGGAGGAACACATCAATGATGTCCTTGGGCAGCCCCATCCAGTTGACGATCATGGGGGTCATGGCCTGTTTGGTCATGGCCAGCAAGCCGGTCTTCTCGAAAATAAAAAGCCCTACCGCCGAGAGGAGAAAAATAGGCAAAGCCTCTTTCAGGAAATCAAGGATGCGGTGATAGGTCTTGCGGGAAACCGCCCGCAGGCTCGGGAAACGCAAGGGCGGTATCACCTGGATGAACCAGCTCGCCTCTTTGCCCTTGATGATCGTATTCAGGAAAAGCCCGGCACCCACTTCACACACGACCAGTGCCGCAAAAACAATAACAAAAGCGCTTAAGCCCACACGCGCCAGAATGGCCATGGAAATGCCCAGCTGTGCCGAGCAGGGTATCGCGAACGCGATCAGGAAGACAGCAATGTATTGTTCCTTGCGGATGGTCAGGCTACGGGTGCTCAACGTCGCCATGGTCTTGCAGCCAAACCCCAGGACCAGCGACGTGATGGCGTTGCCCGGGATGCCGATCTTTTCAAAGACATTTTTGGTCAAAACCGTAAAGTTGGTGATATACCCGCTGTCTTCAAAACAACCGAAAATGAAGAAGAAAACCGACAGGATGGGCAGCACCGTGCATATGGCGTTAAAAAGTCCGAGCGTCAGGATTCCGTGATTGCCGATCAAAAGGTCATTCCAGAATGCCGGTAGGGAAAACGATGTGATAAACCGCGTCACGGGCGTCACCGCGATGAAATTGATGAATTTATCCAGCGCCCCCGAAACATACACCACCGCCAGATACACAACGGCCATGAGGAACAAAAAGATGGGTATCCCCAACAGAGGCTGACGGCTCGCCTGGGTAAGATGGAAAGAAAGCCCCTGGCGGACCCCTTCCTGTTTTTTCAGCACAGCGGCGGCAACAGTGTCAACCCATTGGTTGCGCCGGTCGCTGATGATCTGCCGCAGGTTCCCCTTGACCTGGTGGCGGACCGCATTCAACACTGCCCGTGCAGGAGCAAGTTTTTCAGTGCCGAATTTATTCTCCAGGAACTTTTCGAGGAAAGGATCATTCTGCAAAAGCAGCGTGGCGATCTTGTGCTTGAATTCCAGGTCAAAGGGCAGCGCTAAAGCCAGCTCACGGAGGCTGTTCTCGATCTTGACGCCGTATGTAACATCCCGCCTGCCTTTTTTAGCCTTGCCAATGACTGCCGTGAGATCTTCTTGGCCCAACCCGTGCAAGGCCACAGACCCTGCCACCGGGACAGCCAGGATCTTTTCCAGCTGGGCTGCGTCGACGCCCAGGCCATGGCGCGACATGTCATCCATCGCATTAAGCACCAGGACCATGGGAATCCCGAGCTCCAGGAGTTCTGCCGTCAATAACAACGATTGTTTGTACTGACTGGCATCAATGCACTGAACAATGATATCCGGTTTTTCAAAAAAGATCATGTCGCGGACCGCGACCTCTTCTTCTGAATGGATATAAAGCGAGCGCAGGCCCGGCGTATCGATGATCTCGTAACGCTGCGCCTTGATCGTGACCAACGACCTTCTTATGTCAATGGTTGTGCCGGGATAATTGGCAACAAGGCCGTATTCGCCCGTGAGGTTGTTAAAAACCTGAGTCTTGCCGGTATTGGGCAAACCGACCAATGCCACTTTCCTGGGCGATGCTCCGGACGAGGCGCCGGCACTCCCGGACGCCTCGTGCGGCTGGTCCTGTTGACTCTCAGCGGGGCTGATGGCCATTATCTTCCCGGTAACATTTTCAAAAGGAATGAACTTCCCTTGAGTTTGTCCTTAACGATCTCTTAACGATGTTATGTTCATGCTTAAGAAGCATGCCGCATCATCACTTGGGATCCATGATTATATCACATCAATACGCTGGAACATATGGGAAGAAAAACTTCATCGCCATCTCCGATACGGCTACTCCCCATCTTTCTTACTTGATCCCAAGCCTTTGCAAAACCCACATCATCGGACACCAGTTGCTAAACGCTGACTGCAAAAGGTTCAGGCCGATAAAAGCCGTCAACCAGAGCCACAACGGACTAACATAATGCGCCAGCAGCAAACTGACCAATAAAAATACCCCGGCGATACCTCTTAATGTTCTTTCCATCATTTTGTCCTCCTTGGATTGACGTGCAACCGACCTAATGCGGCCAGCATAAACGGCACGCTTGATTTCATCCGGGACAAGAATGACCCAGATGTTTTTGATAAACCTGAATAACCATCCTTCGGCCTCATAACCATGTAATAAACGACCGGTATAGCGGTGCGTGCCAAGAGCGTTGAGGCGATCTCCCCGGCCATCAAGGACAACGCCAACCCCTGGAAGATCGGATCGAATAAGATAACCGACGCACCAACGACAACCGCCGCTGCTGTTAAGAGCATAGGACGGAATCTCTTGGCCCCCGCATCAATGACAGCCTCTTCCAAGGGCATGCCTTCCCTGACACGCAATTCAATGAAATCCACCAGGATGATCGAGTTGCGCACAACGATCCCTGCACCGGCAATCATGCCGATCATAGACGTTGCGGTGAAAAACATCCCTGTCATCCAGTGAGCTGGCAAGATGCCAACCAGCGTCAATGGTATGGGCAGCATAATAATAAACGGCGTCTTGAACGACTGGAACCACCCCACAACAAGCGTAAAGATCAATATAAGAACAATCGCAAAAGCGATGCCAAGATCACGGAACACTTCAAACGTAATCTGCCATTCGCCATCCCATTTGATCGACCAGCGGTCATTGGTTTCCGGCTGGCTGGTAAAAAGAAGGTCCGGCTGCTTTTGCGCTGCAGGCTTTGGCTCCGGAAGTGACAGCTTCTCAAGACCGCCATTCAGATCCATCATGGCGTACACAGGGCTATCGAACCTGCCCTGAACGTCCCCGACAACATATGCTACCCGTTCAAGGTTCTTGTGGTAGATCATATAATCCCTGGATGTCTTCTCGACAGTGACAAGATCTTTAATCGGTATCCGGTTGCCGAACCTAGACAAGACAGTCATGTTTAAAGCCGCGTCCAAGGTTTCACGCTGTTCTTGAGGCAACCGCATAACGATCTCCAGCGGCTCATTCTCACCGGAAAGATGGGCGAGATCCGTCTTGCTGCCCTGGATTGTGCCGGAAATGATCGCCGCCACAGCATCCACCGGGACCCCGTTCAAAGAGCATTTCTGTTTGTCGACCTTCAAACTGTCCAGCTTTTCCTGCCGTCCGACATAACTGTCAACATCCCTAACACCAGGATTACTATTTAAAAGCGCCTCGACATCGCCGGCAAGCTTGCGCTGACCTTCCAATGTCGGGCCGTATACTTCCAGCACCAGCGTTGAAAGCACCGGCGGGCCCGGAGGCACTTCTGCAACCTGAACATGCCCGCCATATTTTGAAACAATCTCATGCACCTTGGAACGCAGGGAAGTCGCGATCGCATGGCTCTGGCGCTTGCGTTCATCCTTGCCGACCAAATTAACCTGAAGATCTGCCTGCCACGGCTTGGAGCGCAGGAAATAATGGCGAACGAGCCCATTAAAATTGTACGGCGCACTCGTCCCGATATACGCCGTGATATTTTTTACTTCCGGCGTCACACTGATATAAGCCGCCAGTTCGTTGATGGCCGCCCTGGTCTGGTCCAGGGACGTGCCTTCCGGCATGTCCAACACCACCTGGAACTCATTCTTGTTATCAAACGGCAGCATCTTGACCTTGACCAGCTTAAACGGGACAAGCATGATCGCCCCGGCCAGCATCACCAGAAGGACGATAATAAACCCTCGACGCACCTCCGCGCTGTAGATCAACGGCTTCATGTATGACCGGTATATCCGCGTCAAAAGATCATCCTGCTCCCCATGCTCCCCGTGATCCTTGAGCTTCCCCTGCCGTTGCGCGCTCCCGAGTATCCTATAGGCGGCCCACGGTGTAGCGACAAACGCCACCATCATAGAAAAAACCATGGCCATACTGGCCCCGATCGGGATCGGGCGCATATATGGCCCCATCAGACCACTCACGAATGCCATCGGCAGGATCGCCGCGATCACGGTCAGCGTGGCCAAGATCAACGGACTCTGTACTTCCTTAAAAGCCTCGATCGTTACATCGAGCAGGTCACGCCCCTTGTTCTTCACCATGCGCAGATGCCGGACGATATTCTCCACCCCAACGATAGGATCATCGACAAGAATACCGATAGAAAATATCAGCGCAAAAAGCGTGATCCGGTTCAGCGTAAAGCCAAGGAAATAAAACCCCGCCAGTGTTAAGGACAACGTCATCGGGATGGCGATAGCCACAACCCACGATTCACGCCAGCCCAACGCCAGCGCCATTAGGAGCGTGACGGCAACGACCGCGATCAGCATATGAAAAAGAAGTTCATTGGACTTCTCATCCGCCGTGGCACCGTAATTGCGTGTGACCGTATAGGCAACATCACCGGGAATAACACTTCCCTGCAAGCCCTCGACATTCTTCAAGATCTTTTCACACAGACGCGATGCGTTGGAACCCTTCCTTTTCGACACCGAAAGCGTCACGGCGTTGAACGGCCCTTTCGCAGCGGCTTTATCTGCCGCACCAAAACGGATATCAACCGCGTTTTCTTCTTCATCCGGGCCATCGACGACTTTGGCCACATCCTTCAAATAAACCTGTCCGCCTTGACTGACGCTGATCACCAGATCCTCAAGGTCTTCTTTAGACCGGAAAAATCCGTCAGCCTCGACATTCACAAGCTCAGGGGTGCTTTCCAGATGCCCTGCCGACACCTTCACATTGGCTTGCTGGATCAGACGGCTGATCTCAAGGGGATTCAAGAACCGTTCGTTCAGCTTCACCTCGTCAAGGTACACATGGAATTGCCGTTTGCGCCCGCCAGTAATGCTGGTCTCAGAGACGTCTGGGATCGCGCTGATACTGTTCTGAACCTCAGACACAACCTTCCGCAAACGAACCTGATCATTGTTCTCACCATGGAATGTCAATGTCATCACGGGGACATCATCGATCGACCGGATCTTAATGAACGGCTGAGAACCGCCTTTGGCAAGAACATCAAGGTTGGAATGAACTTTTGTATAAAGCTTGATCAGGCTCTTTTCGACATCTTCACAAACTTTGAATCGAACGGTAATGACTGCACCTTCAGCCTGAATCATGGAATAAACATACTCGACGCCATTGATCTCCCAAAGCTTGCGCTCCCCCACATTAACGATACGGCGTTCGACCTCTTCTGCCGTGGCTCCGGGGTAGGAAACAAAAATATCAAACATGGGCACGGCAATTTGCGGCTCCTCTTCCCGCGGCAGATTGATCACAGCCATCACGCCAAGAAAGATCGAAAAGCCGATAATAAGGGGCGTGACCTTTGACTTAACAAAGACCCCGACGACCCGGGCGATAAAACCTTCTTGCGGTGCGCTCATAGCCCGGCTCCTTCTTCTAATGTTCTCATTCCATCTTCATTTAATTGGCCAGTCAGAAAAAGCAACCGCGCCTCCGACAGCCAAATCCCCATGACAGCCTTGTTATAAGACTGTGCTGCCTCCAGATACGCATGACGCACTTCAAGCAAATCGGCAATAGATTTGCGGCCTTCGCTATAAAGCGGCACGACAAGCACCACCGCTTCTTTGGCATCATCGTTCATCCCCTTGAGAACGGCCATGTTATCCCGGAACGTGTCATAACGAGCGATCTCCTCAGCGATGTCACGTGCGATAGCATCTTTAAGAAGTTGAACATTTTGCTCCAGTTGACCTTTCCTGGCCGTTGCCTCTTTGACACGGCCTTCATGCGAGGGATCAAAAAGAGGCAGTTCGCCTTTAACGCCAACGGCATAGTTGTTGCCACCCGATCCAGCCATCTTTTCCCTGTCATACGCTGCCGCACCAAAGGCACTCACATGGGGAAGCACTGCCGATCTTTCACGAGAAAGTTCCACTGCAGAGGCTAAAAAGCGGCAGTTAAGCGCAAAAAGATCTGGCCGATGGACAAGCGCCATTTCCAGCAACTTCTGCTGATCCTGTAACGGGGCTTCTGCCTCTTTGATCGTACTGGTAAGCGTCCAGATCTTATTCACTGACTCGCCCATCAAGATATTCAATAGCGCTGTCATCGCTATCTTCCGACGAGCAATTTCATTCTTCATCCGCGTAAAATCGCCGAACATGACGCGGGCTGAATAATAATCCGCACCCAAGATCATGCCCTTATCCTTTAAATCCTTTGCCTTTTGAAGATCACCCTCAGAGCTCCTCTGCACTTCATCGATAATAGATGATAATTTTTCCAGTGTCAGGGCGTTCAAATAGGCATCTTGGGCCATCAACAGCGCTTCCATCTTCGTGTATGCTTCATCCGCCTGTGATGCCTTGACAAACTCTCTCGCCGAACGCGCCCGGCCAATCGTCTGCATGGCATCAAAAAGAGGCCATGCAACATGTACCCCGGCTGACAAATCCTGATGACGATCAGGCGTATTAAGCCGCTTCAGATCAAAGTCCGCGGATGTAAACCGTTCCTGACGAAGCAGCATGCCGAATACATTCACAGGATCATTGGTGATGTTATACCCGGCAGACAAGTCCAAAGACGGCCAGAAGCCGGCCTTTGCCTGCATCTGCTGCGCTAGGGCAATATCGACATCACCGTGAGCGGATTTGAACCTGGGATAATACGCCAGAACTTTCTGGGAAAATGCCTGAAACGATAAGGCAGGGGCGCCGGATGGCGCTTCACCGGCGAATACCGCCGTTGTAGAAAGGATTCCGGCAAAAACCGCCAAGAGTAGTCGAGGTAGCATCTTTATTCTCCTTATAAAATACTTCGTACAACCAGTAAAGAAACAACCGAAATCAGCATCCATAAAATAACACCCTGTACCACCGGCTTTACTCCAACCGTCTTCAATGTTTCCCGCGATAAACCAGCGCCGATCAGAAACAAGGTCACGGTGAGTCCGGTCTTGGATACATCCACGACCCCTGCATATACTGCCTTAAAGTCCGGCAGGAACGTCACGGCCAAAGATGCGCCGATGAAACCCAGGATAAAATATGGAAATTGTATCTTTGCCGCCCTGTTCTTTAAGGCAATCGCCGTACCCAAAGCGACCGGGATGATCCATAAGGCCCTGGTCAATTTTACGGTTGCCGCGATCTTAAGCGCATCATCTCCGTATCGAGCCGCCGCGCCAACGACTGAACTGGTGTCGTGGATCGCGATCGCCGACCACATCCCGAACTGCTTCATCGTCAGCCCTAAATAATGCCCCAAGGGAGGAAACAGAAAAAGCGCAACTGAATTAAGAATAAACACCGTACCCAGCGCGATCGCTACTTCGTTCTCATCGGCAGCAATGATCGGCGCAATAGCCGCAATAGCGCTCCCACCACAGATAGCTGTTCCGGTCGATATTAAATACGATGTCTTTTGATTGATCGACATCCACTTCCCGATCAAATATCCGACGATCAATGTACCCAATATCGAAACAACCGTGAAAAGAACACCTGTTTTTCCCGCATTGACAACCTCGCCAAAATTCAGCCCGAACCCAAGTCCGACGACAGATACCTGAAGAAGATACTTGATAACCCGCCCGTTAAACTGTTTGAACGGATGTCCCACCGTAAACGCCATGGCCAACCCCAATGCCAGCGCCAACGGCGGCGACGCCCAAGGCGTCAAACAAAAGAACAAACCGATCACAAATATTACATATGCTGCCATCTCAATTTTTCCAAATGAGCATTTTCAAATTTTTTCAATACACCCCGCAACTTTCTCCACACACCCCAGGCACGATAACTTACGAAGAGCACGGATCTCACGACACTGCGTTGATCCAGCACAGGAGAGAAGGGCGTCTGCACAATCTTTGATCCTCATGGAATATTCCTTCTCGAGCATGACTTTAGCGGCGTATAACGCACCACACTCCCCATGGGGCGCACGACCGCCGCCGGCGCCAAGCCGATCGATAGCCTCATCGGAAAAATCGAACCTATCTTTAAACGCATAGGCGATCGTCTGTGCGCAGTTCAATCGTCTACAGCCTGATTTTCCTATATAATATAATGAGCTTTCGCTTTCTCGACAGACACAAAAACCTCCCTTATTTATTAACTGCCGATAACTTCCGGCCTGTTACGAGAAAAACACTGAACAGCCTGTCTTGTGCTTGCGAAGTTGGCTTATTCATTTGTGCGGCCGTCATACACCGGACATCCGTGAATCCTGCGTCTATGAACAACCTGCCAAGCTTCTCCCGGTTAAAACCAAAATGGAATACCCCGTCGTTATTATCATGAAACCGGCCACCCTCCTCGTCCAGATCTGCCATCGCGATCTGCCCGCCCGGAAGCAAGGCCCCATAGAAGTGTTCAAGAAGCTTTTGCGTGTCCTTAACATGATGCCGTGTCATGCTGCTTACAACCGCGTGATAATGATCGCCGATGGCATCGCCTTGGGTCACATCAAGATAACGCGTCTTAATATTACCTGCCTGCTGTTCCCGGGCCTTGCCCTCAAAGACCTCCAGCATGCCTTTTGAGCTGTCCACACCGGTAATGGCGTGCACCAAAGCATGGCAAGGCAGCGTCACAAGACCCGTCCCGCAACCAAAATCAAGGATGTCCATATCTTGCGTTAACTGAAGGCGCCCCAACATGGCTTTGGAAACATCTCCTGCCAATCTAACCCGTGGCGGGGTATCCCACCTTGCCGCTTCCTCGTCAAAATTGCGTTTGCTGGAATTCAAAACCTTTACCTTTCGCTGGTGTGATCCGTGGATAAGCCGCCTTATCTTCAGCCCCCCCCCCGCCTCCGATCAATGGCAGTCGTGATGAGCACAGGCATTATTAACTGATATCTCCTCAATTTTGCCACTAGTAAACTGGGCGGCGACATCAGCAACTGTTCCGGAAATAGCGCGATAAACCTTGATCCCGCCCTGATTTAATTTCTGGATCGCCCCCGCACCGGCACCCCCCGTCACAACAGCGTTAACACCCTTCCCGGCAAGCGCCGCCATCGGCTGGCACATCCCGTGCGCATGATGCTGGTTGACATTGACGATGACCTCAACAGACCCATTGTCTGTGTCATAGATCGTGAAAAATGGCGCACTGCCAAAATGACCAAAAACTACAGCCTCTTTACCTTTGTTCGTTTCCGTTGGGATACAAATCTTCATGTCTCGACCTCTTTGATGTGATGGTTTAATTTCTTGGCGAATCTGGGACAATTGATACGAAGGGCCTTCCCCCTGATAAGCGCTTCCGCGATCTTGACATGAGCACGATTGATGATGTTGCCGAACGTAGGACGCGAAATTCCCATTTGAGCGGCCGCGTCTTCTTGGTATTTACCCTCAAGATCAGCCAGGCGCACCGCTTCCATTTCATCCACCTCAAGGACGATCTCGGAAAGATCCCTCATCAAAATCCCCCGCGGCTTGAAATAAGCCGACTTCAGATCAAGACAAACCGTTCGTTTCTTGCAAGGTCTTGACATACACCCCCTAGACTGCAATTATTGACATATGCTAATAATAGTCGTAACAAACTTTTTGTCAATAGAATACTGCACCTAACATTCAAGGAGGGTCGAATGTTGCTACAAGTGTGGGCGGCAGAAAAATTTTGGTCGCGGGCACAAGTTTGTAACGGTCATGAGTGATCTGGATCGCGGACGAGTGATTGATGTGGCTGATACAAACGAAACGGCGACGATTGATTCTCTTTGGTAGGCAATGCCAAAGAAACAACGTGATGGGGTCGTAGCGGTATCAATGGACATGTGGGAGGCGTTTATTAACTCCACCCGAGACAATGTCAAGCAGGCGGATATTGTGCACGATAAGTGTCATATTGTCAGCGACTTGAATGATGCGGTTAATGACGTGCGCAAGAAGGAACACGCCATGCTTTCGGAACAAAAGATTGATGTGCTGAAGGGTACAAGATTTCTGTGGCTGAAGCGCCCGGAACGGATGACCGATGATCAAAAGGAGCGGTTCAAAGCGTTAAACAAAGATCAATTTGCCGTCGGCAGGGCGTGGAATCTGAAGGAACTATTTCGGCACTTTTGGGATTATTGCACAGCCACAGACATCGAGCGCAAGCCTTGGAAAGACACTAAATCCATGCGGGACATCTTTATGGAGCGATCCAAGGCGGCAAAACTGCCCTACTTCCCGCCGAAGGCATTTCGCAGCAGCGCGGTACTATTGGCCTTGGATTTTGCCACGACCGGCAAGGAGATCAAAGCGATCAGCCAGTGCTTCGGCCACGAATTTGTTGCCACAAAACTGGCTTGTTACGGAAACCTTACCGACGACAAACTGATCAAGACCCTTAAAGGCATATCCTTCCAGAAGAAGAACCCTACGGCCAAGGACACCAAACTGGAGCAGATCGCAAAAATTCTACAAGATGAATAAAACAACACTATAATATGCAATGAAGACCAAACACAAAGGAGTAGACCCAATGGACATTGTTGCCAAACTCGAAAACTACCGCCTTGAAAAGCGCGTCACGCAGGAGGCCCTGGCCGACAAACTCGGCGTCGCTTTCTCGACGGTCAACAGATGGTTCAACCGAAAATCATCGCCGAACAAGATCCAAACGCACCACATCAAGAAACTCTTAAAAATCAAATGACACCATCCGAAAGGACAACGCATATGACACAACAACCAGCACCAGAAACAAAGATCGCGATCCGCAAGACTATTCATAACGATGAGTGGTGGTTTTCTGTAGCAGATGTCATCGAAGCCTTAACTGACAGCGCTGACATCAGGCAATACATCAAGAAGATGCGCCAGCGCGATTCTCAACTGGACAGCAACTGGGGTACAATTTGTACCCCACTTGAACTGTTGGCGCCCGATGGCAAGCGGCGGGAAACGAATTGTGCCAACACAGAAGGCGTATTCCGGATCATCCAATCCATCCCCTCCCCAAAGGCCGAGCCGTTCAAGAAATGGCTGGCACGGGTCGGTTACGAGCGCATCCAGGAGATCGAGAACCCGGAACTGGGTACCAAGCGCACGCGTGCGCTTTACAAGGCCAAGGGATATTCCGATGACTGGATAGAGAAACGGATGCGTGGCATTGCCATCCGGGAAGAGTTGACCGACCAGTGGAAGAAGCACGGGGTCCAGGAGAACCGCGAGTACGAGATCCTGACCGCCGAAATATCCAAAGCGACCTTTGGCCTGACACCCAGCAACTACAAGAAACTGAAAGGTCTCAAGCACGAGAACCTGCGCGACCACATGACGGATCTTGAACTCATCTTCTCCATGCTGGGTGAAGCGTCAACCACCCAGATCACCAAGGTCGAGCACCCGGAAGGATTCGTGGCCAATAAAGCCGTGGCTGTTCGCGGCGGCGGCGTTGCCGGGATCGCGCGCAAGAAACTGGAACAGGAAACCGGCCAGAAGGTCGTCAGCAAGGTCAACTACGTCCAGGTCCCACAAAAGAATCTTCTGCCAAAACCTGCAAAGGTAAAGTAACCATGGAGCAACAAGAAGACGCCCTCCATTATGGCCGCATCTCCAACAAGAAGCAAAATGACGGCTTTTCTTTAGATGCACAAGAAAGGCTTGGGCAAGACTATGCGGATCGCAGAAACCTGAGGATCGTCAAAACCTGGAGGGTCATCGAATCTGCCTGGAATAAAAAGAAAGATCGCGTGGCATTTAATCAAGTGATCGAATTTGCCATAGCCCATCCAAAGATCAAGCACATCATCTTTGACATCACCGACCGGATGACCCGCAATGACATCGACAAGATCAAGATCAACGATCTGATCCATAATCACGGCAAGATCATTCACTTTGCGTGCTGTCGTTATACTTGTTATACGCCTCCCCATACTCTCTGGCATCAGGATTTTGGCAATATCGGGGCCAGTTGCATCTTTCCACGACGGGAATAAGCACCCAAAAGAATCCTTTTGGGTGTTGTTTTTCTTCTAAAGAAAACTAAAACCTCGCCCAAAGGGAACGAGGTTTTAGTTTTTTAAGAGAAAAAACAAGCTGGGGGGAGTGGTGACACGCCGCTGTCTACCTCTCCAACAAGCTCTGCTTATACTATCACAAAAAATCCAAAACCAGCGTTTTAGAGATAAGTTTGTAGGGACAAATAGAACCAAAACATGTCCTTCTTGACCCTTTTCACGACGAGACAAAAACAATGAAAGCCTTCAAGATCAAACACTTACAACATGTCCCCTCATGAAAACCAGAAATGTCCCCTTTCCGTCGATGTCCCTCGCGGGGACACTGCTTAATTGTGAGCAAAAGAGAAGAGCGCAGTCCGCGAAAACCTGCGCCCTTCAGCTGCTGTCCGCCATGATCCGCCCTTTTATATGATTGAATTGACGCTATAACACGGCCCATCATCATCGTCGTCATCATCGTCATCGTAAGGGTCATTATTAAGATCAACTATGACAAACCCGCCTTTTCGTTTATCAGGCCCTGAGATCGCCATCTCCAAAGCGTCCGGACCGTCATCATGCGCCCCTTTTGGAAAATGCCTAAACTGATCCAGCAATAGCCTCTGGGTTTGAGCGAACTTGATTTTTCCTTGAGTGATCCAAGGCTCAAGACCTTGAATTCGGGCCAGCTTGTCGAGCCGACTCGTAACCCTTTGAATATTGAGCGAAATCCCCATGCTGTACGCTCTCTCTTCAATGTCACGAACCAGCAGCTCCTGAAACTGGTTGGCCTCAACGAAAACCGCGCTAAACCTGTAGAATCGGCCAAGGTTTATAACGGCCTGCACCAGATTATCCGGGGTTCTTTTAGCAATGTCAGCGACCAAAACAAATGCCGCTTTCGTATCAACATGCTTAGCAATGACCACTATCGCCGAATAATCCCCACGCTTACCGGGCTTCCCCAAACTCGGATCAACAGCCGCATAATATGCCAGCTTGTCGCCAAACGCCGATCTTAGCTCTTCCTCATTCCTGTATTGCTGATCCCAGAACTGAAAGCCATCCCATTTAAAGAATGCATTCTTCGGATCAACCGGTTCATTTTGTTTCTCAGCGTTGAAGCTGCTCTCGCCTTCCTCTTCACGCATGACCATCAAGTCCTGATAACTTTCCTTTTCAGGCCAGAGGACAGATACCCCGTCTATCATTTCCTTCTCGTTGTCCTTAAAGAAGTCCGCTGCCGCAGCGGCCCCTTCATTTTGACCGTAACAATCGAGCCCTCTGTAAAGCGTGAACCATTTTGCCCAGAGGTCTTCCCTCTTGGCAGATGAAATAACCGACCGGTAGATCCGTTTATTCCATCCCGTTGCTTCTTCCTTTGTTAACCGGGACAAAAGACACCCGTAATGCTGAATGGTCCCAACCAAAACAACATTGGTTGTGGTCGTTCCCGCTTTCAGGACCGCCCGCTCGAACCATTCGTTCAGCTTGTCCATTGATTCACCGTTCTGCGTGTTTTCATCATTCTCAATATCATCAAGAATGATCAACGTGGGACGGTGTTCCTGATGCCTCCGGCCTCGTATCTTCTGGCCTGCGCCGAGCGCCGTCACCTTAATGTTATTCTTTGTGACGATCTCCTCTTTTTTCCAAACGCCCAACTTTTTATCATCCTCCGCGATACAAGCCTCCGGGAAATCACGTCTCAAATGCTCGTTGTTCTCGAGCTCATTTTTAACGTGCGCCAGAAGACCTTCAGCCTGATCGCTGGTGTCCGAGAGCAAAACGATGTACTGCTCTTTGGAATAACAAATGCACCATAAAACATAGATCAAACTGACGAAGGTACTCTTCGCGCTTCCACGCGGGGCGGCGACCGCCAATCGGCCACCGCGTTTTGTATTCAAGCCTTGCAACAATTCGCAAAGCTCCCGATGAAACCCACACGGATTTGTTTTCAGGTAATGCGAGAAATATGTCCTCGCAAATACCATCACGTTCTGTTTACCGAATTCCTTGAGATTAATATTAGCCATTGCTTCCATCCTCCTTGTTTGTTGTTGTTTTATCAGCGACATTCGCCGACAAATCGGTTATTTGTTTATCCACTTCAGCCAGGTCGACTTTCTTTCTTAACGCCTCCAACCGTGCCTGCATGGCCGGATCTTGTATCCCCTCCTCGGACACGATCTTTTCTATCCGGTCGATCTCGGCTCTCATTTCCTTGGGATCTCGGCCATCGTCATGGTGGTGATAAACATCCCCCATGAACTTCGTTGCCTTAGATGGCAAATACCCCATGGTCTGTAACAACTGCGTGGTCTCACTCAGGACTTTAAACGCATAGTATTCCGCCTGAGAGCGCTCCTGAACCGTTCCATCATCTCCACGCGCCATTCGCGTCAGATGGTCGTGTTTTGAACCGGACTGCTCGATCAACTCCGCGATATGACGCAGCGCGAATTCCGGTGTCGGTTTTTTCGCATTCCTGCTGCGAATTTCATTCCAGTCGCGTTTGATTGTTTTGATGTTCCACTTGAGAAGTTCCGCAATGGCCGCGTGCGTCTGGCCTTCCAGCCTTAACAGTTCAACGCATTCCTGCCGCTGCTCTTCCGTCAGCGTCCTCGGATTCAGGCTCCCCGCCTGAATCCGTTTGAGCATTTCAAAGGTCGAAAGCTCTTCCTTATTAGTTTCGTTTGGCATGTTTTCTTGCCTCCTTGATAACGATCTCCCTTGTTATGGCTTTATAGGCATCCTCACCGGGCCCCTTCTTAAAGTCCTGGCGAGTTCTTCGAATCTCTCGTGACTTCCCTTTAGCCGTCTCAATCTCAACTCGCACACGACTGACATACAAGGCCTTTGAATTGACCGCTTGTATTTCGTTTTGATCCGACTCAACAACACTTATTGTTGTTCTTAATTTCATTGCAATTGCTGAGTCTGAGTATGCCTCGCGTGTGAGGATTTCAATGCAACCCTGTCGCATCTCTTTTGTTATTTCACTTACATCCAAGTCTTCATCTTCAACCAAACGCAAAACATTGATTGCATCCGGATGCCGCTTACTTTGATATTTGAAAACCATAAAATGATCCCTTTCTTTTTTAACTTTCATTGTTGTTTTACCGTTTGACCAACCTTGTTGTTTTACTGCCCCCCTTCCCCAAGTTTGTATTTTGTTAACACCTCTTTTGAAACACCGCCTGCACCCGCAACCTTGACGTATCGCCGAACAATGGCGTCAACAAAGTGAGGTTTAATCTCAGTTCCAAAACACCGGCGCTTTAACCCATCCGCCGCGATCAAGGTGGTCCCTGATCCTAAGAACGCGTCGAAAACGATCTCCCCGCCTCTTGAACTGTTCCTGATCGCTCGATGGGCCAGAGCCACAGGCTTCTGAGTGGGATGAATGGCATCGCTTCTGGAATCACGCTTGATCTGCCAGAGGTTGGTTTCATTATTTGCGCCGAAAAACCTGTGCGCGCCGTTTTGATCTTTCCATCCGTAGATGCAAAACTCGGTCTGGTGGTGATAATCAACATAACCAGCCGAGAACGATTCTTTTGCCCACGTGATAACGCACGATATATGCATCCCGTTCTTAAGAAGCATCTCGTACATGGGGGCAAACTGACGACTGCCGTTCCAGATATAAAACGGAGCGCCCGTTGCAATAAACGGGGTCAAGTTATCAATAACACCCGCTAACCATTTCTCATACTCGGGCTGGGGCTTGTCATCATTTTCGATCATGGCCCATTTCCCGTTACCGTTGGCCCCGGGTCGATTGCCGCTGTTATACGAACATCCGTAAGGCGGGTCCGTGAAGACCATATCGGCTTTTTGATCGCCAAACAGCCGCTTCAGATCTTCGGGCTTGGAACAATCACCGCATAAAATCCGATGACCGCCCAATTCAATGAGATCCCCAAGGACCGTAACAGCATTGTCCTTGGGATCTATGGAAGCGCCGTTAAACACATCCTCATTGGCTACCTCAAAGTCAGTGAGGATCTTGTTGATCTCCGGAAGATTGAATCCGGTCAGAGCTGTATTGAAATCAGGCAATTTTGTTAACTCCTGCATCAATACGGCCAGTTTGTCCTGATCCCAATCACCCCTAACCCGATTCAGGGCCAGATTCAGGACCTTCTCCTTCTCTATATCAAGGTCAACCACGCTGACCTCCACCTCCTCAACCCCTTGAGCAAGCAGGATTTTGAGCCTTTGATGCCCACCCACCAGATTGCCGGTGCGGCAATTCCAGACCAAAATCTCCACATATCCAAAGGTATCAATGCTTTGCTTCAACTTCTCGTATTCCTTGTTCCCCGGCTTAAGGTCGATTCTGGGGTTATAAGCAGCAGGGTTAATCCTGTTGATGCTCACTTTTTCGATATTCATGTGTTTTCTCCATTTTTGTTTTTGGTTTAATAAATAAGTAAAGATGTGGGCTCAATCAAAAAGATCGAACCCACAGAAATGCTGATATCTTAAGGTTTAAGTGTTGAACTTGGCCATTCATAAGTTCGGCAGCCGAATTATGACCTATATCTTGAGAAAGAACGAAATGCTTGCCAGTTTATAACTCTCTACATGTATTATGTGTTAAATGGGTCAAAACAGGTTCGGCGTTGCCGAACCTACGGAAGGCAATAAAAAATCCGCTCTAAATACTTGCAGAATTGCAAGTTAAGAACGGATTGACAGGTTATAAATCGTTAACTAAAAAGACAGGCTGTAGTTTATCTGCGAAGTTTTTTTAAAATAAATCTGTCTCCTTCCTCAGGTTTCCACAATTCAAGAGAGCTTTTAACAATGGCAATGAAGTTATCGTGGTCTCTATAAAAAATATGTTTCCGTTTCGAAGCCCGCACCTCCTCATTTTCCAGAGTGACCCAAATTTCATCAAAATTAGGGCTCTGCATTTCCGCAGGCCTAGCAGCAGCGACGCTCTGACGCACCAAGCGAACTTTATCTAAACCAATCTCTACCAAGAATCTTAAATTAATCAGCTTCCATAGTATTTCTTCACCCTTCGGATCAGCTTCACAAAACATGCGCTTTGTAACAATTCCATTCTTGCCCTTTAAACCATTATTGAACCTGGCATCGATGATTTCTCGAATTTTCCTGCCACTATATCCATTGTCTTCAGCCTCTTGCCGCAATTCGTCCTTCTGTTCCTGAGTTATATCGGCATTTGCAATCTCACGATAAGAATCAAATAACATGCGTCTCTTGTTCGGGTTTCTTAAATCAGAAAAAACTTGGGTGACCTTAAACCCTAACTTTAATGTCGACTTCTTGTTCTTGCTAAGTTTTCCAGCCTTAATTAGATTAAATAGATAATAACTAAACTTCGCGCCGGGGTTCGCCCTTCTCCACTCTGAATATTTATCCAAGATAAAAAAGGCGATCTCAAAAAGAGGCGTCTTCTTCTGATCATAAAACGCCCGGATTTCTTTGGCATGATCCTGTAATAACTCATTTGCCTGAGTAAGATTCAGAACCTGGTCGCTATAATTCTTATTCCTTTTGGGCTCTTCCATATCCTATCTTCCTTTTGATTGCGGCCCCCTGCCATCCACATACTCAACAAAAGACCAGCGCGACTGGCTCCCGGAACTGATATTCTTTATTGTATAAACCGCACTGTCGCCGCCCTTGGTCCCAATAACGATGACAGTCTCATTGGCCGCCCAGTCAGTGGCGTAATCCTCACTTAACCCGAAACCATAAACAGCAGACCATTGTGATCCGTCCTTGAGAACTATCGTCTTACAATCAGCCTCAACGCTTTCAATCTTGATCGGCTGGTTCAAATTCTTGTATCTCCGATCATGATCAACCCTTTTCTCAAGAGCCACTTCTAACGCGTTGGCCTTTTTCGTTTCCTTGGGCTTCAAAACTTTATTAACCAAGTCCCCACTAAAGCGTTTTGATTCCATAAAGAGCCCTTTCTTATTTGTCCTGCATGACATCCATGGACCGTCTCTTGGTCAAATTTTGCATTTCACATAGCCCGAATCTTGAATTCTTTGAAACAAGTTTAACGGCATTCCCCGGCTCCCACATTTTATAATCGATCTTGGCCGGATTGACTCCGCCGGGACGATAGCTCGGGCCTTCATTCAATTCAATCAAACCATCAGGATGAATCTTGACGATTGTCAGCTCCTCATCACAGATCGGTTCCAAAAATTTCTTCGTATTATCTTTAGGCGTTGTTTCCAAAGCATCCTGTATGAACGCGGCAATGCCATTTGACTTCTTGGTCAGATTACGGACCGTATACATCATCCCCGCTTTCTCGACCACAACCTTATCCTGCGCCGCCCAATTCGACGGCGGTTGCTGAACGCTGAAATGCCATTTCGACCCGTCGTCCAGATCCATGTTCTTCCCGTTAAACGCTTCAATCACGCGTTGCGTGTTCTCATTTGAATAGCCCACGATAGCCTCCCTTGTTTAAATTTCCACAAACTGACCCTTTTGGGAATCATGCAATCACTTTAATCCACACTTTTGCGATATGTGGAGTTGATTGACTTTGTCCTCGCAAATGATGCCCGCTCGCTTGAAAGCCACCATCAGCGCTGATTACCGATTAAACAAAACTGCTTACCGATTGCTTACCGATATCTTCAAGACCGTGCAGTGACCGCGCAGTGACCGTGCAGTCAAAATAAGCAAATCCTTACCATTTACCAATCGCGACAATGTGTCATGATTATTGTCGTGATTATTTCCGTACGACCCGACCACCACTGTGCAGCACATGGCAAATCTCAATTCGAACTAATCGTGCCGTAATCGTGCCACAATCGTGCCATCGCAGTGCTCGAATCATTGCGCCACCACTATCTCAATATGCCCGGCAAGAAAGTGCATCTCGCGTCAACCTTGCGTCAACATTACGTCAACCAGTTACGCAGATATTTCCCCGCCCTTAAATACTCCCCATTTGTGAAAATAATATCTGCGGAAATTTATTCCGCTAAATTTCCGCTAAATTTCCGCTAACACATACGCAGTGTTTCTATCACCCGTCCCGACTTTCTTAACAAGCCCCTTTTCAACCATCGCAGACAAATCATTCCGCGCCGTCCTGTCTGTTACACCAAACATTTTCGCATATTCGATACTGGTCATTTTAAGACCTGTCTTCATATGCTCAAAAGCACTCACCTGCCGTTTTGAAAGATTCGCATCTTTCAAATACTGTTCGGTTAATTTCGTCTTGCGCAACGTTACAACCAGACTACTTCCAGCATACTCAAAGTCCGGATCAGGCAAACCCCACCCCCTGCACCATGTAATGATCTTGCCCGTGCCAGTGCCGACTTCTTCAGCATACTTGATCCAAAAGAAGGCCTCTGCCAACAACGGATTAAACGGCTTGGACTCATGTTTTTGCTTGAGCGTTTCTGCTGTCCAGCCTTGCGGTAATATGGCCGGATTCCAGAACTCAATCCTGTCATCAAAAATTCTGACCTGGACTTTCGATGTTGTACGAAAATCCCGATGCGCCATGGCATTCGCCAAAGCTTCACGAATAGCCTTGGGAGGATATTCCCATTTCTCCTGCCGCTCCATTTTCCCCGACTCAATCCATGCTCGCATGGAAATATGATCATAAATAAACTTCTCAATATCCCTGAGCTGAGCAACAATATCACCATTGATCGGCTTAAGATCAATCATCTCTCCCGTGACATCAAGTCCTTTAAACCGGACACACTTGCTTTCAGACTGGGTAAAGAATGACCGCGGCCTCTTCCCGAACAACAAAATAGCCGCATTCGTCAACTTGCTCCCTTTAAGTAAATCAAGCCGCATCAAAACATCTTTGACCGAACTCTTCGCATCAATATCAAGCCCGCGCTCCTGCCTCGCAACAGACAGAAAGTGCATGACTTTTTCAGCATCAATATCGGTCATCACGGCGCCCTTGCAAACCTCACCATCAAAAGACAACGCACCCCGGTGCTTCTCCAAAATCAGGCGCTCGTACTCATCTTTGCTCATCCTCGGCGATGTCCGGCCAACCCGTTTATACGGCAAGCCATCCGCCAGAATCAGATGATCCCGTGACTCTTTCACATCAATAACGATTACGTCCTTGCCGCCAACCTTCTTAACAGAGATCTTTGGAAAAACTTTGGGGTCGGTATGCTGTCCGATCTTGTTCACCAGATCTTCCATCGTTCCCTTGCCGATCTGAACGCCCAAGACCTCGCCATCATCAGAAACGCCAACAAGAATCTTCCCGCCTTCGGTATTCGAGAATGCGGATATGGTCTCCATGATCTCGTGAAATACCGAGAGAGATTTCTTCCACTCGATAGTCGTAGATTCTGCCGCGCCAATTATTTTCTGAAAAGTTTTATTATTCATTTATCACGCCTGTCATTTATTTTACCTTCCGAGCATCCTTCTTTTGACTTTTTGCCGCAGCCAGAACAAACGCTCAATTGAACTACCGAGCAATCCTCGGTAGTTGCTTGGTCGACCAACAAGAAAAAACAAGCAACAGATACTTTTTTGACCACATCACTAAAACTTCACCGGTTAGCAAACCAGACAACATACTCCCTAACAGGCCAGAAGTTCCTGTCGCCGGGAGGCGTCACCTCAAGGTCACAAAGAGGAGCGTGCCCTTTTCGGCGACGTTCCTTCACCCGAGCAATAATCCCGTACCCGCCCATCTCACCGGCCAATCCAAACGCGGTCATCTGATGCCCAACGCTGAAAGGCTCATTTGCCGCAATCTCGATAGAATCGTCATCATCCTCTTTGCGAATAACATCAAATGGGAAAACGAGATTTTCTTCCAACCACTTCTTCCAGTCACGCCATTGCCATTCACGGCTTTTCTCATCATACGCGGCTTCATTAGTTGGCCGATTACCTTTTTCATCCAAAACAAGATCCCACGATGTATCGTAGCCGGACGGAGCGCCGGCTTCACGATCCTTCGCCTGACTCTCCTGCAGGAACTTGTAAAGCTTCTTACAGGTCGCGTCAAAAGCACGATGCTCTGACTCGCCTTCCAAATGACGACAATAAGGGCCTCCATCCGGGTCCAATTGATCCATCAACAAGTCCATGGCCGGTCGTGTCCTTTTTCCCTCGTACTCATTGATCTCCTCGATCAGCTCGCCGCCCAAAACCCACAAGAAACCCAAATGTCTTTTAATCGTGCTTTTCGAGAAACCTTTGGCCACCAGATCCTCACAAAAAGGCTTGAAAATAGTCAGCAACTCCCGTCCATACGGTCTGTCCTCGGACATTATTTGCCATCTGTCTGGCCATTCGTCGAAGTCCGGACAGATTTCTTGAAAGGTCAATCCCGTGCTCACCGCATTCTCCTGTCGCATCATTTCAACAACCTTGACCCTATCCGATCATTCTTGTGAGCCTGGCGCGTTTCTCCCATATCCCTGATCCGGCGATTGACTTCCTTTTCCTCTTTTAGACCGCGGCCAATCGCCATGCGGTAAATTTTTTCAGCTTTTGTCAAATCCTGCGGCACCAAAGAAGACCACATCGACGATGCAAACACATCCCCCCAACGGATATAACCCCAAACATCATCCGAAAAAGATTCCACTACTTTCCGAAAAAGAGCCTCTCCCGCAACCAAGTCTCCTCCAAAAATCAGGGCTTCAGCCTCGGCCATCATCATATTCTGAACAATCAATGGATCGGACTCCGGCAACAACAAACGAAATTCCCTGAAATACGTAACCGCCCGGGGAGCGTACTCCGGGCAAACACGAACAAGATTGCCGAGGTTCATCTCCAGATCCTGACACCAATTGTGCCAAGTCTGGGAACCACTATATTGCTTGTCCACTCCCTCCAGAGATCTGCCGTGCCCCGCGTGCCGCGCCTTGAAGACTTCCCATACCTCCAGCCAAAGATCACAGCCTTCACGATTCTTTCTTCGGTTGAAACAATCGTATCCGCGCTGCATCATATCGCTCAAACGCTCATCGAACATCACCTCTGGCGCCCAGCGTTTCCAAAGCTCCATGGCACCAAACCACAAAAAATCCTCGTCGTTCCCAACTGAATGAATGGAATATTTCTCAACCCAACGATCAACCAGCTTTTCTGCCGCATGAAGACCCTGTATATCTTTCAAAAAGGTCTCTTTATCCAAAGGAACACCCAACGCTTTCATGCGCGCAACCAGCTCCTTCTCGTCAAAAGTAGCCAGCCGATCTTCATCCCACAAGGCCATTTCCGGATCTGATACCCGCGGCTCATTCATATATTCGTGGATCTCACGCAGCGCCAGCAAGGGTCCTTCGTGGTACAGCTCATCGCGGAAGTTCTTCCTGAAATATTGAAAGTAATCCCATAACAACTTCGGGATAGCGGGATGATCATAAGAACCCAACAAAATACAAAGCAAAGAAACCGCATACGCATCATGCTGATGCAATTCGATAATCTCAAGGATATCTTCAGCAAGTACATAATCCGATTCATAGAACAATTTTACAGCCCATTCCACAAATAATTCATTGTCGGAACTTCGCATCTCTTCGAGCAATAACAGCACCGTTTCTTTTTCATGATCCAGAAATTTATCCAACACTTGCGGATAATTGAGGCGGTCCGGACCTTTTTTCAAAAACCGCACGATCTCCTGCGGCCTCGTCAGCTCCTCGATCTCCTTAAGTTCAGCAAGATACCCGGTCGTTTCAAGACGAACCTCGCTGGCAACCTCTTCAACAGCATCGGGGAACAGCATGGCCGCCTGGATCATTCTGGCTGCTGAAAATTCTGCCAATCCATTGTGGTCAAAGAAATCCTTGTCCAAACACGGCTCGCCATAATCGATCTCCCATCGATCCGGCAAAATATCATGAGTCTTATGCTTAAGTTCCCCGGGCAACTCACGACCCAGGCAACATTTCTTATACTTTTTTCCGCTCCCGCAAAAACACAGGTCATTGCGTCCGATCTTCATGTTAATTGCCTCTCCATAAATTCAAAACTCAGACCCCATTGCTACCCAGTAGCCAATCTAAAATGACTTCCCTGGAATCATCCGAGACCACTATCCCGTTTAACAAATAACATTCACAAATTCCGCCACAACCCGAAAATCATCTCCGCCGACATTCTCGATAATAATATCCGGGAACGTTTTGTTATCTGGAGATAGCGTAATCCTTTTGTGCTTCCACTGGCCGTTACCAAAATCTTCCTTTTCGCTATGATACCGCTTGATCGTAAAGGCGAAGCCGGTTTCCGGGTCCTTGACCTGCCGGGATTCAATCAGATAAACACCATGCCGGGAACCTCCGCGTTCAAGCCGGAACAAACACCAGCTGCCGTCCGCAATGGTCGGTTCCATGGATTTTCCGACCACTCGCGCAATAAACATGTCTTTACTGATCTTTCGGCCATTCATCGGCTTCCAGCCTTTAACTGATGGCGCTGGTTGCTCGCCAAATGCCGTTGCCACGGCCTGAAGGTCATAAACCGGCACATAACCCTCCTCGAAAGCCCCTTCAGAGATCACATCACTGAAGAAAAGTGTCTCATCTGCTCCGCGAACGGGCGCAACATCGGCCCAGTCTTTGCACAAGAGGGTCGCCTGTTCGAGGACCGTATCTGTAGCTTTCTTTTCTTTATCCGGTGGGTACCCGTGCTTGCGCAAGATGCGCTTGACCATGATCCGGAGCTTAGCCTGCACGCTTTCCTTGAGCGTCCAGTCAATCGTGACATTATTGCGAACCGTTTGGACCAGCTCCCGGGCAATCATCCGAAGCTCATCATCACCAAGAACCTTAACCGCGCTATCGTTGACTTCAAGGGCATCGTAAAAAGCCACCTCATCAAAAGTCAGCCCCAGATCCTCGCCACGTTTGTCCGCCTCGCGCATCTTCTTGGCCAATGAGATCAATTCTTCAATGACCTTGGCCGCTTCGATCGCCTTGTTCTGATATTTTTTGATCGCCTGCTCCAGAAGCTCGGCAAAAGACCGGCCCTGAATAAGATTCCGTTTTGAGCGAGATTTGATTTCATCATTAAGAAGCTTCTTTAACAGCTCAAAGGCGAGATTCTTATGCGGCATCCCCTTAACCTCTGCCAAAAACTCATCAGAAAGGATAGAGATATCCGGTTTCTTGATCCCGGCGGCTTCAAAGATATCAATCACCCGGTCGGAAACAACTGCTTTGGATATAATCTGCCTGATCGCGGAATCCAGGTCGTCATCTGTCTTGCCGGTGCCGGTTTCAAACTTAGCGATCCTGGACCGTACTGCCTGAAAGAAGCCCACATCATCCCTGATCTTAAATGTCTCCGCGTGAGGCACAGACAACGCGAATGCTTGTGACAACTGCGTCACATAACCCAGAAACCGATCCTTGCCCTTATCAAGCCCAAGGATATGTTCCTGAGCGAGTGAGATGATCGTCATTTTCTCTGTAATGGATGATGAAAAGAACTTGCGGAAATCAAATCCGTGAAACATGCCGGTAACAACCTCATATTTCTCCAGCATGAGCGCGACGGCCTCTTCCTGATCGAGTGTCGGCTTACCCTCACCACCGCTTTCCGTATATTCGGAAAGTGCCTTCTTAAGATCATCAGCAATGCCCAAATAGTCTACGACCAGACCGCCGGGCTTATCCTTGAAGACGCGGTTGACGCGAGCGATCGCCTGCATAAGGCCATGACCGCGCATCGGCTTGTCGATATACATCGTATGAAGCGACGGCACATCAAAACCGGTTAGCCACATGTCACGGACAATGACCAGCTTGAGCGGGTCAGAAGGATCTTTCATCCGGTCGCCAATGTCCCGGCGGCGTGGCTTGTTCCTTATGTGCTCCTGCCACTCCACCGGATCTGACGCTGAGCCAGTCATAATGACTTTCAAAGCGCCCTTGTCATCGTCCTTTTGATACCACTGGGGGCGCAACCTCACAATCTCATTGTGGAGGTCAAAAGCAATCCGGCGGCTCATACAAACGATCATGCCCTTGCCTTCAAGGTTTTTAGACCTCTCCTCGAAGTGATCCACGATATCCTTGGCAATCTGCCGGACGCGCTTCTCACTACCGACAATAGCCTCCATCCGGGCCCATTTGCTTTTAAGCTTTTCCTTTTTGCTAACCTCTTCGCCTTCGGTCGCCTCTTCAAAGTTCGGATCAATCTGTGGACGCTCAGCATCACTTAATTCCAGCTTGGCCAGACGACTCTCATAATAAATACGGACCGTAGCGCCATCGTGAACCGCCTGCTCAATGTCATAAATGTCAATGTAATCACCGAACACTGCCCGGGTATTCTTATCTTTAAGCTCAATTGGCGTGCCGGTAAACCCGATGAAGGACGCGTTGGGCAAGGCATCACGCATATGCCGGGCAAAGCCATCAATAAAGTCGTATTGGCTCCGGTGGGCTTCATCCGCAATCACCACAATATTCCGCCGATCGGAAAGAATCGGATAGGTATCGCCACGCTCTTCAGGCAAAAACTTCTGAATAGTAGTAAAAACAACACCGCCGGAGGAGACCTTCAAATAATCCCTCAGCTGTGACCGGGTTTCAGCCTGAACCGGAGACTGCCGTAAAAGTTCATTGCACCGGGAGAAAGTCCCGAAAAGTTGATCGTCAAGGTCATTGCGATCTGTCAGCACCATCACCGTCGGATTATCCAAAGATAATACAAGCTTGCCAGTGTAGAAAACCATGCTCAAGCTCTTGCCGGAGCCCTGCGTATGCCAAATGAGACCGCAACGCCGGTCACCTTTGGCCGAAGCCGCGCGAAGAGTTTCATCGATGGCTTTGTTGACCGCGTAATATTGATGATACGCGGCAATCTTCTTGGAAATCTTGAGTGACCCGTCCTTGCTATCCTTCTCCTGCTCAAAAACCACAAAATGCCGGATGAGATCCAACAACACCGTTTTATTGAACATCCCTTTGATCAGCACTTCAATCTGCGGTATGGCCGCGTGCGCCTTATCCTTGCCATCCACGGTCTTCCACGGCTGGAACCTCTCCCAGTCAGACGTGATCGTTCCGGCCTTGGCGTCAAAGCCATCGGAAGCGATCAGAACCTCGGCGAAATGGAAGAGGGATGGAATTTGAAGCTTATAG